>Ga0070708_100004476_pt1 | contig 10990 bp, 11 predicted proteins | sample KBSK5503metaG_FD_65469 | JGI IMG/M metagenome (GOLD analysis project Ga0070708, IMG submission 65469) | Corn, switchgrass and miscanthus rhizosphere microbial communities from Kellogg Biological Station, Michigan, USA - KBS K5-50-3 metaG | ecosystem: Host-associated > Plants > Roots >...
GAGCGCGGCGGCCATGCCGCCGCTCTTTCTCCAAAGTTTCCTGATTGCACTCAATTTACGCGGTCGTATAATCGGAAAGTCTGACGCTGGATACAACTTCGGGAATTCAGAGGTCCAAAAAACTGGCGCCGCCTACGCAGATCGCCGTGGTGCTCGTGAGCAACGAGCCGATCGTGCGCGCCGGTCTGCGACTTCTCATCGAACAAGCTGAGGACATGACGGTGGCCGCCGAGGCGAACGATCTCGCCTCGCTGATTTCCACAGCCGACACGTTCAACGATCACATAGCGCTCATCGACGTCGACGAACGCGGTCTCTCCATGCTGCCCGACTTCCTCGGCCGGGCTTCAAACGCCAAAGTCCTCGTGTTGTCCACGGCCAACGACCACGAGAGGCATGCCACGGCGATGCGGATGGGCGCGCGCGGCCTGGTGTTCAAAGAGAACACGCCGGAGAGCCTGATCAAAGCGATTCAAAAGGTCCACGCTGGGGAGGTCTGGCTGGAGAGAAAGATGATGGCCAGCGTTCTCGACGACATGTCGCGCGTGCTGAGCGGCAAGCCGGATGCGATATCGCGGCAGATCGCCACGCTCACGGCGCGTGAGCGTCAAGTCGTCTCTCTCATTGGCGAGGGACTCAAGAACCGCGACATCGCAGGACGCCTGTTCATTACGGAGGCGACGGTGCGCCACCATCTGACGTCGATCTTCGGCAAGCTCGACGTGAAGGATCGCTGCGAGCTGGTGGTGTACGCCTTCCGTCACGGCCTGGCGGAATTCGCGACCACACGCCCGAGCACCGCGCTGCACTGAGTTTCTTTACTCGTACCGCAAGGCCTGAATCGGATTCAATGCCGCCGCTTTTCTCGCCGGGTAATAGCCGAAGAAAATGCCGACGGCACCGGAAAACGCGACGGCGACCGCCATGATCACCGGTGAGATCGTCGTCTCCCATCCGGTGAAATGTCCGACCAGTTTTGCGCTAATTACGCCCAACGCCAGACCGGCGATGCCGCCGAGAATACCCATGACAACGCTCTCCACGAGGAACTGCGTCAGCACATCAGACCCGCGCGCGCCGATGGCCATGCGAATGCCGATCTCCCGCGTTCTTTCGGTCACGGACACCAGCATGATGTTCATGATTCCAATGCCGCCCACCAGCAGGGAGATCGAGGCGATCGCCGCCAGAAGCATCGTCATCACGTTCGTGCTGCTCGCCGCGGTCTGGGCCAGATCGTTCTGATTCTTCACTGTGAAGTCATCGTTGGTGCCGTCAGTCTTGTGCGCCTCACGCAAGATCGAAGTGATCTCATCCTCCGCCGGCGCGATGTCTTGCGAGTTGCTCGTACTGGCCAGGATCTGAGGAATGAAGCTGCGGCCGGACAGCGCCGTCGACGCGGTGGTGTACGGAATCAGCACCACGTCATCCGAGTCGTTGCCGCTGGCGTTCTGCCCCTTCACCGATAGCACGCCGACCACGCGGTAGACCGCGTTGCGGATCTGAATGTCCGTCCCAACGGGGTCTTGTCCCGGGAAGAGGTTCTGGGCCACGGTGTTGCCGAGGACAGCGACCTTTCGCGTCGAGCGGACGTCATCGGCCGAAAAGAAATCGCCCGAGGACGGCTGCCAATCACGAATGATCTGGTAGTCGGTGTCGACGCCGTTGATGGTCGTCCGCCAGTTGCCTGCCGGTCCGATCACCGCGGTCCTGCTGACGATGACCGGTGAAATCGCGGAGACGTACTGCGACTCGTTCCGGATCTTGTCAACATCCTTCAGGCTGAGATTGGGAAACGCTTGAGCTCCCTGGCTCACGCCGCCCTGGGTCGATGCGCCCGGCGTGATCACGATCATGTTGGTACCGAGGTTGTTGATCTGCTCGCGGATTCGGGTCCGCGCGCCATACCCGACGGCAACCATCACGATCACCGCCGCTACGCCGATGATGATGCCGAGCATGGTGAGCGCCGCGCGCATCCTGTTCTTCTGAATGCTCGCTGTGGCCACTTTGATCAATGTCCTGGTTCTCATGCCGCGCTCCTCTCTTCTTGTTGGAGATCGTCCATTGCCGAGCGCCGATTCTTCACGGGCTCGTCGCGGCGAATGCGCCCGTCGCGCACCTCCACGATCCGTTTCGCGTACACGGCGATGTCGTGCTCGTGAGTGACCAGCACGATAGTGATCCCCTGCTCGTTCAGCTCCTGAAACAGCGCCATCACCTCGGTCGACGTTCGGGTGTCCAGATTGCCGGTCGGCTCGTCTGCCAGAACGAGCGCCGGCTCGGTGACCAGCGCGCGGGCGATTGCCACGCGCTGCTGCTGACCGCCCGACAACTCGCTGGGCTGGTGATCCATGCGGTCGCCGAGCCCGACTCGCGTCAGGGCGGCGACTGCCAGAGCCTGCGTGTCGCGCTTCTTTCCGCTGCGGTCATACAGCAGCGGCAACTCGACGTTCTCTACCGCGCTCGTGCGCGGCAGCAGATTGAATCCCTGAAACACGAAGCCGAGTTTCTGGTTCCGGATCGCGGCCAAGGCGTTCTTGTCGAGGCCGTCCACGCGCACACCGTCGAGCGAATACGACCCGGACGTCGGCGTGTCGAGGCAGCCGAGGAGATTCATCAGGGTCGACTTGCCGGACCCCGATGCCCCCATGATGGCAACGAACTCGCCCCGCTGCACCGTCAGATCGATCCCACGCAGCGCATGCACTTCGTTCGATCCACTCGCGTACGTCTTCACGATCTTGTCGGTTTGAATGACGATGTCGTTCATCAGAAGCCTCCCCGCGGCCCGCGGCTGTTCTGCTGCGAGCCGCTCTGGAATGGAGTGCTGCTGGCGCTCGTCGATGTCTGCGCGCTTTGGGTTGTCGGTTGCGACATTCCCGCGACCACCTTCATCCCTTCCGTCAGGTTCTTTCCCTGCACTTCCGTCATGCTGCCGTCAGTGACTCCGGTGCGAACCCGGAGCGCCTGAAGCTGACCCTTCGCGTCGAGTGTGTAGAGCGTGCCGCCCTGCTGACTTCGCTGACGCGAGGCACCCGACTTCGAAGCAGGTGCCGCATTCGTGGTAGTTGCTGCTATCGTTGTCGCCGGACGGAAGCGCAGCGCAGCGTTCGACACCTTGAGAACGTCGTTGGCCGACTTCGTCAGGAAGCTCACACGCGCGGTCATGCCCGGGAGAAGTTTGTTCTCCGGATTGCTGACCGAGACCACCACCGTGTAATTGACAACGTTGTCCTGCGTGGTCGATTGCAGACGCACCTGCTGCACAGTTCCCTTGAATGTTTGTGAGGGCAGGGCCTGCACGGTGAACTGCACCGGCTGTCCTTCCCTGATCTGGGCGATATCACTCTCACCGACCTGCGCCAGGATTTGCATCTGCGAGAGATCGTTGGCGATCAGAAAGAGCTGCGGAGCCGACAAACTCGCGGCCACCGTCTGCCCCTTGTTCACATTGCGGTCGACGACTACGCCATCGATCGGCGCATAGATGTTGGTGTAGGCGAGATTCTGTTTCGCTCGATCGACCGCGACCTGTGCCGACCGCACATCCGCATCAGCCACAACGTAGGCCGACTGAGTCTGCTCGAGCGCGCTCTTGGCGATCAGACCGTCGATCGCGAGCTGGTTGTTTCGCGCTTCATCGCGCGAAGCCTGAAGCGCCTGCGCTCGTACGCGGGCCAGGTTCGCTTCCGCGTCGGTGACTGCCTGCTGCGCCAACGTCGGATCGATGCGGGCCAGAAGCTGCCCCTTCTTTACATGGTCGTTATAGTCGACCAGCAGATCGGCGACCTGTCCCGAAACCTGAGTTCCAACGCTGACTGTAGTCACCGCGCCTAGCGTTCCGGTGGCCGACACGGTCGATTGCATGTCGCCCCGCTCGATCTGCACGAATCGGTATTGCGGAGTCTGCCTTGCGTAGGCCGCGCGATAAACGAGCATCCCCACGATGCCGATGAGCGCCACCAGCGCGACCACGATCACCGATCTCTTCCTATTCATGAAAACCTCCCCTTGTACGCCGATGAGAACGTGGGGGCGGCGCGTGGATCTTTCATATTTTCAATGAGTTGCACGTGGATGTCATGAGCTGCACGTTTGGCGTCATGAACAAAAAAGGAGGCGTTTCCGCCTCCTTTAATTTACTGCTGAGCTGCAGATTGCTTACTGCTTGCCCTGATGCCGCGCGGCACGCTCTGCCTTGAGCTGCTGCCACTGGGCGCGCTGCTCAGGCGTGAGGATCGAAGAAATCTTCACATCCTGGGCGTCGCGGAGCTGCTTCATCTGCGCGCGCTGCGACTCGAGAGTCGCTTTGAGCGAATCCGCCTTGGCGGTGTCGCCGGCTTTCATCGCCGCGCGATAATCCTGCCTGTTCTGGCGGAACGACTGGAAGAACGACGCGTTCTGCTCGCGGAAGTTCTTCTCCAGATCGGCGAGCTGCTGCTTCTGCGCGTCGGTGAGGTTCAACTTCTGCGCGAGCCTCTCGCTGTACTCTCCCCGGCCTTTCCCTTCATGATTGCCCCAGCCGCCCTCGTGTACAGCGGCGATGGCGAGCGAGGCGCCGAGGGTCAGCACGGCTACTGCGGTGATCAATTTGTTCCTCATGATTCTTAGTCTCCTTGCTGGCGGCTTGGTTGATTGCCAGTCTGACCAGAAAGACATGCGGGGCGCAGCTTCTCTTTCAGGAAGTTCACGAACTGCATCTCCGTGTCACGAGTTGCATGAAGTCGCGATGAACTGAGGCTGAAAGCTTGCATCGAAGCGCCCCATGACGATTGGCGAAGGTGCGGATCGGCCGTATCAGCGTCTCAGCTCGCGCGAGCTGCTGCTGATCTTTCTCTTCTGGACCTCGCTGGCCACCGTCTCCGCGGTGAGCCGGCTGCTCGACCCGCGCGGTTTCGGCTTCCGCGTCATGTCGCCGGCCGGCCCGATCGCCCTGGCCTTCATCGAAGCGTGGATCTGGGCCCTGTTCACACCGCTGATTTTCTGGCTGAGCAGCCGCATCAGCGTGGCCCGGTCGAAATGGATCGTGCGCATTCCGCTGCTCATCGTCGTCGGCATAGCCGTGGCCATGGCCGTCTACTTCGTTCTGGACATCGCCCGGGACGTGATCTTCGAGAACGCGCTGCGGCGCGGCGGAAGCGTGTTCGCTCCATTCCGCGATCTCGGGCGTTTTCGCTTCGTGAATCAACTCCTGGTGTTTTTCTCCATCCTGGCGGCGGGCTTCGCACGCGAATACTTCCTGCGCGATCAGCGCCGGCAGCGGGAGTCGGTCGAGCTGCAGGCACAACTGGCCGAAGCACGCCTCGACGCGCTGCGCATGCAGGTGAATCCGCATTTCCTGTTCAACACCCTGAACGCGATTTCTGCCCTCGTCGAGCGCGATCCGGCTGGGGTTCGGCGGATGATCGCCCGCCTCAGCGAGCTCCTGCGGCATACGATCGATCGCAACCGAACGGATGAGGTGACGCTCCGCGAAGAGCTGGCGTTCATCCGGCGCTACATCGAGATCATGGAGATCCGTTTTCAGGGCAGGCTTCGTGTGCGGATGGAGATCGAGAACGAAGTCCTGGACGCTCTCGTCCCCGATTTCATCCTGCAACCGATCGTGGAGAATGCGCTGGAGCATGGCGTGAGTCGCGCGGCCGGCGCCGGCGAAATCACCATCGCCGCGCGGCGCGATGCAGAACACGTGATTCTCACCGTTCGCGACAACGGCCCGGGGATCTCCGAGAACGCGCGCAGCGGCGGTGTGGGAGTGGCGAACACCCGGGAGCGCATCGAGCATCTGTATGGTGACCAGGGGAAGCTGATGCTCGCACCGGCAGCGGAAGGAGGAACGATCGCCGAAATCGTGATTCCGTTCCGCGCGGCGGGAGCATCGGGTGCCTGAGCGGCTGCGAGTCCTGATCGTTGATGACGAGCCGCTGGCGCGTCAGCGGATCGAAGACCTTCTGGCGAAAAAGGACAGCATCGACATCGTCGGCGCCGCTTCGAATGGAAGCGAGGCGGTGGAGATGATTCGCCGCCTCTCACCGGACCTCGTCTTTCTCGACGTGCAGATGCCGGGCATGAGCGGCCTCGATGTCGTCGATACGATCGGCCCGGAGCAGATGCCGGCCACCATCTTCACCACGGCATATGACAAGTTCGCACTGAAGGCATTCGATCGCGCTGCCGTCGACTATCTGATGAAGCCGTTCGACGATGAGCGTTTCAGCCAGGCCCTGCGCCGGGCCAGGAAGACGATCGAGCTCCAGGAAGTCGGCCGGATGACCCGGCGACTCGCCGCGCTTCTGGAGGAAGAACGCGCACCGAAGAGCGCAAAGGCGAAATTCCTCGAGCGGATCCCCGTCGAGATGCGTGGACAGGTGCGCGTCGTGCCGGTTGACAAGATCGACTACATCAGCGCCAGCGGTCCGTACGCCGAGCTGCACGTCGGCGATCGAACCTACGCCGTGCGGGAGCGGATGCAAACGCTGGAGGAGCGTCTCGACCCGGCGATCTTCATGCGGGTGCATCGCTCGGCGATCGTGCGCCTCGATCGGATCGATACCCTCCTGCGCAGCTCCGGCGGCGACTACGCCGTGCGTCTGAAGGACGGCACGGAGCTGAGCGTGAGCCGCGCCCGCCGCGAAGAGCTCGAGCAGCGCCTCGGCGTGCAATAGCGGCTGCTGTAGATCTGGAGTGCGGCGGCCACGCCGCCGCTCTCACGCGCCCAGAGCGGTGGCATGGCCACCGCACTCCAGATCAGCGCAGTGCCGCGAGGTTCTCCTCGAATGCGCCGACATCCTCGAAGTAGCGCCGGGCCATCGGTCCGCTCGCAGGATTCGTATAGAGCTCGGCCACTGGATGCTCGATCACGTCGGCGATCGCAGACGCCACCTCTTCCGCCGTCTGAGGCTGCATCGTTCCTCCTGCGACCCACGGCGGCGGCGCACTTCCCGTGCTCCCGATGGCGTGGCGGGCGAAGTCTGTAGTCACCAACCCGGGCATGATCAGCGAGACATGGAGCGCCGGATACTTTGCGCGCAAATCGACGCGAACGTTCGCCGTGAGCGCATTGAGCGCTGCCTTGGCCGCGTTGTATGCGGAGCGGTGGGTGGCGATCGGCACGCGGCCCAGGAAGGAAGAGATGTTGATGAGATGTCCCTGGCCGCGTTCGATGAAATGCGGCAAGATCGCCTGCATGCCGTACAGCGCGGACTTGACGTTCACGGCCATCATCTCGTCGAAGTCGGCGTCGGTCAGCTCGAGCGCAGGTTTGGCGATGCCGCGGCCGGCGTTGTTGACCCACACACCCACGCTGCCGAACCGGCGCAACGCCTCGTCGCGCAGGCGCAGAACGTCTTCGCGTTTGGTGACGTCCGCGACCACGGCGATTGCCCGGGAGCCGAATTCGCGCGCCACCGATTCGAGCTCCGGTCGGCGGCGCGCCGCCATCACGAGATTGTTTCCCGCAGCGCCGAGGTTCCGGGCCAACGCCGCGCCGATGCCGCTGCTTGCGCCTGTGATTACGATGGTCCTGATCATCGGCGCAGTCTGCCACAGGGTTGCTGAAACGTCCGCACGGCTTCGGCAACTCACTAGGCGATGAACACTCCGCGGAAGCGGCCGGCGGCTCTGACGCTCCTGGCGATTCTCGCCAATCTGATCGGCGTTCTGTCCGTGATCGCGGCTGCCGCCATCGCCTGGTGGGAAAACCAGACCTATCTGCCCTCGCAGGAGGCGACCCTTCTCGGATTGCTCGGCGCGTTCGGCGTACTCCAGATTCTCTCCAGCTTCGCTCTGCTGCGGCTCGACTCTGCCGGCCGCTCGCTCCAGATCTTCACCTCCGGAGCCTGGCTTCTCGGTTGCGCGATCGCGGCGGCGACCTGGTGGGGCACGCCGCAACTTCCAATGCTCGCCGTCGCCATTCCCGGCGCGCTGCTCGCCGCGATCTCACTTTCCTATCTCGCTAGTGCGGAAGTCGCGGGAGTCTTCGACGACTCCGGCATCGAAGCCGGCTCCGCGCGGGGCCTGTTATTCATGGATATGGTCATCGCGGGATTTCTACTTCTCATCGTCTATCCGATGGTTCGTTCTATGACCGTTCGCGGCACGCAGGCTCAGACGATGACGACCATCCGTTCGATCGCCGCAGCGGCGGAGAGCTTTGCTCGCGAGCAGAAGCACTATCCGGAGGTCCGGTCGTTCGCGGAGCTGCAAGGTCAGCTCTCGCCCACCTACATCCGCAACATGCCGCTGCAGGACGGTTGGAAGAATGATCTGCGGTTCGAATCGTGGAGAACGCCCGACGCGCAGGCGGCCGACCACTATGCGATCGCCAGCGGCGGCAAGGACCGCAAGTTCGAGAAGCGCTCGCTGCGTGACTACACCGACCGCGGAACGACGGATGTCGATTGCGACATCGTCTTTCGCGACGGGAAGTTCATTTCCTATCCCGCGGAATTGCAGGTGAAGGAAACGGCACAGAAGCCCAGCGACCCGGACTCGCTGTTCAAAGAAGCCACTGCTCTCTACAGGAGCGACCAGTACGACCGCGCCATCCCGCTCTTCATCAACTACCTAAAGCAGCGTCCCGACGACGCGCTGGCCAATGCCCGCCTCGGCACCTCGTACTGCAACGTCAGCCGCTTCCACGATGCGATCCCTCTTCTGCAGAAGGCGAGCGCACTCGACAAGACGGACTATCAGTCGCGCAACAATCTGGCTTTGGCCTATGAGAAGGTCGGAAAGCCGGAGCTGGGCATCGCGCCGGCCCGTGAAGCGGTCGCCCTGCAGCCCCGCAACGCTGTAGTCAACAACACTCTCGGGTGGGTGTTGCTGCGGGCGCGTAAGGGTCGTGAAGCCATCGCTCCGCTTGCGCTGGCGGCGCGCCTCGATCCGAACGAGGTACAGCCTCACTACAACCTCGCGCTCGCATACCACGGAGTCGGAGACGAGCAGCGCGCGCGGCAGCAGGCGGCCATTGTCAAGCGCCTCGATCCGCGCTCGGCACAGGAGCTGGAGGCGGCGCTGCAACGACAGTAACCTTTCCCCTCGCCGCGGGTTTATACATGTCGAACGGTGAATCGCCGGAACGAATCGGACGAGCGCCTTCGGATTGAAGCGGCGCAGAAGGATCCCAGCCGCTTTGCCGAGCTTTACGAAGAGCACTTTGAGCGGGTGTACGTGTTCGTGCTGCGCCGGGTGAGCGATCGTCACGTGGCCCAGGACCTGACTGCCGATGTGTTCCATCAGGCCCTGGCCAATCTGAAGCGCTTCGAGTGGCGCGGCGCGCCGTTCGCGGCGTGGCTCTACCGGATCGCAGCGAATGAAATCGCCGACCATTTCCACCGGACGTCGCGGGAGCGGCCGGCAGCGCCGCCGAGCGACGTGTCGAATGGCGAGATGGCCGCGGTCGAGCAGCGAGCCTTGCTCTTTCGCCTGGTCGATCGACTGCCCGCCGACCAGCGGCGGGTTGTCGTCATGCGTTTCGGAGAAGGAAGAAGCATCCGCGAAGTCGCGCAGCAGCTGGAGCGAAGTGAAGGAGCAGTGAAGCAACTTCAATGGCGCGCGCTGCAGACGCTGCGCGCCGAACTGGGTCAGGAACATGGCTGAGCCGAATGTGATCGAACGCCTCGATGCAGCGATTGACGCGATCCTCGCCGGTCGCCAGGAGGGTCTCGCCCTGCGCGATCCCGAGCTGGCCGCTCTGCTCGTGATCGCCGCCGATCTGCGCGACGTTCCCGATCCTCAATTCAAACAACGCCTCAAGGCGGATCTGCTGCCCGGAACAAAGGAGGAAATGATGAGCACTACCGAGTCGCGACTGGAACCCGGATTCCAAACGATCAGGGCCTATCTGGTCCTGGACGGCGCGTCGGACTTCATCCAGTTTCTAAAGGATGCCTTCGGCGCGATTGAGAACGCACGCTTCAAGGGGCCCGGGGGCGGAAAGATCATGCATGCCGAAATGATGGTCGGCAATTCCAAGCTCGAGTTGGGCGATGCGCCGGCACGAGTGAGTCCACGGCCCGGCGCCTTGCATCTGTATCTCGACGACATCGACGCGGTGTATCAACGCGCCCTCCGGGCCGGCGCGACGTCGTTGATGGGCCCAACCGATCAGTTCTATGGCGATCGCGAAGCGGCGCTCCGCGATCGCTGGGGCAATTCCTGGTACATCGCTACCCATCTCGCTGATCCGTCGACCAAACCTTTCCGCAAAGGATTCCGAAGCCTCACGCCGTATCTGCACGCTCGAGGTGCGGATCGGCTGATGCGCTTCCTCAAAGAGGCGTTCGGCGCTCAAGCAGTGGAGGAGCCGACGGTGTCGGCGCAGGGAACGATCGCCCATGCGGTCCTTCAGATCGGCGACTCGGTGATCGAGCTGGGTGAAGCGCACGGGCAGTGGCAGGCGATTCCGATGGGCATCCACCTCTTTGTCGACGATACCGACGCCGTGTACGAGCGCGCGCTCCGAGCCGGCGGCAAGTCGGTCCGCCCGCCAACGGACATGCCGTACGGCGAACGTGGCGCCACAGTCGCCGATCCGTTCGATAATCAGTGGTTCATCGGCACGCCTCGATGACAGATCCGACCTTTCGAAACATCTCCGACACCGCGCTATGGGCGGCCATGTATCGCGCCGGCGAGACGGAGCGGCAGAAGCCTTTGTTCCGCGATCCATACGCCCGCCGCCTGGCCGGAACGCGGGGCCAGGAGATCGCCGGCAAACTGCGCAAACAGGAGCGGAACGCCTGGGCCTGGGTGATCCGCACGTTTCTGTTCGATCACTTCATCAGCGAGGCGATCGCGGGCGGCGCCGACACGATCATCAATCTTGCGGCTGGTCTCGATGCCAGACCGTATCGGATGAATCTTCCGCCCACGCTGAAGTGGGTGGAGGTCGACCTCCCGCCGTTGCTTGCATACAAGGAGGAGATACTCCGCGCGGACAAACCAAACTGCAGACTCGAGCGAATCCCTGCCGATCTCGCCGATC
>Ga0070708_100004479_pt1 | contig 10986 bp, 10 predicted proteins | sample KBSK5503metaG_FD_65469 | JGI IMG/M metagenome (GOLD analysis project Ga0070708, IMG submission 65469) | Corn, switchgrass and miscanthus rhizosphere microbial communities from Kellogg Biological Station, Michigan, USA - KBS K5-50-3 metaG | ecosystem: Host-associated > Plants > Roots >...
GGCGCCGTGCACGAGCGCCTCGGTCGACGGCTCGCCCGTTGCGTCGGTCCAGCCGAGACCGGTCGCGTACGACGCCTCGAGACACGCCACGCTCACGCGCGGCTCGGCGCTGCCGTGGCCGCCGTAGAGAACCGGCGAGCCGAGCACGCCACACACGGTACGCATCTTAGGCCCCATGAAGTCACGCCAGGAGTCGAGGAACCGCAGCGCGGAGTCGCTCGAATCCGAACGCCCGAAGGCGATACCGATTCCGCGCGGATATCGCGCGCGGAACGGCCAGCCCGAGAGCACCAGCCGGGCCGCCGCCTGACCGGCGGCGGCGAGATCGCGGCCACTCGTGGCCGCCACCCCGCTCGCTGCGCCGTCCGCGTTTGCCACGCAGACGACCAGCGCACCTGACTTCATGGGGCCGTCATCCGTTAGAAGCGAGGCGGACACGCCGCCCGCGACCTGGATTCGTCCCAGCACGCTCCGGGCCTCCGCCATTGCGTCACCGGCCGGTGCGGCCGTGAGCACGAGGGCGAGGTGCGGCGTCGCGCCGTGCAGGCGTGAGGCCGCGGTGGCGGCCGCGCGCGTCACCGCGTCGCGCCCGTCGGAGGCGTACCCGAGACCGATCTCCAACGTCGAGGATGTCGGTCCGCTCAGTGTCGTGGTCATGCGGGGGGAGACGATGCACCGGGGGTGCCAAAGCGGAAGTAGCCTATAACATTGACGATTCAGGCTGATTGAAAACTTGAGCGTGTCCGGCCGGCACACACCCAGTGACACGTTTCGGCACGGCCGGGACGGCTAGGCGAGGACCAACAACGGGCCGACCAGAGGCGCGTCATGGGGTCTCGAGGAGCGCCACAGCTGGCGAGGTTAGAGGAGCGTCACGAGCCCCGGACCGCTCCGAACGTTGGGGGGTCTGGGGGCCATCTCGGGGCCCCCAGTATTAAAGGACCCCGTACTCCTTGAGCCGGCGGTAGATCGTGCGGCGCGAGATACCGAGGGCTTTGGCGGCCGCCTCTTTGTCATCCTTGAACACGGCGAGCGCCTTGAGAATGAGCTCTCGCTCCACGTCGGCCAGCGCCGGGACGCTCTCGGGCGACGTCACCGGCGTCGAGGCCATCGGCGTTTTGCTGAGGCTCGGCAGGTCGTTCAGGGCGATCTGCTCGCGGGCGCCCATGGCGAAGGCACGCTCGATGAGGTTCTCGAGCTCGCGGACATTGCCGGGGAACGTGTAGGCCGACAGCGCGGCCAGCGCCTCGGGCGCGACCCCGCGTACGTCGCGATGGAAACGCTTGTTGAACCGGCGCAGGAAATGGTTGATCAGCGACGGGATGTCCTCGCGGCGCTCGCGCAGCGGCGGCAACGTCACGCGCACCACGTTCAGCCGGTAGAAGAGATCCTGGCGGAACGACCCCTCCGTCATCGCGCGCTCGAGGTCGCGGTTGGTGGCGGCGATCACCCGGACGTCGACGGGAAACGCCTTCGTCGAGCCGACCGGCCGCACCTGCATCTCCTGGAGAACCCGCAAGAGCTTGACCTGGAGCGCGGGAGACAATTCAGCAATTTCGTCCAGGAAGATCGTTCCCTCATCTGCGCCGCGAAAGAGACCGAGGGCGTCGGCCACCGCGCCGGAAAACGCACCGCGCACGTGGCCGAAGAACTCGGATTCCAGAAGGTCTTGCGGGATCGCGCTGCAGTTCACCGGGATGAACGGGCGCTTGGCGCGCGAGGACAGCCGATGAATGGCCGCCGCCACCAGCTCCTTGCCTGTGCCGCTCTCACCCTCGATGAGCACCGGCGAGTCGGTCACCGCGACCTTGCCGATGATCTCCTTGACGCGCTCCATCGGCACCGAGGTGCCGATCAGCTCGTTGACGGTCAGCTCCTCGCCCAGCCGGGCGCGTAGCGTGTGAATCTCTCCGCGCAGGAACTTGCGCTCCATCATCCGGGACATCAGGTGACGGAGCTCGTCGAGGATCAGCGGCTTGGAGAGGTAGTCGTAGGCGCCTTCCTTGAGGGCCTGCACCGCCGAGGCGATCGTCGGATACCCCGTCATCATGACGACTTCGATCGACTCGTCCTGCTTCTTCACCTCGCGCAGCAGCTCGAGGCCGCTCATGTCGGGCATGCGAATGTCCGTGATGAGCGCGTCGAAGAGCTCGCTCTTCAGCACGCCGAGCGCTTCGGTCGCGGAAGCGGCCGTCGTAACGTGGTAGCCCCATTGGCTGAGTGCTTCTTTCAACAGGACCAGGATCGAGCGCTCGTCGTCGACGACCAGGATCTTTGCGGGTTCCATGTCTTAGCCGACTTTAGCACGTTGGGGTGTCAAACTGACAAGGAATCGTATGCCGAGGACCGGGCGTCGGTTGCACAGGTGCGCTTGGTATGTTAGCGTGGCGCTTGACTTTTCAGGGAGGGAGACCCCGCATGGCGGACGCTGCCGTCCATCTGACGGAAAAGAATTTCGACGAGACCCTCGCCCAGCAAGACGGGCTCGTGATGGTGGACTTCTGGGCCGAATGGTGCGGCCCCTGCCGCACGATCGCCCCCCTCCTCGAGGAGTTGGTACGGGACTCCGCGGGGCGCATCACCCTGGCGAAGGTCAACGTGGACGAGAACCACGCGCTGGCAGCCCGCTATGCGATCCGGTCGATTCCCACGGTCCTCTTCGTTCGTCAGGGCAAGGTGGTGGACCAGCTCATCGGCGCCGTGCCCAAGGCGAAGATCAAGGAGAAGCTGGACGCGCTCGCCTAGCGCGTCGACGCTTGCCGTCGCATCAGCGCCGCCGGCTTAGCCATCCCGACGCTTTCTCCCACGCGCGACGAGTTCCGTGAGCTCGCCGGACGGGGTAACCTCGTGCCCGTGTTCGCCGAGCTGCCGGCGGACCTCGACACGCCCCTATCAGCCTACCTGAGACTGCGGCCTGGGCCTTTCGCGTTCCTGCTGGAGTCCGTGGAGGGCGGCGAAAAGTGGGCCCGCTATTCATTCCTCGGCAGCGATCCGCACATGGTCCTCAGCGCCAAGGACGGGCGGATCACGCTGCGGCGCGGTGACCGCACCGAGCGCCTGCCCGATGGCGATCCGCTCGAGGCGCTGCGCGGGCTGCTGCGCGAGTTTTCACCGGTCGCCGTGCCGGGCCTGCCCCGCTTCCAGGGGGGTGCCGTCGGCTACCTCGCGTACGACATGGTCCGTCACATGGAGCGGCTGCCGGCGGCGACGCGCGACGACCTCGGGCTGCCCGACGCCGTGTTCATGCTCAGCGACACGCTGCTCGTCTTCGATAACCTGCGCCACCGTCTCCTAGTCATGGCCAACGCGCACATCGGCAAACGCGATCCGGCGTCGCTCGACGCCGCCTACGATCGCGCCGCCATGAAGATCGGCATGACGCTGGCGAAGCTCGCGCGGCCGGCGCGGGCGCCGGCGCCGCTCGCCCTGACGCCACCCGGGCCCCTCCTCGCCCTCGGCGAGGACGGCTTCACGTCCACGATGGACGAGGACACCTTCACCGACGCCGTCGGCCGCGCCAAGGAATACATCGCCGCCGGCGACGCCTACCAGATCGTGCTCGCGCGCCGGCTCGACTGCCGCCTGCCGGCCGACCCGTTCACCGTCTATCGCGCGCTGCGGACGATCAATCCGTCGCCGTACCTCTTCTTCCTGCGCCTGGGCAAGACGACGATCGTGGGCTCGTCGCCGGAGGTCCTGGTGCGCGTCGAGGGTGACCGGATCGAGGAACGGCCGATCGCCGGCACGCATCCGCGCGGGGCGACCGAGGCGCAGGACCTCGCGATCGAGCAGCAGATGAAGACCGATCCCAAGGAGCGCGCCGAGCACGTGATGCTCGTGGACCTCGGCCGCAACGACGTCGGGCGCGTGGCGGAGCTGGGCTCGGTGAAGGTGACGGAGTTCATGGTGACCGAGCGTTACTCGCACGTCATGCACCTGGTGAGCCACGTCGTCGGCCGGCTGCGCGCCGGCGCCGACGCCTTCGACGTGCTTCGCGCGTGCTTCCCGGCCGGCACCGTGTCGGGCGCCCCCAAGATCCGCGCGATGGAGATCATCGACGAGATCGAGCCGACGCGCCGCGGCCCCTACGCGGGGGCGGTGGGCTACGTGGCGTACTCCGGCAACCTCGACTCCTGCATTACGATCCGCACGATCGTCTGCCACGGCAACCGTGCCTCCGTCCAGGTCGGCGCCGGCATCGTCGCCGACTCCGATCCGAAGACCGAATGGCTCGAGACCTGCTCGAAGGCGCGCGGCCTGATCCTGGCCCTGCGCATGGCGGCGGCGGGGCCCCGCACATGATTCTCGTCATCGACAACTACGACTCGTTCACCTACAACCTCGTGCAGTACCTCGGCGAGCTCGGCGCCGAGTTGCGCGTGGTCCGCAACGACGCGATCGACACCGACGGCGTGGCGGCGCTCGCTCCCGAGCGCATCGTCATCTCGCCCGGTCCCGGCACGCCGGACGACGCGGGCGTGTCGCTGTCGCTCATTCGGCGGCTCGGCGAGCGCACGCCGATCCTGGGCGTCTGCCTCGGCCACCAGGCCATCGGCCAGGCCTTCGGGGGCACGGTCGCGCGCGCGAAAGCGCAGATGCACGGCAAGACGTCCGACGTCCGGCATGACGGCCGCGGCGTCTTCGCCGGCCTGTCGAATCCACTCACGGCGACCCGCTACCATTCGCTCGTGATCCTGCCCCACACGGTCCCGGCGGATCTCGAGGTCACGGCGTGGGCGGAGGACGGCGAGATCATGGGCGTGCGCCACCGCCACTGGCCGGTGGAGGGCGTGCAGTTCCACCCGGAATCCATCCTCACCGTCGAGGGGAAGCGGCTGCTCGGCAACTTCCTGGGCAGGACCGCCGTCGCCCCGTGAGCGGGGACAGACCGGGCGAGGACGACCTCGTCCGGTTGATCCGCGGGCTCGTCCGCCGGCGCGCACCCGGCCTCCTGACCGGCGTCGGCGATGACTGCGCCGTCCTCGAGACGCGCAGCGGCGCGGCGCTCCTCGCCACCACCGACCTTCTCGTGGAGGACGTGCACTTCCGCCGCCGCTGGGCGGAGCCGGCCGATATCGGCGCCAAGGCGATGGCCGTCAACGTCTCCGACATCGCGGCCATGGGCGGTGCGCCGCGCTGGGCGCTCGTCGGCCTCGGCTGCCCGGAGGGCACGGCGGCCGACGAGATCGAGGCGTTCTACGAGGGCGCGCTGGCGGTGGCCGACGCTCACGGCGTGGCCATCGTCGGCGGCGATACCTCGGTGTCGCCTTCGGGATGGCTCGTGAGCGTCACGCTGCTCGGCGACGCCGTCCGCCCGGTGCTGCGCTCGACGGCACGGCCGGGCGACGTCGTGGCGGTCACGGGCACGCTCGGCCGCTCCGCCGCAGGTCTGGCGGTCCTCGAGCGCGAGACGGCGCCCCGCGGCGTCGACGCGGCGCTGCTCGACGACGTCACCGGCGCCCACCTGCGTCCGCGGCCGCGCGTGGACGAGGGACGGTGGCTGGCGGGCGCCGGCGGCGTGACGGCAATGATGGATCTCTCCGACGGTCTCGCCACCGACCTCGGACGGCTCGTGGCCGAGAGCGGCGTCGGCGCCCGCGTCGACGTCGAGCGCCTGCCGATCGCCGCCGCCACACGGGCCGTGGCCGAGGCGCTCGACGCCGATCCCGTCGACTGGGCCACCGGCGGCGGCGAGGACTACGAGCTGCTCGTCGTCTGCGAGCCGATCGCCTTCGCGCGTCTGCGCGACGGTCTCCCCGCGGCCACCGGCACGGCGCTCACCGCCGTCGGCGAGATCGTGGCCGGGTCCGGCACGCGCTGGCTCGACGGCCGCGGCCGCGCGGTGGCGGTGGCGCCGGGATTCGAGCACTTCCGTGGGTGACGGCCTCGTGCTGCAGCTGCTGCTGCTCGTGGCGCTGATCATCGGCTCCGGCCTGCTCTCCGGCGCCGAGGCCGCCTACTTCTCGCTCGGCCGCGCGCGCCTGCGCCGCATCGCGGCCGAACGGCCGGAGGGCGCGATGGCGCCGGTCGTCTCGAGGCCGCACGACCTGCTCGTCACGCTGCTCGTCGGCATCACGGTCATCAACATCGGCGCCTCCGCGCTGGCCACGCACGTGGCGCACTTCGTGTTCGGTCCGCGCTGGGGGCTGCTGGTCGAGCTGATCGCGATGGTCGTTCTGCTCACCACCTTCGGCGAGGTCCTGCCCATGACGCTCGCCGTGAAGTACCCGGAGCGCTTCCTCGCGCTCGTCGAGCGGCCCGTGCGCTGGCTCGAGGTGCTGCTGGCGCCGATCCGCGGCGTGCTCGCCGGCCTCAGCACGCTGACGGTGCGGTTGCTGGGTCGCGGCGGAGAAGCGCAGGCGGCCCTCAGCGAGGAGGAGCTGCGGACGCTGGTCGACGTCGGCGCGCGTGAGGGCGTGGTCGAGCGCGAAGAGCGGGAGATGATCCACAAAGTTTTCGAGCTCGAGGACACGCTCGTCCGGTCGGTGATGGTGCCGCGGACGGACATGTTCTGCCTCGACGTGGAGACCCCGGCCGCGGAGATCCTTCCCGCGCTACGCGAACAGCTGCACTCCCGCGTCCCGGTGTTCGAGGGCTCGATCGACGTGATCGTCGGCGTGCTCTACACCAAGGACCTGCTGCCCTACGTGAAGGGCCTGCCACCCGACTTCGACCTCCGCGCGCGACTGCACCCGCCGTACTTCGTGCCGGAGTCCAAGCGCGCCGACGCGCTGCTGCAGGAGTTCCAGGCCAAGAAGCTGCACGTCGCCATCGTCGTGGACGAGTACGGCGGGACGGCGGGGCTGGTGACGCTGGAGGACCTGCTCGAGGAGCTGGTCGGCGAGATCTCCGACGAGTACGACGAACCCGAGCGCCTGATCCAGAAGATCGACGCCCGCACCTACCGCGTGGCAGGCAAGCTGCCGGTGGACGACCTCAACGCCGCCACCGGGCTGGCCATCTCCAACGAGGCCTACGACACGGTGGGCGGCTGGGTGCTCGATCTCTTCGGCCGCGTGCCGCGCAAGGGCGAGCGCGTGGAGACACCGGAGCTGTCGGTCACCGTCGAGAAGGTCGAGCGCACGCGCGTGATCGAGGTGGTGATCTCGCTGCGCACGCCGCTGTCCACGGAGGCGGCGGCGTGAGCCTCGCCTGGATTCCCGTCCTTTGCCTGCTGACCACGATGTTCTTTTCGGCCGCCGAGATGGCCTTCATCGCCGCCAACCGCCTGCGGCTGCGGCACCTCGCCGAGGAGGGCAGCCGGACGGCCGCGCGCTACCTGGAGGCCTTCCGCCACCCCGAGCGGATCCTGTCCACGGCCATGGTGGGCGTGACGATTTCCCACATCGTCGCCTCGTCGATCGCCACCGTCGTCCTGATCCCGGCGTACGCCGGCTGGGCGTGGCTGGTGGCCACGGCCGTGATCACCCCCGTCATGCTCGTGTTCGGCGAGATCATTCCCAAGGCGGTGGCGCGCGAGTGGGCCACCAGCCTCATCCTGCGCCTGTACCGGCCGTTGACGTGGGCCTCGAAGCTGTTGCTGCCGTTCGTCTTCATCGCCAACGCGATCGTCGCGGCGATGCTACGTCTCGTCGGCGGGCCGGTCCCCGACACGCGGCACTTCGTCTCCCGCGAGGAGCTCAAGGCACTGCTCGCCATGGAGCCGGGCGAGGCCGAGGTCACCACGCAGGAAGCCGAGATGATCGACAAGATCTTCGACCTCGGCGACACCACCGTGCGCGAGATCATGGTGCCGCTGGTCGAGGTGGCGATGCTTCCGGACACGTCGACGCCGGACGACGCCATCGCCCTCATCCAGCGGCGCGGCTTCTCGCGCATCCCGATCTACGCGCAGCGCGAGACCAACATCGTCGGCGTGGTGGGCGCCAAGGACATCCTCGCCCGCGGCGGCGAGGCCACCATGCTGGCCCAGCTCATGCGCCCGCCCGTGTACGTCCCGGAGACCAAGCGGATCGACGACCTCCTGCGCGAGATGCAGCGCTCGCGCAACCACATGGCCGTGGTGGTGGACGAGTATGGGGGCTCGACGGGCGTGGTGACGCTCGAGGACATCCTCGAGGAGATCGTCGGCGAGATCCAGGACGAGCACGACCGCGCGCCGGCCTCCGTGGAGCGACTGCCCGACGGCAGCTATCTGGTGGCCGCGCGCACGAACCTCGAGGAGCTCAACGAGGCGCTCGACTGGACCCTCCCCAAGCGCGACTACGAGACGGTGGCCGGCCTCGTGCTGGCGACGCTGCACCGCATCCCGCGCCGGGGCGAGGTCTTCCAGGTCGACGGGTATACCATCACCGTGCTCGAGGCCGACGAGCGGCACGTGACGGCGGTCAAGATCACCCCGCGCGTGACGCCGGCCTCTCGGCTCACCCCGTAACCAAAGGAGATCGGCATGGCAGGAACGATGGTGCAGTTCCCGTCGAACGGCGGCACGGCGTCCGGTTATCTCGCGACCCCGCCGTCGGGCAAGGGGCCCGGGGTGCTCGTGATCCAGGAGTGGTGGGGCCTGGTCGGCCACATCAAGAAAGTCTGCGACCGCTTCGCCGCCGAGGGTTTCTCGGCGCTGGCGCCCGACCTCTACCACGGCAAGACGGCGGACGAGCCGGACACCGCGGGCAAGCTCTTCATGGCGCTCAACGTGGGCCAGGCGGAGAAGGACCTGCGCGGCGCCGGCACATTCCTGGCTGGGCACTCGTCGACGGCGAAGCGCGGCGCCGTCGGTTTCTGCATGGGCGGCCAGCTCGCGCTGTTCGCGGCGACGCTCAATCCGAACGTCGGCGCCACCGTGAACTTCTACGGCATCCATCCGAACGTCAAGCCGGATTACTCGAAACTCTCCGGCCCGGTGCTCGGCCTCTTCGCCGAGAAGGACGGATTCGTCACGCCGCAGGTGGCGAAGGAAACGGACGCGGCGATCAAGAAGGCGGGCAAATCGTCGGAGATCCACATTTACCCCGGCGTGGATCACGGGTTCTTCAACGACGAGCGGCCCGAGGTGTACAACAAGGCGGCCGCCGACGACGCCTGGCGGCGCACGCTCGCCTTCTTCCGGCAGCACCTCAAGTAGTCTCGGTAACGGTCTCGGCGCGGCCGGGGTCACGCACGCGGTGATCCCGGCCAGCTCGACGGCACACGCGTTGCACGCGTCCGCGCGGACATGCGTGAGAGAGACCCGCACCGCAAGCCGACGACGCTCGACGTCCTGGATCGCGTCCTCGACAAGGGCGTCATCGTCGAGCCGCCCGGCCGGACGCCGGACACGCGGGCCGACATGTCGATCGTCGGCCTTCGCGTGTTCGGTGTGGACGCGCGCGTCATGGTCAGCGACCTCGACGACGACGCGCGCGCCCGTGCCCGGCCGATTCGCTGAACGCTACGCCGTCGCCCGGTGCACGAACCCGTAGCGGCGGTTGCTGCGCAGACCGCCGGCCGCCACGTACTCCGCCTTGATCGCGGCGACCTTGTCGCCCGTGATCTCGCCCAGCGCCGCGCGCTGGTTGATGCGGTACAGGCGTGCGGCGTTGCCGCTGAAGATCGCAGTCTTGACGGCTCCGTCGGCCGGTCCCAGCGCGGCGAAGTTGTGCTTGCGACGCATCTCGTCGGGAATCTCGAGCCGCCGCATCGCCTCGATCTGCCACTGCGGCGAGCCGTACCAGACGGAATCGGTGCCCCACAGCACGTGATCGGCCCCGAGGCCGCGCACGAGTGTCCCCATCAGGGCCGCCGCCATCCGCGGATTCGCGACGGCGCAGGTGGCGAACGAGGTGCCGATCTCGCCGTAGACGTTGCTGACGCCGAGCTTCCCCGGGATCTCGGCGAGGTCGGTGGCCCACTTGATGCGGCCCGTCTGGTCGAACTCGGCCAGCGCCGCGTCCGGCGGCTCCAGGAACGCGCGGAGCGCCGAGTGGTAGATCACGAAGTTGATCTGCGGCCAGTCCTTGGCGGCCTTGCCGAGATCGTCCACCGTCGCGTACTGCCAGACGTTGGGCCACGACTTCTCGTAGTCGAGCGGCAGCAGGCCCTTGTGGATGCACACGGTGTTGATCCCGGACTTCGCGATCTTCTCGTAGAACGGGTACATCAGCTTCGTGTCGTCGAGCCGCCAGTACGAGCCGGCCTTCGACGGGAACAGCGGGTCCCCGATCGTGTAGCCCTTCCAGCTGTCGGGCTTCAGCTCGGCGATCGCGCGGTCCACCTCGCCCATCCAGCCGCTCTTCTTGGGCGTGAAGACGGCGTGGCCCAGCATCCGCCGCGAGTTGGCGATGCGATTGATGGCGGCACGCCCGGCCGCGATCTGGTCGTTGGTCAGCAGGTCCCAGGTCTGGTCGTCGAACGGTGCGCCCGAGAGAAGCGCGACTTTCGTGTCGCTGTCCACGAAGACCTCGCGCACGTAGTTCTCGAACTTGTAACGCGCGAGGTCGTTCTCGCCGGCGAGCGCGGGGTTCCAATTCTTCTTGGCGTACTTCGCGAGGTCGAGCAGCCCCGCCTGTTGGAAGTCGTCGCGGACGAAGTGCGTCTGCACGTCGACGATGAACTGGCCGGCCAGCGCGCCGGCGCGCTGCGCCGCCACACCGGGTTGCTGGGCCTCGGCCGGGGAGACCTCGAAGACGGGGCCGAAGACGTCGTTCATGGCGAGGAAGGCCGCGGCCATGCCGGCGCTGCTGGCCAGGAACGCCCGCCGGCTCAGGCCGTGGCGCGGACCGAGGTCGTCCGCCAGCTCCTTGATGCGCGCCTCGACCCGTTGCTGCTCGCGGGTCTGCGGCAGGGGGTTGTACTCGCCATTCGAGACGACCTGGGTGGGAACCGGAAGCTCGAACGAGTCGAGCTCCGCGGGCGCCGTCTGTCCAAGCTCATGCGCGCTGAGATAGTGAGGCATCGTCGCCCCTCCGTTCGGACTGCGGGTCGTGAGCTGCTATGCGGGATACCGCCGCGCCAATCCCTCCGCGTAGGCGACGAGGAGGTCGTGCA
>Ga0070708_100004480_pt1 | contig 10984 bp, 14 predicted proteins | sample KBSK5503metaG_FD_65469 | JGI IMG/M metagenome (GOLD analysis project Ga0070708, IMG submission 65469) | Corn, switchgrass and miscanthus rhizosphere microbial communities from Kellogg Biological Station, Michigan, USA - KBS K5-50-3 metaG | ecosystem: Host-associated > Plants > Roots >...
ATATTCACCATCCATGAATATCCCAAAAATATCGCCGTTGTTAATGCTATCATATAGCTTCAAATTACTTGATACATGTTGTAAATACAATTTGGGCATTACAGTCGCCACTCCATTAGCAAAATCAAGGTCAATATGATAGTCTGACGCAGTTGGCGTCCGGGAAATTAATACACTGTATAGGGCCTCACGGTAGCTAGAAATCACCTCTAGCTCCCCATGTGTGGTAATAGCTTCAAATGGATATTTTCTTTTCAGGATATTGAGCAGAACCGACGTGGCATTACGGTAGACCAACGTGAACTTTTGCACAAGGATAATCAGGTCCCTAAAGTATTGAAAATGAGCAGATAGGTAATCCATAATGGAAATGTTCATGAACACTCCTCGTTCCCTAGCTGAGCCAATTCTAGACATCTGATCCAAGCCGTGGATCGTATAATAAAAGGTATGGAATATTCTAATAGTTATTCTATAACTGGTATTACATGTTTTTACCTAGACCCTCTCGGGTCGGATGTAATAATTGTCTCCAGGATCAATCTACTAATGGTACAGTCGATTTTAGCTCTAATTACAGATGATAGTTCTATAATATAATACCGTTTTTGACGCGTTCCTTAGAAATAGCCTATAACTTTGTACACATCATACAATGGGAGCCAAGCTCTCCCGAGCATCCCCGGCTTCCTTTGTATCGATGTGTATGAAGCAGATCGGATGAAGGGCAACTACGCGCTTATGCCGATTGCTGACACATCGACATCTACCTACTAATCCTTTTCGGTGAAATTAAGATGGTTGTGCCTGTCCAAAAAATAAAACAGACAATGGTTCAGCTTGTTAGTCCAAAGTCGCCCGCTTCATCTAGATTCAAAAAAAGAGAGAAGGCTATTGGTCGAACCTAACGGATTCGGTATAGCCTTGCTTTGCCGAGTGGATTGATGCATCTTCCACAACATCTAGTGGCGGATTGTCAAGAATCAAGCTGATATCTCCCCCAATTGTCGCGCTTATGTCTGCGCCTCTGTTGATGCCAGTGGAAGAGGAAGTATAGTGGAAGCCATCAGAGCGGAATCGTTCGTTACTTTTCCCTGAAGATAGGCCGCCGGTTCCAGACCATAACGCGTTGATGGTTATCGTCTTTTCAGTATCAGTTGCGTAATCATAGCCCGTAATCTCAGTGTTTAGAGTCGCGCTACGTAGTATCCCGCCCGTTACACTGAATGCATCAGGCGTCAGCGTTGTGTAGCCTCCGAAAGCTAGGATTGGGATATATTCTACCCAGCAGTACTCCTCTCCATCAATGGTTTCACAAACTTCTTCGCCTTCCTTGTATTGATATATGAAAATGTAAGCCACCGACTCTTCATATGTTTCTGATTTTTGCTTGTATGCCGAATCGGTTGCAAAAAGTCCTGCCTCTGTATATATGCCGTCTTCTGATTCGTCATATGTATACCAATATGCTTCAGCAGACTTGCCTTTGAACGACACATGTACGTTAGATGGTGTGTTTCCAGATTGTGGAGCTGCTTCGGCATTGGTGGTTATTGACAGGGATGAAAAGGCCGCTTGAAGGGCTGCTCCAAATATTTGTGCGAAAGAAAATCCAATTGCAACAATTGCTATTACTGCAATTGAACTGTACTTCCATTTCCATTTTTTTGAGTAATTGCTCATAAATTGCAACAGGAAGGGAACTATTAAAGGGGCTATGGAACAACTTAATGAACGTTATAGAACTTATGGTGAGCTCTCCTACTAGAAACTGTTCCGTTGAAGTGGTGAAATCAGCTTGCTCTAGATCTCCTTCATTCTAAATATAACAATTTTTTCCACTAAATCATATGGAATCGGCAGTTCTATAGGGAATTGGACCGAGCCTTTTGTTCTTTTGTATGGGGACAATTCTTTCTTGAATGTTTCGGAGCCAGAGGGTGTCGGATAAAATCCAATATGATTTTTCCAGGCGGCGAAATGTACCAAATTTTTTCCGTTTAGTTTGAACGTAGGCATTTGGTAGCTAATTGCCTCTACAGCTTCAGGTGCCGCTTTCCTTATTGTCTGCCTCATTTTTTCAAGAATACTTTGAACATCATTCGGAAAGGTTTTGATGTATTCATCCATCGTTTTGAATTTTTTTATCATATGGTTCTATTACAGGAACATGAATTAATAAAACAATATCTGGCATTACCGCATGGATTAATTATTTAGCGTCTTTCTCAGCCAATGAGCATAGGCGAGAGGACATAATAAGCGAATATGACAAAAGATATAACCGCCCATTCAACAAAAGTGACGTGCCGACTAACACCGTCCGATTGCACCGTGTAATTGCTGCAAAGCCGGATAAAGTATACCGGGCTTTTATGGATGCAGATGCCTTGGCCAGATGGATTCCACCTAATGGCTTTACTGGCAAGGTTCACCATATGGATGCAAAGGTCGGCGGCAAGTTCAAGATGTCTTTTACAAACTTTACCACTGGCAAGAGCATGTCGTTTGGAGGAGAATATCTTGAACTTGTGCCTGGTGAGCGTCTGCGCTATACGGATAATTTCGACGACCCGAATTTGCTCGGAGAAATTCAGGTAACCGTAGATTTGAAGAAAGTATCAGTGGGGACAGAATTGACAATCGTACAAGAGGGTCTACCAGCTGTCATTCCTCTTGAGGCCTGTTATCTAGGCTGGCAAGAGTCTCTTGCGAATCTGGCCAGACTTGTTGAGCCTGAGATTCCCGACTAAAGTGTGCTATCCAAGTCGACCGATTCCAGGAAAATGCCTAAGTCGATTTACTTCTATCGACTTCCTTCATAATAAGCGATTATGGTAGGTTCACTCCATTGAGAAGTCCCTTAAGCATTGCAGGGATGTTTGATCTGATATTGATAAATGAAGAGTTTGTAAGTTCTATTGCGGAGTTGCTATGGACAGGAAATCGGATATTCCTGTCCACTCGCTAGGGACACGTCATCGACGAACAGAATTGAGGTGTTCTCTGAGCGCTCGCTAAGATCTCCGATTAGCGTTTCTGTTGGTGTTACGGAATTGTACCACCTTGGCGAGCAGGGGCGAAACTTTAGGTATCGCGACATTGTTCTTTGCATTTTCCGATTAAAGACTGGCTGGCTTAACCATTTTAGTCGAGATTAGAGATGGCTTTCCCGGAGCCAACTTTGTAATGTATCCTGGATTATGTACAATTTGGCTTCTAAATACATGGTTCTCTCTCTCTACATTTCTCAGCTGATTTGGACGCGGATTTTCCATATGGCTTTAAGAACATCCCGTCGATCATTGAGATATGGTACGAACCAATCCCACTTCTCTGGCCCCCTCAATAGTGTTGGCGTCCCTTCTGACCTTTGGTCTTGGATCGATTGCTGCAGTCAACGGCAATGATTTCCTGGCCTTTGCGGCAGAGGACAACAATAACGGACCGAGTGATGAATATATCCCCGGAAACAAAGCGGATCCACAAGGTTCTGACGCAGCTTGTACAGGAAATCCACATGATTTTAGCCAACCAACAGGTAACCCTCATGACTTTAGTGAAGGCAACGATACAGGCAATCCCCATGAATGCTTTCAATTTGTGATTCCAGAAAGCCCAATAGGTTCAATTGCATTGATTATGTCAGCAGTCGGGTCCCTTGGAGGATTTCTGGCCCTCAAATCGAGAATTATGGGTGCTTAAGAATTGGAGCCTCGCCCTCTACTTTTTATTTCAACAATTGAATTCCAATCTCAAGGCTAGCCTAGTAATTTATCGCAGGTAAAAGTAGGCGCCGGAGGCGTCAAATGTCGAATCTATGCAAACCGTTGCCGACCCTGGTCGGGTGACGGACTGCCATGCATTAATTGAGCGCCAAGGAACATCTAACTCGCTGCATGTCGTTCGCTGCTACTTAATGATAATGAGAGGTATGAAGAGCTATAACCCTATCCGATACTAGCCATTAAGGCCTTCGTTAGACTATCTAATTTTTGAATTTCTGTTCTTCTTTGAATATTAGTGGATTTTTCAGATGGATGTTCATCTATCATTCTTTGAAGCCTCCCACGCTCCCTATCAACGACACCTGCAAGATAGAGGATCTGATTTGTCGTTAAGGATATGCGTTTATCCTCCTCTGTCATATTGAGATTCTTCACATTCATCTATAAAAGATAGCTAATTTTAATAGCGCCATTACCTCGTGACTTCATGCTTGAAAAGAAACAACTAGAGTGGTCAACAAAGAGGTTCGATTAAGCCATGTTTTCGTTAACATCGGTATCGCCAAGAATCAAGCCCGAAACCCGAAAAACCTATCTGCACAAGAATGCAGACTAGTAGGGCTTGTCAAATTGCCCCGCCCAGAAACGCAGTGGGAAGGTCGGACGGGGCTAAATGGTCTGGTCTTGTCGTGAAATACCTTGAGGCTGCTTTGGTGTTTTGCATATAAAAGCGTCGTTGATGACTAGTCTATCATGAGCCTCTAGTGTCAAGACGTTTTACACCATGTGGATATTAGAACGTCTTGATAAAATAGAGATATGATGTTGTTCGTAAAGGGCGAGGAAACTACTGCTCTGCGCTGTCCCTATTGCAAGCGAAGCATGTCAAAGCTCTGGGATGACCCAAAGTTGTGGCGCTGTGAAGAATGTAACAGTACTTTCGATGAAACTTCTTTCATTAACAAGATCTAAGAAAGGACTGGCGAGTATGGCTATACTTCTTCCATTTCGCGGCAGCAATAACTGCAATAGATTGTAGCACGGAAATCAAGAGGCACTGTAATACTAGAACACGCCTTTTGGCAGGTCAATACTCGTGTTGGATTATTGTATTGCATTATCGCTTCCAGGATATTTGGGTGAAACCTAGTAAAAAGCATACAGGGAACAGTTGCTCGCTTTGGAAAAAGAAGGATGGGGCTACTATGGGCAGCCACCAATTTTTGTGTGTATATTCAGTCGCTAGTGCTGAATTGACTCGAATTGAGAGTTTGATTGCCGCTCTCTTCGATGGCGAGCACTTCCCAAAGATAATCTGTCCCCGGCTCAAGAAATTCCGCTGGAATCGTTATTTGGGTCACAGTAGACGGCAGATACATACTGAGTCCGAGTTTTCCAATCATGTGCGGATGAGGCGCGTCATCCTTCTCGATAATGAGCTGGTATGCAATGATTTTGACGTCAGAGCCGTCGATAGTCTTGTCAACTGGACTCCAACTCACCAGAAGGTCCTCATCCTCCGGAACTACAGCATCCTCAACAGGAGTCAAAAGACCAGGGCCTTTAGGAATGTCATGAGTCAGCCAGGCTGTTCCTATTGTCGTCCCTTGCTTTTCTCCGACTTCGATTGCAGATCCTCTAAACGTGTAGTTGCCTTCTGGCAGCGTTTTCAACACCTCGGAAATAGGCACATCGGCATTTTCCGGCTCGACAGTCTCGAAGAACAGTTCAGTCAGCCCAAGTTTTCCCAGCATGCCCTTGCCTTCGAATTTCAACACCTTCCCATCTGGACCCGTAACTGTGATCCACTTCCAACCCTCGCTATCAATGGCCCCTTGGAATCCAGTATCGTTGTCCTTCGCATTGTGCTCGATATTCAGCTTGGCCTCTTTAAGCGGTATTGCGGCATCGCTTTGTATATTGTCGTTGTTTGTGCGTCCATTTTCCCTTGCCATAGCAAGCTGCTGACCGCTCACCAAGGCTCCACCAAGAATGGCTGCCGCAACTGCGGCCAACACCATTGCCTTACTTGCAGAATTCATTGCTCATGTAGAGCCTAAACTGATTAATAATAAATCTGGTACGAGTCTCTAACGGCAGACGCCATGCTTTATCACTGACAGCCAACTCAGTTAGATGCTTGTACTACAACAATCAGACGATTGAAAAGAAGAAGAGTAGGACTGGTTCTAGCAGGCGTCTATTCAACCTTGAGCTTCTTGGTTTCATTTCGATGCCAGTCACAAATGTTAACAATAGCCTTTTTCCCATCCCATTCAAGGGAGCAACCGCAGGGGAACTTTTCGGATTTCAATGGATTGTAAGAATTGGACGATATCTATTAGGTTTATGCTGTCGAAGAATAAAAGTGGCCCAACCATTAATCATAGCTCCAGCCTGAGCAGCCGACGTAAAGATGAAAGTATTACTCATAACCAAAGGCAGAAGATATGTCTATTCTAAGAGCTGAAAAAAAGGAAAAAAGGAAAATGGATTTTAGGGTGTGCATGGGTTTGGTGTTATTCCGATAGGAGTTCCTGTACAGAATGTGAAGTTTACACCAGTAATGTCGGCGTCAGTGAGGTTTGCACCATCGAGGTTTGCACCATAGAAGTTAACATTAATTAGGTTTGTGTTACGGAGGTCCGCGCCGCTCAGGTTAGCTCTGGCGAAAATAGCACCAATGGCTATTGAATATCTGAGATTTGCATTACTGAGGTTAGCGCTATCGAAGTTAGCACCAACGAGGCTAGAGATGTAGAGGTTTGCATTGGCAAGATCAGATTGCTGCAGTCCGGCACCATCTAGACGAATGAATTTAATATCAGCATCGCGCAGATTCATGAAAGTAAGGCTGCAATTGGTCAGATCTACATGCGGTCTAATTCCAGAATTGCATTTTATAGTTTGTAGTTGACCAGGCAAGCGATCTGTTGTTGTCTTTATGCCTAGAACTGTGTTCAACACATCTCCCAATGTCGGACTTGCTGCGAACGCTGTAGGTGCCAGCATTCCGGTTGCTATAACACCCATCAACGCAAATGATAGGTATTTCCATTTCTTTTGAGAAAACCCGCTGTATTCCATTGCCTCTGAGAGTTTTAGTAGAATATAAAAGGAGATATGGATAATCCATGCTTGTAGTTCTAGTACTCTAGGGCCCCTCTCCCCTCAGTGCTGGCTCCATTATAACAAACTACTTTCAGCTCAAGGCATAGGACACGGCATTGATAGAAAGGCTCTACACCGAACTGGAAGCATTGGAATGGCTTCAAAGACAAGTCGTCAAGCATATTTGAACTGCTGCTCGGAATGCGGCAAAAAGTTGGATATTGTTAGTAGGAGAGGCTATCCGTTGATCTGTTGGGGGTGCTTGATCCTTTCCGCGAAATAGGCGAGTGGCGGCTTGTCACTGACCTATGAGGGGTTCGGGGTACATCTGTTTAAGGTAGAGAATGCCTTTTAGTAATTGGCGCGCTGTTTCAGTATTTTGATTAGCTTCCATCAGCCATTCTTTGTTGACCCCTAATTCAATCAGCTTCGCTAGAATGCGATCTAACTCTTCCAGCTTTACAGCGTATTCTGCCGTAGTCATTGTCGTCATGTAATGCTAGTAGTGTGGAGGACTTGCTATTGAACTGAGTAGTTTGTACAATTATTGACATACAACTTTTCAGAGCTGCAAGCACGGATGCTATACCATTTTCGGGTATAACCGTCTTGAATTTGGAACAAGAAAGAAGAGGGCTTCTAGAAGTTGATCACTCCCGCTTTTTCCGCGGACAGAAAGTTCTTTGACGATATGTTTTTCAGCAAGTAAGGTTGTCCTATTGCAGAATACTCATGCTCTACGTTGATGGATTCGTCGTGCCAGTGCCGAGGAAAAACATACAGGCCTACCGACGCCTGGCATTGAAAGCGGGTAGGATTTGGCGTAAGCACGGCGCCCTGGAATTTCGGGAATGTGTCGGCGATGACCTGAACGTGAAAATGGGGGTACCCTTCCCTCGGAAGATCAAGGTCAAACGCGGTGAGACCGTGTTTTTTTCGTGGATCGTGTTCAAGTCGCGCGCGCATCGGGACCGCGTCAACGCCAAAGTCATGAAGGACCCTCGCCTAGCCAAATTGATGGATCCGAAATCAATTCCTTTCGAGCATAAGCGCACGGCCTACGGCGGATTCAAGGTCCTAGTCGATGTCTGAGCGCGCAGTCCCTAGTATCTGAACGACCTGATCTCGATGCATTCAAAGACCTTGCTGTAGTACTAAAGATAGTCTTGCTCAATGTTCCTTTGGGATAGAAATGACCCTCCCAGGCCCTATAGCTCCAGCCTAAACTGCCGACATAGAGCTGCAATTATTTCCACTCATATCCAGTAGTTTTGAATTGCTGAGTCTCAGGATTGAATTCCGTTTCTAGAGCCATTATTAGATTATTGATCCAGGACAGCTTTTGGGAATTTGTAAATGCACTCATTGTTGCCAATCCTCTAATTTTGCCATCTTGACCAACTTTCCCTTTTTCGTGCGCCCACCACATGATTTGATCACCTTCTGCTGTTATCAGGTTACCATGAAAACTACCGTCTACAACGCCGTGTGGATACCGTACCATCACGCCCGATCCCATTTCCTTGCCGCTTGGGAATTTTCCGAATCCCTTAAGATCAATTGTGGCGCTTAGTTCCATAGTCATTCCTTCGATTGGATGTACTTTCGTTACCTTGAACCCTACAACTTGACCTTTTTCTTCAAAGAGTTTTTCACCTAATGCCATAATTTGGAGAGCCTGGCCTAAACTGATAAGGATTATGGTGAGATTGTCTCCCTCTCCCCTTGGTGCTAGCTGAGTAGCAGACTTGCCGCAAGAGCACCAGAACTGCGATTCCTTCACCATTTTGTCTGTTTGACACTGTTTATTCGTACCCTTATGCTTAACTCGGCAATTGCCTTATACAATTCAGAGGCATTAGACAGCCTTGTTCACTTCAGGCCCGAAAGCCGGTCGGTATCAGCTCAAGGCCGGCAACTAGGGCTTGGTTTTAGATAATAAGCGATTATGGAATGCTCTTTGAAGTCTTTGTCCAAGGATTTATTCCAAGATAAAGATCTGTCGCGTACTCGATGTCCATATCCGTCAGATCGGCACCTGACTTGGTCGCATAGGCCAAGGCCACCTTCCTTAACACTTTTCTGATGTCCGCATCCTCGGAAAGCTGGTCCTCCATCGCCCTTTCGAATTCGGCGCTAAACCTGAAATTCTCGGGATTGTTCGGATCCACCAACTCCATTATCTTTGCTTGGACTAACCTATCTGCACTAAAATTTACTCCGGAAGGCAAGTTATCCATTCGCCTCTTGCATAATTAAGACTAACGGGCTCAAGCCAAACAGCGGTAACGTTGGTGACTGAACGGATCGGCTACAGTGCATCTGGCCCCGGTTTCCTTCATAGCCCCCTGCCAAATGGCAGTCTGGTGCGGCGGGCTATCAATATAAGAATAATCCAAAGGATAGCTCCAATTACTGTGGCAACTCCGCCATATATCATGACCTGTACTGTCATGATTGATTCATAACTTCCTTCGCTATATTGCAGGATGAAGCTTTCATTTAATGCCGTTATGAAAACGACTAGACCGAAGGGAATCAACATTGCAACAATAGATATTTTATGTCCTGCTAGCCTCGCGTAGTAATTTGACGTCCTTGAGTTCATCTCATTCTACTCGCGCTATCAGGTTTATAATTTATGATGCGGTGAGTCGCTACTCAATGCGAACCTAGTATGCTGTTACATATCTATCCCAATACCGGTGGCCCTACCAGCTTCCCTTCTTATTCAATCTAACACAATGCCATAGACAAAACTTTGAAAAAAAAGGAGTTGGACGTCAACAAAAAAAGTGGAGGAGAGATGGGCTTCATCCTTGTCATGTATCGATATTCGTAAGCTCCAGGATTTCTGATCCGCCACTAAATAACTGCTCTTTGATATCGCCCACGCCGGGTGCAAAGAATTTGTGCTCCTCTACTGTTGGCTCAATGGGAGTGGTTTCCTTAGTTTCAAGCACATTTGTGAAGCAACCGTATGGAACGCAAACAGAATCGGTTATGCTTACTATCTCGGCCCTGTCTTCAGCTATTCCTCTGGCAAATTCCTGCTGATAACTATCGCCTACTTTCGGATTCGCTTCCATGAATATACCGGGTTTGCCTCCGTGAACGCCTGCTGCCCAAGAGCCTTCATGGCTATTATTTTCAGTGACATCGGTTGTGAATTCTCCCATGTACCAGACATTTCCATCGTCGTCCTGTGCGAACCAGTCGTCTGTGAATTCAGCGAGTTCACCATTCTGATAGGCGTTATCACGGACTACTCTTGCGGTTATGCCGTTCACGTCCTTAGTTTGGTCAGTTACGATGAATACGTCGCTTGCGGTTTCACCTTCCTTTGTGCCATTATAGACAAATGTAGTTCCAGGCTCCAGCGGGAAGTATATGTTGTCAATGTTCAGCGAATCGCTAAAGTTGTGTTTGTTGAATTTTATGCCGTTGGTGTTTGCAGCTCCGCCTGCGGATGCGAATTGTGCGCTTGCAACTACTGCTATTGCGGCTAACATAACCGCTGCCAGCGATAGTGTCATTATTTTCCGATTCATCTCTAAGGATAAGCAAACGATAGGTTATAACAAATCTGATACAAGCCTCTAATCTCGCGCTCGCTCCTATATACACAAATCGGTTTTCAGTTAGACACTTGTACTATGCTGACGCTAGCCTGTCGAGCTATAACAGATCATGAAAGTTATCCATTTCCTTGCGAATCTTGTCCGTCTTTGGTCGATTCGACTTCCCACTCCTGCAATTCCTTGTCTAGCTCAGATCTAACCTTCATTACTGGTTTTAACGTTGCTTCGGTAATCTTGTCATGCTTTTCATACTCTGAATCTGCCATGGCTGCATCATGACATTCATGGCAGAAATGGCATGTCAAACAGGTCACTCTTGTGTTTTTCTTGCACCGTGGACACGCTTGAGGCCCATCGCTTTTCAAGCTCCGCTTAAAATCATGTGGCACTTCCACTCAAGATGATATGGCGCTAGCGGCTATAAAAGAAATCACCCTGCCAGAGCGTATACGAGAATCCAAGCTACCGATTAAAGACTGGCTCGACCATGTTAATTGACCATCCATATTCAAAAAATGAAGAATAAGAACAAATTCAAATATCGTTAGTGACTAATTTTCCTGG
>Ga0070708_100004482_pt1 | contig 10982 bp, 7 predicted proteins | sample KBSK5503metaG_FD_65469 | JGI IMG/M metagenome (GOLD analysis project Ga0070708, IMG submission 65469) | Corn, switchgrass and miscanthus rhizosphere microbial communities from Kellogg Biological Station, Michigan, USA - KBS K5-50-3 metaG | ecosystem: Host-associated > Plants > Roots >...
TCGTACTACGCGGAGACCTGCTACACGAACATGCGCTGGATCGTGGAGGCCATCAAGGCGATCAACGGCAAGGTGGAGGACCGCGAGGCTTTCCTCGCCGCGCTCAAGAAGGTGGAGCTCAAGGACTTTCCGCGCGGCCCCGTGGTCATCGACAAGTGGGGCAATCCCATCCAGAACGTCTACATCCGCAAGGTCGAGCGCGTGGGCGGCCAGCTCCAGAACAGCGTGATCTTCACGTATCCGGCGGTGAGCCAGTTCTGGAAGTACAACCCCGAGGAATTCCTGAAGATGCCGCTGTACACGCGAGACTATCCCCCGTGCAAGTACTGCTAGCGGACATACGCCCCTCACCCCGGCCCTCTCCCCAGAGGGGCGAGGGAGCCAGAATCCCTCTCCCCCATCGGGGGAGAGGGTAAGGGTGAGGGGGTTCAAGGGTGAGGGGGCAGCTCCGATGACAGCTGAATTCGCCCTCCGGCTCGTCGGGGTGACCAAGGACTTCGGGGGCCTTCGCGCCGTGGACGAAGTTGCGCTGGCCGTGCGCCCGGGAGAGCGTCGCGCGCTGATCGGCCCGAACGGGGCGGGGAAGACCACGCTGTTCAACCTCATCCTGGGGTCGCTGCCCGTCACCTCGGGCACCGTCACCCTGTTCGGCCGCGACGTGACGGGCGCCGCCGCCCACAGCCGCGCCGCGCAGGGCCTGGCCCGCACCTTCCAGATCACCAACCTCTTCCCCGACCTGACGGTCCTGGAGAATTGCCTGCTCGCCGTCCAGGCGCTGACGCCGACGCGCTTCGCCATGCTGCGGCCGGTCGGCGCCTTCGGCCGCCTCCACGTCCGCGCCCGCGCCACGCTGGAATCGGTCGGGCTCCAGGACATCGGCGACGCCGTGGTGAAGAACCTCTCCCACGGCGAGCAGCGCCAGCTCGAGATCGCGCTGGCCCTGGCCGGGCGGCCCCGCGTGCTCCTGCTTGACGAGCCCACCGCCGGCCTGTCTCCCGCGGAGTCCCGCCTCATGGCCGGTCTCATCGCGCGCCTCGACCCCGCCATCACCGTCCTCATGATCGAGCACGACATGGACATCGCCCTCGAGCTCTCGGCGCACGTGACCGTGCTCCACTACGGTCGTGTCATCGCCGACGGCTTGCGCGAGGCGATCCGGGCCGACCCGCAGGTGAGGGAGATCTACCTCGGTGCCTGAGCCCCCCCTCCGGCCCAAGACGGTCCTCGAGGTCGAGGACGTGCACACGTACTACGGCGAGAGCCACGTGCTGCAGGGCATCTCGCTCCACGTCGCCGGGGGAGAGGTGCTGGCGATCCTCGGGCGGAACGGCATGGGCAAGACCACGCTCATCCGCTCCATCATCGGCTTCACGCCCCCGCGCCGTGGCGCTGTCCGCTTCAAGGGCGAAGACATCACGCGCTGGTCTCCGTTCCGGATGGTCGAGGCCGGGATGGCGCTGGTGCCGCAGGGGCGGCGGGTGTTTCCCTCGCTCTCCGTGCGGGAGAACCTGGAAGTCGCCCGGGGTGGTAGCGGGCGCTGGACCATCGACCGCGTGCACGCGCTGTTTCCACGGCTTCGCGAGCGCGGCGGCAACCGCGCGAACAAGCTGTCCGGCGGCGAGCAGCAGATGCTCGCCATCGGGCGGGCCCTCATGAGCAACCCCGACCTGCTCCTGCTCGACGAGCCGACCGAGGGCCTCGCTCCCCTTCTCGTGCGCGAGGTCGGCCGCGTGATCCACCAGCTCAAGCTCGAAGGTCTCTCCATCCTCCTCGTGGAGCAGAACCTGCCGCTGGCGCTGTCCGTGGCGGATCGCACGCATATCCTGAGCCGCGGGCAGATCGTCCACTCCTCGCGGCCGGACGAGCTGCTCGCCAACGAGGACGTGAAATCGCGCTATCTTGGAGTGGCGTGAGGGAGACCATCGCATGAAATTCAGCACCTTCTACTTCTTCCAGGCCCCGCCGGGGCAGCGCCACGCCGACATCATCCGCCGCGAGCTCGAGCAGATCGAGTGGACGGAGGAGCTGGGCTTCGACGAGATCTGGCTCACCGAGCACCACTTCATCGAGTACGGGCTCTCCGTCGACCCGGCGGCGCTGGCATCCGCGGCCGCCTCGCGCACGCGGCGGATCCGCATCGGCCTCGCCGCCGCCATCCTGCCCTTCCACCATCCGCTCCGCCTCGCCGAGCAGATGGCGTTGGTGGACATCATCTCGAACGGCCGGCTCGACGTGGGCGTGGGGCGCGGCAACCGGCCCGCCGAATTCCGCGGCTACCGCGTGCCGCAGGAGGAAAGCCGCGAGCGCTTCGACGAAGCGGTGGAGATCATGCAGCGCGCGTGGACCGAGGAGCGCTTCAGCTACGACGGGCGCTTCTTCAAGGTGCCCGAGGTGTCGGTCATTCCCAAGCCCGTGCAGCGCCCGCACCCGCCCCTCTACCAGGTGTGCGTGACCAAGGACGGCATCGAGAACACGGCGCTCCGCGGCTGGCCCATGCTCAACTCCGTCCTCTTCGGCCCCGTGAGCCAGCTCGTCGCCAACCGCGACACCTACGTCGAGACGCTGAAGAAGTCCGGACGCACGCCGGTTGAGATCGCGAGCCTGCTGTCCCGCTGGGGCGTCTCGCGTCAGATCTACGTCGCCGACACCGACGCCCGGGCGCTCGCCGAGGCCAAGGACGCCGAGCTCTGGTACCAGGAGTCCTTCCGGAGGTTCGTCGTCCCCGACCGCATCGAGGAGGCGCACCCGTCCCTGCAGCCCGGTTTCCGCGCCATGGCGGAGCGCCTCTCCAAGGTCACGTGGGAGGGGCTCGTGGCGGAGACCCTTGCCTTCGGGTCACCCGACACGGTGGCGCGCCACATCGCCGAGATGCGGGAGCTCGGCGTCGGGCAGGTGATGTGCTGGATGAACTTCGGCGGCCTCTCCCAGGACAAGGTGAGGCGCTCCATGGAGCTCTTCGCGCGCGAGGTCATGCCCCGCTTCAGATGATATCTATTCATCTTTCCCCTCTCCCTATGAGGGAGAGGGCAGGGTGAGGGTGAACGTCCCATCGCGGTAGCCTTATGAAAACCAACCACCGCCTCGACGGGCCTCGTGAGGCGCCCGTCGTCACCCTGACCCATCCCCTGGGCGTCACGCTCGCGCTCTGGGACGACCACGTGGCGGCCCTCACGAAGCGATTCCGTGTCCTGCGCTACGACGTGCGCGGACACGGCGGCTCCGATGTCCCGCCGGGACCGTATACCCTCGAGCAGATGTCGGGCGATCTCTTCGATCTCCTGGATTCTCTCGGCATCGGGGAGACGCACTTCGTGGGCGTCTCCATGGGCGGGCTCATCGGCATGACGGCGGCGCTCCGGCAGCCGCGGCGGATCAAGAGCCTCGCGCTCTGCGACACGACGGCCTGCTACGGCCCCGGCGTGCGCCCCATGTGGGAAGATCGCATCCGCGTGGCCGAGAGCGAAGGCATGACCCCGGCGCTGGTCGACCGCACCATGGCGATCTGGTTCACGGAGGCGTTTCGCGCGAAGCATACCGAGGTGGTGAAGCGCATCGCCTCCATGCTGGGCGAAACCGACCCGCGCGGCTATGCTGCCGCCATCCGAGCCATCGGCTTCGTGGACTTGACGCCGCGCATCGGCGCTATCTGCTGTCCGACGCTGATCGTCGTCGGGGAGCAGGACCCCGGCACGCCGCCCGCGATGGCGCGCCTCATCCACGAGCGCATCGCGGGCTCGGAGATGCTCGTCATCCCGAGCGCCATGCACTGTGCCGTCGTCGAGCATGCCGACCGCTTCCTGCCTGCTCTCCTCGGTTTCCTCGCCAGCCAGGCCTAAGCTCAGCCTCGGCCCACTTTCGGTATCCCGTTGACGGACTTTGTGATCCGCGGGATCCGGAGAGAGGGTAACTCCGTGATTCCTTGGCGATCCCTCCGTGGCGCTCTTCTTGCTGCCTCTGTGGATGGGGCGCTCGACCCATCATGGGCCCGGAGCCCGGACAGCGAGACGAATGAAAATTCGCGGTGTCACGATCCGATCTCAGCTCGTGCTGCTGGTCCTGGGCACGGTCATTCCAGTCCTCGCCTTCACCGCGGTCAGCCTGATCGTGTTCAACAAGCACAGCCGCGAAGCGACCGGCCAGGGGCTGGTTGAAACGGCCCGGGCGCTGTCGGTCGCCATCGATCAGCAGGTGGTCGCGTCAACCTCCGTCCTCGAGGCGCTGGCCGCCTCGGACCAGCTGCGGAGAGGGGACTTGGAGAAGTTCCACCGAACCGCGCGCGAGGTCCTCGCGACCCAGCCCCGGTGGCAATCGATCGTCCTCCTCGCGCCGGACGGCCGCCAGCTCCTGAACACGGCGAGTCCGTTCGGAGCGCCGCTTCCCAGGACGGCCGACCCGGAGCTGATCGACCGAGTCGCCAGGACCCGCGCTCCAGCCGTGTCCGACCTGTTCACCGGCAATTTCTCCCGCCGCCTGCTGATCGCCGCGACGGTGCCGGTCGTTCGCGGCGGCTCGACCGTGTACGTCCTGGGCGCGACCTTTGCGCCCACCAACCTCACGGACGTCCTCCTCCAGCAGCGGGTTCCGGCCTCCGCGGTCGGCACGCTCCTCGACGGCAACAAGGTGATCATCGCCAGGACCCGCGAGGCGGATACCTTCGTGGGCCAGCCGGGCCCACCCGACCTCGCGGCAAGGATGGACCAGACCGCCGAGGGCGCGTTCAGGCTCACGACGAACGATGGCCAGAAACTGTACGCCGCAATCAGCCGCTCGCCACGAACGGGCTGGACGGTCGTCCTCGGCGTGCCGAAAGCCGCGGCCGACGCCCCCCTGCGCTCTTCGCTCTGGCTCCTGACAATCGTGGGCGCGGCGTCGACGGTGCTGGGAATCCTGGCCGCGGTTCACTGGGCGCGGCGTATCGCCAATCCCATCGCCTCGCTGTCGACTGCGGCTTCGGCCCTGGCGAGAGGCGATCGCATCGAACCCGAGAGATCGGCTTTCGCGGAGGTGAACGCGGTCAGAGAGGCGATGGAGAGAGCCGGCCAGGAGCTCCAGCAACGTGAAGCTACGGTCAGCAGCCTGGCCGCCGTCGGACGGGAGCTGCTCGCCACGCTTGATTTCCGGGAGGTGAGCCAGCGCATCGTCGACAGCATCCGAGCCTTGCTGTCCGCGTCGATATCCGTTCTCTACCGCCTGGATCCGGAAACCGGAGCCCTCCTCGCCTTGGCCAGCTCCGGGGACCCGGGCGCCGAAGCCCACCGAGTGGTAATCCTGCCATCCGGGTCCGGGGTGGCGGGGCTCGCGATCCGGGAGCGCCGTGTCGCAGTGAGCGCGAATCTCTTGACGGATCCCCGGATTCTGGTCACCCCTGATCTGCGATCACAAGTCGAGTCCACCGGCCTCGGGGCCATCCTGGCGGTCCCGCTCCTGGTTCAGGGGCGAGTGCTCGGCGCGCTCGGAGTGGTTGATGACTCCGGCAGGATTTTCGACGCCGAGGACATGCGGATCGCCCAGGCGTTCGCCGACCAGGCCGCCATCGCCATCGAGAATGCCCGGTTGTACGGCGAGACGCAGGAGCGGCTCGACCAGAGCGAGACGCTCCTCGCCGTCAGCCGGCAGGTGAGCGAGACCATGGACGTGACCGAGATGATGCGGTGTGTCGCCAAGGAGGCCGGCCGCGCCCTCGGCGCCGACTCAGTGGGCGCCTTTATGGCCGACGCGGACCGCGGCTTCCTTCGCCCGATCGCCGGCTACCACGTCCCCAAGCATCTCCTGGCGGAGTTCATGACTCACCCGATCCCCTTGAGAGGACACCGAATCCTCGAGGATGCGTGGGAGCAACAGCGCGCGGTGGCATCGGGCGACGTCGCTGCCGAGCCAGGGGTCGATCGTGAGATCCTAGGGCGGTTTCCCCACCGCTCAGGTCTCTTCTGCCCCATGGTCGTCCACGGAGAGCCGATCGGAGGGCTCTTCCTCGCCTGGTTCGATCGGGAACGCCGGATCACGCCGGCCGAACTTCGGCTGGTGGAGGGTATCAGTCGGCAGGCGGGAATCGCCCTCACAAATGCCCGCCTCGTCGAGCAGCTGAAGCAGCGCCAGGCTCGCCTAGAAGCGCTACTGGGGCTGGGGCGCGAGCTGTCCCGCATCCAGCCCGTGGAGACCCTACTCGCGCGGATCGCCGAGGCCTGCGGCCGTCTCTTCGACAAGAGCACGGTCGCCTTTCGCCTCGTCGAGGGAGACGACTTGGTGATCTGCGGCACCTGGGGCCCAACTGACCAAGTCCTTTCGCTAAAGCCGCTGAAGATCCGCGCGAGCCTGACCGGAACCGTCGCCCGTTCCGGGGAGCCATTGGCAGTCCAGGACCCGATCAGCGACCCCCGCCTTGATCCGGCCCAGCGGGAGAGCTTCCGCCGGCACGGGATCCGCGCCTTCCTCGGCGTGCCGATCAAGATCAAGGATCAGGTCGTGGGAGTGCTGACCGTCCGAAGCACCCGTGACGAGGGCTTCTCGTCGGCGGATGTGGAGATGGCGGGGGCGTTTGCCTCGCAGGCCGGTATTGCGCTCGAGAACAGCCACCTGTACCAGAAGCTTCAGGGAGCGTTCGACGAGCTCTCGCATGCGCAGTCTCAGCTCGTGCAGGCCCAGAAGATGGAGGCCATCGGGCAGCTGGCCGGCGGCATCGCTCACGACTTCAACAATCTCCTCACGGTCATCGGCGGGAGGAGTCACCTGCTTCTCACGCGGTTGCCCGCCGGCGAGCCGGCGCGCCGTGACGTCGAGCTCATCCAGAAGGCGACGGATCGCGCGACCGCCATGACCGCTCAGCTGCTGGCTTTCAGCCGGAAGCAGGTGATGGAGCCGAAGTCCTTGGACCTGAACGCTCTCGTCGAAGACCTGGCGCCCGTGCTGACGAGCCTGATCGGTGCGGATATCGAGCTGGTCGTCCTCCCGGGCATGGGCCTCGGCCGGGTCATGGCTGATCCCGGTCAGATGGAGCAGATCATCATGAACCTGCTCGTGAACGCACGCGACGCCATGACGGGCGGCGGCACGCTGAGGATCGAAACCGACAACCGCGACCTCCAGGCCAGCGTTGCGCACGGGCAGGGGCAGATCCCGCTCGGGCTGTACGTGACGCTGACGGTGCGGGATAACGGAAGCGGAGTGGATGCGCCGACGCTCGCCAGGATGTTCGAGCCGTTCTTCACGACCAAGGACCTGGGCAAGGGGACCGGGATGGGCCTCTCCACCGTCTACGGGATCGTACACCAGAGCGGCGGCTACATCGGGGTCGACAGCTCGGTGGGCCGTGGCACGACCGTGACGATCTACCTGCCGCGAACGACCGCTCCCGCCGAGACCGCAAAAGCCCAGGCGAGTGGCGCTCTCGTCGCTCCGGGCCGGGAGACGATCCTGCTCGTTGAAGATGAAGACGATGTGCGGCTGCTCGCATCGGAGATCCTGACGGCGAGCGGCTATCGTGTACTGGACACAGGAGATCCGACGCAGGCGCTTGCGATTGCAGCCGCGCATCCGGGCACGGTACACCTGCTTCTCACGGATATCGTCATGCCGGGTCTGCGCGGCCCGGCGCTCGCCGCGCAGGCCCTGGCCCGGTATCCGGATATGCGGGTGCTGTACATGTCCGGGTTCTCCGGAGGAAACGTCTCCGCCCCTGACGCGGACGAGCCCGCCGCGCCGCTCCTTCAAAAGCCGTTCGTGCCACAGACACTCGCCCGCGCCGTACGAAACGCTCTCGATGCGGCCCCGCGCCCTCGCGGAAGCGACGCCAGAAAGCCGGCTCCGTCGATTCGGCGTTGACCCCGGCTTGTGCGGGGCGGGCGCGCGGTGTAAGGTGTCGCCCGTTGGTCCGACTCGCGGGACGGAGGTCAGCATGAAGACACGAGGTGTCGCGGCTTTACTGATCGCCGTCGCGCTGGCCTTGGGTCTCGGCGAGGCGCCTGTCGCGGCGCAGCCCGCCGGGACCCTCGTGGTGGGACTCGTCGCCGAGCCGGTCAATCTCGACCCCCCGCAGGTGACCGATCTCAACTCGAACCGCGTGGGGCGCCGCGTCGTCGAGACGCTGGTCACGTTCCCCGACGAGAGCACCCAGGTCGTGCCGGGACTGGCCGAGTCGTGGACGATCTCGAAGGACGGTCTCCAGTACACGTTCAAGCTCCGCCGCGGCATCGTTTTCCACGACGGCACCCCGCTCAATGCCGAGGCCGTGAAATTCTCGATCGAGCGCCAGATCAACCCCAATCATCCCGCCTACAAGCTCGGCAAGTACCCCTTCGCCAACTACTTCTTCGGCAACGTGAAGGCCGTCGAGGTGCTGAGCGACGAGCGCGTGGCGTTTCTCCTGAACGAGCCGCGGGCGTCCTTCCTGGCCGTTCTCACGGCCGGCGCGGCGTCCATCGTGAGCCCGACCGCGGTGATGAAGTGGGGCCCCGACTATCCGAACCATCCGGTGGGCACGGGCCCCTTCCGCTTCGCCTCGTGGGACCGCGGCCAGCGCGTCGTGCTCGAAAAGAACCCGGGCTACTGGAAGTACCCCGTGAAGGTGGAGCGCGTCATCTACCGGCCCATCGTCGAGGATCAGGCGAGGCTGACCGAATTGCTCACGGGCGGCCTCGATCTCATCGTCGGGGTTCCCGCGGACAACGTCGGCCAGCTCGAAAAGAATCCCAAAATCACGCTCCTCAAGCAGGTGGGCGCGCACGTCTGGTACCTCGGGATGAACAACCAGAAGAAGCCCTTCGACGACAAGCGCGTGCGCCAGGCGCTCAACTACGCCGTCAACAAGGACGCCATCGTCAACGACGTGCTCAAGGGTACCGGCGCGGCGTCGAAGGGCCCCGTGCTGCCGGGCACGTGGGGCGCCGACGGCGCGCTCAAGGCGTACCCGTACGACCCCGAGCGGGCGAAGAAGCTTCTGGCCGAGGCGGGCTATCCCAACGGCTTCACCACGACCTTGTGGGTGCCGGAATCGGGCTCGGGCATGCAGGCGCCCGTCGCCATGTCGACCGTCATGCAGTCGAACCTCAAGGCGGTCGGTGTCAACGTGTCGCTGCAGACGATGGAATGGGGCGCGTATCTCGCCAAGCTGCGCACGAAGGAGCAGGAGCTCTTCGCGCTGTCGTGGATGGCGGGGACGGAAGACCCCGACATGGTCATGTACCCGCTCCTGCACTCGAGCCAGTGGACGCCGGTCGGCCCCAACCGGGCGCTCTACAAGAACGCGCGCTTCGACGCGCTCCTCCAGCAGGCGCGCCTGACCACCGACCAGGCCAAGCGCGCGCAGCTCTACAAGGAGGCCCAGCGCATCCTGATCGACGACGCGCCGTGGGTCTTCGTGGACCACGAGATCCAGATCGCGGCGCTGACCAAGCGCGTCCAGGGGTTCAAGCTCCACCCGAGCTTCGACCTGCGCGTGGAGACGATCTCGCTCAAGTGAGCCCTCGCGCGTGAGGGGCTACATCGCGCGCCGGCTCCTCCTGCTCGTCCCCGTCCTGCTGGGCGTGTCCATCGTCGTCTTCATGGTGCTCCATCTCTCGCCGGGCGACCCGGCCGAGATCATGCTGGGCTCCCAGGCGACGCAGGAAGACCTGGCTCGGCTGCGCCTCGAGCTCGGGCTGACGGAGCCGCTCCACGTCCAGTACCTCCGGTGGATGGGCCACGTGCTGCGCGGCGACCTCGGGCGCTCGCTCTGGATGAAGCGGCCCGTGCTGGACGAGGTGCTCCGCCGTTTTCAGGCGACGCTCGTGCTGACCGCGAGCGCGCTGCTGCTCTCGACGCTCGGTGGGATCGTGCTCGGCGTGGCCTCGGCCATGCGCCCGCACTCGTGGCTCGACCGTGTGAGCGCGGTCACCTCGCTCTTCGGCGCGAGCATGCCCGTGTTCTGGCTCGGCATCGTCCTCATGGTCGTCTTTTCGCTGTGGCTCGGCTGGCTCCCCGCCTCCGGCATGTGGGCGCCCTACGGAGGCGGGAACCTGCTCGATCTAGCCTCGCATCTCGTCTTGCCCGCGGTGACGCTGGCGGCCGCGTCGATGACGATCATCGCGCGGCTCACGCGAAGCACGATGCTCGACATCCTCGGACAGGACTACATTCGGACAGCGCGGGCCAAGGGGCTGGTGGAAGGACGCGTCGTGTTCCGCCACGGCCTCAAGAACGCGCTCATTCCCATCGTCACGGTGGTCGGAGTCCAGGCGGGCTACCTCCTCGGCGGCGCCGTGCTCACGGAGACCGTCTTCGCCTGGCCGGGCGTGGGACTGCTCATGGTGCAGGGTATCCTCGCCCGCGACTTCCCCGTCGTCCAGGGCTGCGTGCTCGTCATCGCGCTCACCTTCGTCCTCATCAACCTCGCCGTCGATCTCCTGTACGCCTATCTCGACCCGCGCATCCAGTATGAGTAGGCGGCTCACCGGAAACCGCCTGGCCGTCGTCGCGTTTCTCGTGATCCTGGGCACGGTCGGCGCCGCGCTCTTCGCCCCCTATCTGCCGCTCAGCGACCCCGACACCGTGGACACGCCGAATCGGCTCAGGCCGCCGCTCACGGCCGGGCACTGGCTCGGCACCGACGAGTTCGGGCGCGACCTGCTCGCGCGGCTGGTGTGGGGCGCGCGCGTCTCCCTCGTGGCCGGCGCGGCGACGGCGGCGGCGGCGATGCTGATCGGCGTGGTCTTGGGCGTCTTCGGTGGCTACTACACGGGCTGGAGCGAGACCGTCATCATGCGGTTGACCGACATCCTGATGGCGTTTCCCTACATCCTCCTCGCCATCGCCATCGTGGCCGGGCTCGGCCCGGGGCTCAGGAACGCGATGATCGCGATCACGATCGTGGGCTTTCCGATCTACACGCGCCTCGTGCGCGGCATCGTACTCTCGGTCCGCGAGCGCGAGTTCGTGGAAGCCGCGCGCGCGCTCGGCAGCACCGACCGCCTGATTTTGGTGCGCCACATCGTGCCGCAGCTCCTCTCGCC
>Ga0070708_100004485_pt1 | contig 10980 bp, 11 predicted proteins | sample KBSK5503metaG_FD_65469 | JGI IMG/M metagenome (GOLD analysis project Ga0070708, IMG submission 65469) | Corn, switchgrass and miscanthus rhizosphere microbial communities from Kellogg Biological Station, Michigan, USA - KBS K5-50-3 metaG | ecosystem: Host-associated > Plants > Roots >...
CCCACCACCACGATGGGGCAGCCAGTCTTATTGAAAATGTAGCGAATGAATTCAAAACCCTTTACATCCAGTAAATCAGCTTCATCGGCGAACAGTATTTTCAGGTCAAAATCCAATATGGCCTCCGCTGCCTCATTGGCAATCATATGACGGTTGATATTGCTGCGGGGCCTTTCGCCGAAGCTTGTCAGGAGGGTTACCATGAGCTCCTTTGTCGTCAACTCGGGCGTGACCTTGAGTACCATACCAGCGGGCAAACCCGTGTGCAGGCGGTCTTCCAGCTTGTTCAGATAGGACTGGATGGCAATCGTTTTGCCAACCCCAGCCAACCCTACCACGTCTGCCATGGTACTGTAGCCTGTTAGCTCCCTGGCACGCACAATCATATCTATAGAGAGGTAGAACTGTTCTATGCTGTTGGTAATGATGGGCTGCTGACCTGGTGGAAGTCTGTTCTCATCAAAATCCAGGGTCAGTTCATTGTAATTGATCACGGCTTGCTCCTTTCTTCCTGTTGTTGCTGATGGCGTTTACTGGCTGCCAGCGCATTCGCCCACGCAGCATTTCTTTGCTTGGCCGTTGGTGGTTTACGGGGTGGAACGCGTTGCTTGTCTGTTGAAGCAGTTGATGCCCCCCGTTTGGTTTCGGCTGCCACGGCTTCAGACGGCTGTTCTTCTGGCTGTTGACTGGCTATTGTTGCCTGTTCGTCAGGCTGGTCCTGTTGAACGAGAACGCTCTGGGATTCGATGATACGATCTGCATTGTGCAATGTGGTCTGCGTGTCTTTGATCGTCTTCTTGATGCGCCTCATTTGCTCTCGTTGGGCCTCCAGGACCCGTTTGCCGGTGACCGCCCGCCCTTGTACTGAGTCATGCGCAAATGCAGTACAGACATGCCGTTTTTGGTAAAACACTTCGATCGTGTCCGGGCGCATATAATCCGCCTGCGCCCGGATCTCTACTTTCGCTCCGACGGGAATCTCCGCCAGGTCATCATGCCAATAGCGACGCGTCCCATAGGTAATATAAGGTTTGTTCAGCGTTCGCGTCTCAGCGACGAGCAGCAGGAAATCGAACCGGCGGTCGTCGTCGGGAGGTCTGGCCTGGCAATGTTTCGCCCAGAACGCCAGTGGCGTCTCTTTTGTCTCACTGTGCTCAGTGTGGTGGTACTTGTTGATAAATTCCTTGAGTTTTGCAGCGAGCTCTGAGATGGTGAGTGCCGCTTTCGCATTGGGGTTGCGCTCCTTCGTGTTCGAATGCACATAGCCAGGGAGCGTGCACCACAGTTCTGTATTGAGCGTCTCGAAAAAGCGTTCCTCGATGCCGCGCTCCTGCGGATCTCCTCGGTCTTCAGGGTGATTGGGCTTGCCTTCCTTCAGTTCGAAATGCAGATCCTGCGCAATCCGTTGTATGTGGTGCGAGATTAATTGCTTCCCGCCGTCAACCCAGATGGCATGAGGAATACCCCCGTAGGGCTTCTCGTCAGAAACAATCAGGGCATCGCGGATGACCGCTGCGATGTTGTTGCTATTGGGGACGTCATAGGTGAGAAGCCATGCCAGTACCAGGCGGGAGCTGGCCTCCATACAAGTGATCAGGTAGGGACGGAATTCTTTGCTCCGCGTCTGGCGACCTCGCCTGCGGATATCCCTCAACAGCACATCGACTAGGGTAAAATCGATCTGGAAGATGATCACGCTGCCGTCGAAGTGAAACCGATAAGTCAGCCGGCGTTTGCTTCTGAATTCGCCGAAGCGTTTGTCTGCAACAAGCTTCACCTCGTCTGGAATGTGATCGCAAATGTAACGCACCTGCCAGGGAGTTGGTTCAGGTTCTCCAAGCAAGCGGGCGCGCTGAGCAGCCTGTCTCTGTACCTCGTGTAGGGGTATGTCCATTTGAGAAAAGCGGACGGCAGCGATGATATCCTCCATGAGAGGAGTCATATTGTGTGGGTGCCCCTTATCAGAGCGCTCTTCTTTCGGCAGCAGGCCGACCAGGCCCCATTTCTTGTACCTGAATAAGTAGTCTCGCATTGTTCGCCAGGAGAGTGAATGCTCCTCTGTCGAATGCTGCTCAGCATATACCCTGAGCTCCTCGTTGGTGATACGCCTTTTGCCGATGTACGGGGTGATCAGGGCAAGCCGCCGCTCAGCTTCTGCCCGCGATTTTGGTGTCGCGGCTGCGAAATCGATAAGAGACCCCTTATGCCATACCCGGTGAAAACGCTCTGGATCATACTCAGGTGCAAGCCCCCACACACCATCGATTTGATACCGCCGCACCAGACGATCGGCTTTTCGCCAGCTTCCTCCGAGTCGGCTGACCAGGCTGGACATATCCTCTTCTGTGATTATTTCTGCTTCTGTCAGCTTTCCAAGCGTTTTCAGTCGCTCGATGACTTTTTGTTGCGATTGCTCCTTCAAGGGGTGCCAGTCCTGTGGAAGCAATCCGTCCAGACCATGGAGCAGGAAGTTCTGCTTCCACGTCGTGAGGGCTTTCTCGGGGACGTAGCGTTCCAGCGCAAACGCTCGAAAGCGCTGCTTGTCGAAATCGTGCAGCGCAAATTCACCCATCGTCTTGCGACGGCGCTCTGCCTCTCGTTTCCTGGCAGCTCCAAGGTCAAAGAGGAGTTTCGTGTTCCCGGCGGTTACCAGGTGTAACACGTCTGATAGCTCGTCCTGGTTGGGAGCTTCGTTACCGGCAGAGACCGCTGGCTTTTGCTCCTGGTCCTCTGAGGGCCGCGGATCGGTGGTAGCGGGAAGTTGTGACATTTATTCCTCCTCGCTTTGTGGACTGGAGGGATGTTCACCAGGGGCCATCATTTGCAAGGCAAGACGAACAGTTTCGAGGGTAATCTGCCCCGCATCGAGCTGCTGAGTGAGTAGACTGGCATAGGCGAGGATCGTGCGCAGGCGGCGCAGCGATGGATGCGCGTTCTGCCAGAGATAGCTCCCAAGGTGCCGGTTTGCCTCGCTCTTGGGATCGTAGACCCAGCCCGGCAGGAGCAATCGAGGGAGAAATGTGTCAAGCACTTCATCCTCCGAAAGCGGCCGGAATTCGAGCGTGAGGCCCAGGCGACTGGCGGATGGGAGATGCCCCTCGATAGCCGAGAGGAGTTGAGGGAGCCCGATAAGTAAGATGGAACAGGGTGTTTGATCGACGAGCATACGAAGCAGTTCCAGGTGTTCGCGCTGCAGATAGTCAGCCTGGTCGAGCATTAAGAGCTGCATATGACGCTGCTCAAGCACCATGAGGGTTTGCTGAAATGCTTCGTGCGCTGTATACACTAGTCTCTGACCGCTTATGTGCCCTGTGATGGTGTTGAGGAATTGCCTCGGGGTTGACCGTGGCGGGATAGTGATAAGCGCGCGGATTGCAGGAGACTGTTGTCCTTGTTGCCCTCTATCCGCAAGATAAAGCTGGGCGGCAGTGGTTTTGCCGGTGCCAGGCGCTCCACTCACGACGCTTATAGGTGAAAGCATCAGCTCTGTGCGTCTCGTGTCATCTGCTAGACTGTAAAAACTCCTGACGTTACTGGTGCAAATGGGTGGTTGGTTGCAAGAAAAAGAGCTGTCTGAGTATGTTGATGCCATGGCTGTCCTTCCTTCTGGTGCTGTTATCATGCTACTACTTCTCGTCCTGTGGGGAGAAATACATTTCGATTCCAATAGATTTGCCAACTCCTTTTATCCCCTTAATACACATGGCCCTGGTTGAACCGTCTCTCTGCACAGCAATGATGGAGCGATAGCATTGCTCGTACCGTTGTTGCCTGACGAGATTACCGCGTGTAGGCCAATCATGATCGGGATACTTTTCGTGCTGTCCCTTCTCGATCATTTCTTCTCCACTCCTCTCGGGGAAGTTGCTCTTTCTCCTGGAGTGCTCATCTCAGGATGCGCGAGCGCTGGTTGCTCTTCCCGCTTGCTGGTAGGACTCATCCGCTCATCAGAAGAGGGCACATCTTGTGTCTCTGTCATGAGGAGGGAAGGATCGAGTATGATGACGATTGACATTCCTGGTGGGAGATCGGTGCAATTATCGGGCTCCATACGTGGTTCTTGATCGCGCTTGCTCCCTGAGGTCGTATTTTGGTGGTCTAGCCCCTCAAGAAGCATAGCAAACAAATGTGGATCAGCTCCTTTAGTGGAACTGTATGCCTGCCAATAGGAACGCGCGTGTTGTTCTGCCATACTGTTAGCACTTTGACAGTTGCTCCGAGAAAATTGGCTCAGCATATGTTCTATTTCAGTCAGCGTAATGCGCTCTCTGCTTCTCCCTGGCTGTATCCCTGGAACAGGCGTATTAGTGGGTGCCGAATGCAAGAGCTGTGTATTGAGCGTTAAGAAGAAACGCTCTATCGCTCCTGAAAAACGCTGCTTGGAAGAAACAAAGCGGAGGAGAATGCCCTGACGATAACAGGTGTACTGTATGCCATGTCCAAATGACGTGGGGCTTTGAAAAGGTTGGGCTTCTGTTGGTGTCCCTTCAGGTTGCTCTTGTAATTGAACGAGAGCCTCGTGCAAAACAGTAGCGACTGTATGCCGATCTGGAACTCCTGTATGTAGACGATACGACATCATGCGACTTGCTTGAGGTGCATAACAGAGGGTGAGAGACGGCCTCAATTTTCCGCTGTGCGTTTGACCGAAGAATGGAGGGACGTCTTTACATTCGAGGTCAAGCTCAAGTGAATGAATCTCAAGGATGACCGGACTGGTTGATGTACTCATGTAATAACTCCTTACTCTTACCAAGAGTAAAACGGTTGCTCTCGACGCTTTCAAATCAGGGACGGTAGATCAACACGTGAGAAGCTTCTGACTCACACTGCCAGATCTTCTCCTTGCTTAGTCCTACAACTGTTGGGTGGCTAACTTGAGCAGGGTAAAATGGATATCCTGGTGGATGCCAGGATCGACTTAACTGCTCATCGGTGCTTTCTATCTCTGCGGATGGCAAAATATCTAGAGCCATGCAATCCACATGCGCTATGCCGCTCTCCACGTACAATCCAGAGAGATGGAGAAATGGTACGTGCTACGAAAGATCCTGCTACAGACACGATACGACTGAGGTATTGTATTTCTGCTCACATTTCTGGCTTGACGGGGTGCCGAATTCAACGCGGACCTGCCCCATTCCCATGGTCGTTTTATAGCCCACACCGCTGTAAAGCGCAAAAGATGCAAGCGTGGTGAGATGAGCTGCAAGCGGTTCAACTGCGCTCACCTGATAAGTACAATGGCCGACAAAGCCCTTTTGGACATAGCTAGGAAAGTGTAAGAATTCTGTAGACAGCTTGCAAGCAGTCACCGAGATGTGCTTATCGGCAGACGCGCGTATGGCCTGCTTGTCCATTTTCCAGTGGTCAGGAGCATAGCTGTTCCAGTCGCGCAGAAGGCTTCCCCAGACGAGGGGAGGTTCCGGGAAGAGGCCAAACCGGCGCTCGCTCAGGCTAAAAGCCGTCGCAGTGGAAAAATGCATGGTGATGGTGCGCTGCGCTGGTCGTGTGTTCAGTGATTGCCAGTCGGTCGAACTTGCCCAATTCGTGGAGTCAGTAGTGGGTGTGGAGAGTATCCGGGCCAGTTGAAAGCCGGTATCACCAAGACGTACGTGAATAGGCCCAGCTTCAAGAAAGTGTGTCTGGAGGGCGCGCCAGAGGGTCCCGCCATCTAGCAAGGTAATGCGCAGACGACATGGTTGTCCTCGCCGCAGTAGAATACGCTCACCCACTATCGCCCCCCCGATCAGCGGCGAGATAGTATACGGGCGATAGCCAGGTTCATCATGCAAGCGCGCCGAGAGCGTTGGATCAAACTGTTTGATCAGATTGAGAAAGAGCGCCTGTGACCAATGGCCCATCGTGACTGGAATGACGACTTCGTGCCTTGCGAGCAATACGAGAAGAACTGAATACAGTGTGTCTGTATCCATGGGTGTTCCTTTCACAGGGATCAAGCCTGCATCGAGCGAATGTTCCGTCCTTTCACACTTGATGTGAAAGCCTGAATTGCAAGAGTCCCCTACTGCTTGATCTTTACTCTTTCTACTCGATGACTACTCATCCGTTTGTCATGACGTTTATTATCCTTATTCCCATCACAGCTGAGCACAACAGATGTGCACTGATGTACTCTGATTTGCATAGTTGTATGTGCAGGTGTGTACAATTGTTATCGATACGTGTACAATTGCTGTCAGCCGTGAAAAATCACATGGTTATGTCCTGTCATATGTGATTTTTCACGTAGTGGCGAAGAGCGATGGCTTACTAGTTTTTCAGGCGTTATACGAACAGTTCAGAAGTAATGCTGGTTGCGATAGGGATCACACAATCTCGATGAAAAAAGGCGATGATGCTGATCCCTTTTCGAGAAACGGTTTGCCGTCTTTCTGTAGAGATATAATTTGGTTGTGTTTGTTGCCATTCCTCACTTTCTCCATTAGCTTGTGTGCGCGGTAACATGGATGGATTGCAAACAGGATATCCACTTTCCTGAACGGCCAAGTGGTGCTCTTATCGAGAGGAGGTATTCCTGCTCTGTCAGATCTCCTTTCAAGCCATAGGCGTGAACGCTATCACAGTCATTGAGAGTAGAGGATTTACAATTTAGAACATTACTGTCACGAAAAAAGTATATCCGGATGTAAGTATACACGATATAGGGAAATTTTTCAAGGGAGGGTACTCTTTCATCATGGATTTGGGCCAATGGATGAGATCGCTTCGCAAGGAGCAGAAGCTCGACATCCGAACATTATCGGAACGAACCGGTGTTGAAGTGAGCACAATTAGCAGAGTAGAAACTGCGCAGACGCAAGTAACACTCATCATCGCCATCCGCCTCTGTGAGGGATTAGGGGTGAACGCTGTTGATGTACTGACCGCAGTACGCGGAAAACGACCGTTCGCAGGCGATCGAGAACCGATGAGAGGAGTGGAAGCTGTACCAACCATGGATGACGTCGAGCAATTCCTCACCTATTTTCATAGAAACAAGGAAGGGGGAAAAGTTTGGCTCAGCGACCTTCTCAATAGAGTAGTAGTAATGGGCAAGAACACTGAAGGAGATCCAGAAGGAGAGGTATCTCAATTCATCGTTCCAGCAGACATTCACAAGCTCCTCTTTGACTCGCCGGTGTATCGGTTCGAGATTCAGTATCCGTCAGCGATAACAGCGAGTGGTATCTTAGCCATTTACCAGCACGGTGCAATGCTCACGCCGATGGAAATTAGAGAATACATAAAGAAAGTCCGCCGTGAGAAACAGGTGACGATTGCTAGACTTGAACAGGCGGCAAAACTCTCACCAAGTGTCTTATCGCGTCTGGAGTCAGCAGAAATAGAACAAATCAAATTGGCAGATGTGCTGGTGCTCGATGAACAGTTAGGCCAGGAAGGAACCCTACTGTTGATGTATTGGAGTGTGTACAGCTTCTATGAGCGATTGGTTCGTCGTGATGCAACCTCTGCTGAACAGGATATGAAGCTGGCTTCAATTTTCATCACAACATGTCGGTGGCTACAGTTCATGAATCCACAAGATGTTTCTTGGATAAGTAATGTGCGCTCTTATGAGAAGATGGTGTGAATGATGGGTTTACCAAATCGCGGCGAAAGGCCCCGGCGTTCACGCCTGATTCTTACCCACATCTTACAAACGGAGGTGAAGAGCAAGATGAGCGCCCTCAAGAAGGGTTTGCAACAAGAGCCAGCCTTTCCAGATGGTTCGCCAGCCAGGAGGACCATCGTGGGCACGTGTCAGATAGCCTCTCATTCTACATGCGCCCTCCTTTCCATTTGGCTGAAACCCTGCATATATACTCATAAAGAAGGAGGTTTCTTTGTGCCTGTATTGTAACATATCTTTGCACAGAGTAATAGTGGGTCAGGACGAATGGCATGGCTTTTAAACATAGGATTGATGCTTTAAGAGATGCGGTACTCGCCTTCACCCGCCAGAAACTTCAGATTTCCCAGACGTTCAGGTGGCTGAGCCTTCCTGAGCAAACCGGCTTTCACCGTCGGGCGGTAGACTTGTGCGAAGCGCCATCTTTTGTCTTTGCCCTGTTCATATCCCTCAGCGAATAGCGCCCGTGAGCGTTCGCCGCGTAGCGTCAAATACCCATTGTAGATCAGCGCTCCATGTTTGATCGTGTTCGAAACGAGCAATTCCCGGATCAAAGCAAATATCTGGTTGAGGTCCTGCTCTGCTAGAACCGTAATGGCTGTCTCTATACTCAGTAGCGGGGTAATATCTTCGTCGCTTCCTGTATCAGTCCAAACCCAGTATTGATCCCCTCACGAATCAGCCTCATTAATTCATCATTGATGTCTAGAGCGTGACCGAAAAGGCTGCTCAAGCGGCGTGAAGCCGTTGGGCTGTTTCTCTGGCGCTGTCAGTCGCCCTGGCAAGCCGCTTGAGCATGAGCCGAATCATGGTGAGCTGCACCATACTTTCGCTACTCCTGGGTAAATACTCATAATCTTTGCTCATCCGGCGATTGCGTCCTATCCATGCCAATGTTCGCTCCACAACCCATCTGCGTGGGAGATGCCGAAAGCCTTTGGGACGCCTAAAGGCGGCTAACATCTCCTGCGTGATCTGCATTCCCGGCCAGACCCACATCCCACGCGGGCGCGGGGCATGGCGCACCACTTCGACTTCCCATCCCATCTCCTGCTCAATCCACTCCCGTCCTTTCCCTGTATACGCCGAATCGACCCACACTTTTTTCAGGCGGGGAAAGACCCCTTTGATCGGTTCCAGGAGCAGCTTTACACCCTCTCGGTCCTGAAGGCTGGCTATATGGACGACGACTTTGATGAGTAGTCCCATCGTATCGACGAAGATATGTCTCTTTCGGCCTGAGAGCTTCTTCGCGCCATCATAGCCATGGGGCCCACCCCGGCTTTCACTGGTAGGTTTTTTGGAGAAGGAGGAGAAGTAGCCCCAAATGGGCTAAAAAAGACGTGAGAGTAATTGTGCTGATACGATAGAACAAAATCCCATCTGTCGTAGCAGGAGAACAATCATGTCTCACAATGAGCCATTATCCCAATGGATCGAAACCGTGTCAACCGCCTTTCCGAAGTTAAGTCGACCGCAAGCGAAGGTCCTGGCCTACTGGAGCTATGGCATGGTCATCGCCAAGTCGTGTGGCATCACGCTGGTGTGTGCCGCCTTGTCCCTGCAAGTGGGCAGTTCGGAGAAGAGCCTGCTGCAACGCTTGCGGGAATGGTGCTATAACGCCGAAGACAAACAAGGGGCCAAGCGGCGCGAACTGGACGTGAGCACGTGTTTTGCGCCGTTGTTGCAGTGGATCCTCTCCTGGTGGCCTGCCGATCAGCCGCAGTTGGCCCTGGCCTTGGATGCGACGACGTTGAAGAAGCGCTTTACAGTGCTCGTGATCAGCGTGGTGTATCGGGGCTGCGCCATTCCGGTAGCGTGGAAAGTGGTGGGCGCTGAGCAAAAGGGAGCGTGGGAGCCACATTGGATGAAGCTGCTGACGAAGTTGGCGGGCAGTGTGCCGGAGCACTGGACGGTGATCGTGATGAGTGATCGCGGCTTGTATGCACCTTGGCTGTATGCCAATATCGTGTCGCTGGGCTGGCATCCGTTCATGCGTATCAACAAACAGGGCCATTTCCGTCCGAAAGAGGCAGGCACGTTTCGCAGTCTCGCTAGCGCAGCGCCCAGCGTAGGCACTGCCTGGTGCGGCCAGGTGGATTGTTTTTCCCAGGAGACAAGCCGCTTACAGTGCACACTGCTAGCGCGCTGGGATGAGGGCTACGAGGAGGTATGGTTGATCGTGACCGATTTGGCGCCAGAACAGGCCACGGTGGTCTGGTACGGCATGCGCAGTTGGATCGAGGGTGGGTTTAAAGATACCAAGCGGGGAGGCTGGGGCTGGCATCAGACCAAGATGGTCGATCCCGAGCGGGCTGAACGCTTGTGGTTAGCCATTGCGGTCGCAACGTTGTGGGCGGTGAGCGTGGGCGGCGAGGTCGATGCGAACCTGCCAGTGAGCAGTTTGGAGACGTTACCCGAGACACATGTGGCTCGTCGCAAGGCCACGAAGCGTTCGCGCCCACGCATGTTGAGTTGTTTTGCCCGTGGCATCCTCACCATTGTCGGCCTGTTGATCCGAGGTGATGGGCTGGTGTTGGGCCGCTTCGTCCCGGAGCCGTGGCCTTCGATGCCCTCGGTTCGCAAAAAGAAGAACACCAAGACCAAAGCTCATACGGCTCAGGAGGCGGCTTGATGAAAAACCTACTAGTGAAAGGCCCACCCCGGTCGGTAGTTTTCACCGACTGACTATCAATGATCCCTGCACTTGGGGTGGCTTCCCGACCTGCCTCCAGGCGACAGCGTTCCCGCAGCGTCGTCATGATCTGTTCCCACACCCCTTCATCTCGAAACCGCGCAAAATAGCCATAGACCGTAGAGCGAGGGGGGTACTCTCGCGGCAGCATACGCCAGGCACACCCGGCTCGCAAGATATAAAAGATCGCATTGAGCACCGCTCGCATATCGACTGCGCGTGGTCGTCCGCCCGGCTTCTCCGGGGGGATCAGCGGCTCAAGGATCGCCCACTCCTGGTCGGTGAGATCGGAGGGATAGATTTCCATCGGCGCCCTCCTTTCTTGGATCGATTGACGCCTGTTTTCTCACCCTGTCCCACGTATTCTACCATCATACACCCTCCTTACTCTGGTTAGTGCGTCAGCCGGCTTCACAAGCCTTTTCGGTCACGCTCTACTGCTCTGTTCCTTAAATGTGGTAGAATAAAAGGAGGAAAGTGAGAAGAGGAGGAGAAGAGGGATGCCAAAGATTCTACGAGCGAGAGCCGCTCAGGATGAGAAGGAAGAACGGCAGCTCCGCAAAATAGCCACCAGTCGGCATGGCCCCGCCGATTGGATCGTGCGAGCGCGCATGGTGGTGTACAGTTGGGATGGGATGCGCGTCGACGCCAT
>Ga0070708_100004486_pt1 | contig 10979 bp, 11 predicted proteins | sample KBSK5503metaG_FD_65469 | JGI IMG/M metagenome (GOLD analysis project Ga0070708, IMG submission 65469) | Corn, switchgrass and miscanthus rhizosphere microbial communities from Kellogg Biological Station, Michigan, USA - KBS K5-50-3 metaG | ecosystem: Host-associated > Plants > Roots >...
AAGACGTGTAAAGGCCGGGCCACCGAGGCCCGGCCTTACGACTCCCGACGGGTCGCGGCGGACACGCGTCGCGGTCGCGCTCGCAACGTCACATCTTGATCTGATGGCCTACACTCCCCGCCGATGCCGTTACGCCGCATGGCGCTGGTGGCCCTGGTAGGGATCATCGGCACCGCCTGCTCCTCCGCCTCGACGTCGCCGAGCGCGAGCGCGACCGCCAACCCTGGTGAGGCCACGACCTCCGCAACCGCGAGCGCAAGCGCCGCGGCAACGCCCGTGCCGGCCACGGCAGCGCCGACCCCAACACCTCCGCCGGTCGGCGGCGTGTACGCGGCAACGGTCAGCGGCAGGCTCGACCCGCGCATCGCCAACCTCCGACCGCTGGTGTACGTGCCCAACGAGGAGTCCGGCGACGTGACGGTCATCGATCCCAAGACCTTCAAAATCATCGGCCGCTTCAAGACAGGCCTCAACCCCGAGCACATCACACCGGACTGGGATCTCTCGAAGCTGTACGTCAACAACATGGGCGGCTCGAAGCTGACCGTCGTAGACCAGAACACGGCCAGGCCGATCGGCAACATCAACGTGCCGTACCCGTACAACCTCTATTTCACCGTTGACGGGTCCAAGGCCATCGTCGTCGACGACTTCATGACCGCCCAGTTCCTCGACCACAACGGCCTCGCCTTCTACGACCGCAAGACCTGGAAGCTACTCAAGTTCCTGAAGATCCCGTACACCGGCGTCGACCACATGGACATGTCGGCGGATGGCAGCTTCCTGCTTGCGACCTGCGAAACGTCGGGGATGGCGGTCAAGGTCGATACGCGCACCATGACCATCACCGGCAGCGTGCGCGTGGGCGGTCTGCCGCTGGCGATCCGGCTCTCTCCCGACGGACGGTTCTTCTTCATCGCCAACCAAGGCGAGAGCGGCGTGAACGTCGTCGACGCAAAGACACTCAAGGTCGTGCGCTTCATCCATACCGATACCGGCGCTCACGGCCTCGGGATCAGCCGCGATACCACGAAGCTGTACGTCACCAACCGGATCGCGGGAACCATCTCCGTCATCGACTTCGCCACCCAGAAGGTGATCGCGACCTGGAAGGTGGGGGGCTCCCCGGACATGGTTGCCTTCTCGCCCGATGGCACGCAGATGTGGGTCTCGAACCGCTACAACGGCACGGTGGATGTCATCAACCCGGCCACCGGGAAGATCATCATTACCATCGCGACCGGCGCCAACCCGCATGGGCTCATCTATTGGCCTCAGCCGGGCCGATACAGCCTCGGCCACAACGGAGACATGCGCTGAGCTTCCGGCGCCGGGCGCCCATTGGAGAACGAGCCGCAGCGCAGATTGGCAGCGCGCTGGCGATCGCGCTGATCATCGCGCAGGCAGCCTGTTCCGTCACCACCTCGCCCTCCCCGACGACTGGACCCTCGGCTCCGAGCGCGACCGACACGCCGGTCGTCACCACCTCAAGCCCCACGGCCTCGCCATCGGTCTCTCCGACGCCGACTGCAGCGACGTCCGGCGGCGTCTATGCAGCCACGGTGAGCGGTCAGCTAGCGCCCCGCCTGGCGGACCTCGCGCCGCGCGTCTACGTTCCGAATGAGCGGTCGGGAGACGTCACGGTCATCGACCCGCTCACCTACAAGGTCATCGGACGCTTTAGGACGGGGCTGTATCCCGAGCACATCACGCCGGATTGGGATTTGTCCCGGCTGCTAGTGAGCAACATGTCCAGCTCGACGGTCACCGTCCTCGACCCGAATACCGCGCGGCCTGTCGGGAACCCGATCTCGGTGACGACTCCATACGACCTGTACTTCACACCCGACGGCTCCCGCACCGTGGTCGTCAATGACTACATCAATCCGCTCAACGTCAAGCTCAACGGCCTGTACTTCTTCGATCGGCGCAGCTGGAAGCAGCTCGGCTGGGTCAACATCCCCTGGATGGGCGCCGACGACCTCGACATGTCCGCCGACGGCCGCTACCTGCTGGTGAGCTGCGAGTACAGCGGCATGGTCGCCCGGGTGGACACGACCTCGATGAAGGTCACCGGTTCCGTACGGGTCGGCGGCCTGCCGCGTGACGTGCGGCTGGCTCCGGATGGCCGCCACTTCCTGGTCACCAACGAGAGCCTCGGCGGCGTTTCGGTCGTCGACGGTCGCACGATGAAGGTCACCCGTTTCATTCGCACGGCGGCCGGAGCGCATGGCCTGGAGTTCAACCGCGATGCGACGCAGGTGTACGTGAACAACCGGTCGTCGGGCACGATCTCCGTCGTCGACGTCGCCTCCCTCTCTGTAGTCGCGACCTGGACCGTTGGTGGATCGCCGGATGAAATGGACCTCACTCCGAACGGGAAGGAGCTGTGGATCTCGAACCGCTACAACGACACGGCCACGGTGGTGGACACCGTGACCGGACGCGTCACCCACACCATCGCGGTCGGCGCGGCTCCCCACGGGATCCTGTACTGGCCGCTGCCGGGGACGATGGCGATCGGGCAGAACGGCAACATGCGTTGACGAGGGGGCGCGCCGAAAGCGCCATCGCCTGAGTACCAGCCACATTTCGTCTCTTGCGCCCGGCGGCTTCGCCTGATCAGACTTCCCGGCACGCATGCATCCGGAGGGCGCGAGGATGACAAACGAGTCCCTGACGATCGGCTTATTGCTGGTAGCGCTGCTCATCGCCACCTTCATGTACGGGCAGCTGATCCGCCGCCGGCACCGCGCAGGCAATGCGTTACAGCGAAGCTTCGACTCCATCGCCGATAACTCCGGTCGTTCTGGCCTTCCGTAGCAGGATGTCCGCCAGGGATTTCGGCACAGAAGTTGCTTCGTTGACGTCCCTGCCGGCAACCAGGGCGGGTGACGACGGCCCGGCGCCTCGGTTGCGGGAGACGGCCAGGGACAAGGAGGGAACGTGAAGCGGTTCTGGACGGCGTTGGCGATTGCCGCGGTGATCGGCGTGGCGCTGTTCCTGCTTGCGGCAGCTGACGCGGGCGCTTCTCGATCGCTGGGCGCGGCCATCCGCCTCTGACCTGCCGCGACCCCCCGGCGCTGCGGGCTTCCCGGCGAGTCTTCGCCGGTCGTCGCTGCGCCTTGCGGCTGAGCTCGCCACGGTCGAGATTCCAAGCCTTCGCTAGACATAGCCGAGCCCGAGACAGCGCGACGCAAAACGACCTACGGCACGTTGACAAGATCTGTGCTAACACAAGGCTTCACATGAACGCCGAGAGTCCGCAGCTGAAAGGCTGGCGCCGCGCCGTCGAGCAGCTCGAGAGCGCTGCCATGGACGTCTGGGCGCAGCCGCTGGTGGTGATGGTCGCGGGCTTCGCCCTTGCGGCGGCGGCGCTGCTCGCTGGCCGCTTGCTTCCACAGCCGATGCGCCTGCCCGCCCAGATCGGAACGCTCGCCGGCCTGGCAGGGCTCGGGCTCATCACCCTGTGGCGGACTCGCGGCACCGTTCCCGATACGCTCGCGCGCGAGATCGTCGCCCGGGTCGCGCGGGCGCGCGAGCTGATCCGGGCCTTGCCGGCCGACCTGCACGTCTCACTGGCGGATGACATCGGGAGGCTGACGCAGCCCATCAGCCCCTGGTCTGTCGGCGCCTTAACGGCCTTCGCGATGCTGGTCGCCACGATGGCTGCGGCTGCGACCGCCGGGCTTTCCGCGGCGCTCCTTCCACAGCTGGGGCAGCTCAACATCGCTGCTGGTCTGACGCTCGCCGCCTTACTCCTGCCCGGCTACGTGCGCCTGGTGACCATCACCGCGGCCGAGCGCCTCGAAGAGCGCGCGGTCCTCGTCGAGCGCCTGGTGGAGATCGCCACTCGCGACTGACCAACCAGCCCAAGGTCGAAGGTGGTTGAACCGCAAGGGGCGCAGCGTGCACACTGCGCCGATCCACCGGATTCCGTGCAGGCCGCCGCCCGACTGAATGAACTTCGTCTTCGTCTCGCCGCACTTTCCGCCGAACTGGTACCTGTTCTGCGTTCGCCTCCGCGAGGCGGGCGCGAACGTGCTGGGGCTCGGTGACGCTCCGTACCAGGAGCTGCGTCCGGAGCTTCAGCAGGCACTGAGCGAGTACTACCGGGTCGACGACATGCACAGCTACGACCAGCTCGTGCGCGCACTGGGCTACCTGACGCACCGTCACGGCAAGCTAGATCGTCTCGATTCGCTGAACGAGTACTGGCTGGAGACGGAGGCCCGCCTCCGGACCGATTTCAACATCTCCGGCATCAAGAACCCCGACATCGCCCGCATGAAGCGCAAGTCGCTCATGAAACGCCTCTTCGAGCGATCCGGACTGCGCGTAGGGCGCGGGAAGGTGTGCCGCAGCCCGCGGGCTGTCCGCGAGTTCATCGGTCTGGTCGGGTACCCGGTCGTCGCCAAGCCGGACGCAGGCGTTGGCGCGGCCGCCACGTACAAGCTCGAAAACGATGACGACGTTCGACGTTTCCTGGCGGAGAAACCGCCGATCGACTACATCCTCGAGGAGTTCCTGGCGGGCCAGCTGCTCACCTACGACGGCCTGACCAATCGACGCGGGGAGGTGGTCTTTGGCTCGTCGTTCTACTACTCACAGGGCGTGATGGAGGCGGTCAACGAGGACACCGACATCTGGTACTGCATCACCCGCCAGGTGCCGCCAGATATCGAGGCCGCAGGCAAGGCGATCATCCGAGCCTTCCGGGTACGCGAACGGCCGTTTCACTTCGAGTTCTTTCGGCTGGCCGATGAATCAGTCGTGCCGCTCGAGATCAACGTCAGACCGCCCGGCGGCCTGACGGTGGACATGTTCAACTACGCCAACGAGTTTGACTTCTACCGTGAGTGGGCCAACGTCGTGGTCCAGGGCCGCTTCGACGCGGCGCTCACGCGGCCATATGCGTGTCTGTACGTCGGCCGCAAGCATCGGCTCAGCTACGCGCGCACCCACGAGGACGTGCTGCGCGAGTTCAAGCCGTTGATCGTCTTCGACACGCCGATGTCGGGGGTGTTTGCGCGAGCGATTGGAGACTTCGGCTACATCCTGCGTGATCCGGATGAGGCCAAGCTGGTGGCCGCCGCAGTTGCCATCCAGGAGAAGGCGGGGCCGGCGACCGTCGCGTCGCCGCGGCCGAAGGCTCTCGAAGCGACGCGCGCCGGGCGATGAGGAAAGAGAGCCGCCTCGCATTCAGCGAGGCACTCGGCCACGACATCGAGTACCGCGTCTACACCGCCGATCGCGACTCGAACGGGTTTCTCGTCGGCCAGCCGATCGTGGCGTTCCCGTCCATGAACGGACGCGTCTGGGACTGGGAGGGATGGGGCATGGTCGACGCACTCGCTCACTTGATCGACGGGGGGCGGATCACGCTGTACTGCGCCGACAGCATCGACTGGCAGTCCTGGACCAACGGTGGCGCGCCGATCGAGGAGCGCGCGCAGCGGCACGAGGCATATGACCGCTACCTCGTCACCGAGCTCCTCCCCATCATGCGTGGCGAGACGGACAAACCGGCGGTGTGGGCGACCGGCTGCTCGATGGGCGCCTTCCACTCGGCAAACCTCTTCTTCCGGCACCCCGACGTGGTCGATGGGGTGATCGCCATCTCCGGCATCTACAAGCCGACGCGCTTCTTGGGGAACTTCGCTGACGACGCGGTCTACTTCAATTCGCCGCTCTACTACCTCCCCAATCTCGAGGACCCGTGGTACCTGGACCGCTACCGCCGTGCCAACCTCGTCTTCGTCGTGGGACAGGGGGCCTGGGAGGACGACATGCTCGCCGATACCCGGGCACTACAGGCGGTGCTGGCAGACAAGGGAGTACCCGCAGTGTTCGACTACTGGGGGCACGATGCCGACCACGACTGGCCGTGGTGGCGAAAGATGCTCCCTCAGCATCTCGAGCGGCTGCTACCCGGGTGAAGGCTTTACCATCACCCGGTACAGCGTGCCGCCCAGGTCGGTCAGGTAGATCTCGCCGTTCTCTCCCTCACCGAACGAGCTGATGTTCACTGCGAACTGGCCCTGCGCCACGAGGTTCGCCACGTTCTCGTCCTGGTAGAGCGTCCAGATCCGCCCGGTGCAGTAGTCGCCGAGGATGTACTGGCCCTGAAGCGCGGGCTGCGCCGCGCCGCGGTAGATGTAGCCACCGGTCACCGCGCACCCAATCGAGCTATTGCTGCCGTGCGCGTACGCGGCAATCGGCAGCGTCTTTCCCGTGGTGGCACAGCTGGTCGCGTTGTAGCAGCTGAACCCGGGCGTTCCCCCGTTAGGCGCCCACCTGTGCTTCCTGACCGATGCGCTCGACGGTGGAATGGTTGCCGCTCTTCCCAGCCGCTGACGGCTGCTTCCCATATCTCTCCAGGATTTCGCGGTGAAGATCGAGCAGGCGCGGGATTTCCCCGCGCTCGGCGCGTGCCATGCCGCACTCCGTGCAGATCCCCCACGAGACGCCACCGTTGCCGGGATGATTGATCAGCTGCTCGTCGACCAACCGCACCTGATCGGCCGTGGTGCCAGGCGCCTGTTCGTCGGCGTGGTACGGAACAAGCGCGAAGTACAGCTCGGTGCCGGGAATGATGCGGAGCCCGTGAAGCGGGGTGAAGTAGCTGGGCTCGCGCTGATACTGCGGGACGGTGAAGGCGAACCAGCTCACCTGGCGCCGGGCCCTGGCGTTGAGCGCATTCACGAGTCGCACTTGCGTGTCCAGTGACGCCGGCTCCTTGAAATGGCGGTGCTTGTAGTCGCCGTAGCACAGATGCAGGCCAACTGGTACGTCGGCCGGTACATGGTCGACCAATCGCGCCAGGCGCTCCACGATCTGGTCGAAGGTCTGCTGCGGCGTGACGCCGAATCCGCCGTCGAGGATGCCGAATTCGACCGCCACATCCCACTGGACCGCCAGCTCGTCGTGCGGGAGCTCGGCGAGCACCCGGTCCAGATCCGCGAGCAGTGCGCGCTGGTACCAGGCCTCCAACGCGTCCTGGTCCTCGGCGACGACCCAGGCGTTGATGCTGGCGAGCGGCGTCGGGTACTCGACCTGGAATCGCACGCCAGCGGGGATAACGCCATCACCCTGGAGGCGCCGGTAGGTGCGGTAGGAGGCGAGGTACTCGTCCGCGTAGCCGAGGTTCGGCCAGGTGATGGCATCCGGCGTCAAGCCGACTTCGAGGCGAACCTTGGGCATGTCCTTGTAGCCGGGTGCGTCGAGGTCCTGAGGAGCAGCCTGCTCGAGGCCCGGGGTCTGCCAGAACTTCTGGAGCTGGAAGAAGATCCAGTTGCCGCGGTCGCCGGTCTCGCCATCGGGAATGCGTCGGACGCCGTGCGGGACGCGGGCCGAGATCTCGCGGAAGACCGTCTCGGCATCGGTCAGGTTGACGCCGCCATTGAAGTGGACAGCGGTGGGTGGCACAGGGTCGCTCCTTTCACCTTCGACTGCACAGCGAACAGTGAGGTGAGAAGCGATACCGGTTGGCGGTCATCTCCTCGACCTCCTATCGGTCCTGGCTGGGGCACCGCATCCGCCGTGAGGGCGACGGGTCGGTTGCCGGGCCGTCAGCGAGCCAGGGCTCTCGGGCCACTCGTGATAGGTGCCGCCTTGTGCGGCTCGGTCAGTCTAGCAGGCTTGCTTAATGGGCTTCGCGCTCTGATTAGGGGGGCGCGTCAGCTGGTCGCCACTCGGTCCCGACGCACGAACAGCAGGACAAGGCCGCCCGCTGCCGCCATACCAGCCCCGCCAAAGACGATGACGCTCCCCCAGCGGATGGCTGCGGGATGGATGAGCCCCGGCGCGAGGATCTGGAAGGCGCTGATCGAACCGATTACGCCGATGATCGATAACCCGATGCCGAAGATGAAGGCCCACACCTCCCGCCCGCGCATGCCCTCGATCACCTCGCCCGCGGCGAAGCCGCACGCGACGAGACCAAAGCCGAGGGCTCCGGTGACGAGCAGCGCGCCCACGTCGTGAACGCCGCCAAAGACCTCCAGCGCCAGGAGCCCCAGGACGCCGAGCCCGCCGCGCCGCCATGCCTTGGCGTAGCCACGGAAGATCACGACCGGTAGCGCCACCACCAGGTCCGGCACCACCTCGGGTTGCTCAGCGCGCGCGGCCATGGCCTTGCGCTCCGCTTCGGCCTCGTCCTGGGTGAGGTCTCGGGGCGACTTGCAGCGATAGCAGACGGCATCCTGGAGACGGTTCGATTTCCAGCAGACCTGGCACGTCCAGCCGTCAGCGAAGACCATATCCGCTGCCTCCGACCATCCTTGGGTATGCGCGCCCACGCCCGTGAGGGCCGATTATCGCTACGTGTCAATCCCTTTCCGGATCGCGATGAGAGTAGGCTCCCGCCATGCCCCGACGCGATCGCTCAGCCGAACCGCTGCCTTCCCAGCCCTCCGCGGGCGTGCTGATCGGCGGGATCCTCGGCGGCATCGATCACCTCCTCCTGAAACGACCACGACCGGTGACGCAGATCGAGGAGCCGTACCACGAGCCGTGGGCCACGCTCGACGGCATCGCCGTCGAGGGGCTCGATGAGCCGATCGGGCGGCCCGAGCCGCCCGATCGCACCGGTGCACGCCTCTAGCTACTCCCTCATCACCGCGCTCGTCCTGGGATGCGCATCGAGAACGGACGCCTGGCCAGGTGCAGGTAGAGCGTGGGCATCACCAACAGGTTCAGGAGCGTGGACGTGACCAAGCCGCCCAGGATGACGACGGCCATTGGATGCTCGATCTCATGGCCGGGCACGTCGCCACCGACCACGAGCGGCATGAGCGCCAGGCCCGCCGCCAGCGACGTCATCAGGATGGGTGACAGGCGCTCGCGGGCACCGCGCAGCACCAGCTCGGGACCGAAGGGCACGCCCTCGACGCGCTCGAGGTGCTGGTAGTGGTTGATGAGCATGATCCCGTTGCGGGCGGCGATGCCCAGCACCGTCACGAAGCCGACCAGCGAGCCGATGGACAGCACCCCGCCGCCGGCCAGCGAGGCCAGCACCCCGCCCACCAGCGCCATGGGCAGGCTGACCAGCAGCAGGCCGGCCAGCCGCCAGCTGCCGAAGGCGGCCTGCAGCAGCAGGAAGATGCCGGCCAGGGCGGCCAGCGCGAAGCCCAGCAGCCGGCCCTGGGCCGCCTGACGCTCGGCGTACTCGCCCAGCAGCTCGGCGTGGTACTCGAGCGGGAAGCTGACCTGGGCCAGCTTGGCGCGCACGTCGGCCACCACCGCGCCCAGGTCGCGGCCATCGGTGTTGAGGCTGACGTCGATGCGGCGGGAGTTGGCCTCTCGCTGGATCAGGTTGGGAGTCGCCAGCACGCTGACGTCCGCCACCTCCTGGAGCCGCACGTGTGCTCCGCTGGGCGTGTCGATCAGGAGCTCGCGGATGCTGGACACGCTATTCCTGGTCTCCGGCGTGCTCCACATGATGATGTCGTAGACCTTCCCGTCCTTGTGGATGTCGCTTACCTCGGTGCCGGCCACGAGCGTGGCCGCGGCCCGGCGCACGTCTCCCGGCTTGAGCCCGTAGCGCTCCGCCCTCGCCAGATCCACGTGCACGGCGATGTGGGGGATCTCGACCTGCAGCTCGGTGTGCAGATCCTGGGTTCCGGGGATCGTCGACAGCGCTGAGCGCACCTCCTCCGCCTTGGCGCGCAGCGTGGCGAGGTCCGGTCCGAAGATGCGAATCACGATCGCGTCGCTCGAACCCACCAGCACCTCTTCGATCCGCTCATTCAGATAGGTCTCGACGTTGCGGAACAGACCGGGGTAGCCGGCCACGACCTCATTGACCGCGTCGACGGTGGCGTGGTAGTCCGCCTTCGGATCGATGCTGATCCAGTTCTCAGCGAAGTTGACGCCTACCACCTCCTCCCCGGCCACCGCGCGCCCGACATGGGAGCCGAAGTTCCTCACTCCCGGAAGCTGGCGCAGCTCGCGACTGGCAGCGGTCGTGATCCTCACCGCTTCGTCGGCCGAGGTGCCGGGCGCGCTGACCCAGTGCATCAGGAAGTCGCGTTCATGGAACTCCGGGAAGAGCGACTCGCCCAGGAACGGGAAGATCGCGGCGCCGGCCAGCATCAGCGTGGAGACCGTGACCAGGGCCGGGCGCAGCGAGCGGATGACGTGACCCAGCACCCACTGGTAACCGCGTTGCAGCCAACCGACCAGCGGCGATCCGCGTCGATGCAGCGGCGCTCGCCACAGGAGGATCAGTGCCAATGCCGGGGTGACCGTCAGGGCCACAACCAGCGAGGCGAGGACGGCCACCGCGTACGTGGTGGCCAGCGGCTGGAAGAACGATCCGGTGACGCCTTGCAGGAAGAAGATGGGCGAGACGGCGAGGACCATGATCAGCGTCGCGAAGACGATCGCGCTGCGGACCTCGAGCGAGGCTTCCAGGATGATCAGCGCTGTCGGGCGCGTGCTCCCCTCTTGCGTGGCCAGGCGAAGCCGCCTGGTGATGTTCTCGACGTCAATGATGGCGTCGTCCACCACCTCCCCCAGGGCGATTACCAGGCCCGCCAGGATCATGGTGTTGATCGTGGCCCCCGCCAGTGAAGGACCAGTGCGGCGGCCATCAGCGAGAGCGGAATCGCGACCAGGCTGATCACCGCCGTCCGCCACTCGAACAGGAACGCGATCAGTACCAGCACGACCAGTAACGCCCCGATCAGCAGGGCGTTGCGCAGGTTGCTAATCGACAGCTCGATGAAGTCGGCTGGCCGGAAGATGGTGGTGTCGAACTGGATGCCGGGAAGTCCCGGTTCCATTTGGTGCAGCGCGTCTTCAACGCCGCGCGTGACGTCGAGCGTGTTCCCCCACGGGAACTTCTCGACGATCATCAGCAGCCCCGGCCCATCGTTGATGACTGCGTCCCCGATGAGCGGCTGGTTGCCCCAGGTGACGTTGGCTACATCTCCCAGCTCGAGGGCGGTGCCGTCCGACTTCTTGCGGTCGTACAC
>Ga0070708_100004487_pt1 | contig 10978 bp, 8 predicted proteins | sample KBSK5503metaG_FD_65469 | JGI IMG/M metagenome (GOLD analysis project Ga0070708, IMG submission 65469) | Corn, switchgrass and miscanthus rhizosphere microbial communities from Kellogg Biological Station, Michigan, USA - KBS K5-50-3 metaG | ecosystem: Host-associated > Plants > Roots >...
CGTCGCCCTCGGCTACACGCTCGTCTACGGCATCCTCGAGCTGATCAACTTCGCGCACGGCGACGTGTTCATGCTCGGCGGCATGTTCACGGTCACGTACAGCACGAACTTCTTCAATCTCCACCACGGTCAGGGGCCCGTGATCGTGCTGATCGTGATCGCGACGCTGATCCTGACCATGGTCACCTGCGGCGCGCTGAACGCCATGATCGAGTTCTTGGCCTACCGGCCGCTGCGCTCGGCGCCGCGACTCGCGCCGCTGATCACGGCGATCGGCGTCAGCTTCATCATCGAGGACGTCGCGCTCGTGGTCTGGGGACCTGAATACGTGATCGCCCCCGACGTCCTGCCGCGCTCCGACATCTTCAAGATCGGCGCGTTCGACTACCAGTGGAACAAGCTGATCGCGGTGATGATCACCGTCCCGGTGCTGCTCGTGCTCACCTATCTGATCCGCAGCACGCGCCAGGGAAAGGCGATGCGCGCGACGGCCCAGGACAAGGACGCCAGCGCGATGATGGGCATCAACGTCAACCGGACGATCTCGTTCACCTTCCTGATCGCCGGCGCGCTCGCGGGTGCGGCCGGCATCGTCTACTCGCTCTACTTCACGAGCGTCAAGTTCGACCAGGGCTTCCAGCTCGGGCTGATCGCCTTCACGTCGGCCGTGCTCGGCGGCATCGGGAACCTGCAGGGCGCCGTCCTCGGCGCAGTGTTGATCGGGTTGCTGCAGGGCTGGAACGAGGGGCTCGGCTGGCACTCACCCGGCTCCGACTGGACGCAGTCGATCGTCTTCGGCATCTTGATCCTCATCCTCGTGTTCCGCCCGGCGGGTCTGCTCGGCGAGCAGACACCGGAGGGCGGGTGAGCGTAGGCTTGACGGAGCTCACCAGAGAGCGGAGGCGCCGGCTTGGCCGGCGCCGGGAGCGGGCATGACGACCAGCGTCATCGAGACTGTCGGGTTTCGCAACAAGCTGCGGGCCCGGTGGCGCGCGATCCCCGAATCGACGCGCCTCGGTATCTCGACCGGCACGGTCGTCGGGCTTGGCGTCCTTCTCTTCTTCCTCGACCATTCACTCGGCTACGCCGTTCTGCTCGCCGCCGTGATCTACCGCATCGAGAAGCTGCCGCCGATGCCGTACCGCCTCGTCGGAATGGCGGCGCTCGTCGTGCTGCTCGCGATCCTGGCGACCGCTTGGAGCACGCCGTGGTCGCTCGTCCTGCTCCTCGCCTGCACCTTCGCCGTTGTCGCGATTCCCCGCCGGCTACGGTCGAGGGTGCTGCCGGCGGCGGCGATCCTCGCCGCCGTGATGTACCCGTTCTACGTCTCGAAGCTGTTCACGCTGCCCGTCTTCGGATCATGGCCCGACGTGGCGACCGGGGTCTACATGCTCGTTTTCATGATGATGGCCGTCGGCCTGAACATCGTCGTCGGGTACGCGGGCCTGCTGGACCTCGGTTACGTGGCCTTCTACGCCACGGGCGCGTACACCGCCGCGTGGTTCGCGTCCCAGCAGTTCGCGGGCCAGCAGTGTCCGACGAAGGGCGTCAGCGTCCAGAACTGCGCCGCGGCGCTGGTGCCGAAGCGGAACTTCAACTTCGGCGGGATCGGCGTGCTCCCCGGCACCGGAGGGATCCACGTCACGATCTGGCTGCTCCTGCTCCTGGCCGGCGTGATCACCGCGTTCTTCGGCATCGTGATCGGCCTGCCGACGCTGCGCCTGCGCGGCGACTACCTGGCGATCGTGACGCTCGGCTTCGGCGAGATCCTGCCCCAGGTCGCGAGGAACGGCGACAACTTCTTCAACACCGGCTTCAACCTGACGAACGGCCCGAACGGGATCACCCCGCTCGACTCGCCCGGCTTCGGCCATCAGCTCTCGAACCTGACCGGCGGCTTCCTGCCGGCGAACTACCTGGAGTGCTGCAACGCGAAGGTGCTCGGCCACACGATCGCAGGGACCCCGGACGTCTACTACTGGACGGCGATCGTGTTGCTCCTGTTCACCGTCTTCTGCTCGTATCGCCTGCAGTGGTCGCGCCTCGGCCGCGCGTGGATCGCGATCCGCGAAGACGAGACGGCTGCCGCCGCGATGGGCGTGCCGCTGATGCGAACGAAGACGTGGGCGTACGCGAGCGGCGCGTTCTTCGGCGGGATCGCCGGCGCGTTCTACGCGGCCTTCAAGAGCAGCACCTATCCCGGCGACTTCTACTTCAACATCTCGGTCTTCATCCTCTGCATGGTCATCCTCGGCGGCATGGGGAACATCTGGGGCGTCCTGGTGGGTGCGGCCTTCCTCGCCTACCTGAACGTCTTCGGGCTCGGCGAGACGGGTCACTGGATCAACACGCACATCCACGCGGGTGGCTGGCACCCCAACATCGACGCGCAGCTGTATCAGACCGGGATCTACGGGGTGATCATCCTGCTCGTCATGCTCTTCCGGCCGGAGGGGATGATCCCGTCGCGACGCCGTGCGGCGGAGCTGCATGAGGGAGTGCATGACGAGCCGCTCTACGACGCCGTACACACGGGGACAGAGTGAGCGCCGCATCCGGCAACGGCGCGGACATCCTCCTCGACGCGCAGGACGTGCGGAAGGAGTTCGGCGGCCTGATCGCCGTCAACGACGTCTCGTTCACGGTCCCGCGCGGCAAGGTCGTCTCGCTGATCGGCCCGAACGGCGCCGGCAAGACGACGTTCTTCAACATGCTCACCGGCGTCTACAAGCCGACGGCGGGGAAGATCATCTTCCTCGGCGAGGACGTCACGGGCAAGCCGCCGCACGCCATCACCGCGCGCGGGATCGGCCGCACCTTCCAGAACATCCGCCTCTTCCAGAACATGACGGCGCTCGAAAACGTGCTCGTCGGCATGCACTCTCGGATGAAGGCGAACCTGTTCAACTCGATTCTGCGGACGCCCGCAGTGCGCGGTGAGGAGAAGCGGGTGCGCGAGCGCGGCTTCGAGTTGCTCGAGTTCACCGGGCTTCGCCGCAAGGCGGGAGAGGCGGCCAAGAACCTGCCGTACGGCGACCAGCGCAGGCTCGAGGTGGCGCGCGCGCTCGCGACGGAGCCGCAGCTGCTTCTGCTCGACGAGCCCACGGCAGGCATGAACCCGCAGGAATCGGCCGAGTTCACCGCGTTCCTCTACAAGCTGCGCGACGAGCACGACCTGACGGTGCTGATGATCGAGCACGACATGCGCGTCGTGATGGGCGTCTCCGACCGTGTCTCGGTCCTCGACTACGGCGAGAAGATCGCCGAGGGCGCACCGCGCGAGGTGCAGAGGAACGAACGCGTGGTCGAGGCGTACCTCGGCAAGGCGGCGGTGGAGGACATGAGACGGCAAGGACTGGCATGAGCCGTAGGCTCGACGGAGGCTCACAAGGAGCGGAGGCACCGGCTTTGCCGGCGCCGGAGCGGGTATGAGCGGCAACGGCGCCGATCCCGTTCTCCTGATCCACGACATCCATACCTACTACGGCTCGATCCACGCGCTGAAGGGGATCTCCCTCGAAGTGCATCAGGGCGAGATCGTGACCTTGCTCGGCGCAAACGGCGCCGGCAAGTCGACGACGCTCCGCTCGATCAACGGCCTCAACCGGCCGCGGCAGGGCTCGATCCGCTTCCTCGGGCGCGACATCACGTCGACCCCGGCACACCAGATCGTCAAGCGCGGCATCGCGCAGGCGCCGGAAGGACGCCGCCTGTTCCCCCGCATGAGCGTCACCGAGAACCTCGAGATGGGGGCCTTCCAGCGCAACGACCGGGCCGGGATCCGCGAGGACATGGACCGCGTCTTCGAGCTCTTCCCGAGGCTGCAGGAGCGCCGTAATCAGAAGGCCGGGACGATGTCCGGCGGCGAGCAGCAGATGTGTGCGATCGGCCGGGCGCTGATGGCGCGGCCGAAGCTCCTGCTGCTCGACGAGCCGTCGCTCGGCCTCGCGCCGATCTTCGTCGAGCGCATCTTCGAGATCATCCGGACGATCAACCAGCAGGGCACGTCGATCCTGCTCGTCGAGCAGAACGCGCTGATGGCGCTCGACGCGGCGCACCGGGGCTACGTGCTCGAGACCGGCAACGTCGCACTCGCCGACACCGCGCAGGCGCTGAAGTCGAACGAGCAGGTCCGGAAGACGTACCTCGGCGAGACCTAGGCGTCCCGCCGCAGGACCCACCAGCGGCCGGCGCGCTGGAACACGGCGGCCCAGACGAGCAGGATCACCACCGCCGTCACGCCCGACATCGGAATGACGCGGTCGTTTACGCCGGGCGGCAGGAAGTGCTGCGCGGCCGCCACGTCGATGAACTTGCGGGCGCCACCGAGGCTCGTGATCGAGATCAGGAGATGGGAGACGATCGCGTTCCAGGCGATCAGGACGCCCACGACGACGCGCGAGGAGGCGAACGCGGCCAGTCCGATCGCCAACGCGACGTCGACCGATGTGATCGAAAGCACGTATGCGGCGTCGTGCCAGATCTCCGAGCCGGTGGGATGCGGACGATCCCCGGCGAGCGCGAACGCGCCGAGCACCGCGATCCCGAAGCCGGTCGCGACGAGCGGGAGCAGCACGGCGAGAGCACCCGGGAGGCGGACGTTGAACAGCGTTCCACGCGGCCGGCCGGTCACGACGAGCTCGCGGAAGACGCCGCTCGAGACGTCCTGGCTGCCGGCGGCCGAGCCGATCAGGATCGCTGCCACGTTCGCCAGCCCGCCCAGCAGGAAGATCAGATTCTTCAGGTTCTCTCGCCCGCCCGCGGGCCCGTGGTGGGCGGGGTTCGCCGCATGCAGCGAGATGAGGATGACGTAGGCGATGAGGACCGAGCCGATCGTCAGGATCGCGCACCACGCCATCGTCCCCCGGCGCCGGACCAGCTTCAGGATCTCCGCGGAGACGAGGCTCATTCGTTGCTCTCCAGTCGTGAGGTGACGGCCAGGAAGGTGTCCTCGAGCGTGGCGCGGGCGGGCTCGAGGCGCGAGACTGCGATGCCTGCCTGCACGAGGAGCCGGTTGACGTCCGCTGCGCCGAGCCCGTCGGCCAGGCTGAGCCGCAAGCGGCCCGCCTCGGCCTCGATGCGGGAGATGCGGGTCTCGCCCGCAAGCGCGCCCTCGGCGGCGGCGACGTCGTCGACGTCGACCACCAGCGTCGGCTCGCCGTCGGCACCGATCTCGCCGACGGCGCCCTGCAGGATCACACGCCCCTGGTCGACGATCGCCACCCGGTCGCAGGTCTTCTCGACCTCGTCGAGCAGGTGCGAGGAGAGGAAGACGGTTCGGCCCTCGCCGACGAAGGCGCGGATGAGGTGGCGCATCTCGAGGATGCCCGCCGGGTCGAGGCCGTTCATCGGCTCGTCGAGGATGAGAAGCGTGGGGTCGGCGATCAGGCAGCGGGCGATCCCCAGCCGCTGGCGCATGCCGAGCGAGTACGCCTTCACTCGATCGTCCGCGCGGTGAGCGAGCCCGACGCGCTCGAGCGAGTCGTCGATTCGCGCAGCCGCCGCGCGGTCGCGCGCGGCCGCCACGATCTTCAGGTTCTCGCGGCCGGTGAGATGCGGATGAAACTTGGGTTCCTCGACGATCGCGCCGACGCGTGCGAGCGCCTGCCGGCGCTTCGCCGGCTGCGGCAGCCCGAGCAGGCTGAACTCGCCGCCCGACGCGCGGGTCAGGCCGAGGAGAGTGCGGATCAGGGTCGTCTTGCCCGCGCCGTTCGGCCCGAGGAACCCGAACGCGACGCCGGCGGGCACCACCAGGTCGACCGTGTCGACGGCCGTCCGCTCGCCGAAGCGCTTGGTCAGACCCTTCGTCTCGATGACGGATTCCATGAACGTCAGGCTACGGGCGCGGTCGGCGGTTCGCATCGCCCGTGCGCCTGATCGCCGCCTCCGTCGCCAGACGGAGGCAGCCTCATCCTCAGGTACCGACCACGATCGGCACGTAGGGCGGTGCGAGCAGATAGCCGATCCGCTCGGCACCGCGGCCGCGGGCCATCTCGAGCGCGGCTCCGAGCCCGTGCACGGGCACGTACCCGAGCTGCCGCGCCGCCTGCGCGTCGCGACAGCCGGCGATCAGGACGGCGCCGAGTCGATGCGCGGAGGCATCACACGCGCTCCACTCGACGAACGGCTGCAGCGGGTGGCAGGCGCGTCCGGCGCGGTACTCGTCGAGCGCCCGTTCATCCGCGGCAGACGCGCGTTCGGCGTCGTGCATGGCGTCCGGGTCGCCGGCGGTGCGCGGGTCGCCGAACAGGGCGCGGTACGGGCTCTGCGTCGGGTGTGGAAAGCGCCGCGGGAACGGGTGCAGGATGATCGCGGTGCCGCCGGGCGCGATCGGCGGCCGGTTCCGCCAGAGCCGGAGGGCGAGCCCGAGCGCGAGGTAGGCGGCACTGATGGGGTTCGGGCGCTCCCGCGGCATGAACGGCGTCGTCGGCGGCACGCCGATCACGAGTGCGTCCAGTGGCTCAGGGAGCTCGATGCCCTTCAGGACCGTGCCGCGCAGCAATGCCTCGGTGTGCGCGACCGACGGCATGCCGCCGTAGGCGACGGACGCGGTCTGTTCTCGCGGGAGGCCGGCGAGGATGCGCTCGCGCAGCCGCGCAGGGGCGAGCTGGAAGAGCCGCCTGACGCGCGAGCCGAGCAATCGCTCGACGGCGGCCTCGTCGTGCGGGTAGCCGGAGATCGGACCGCCGACGCGCGGCGCGTTCAGCGCCAGCGAGACGCCGACGAGACTGACGCGCTCGGCCAGCCGGCGCTCGATCTCGACCGCAAGGCGCCAGCCCTGTGATGCGCTCGTCTCGAGGAGCGACAGCGCGCCGGCGGCGCGCAGCGACTCGCGACCGGTCGCGGCGAGCAGCGCGGCGGGACCGCCGTGCAGCACAGTCTCGGCCGCCGTGACCGTGACGACGAGATCCGTCTCGACGAGGGCGCGATTGACACGCAACCGCACCGAGTCGAGCTGACCGACGTCGACCAGATCGCCCGCCTCGGCGTCGTGGACGAGCACGCGCCCGCGAAAGCGCCGTCGGAACTCGGGCGGCACGAGTAATCCGATCTCACGCGGCGTCGTGCGGCGGAGCAGACCGCCGGCGACCAGGATCGTCACCTGCCGGACGGCGCGGCGGTCGAGCTCGTCCGCGACCGCGGCGATCGCCTCGTGCCGGGGCCCGTACTGCACCCCGGGAATGGGGAGTGCGGGCTGCTCGATGACGATCGTCGCCGTGCCGCCCGGCGTGACCAGCCGTTCGAGAGCCGGCCCGTCGAGCGGGAATGCCAACGCGTCGCGCACGGCCGCGGGCACGTCTTCGATCTGGTCGCGGGACGCGTGCGGCCGCAGGACGACGTCGCCTGCTCCCGGCTCTCCGATGACGATCCGCGAGTCCGCGAGCAGCGGAACGCGGGTCACGTCGCGCGCCGGGCCGCCGCAGCCGACAGACCAAGCGCGACGAAGATGCTGCCTGAGACCCAGCGGCGGATGCGCACCGCCGCGCGGCCGCGACGTAGCCGTCCCGCGAGCGCGTCGGCGAGGAGCGCGTACACCGTGTCCGAGCAGAACGCGATCGCGACGAAGAGGCAGCCGAGGAATGCGATCTGTGCGGCGCTGTCGGCGAACTGGGGCAGGAATGCGAGGAAGAAGAGAGCCGTCTTCGGGTTGAGGACGTTGACGACGATGCCCTGGACGAACACCTTCTGGATCGGCGCGGGCTCGGGGTCCGGGGTCGCGGGGTCGTCGCGCGTCAGGATCCGCCGGACGCCGACCACGATCAGGTAGGCCGCGCCGGCGAGCTTGACGGCCGTGAAGGCGGTCGCGGAGGACGCGATCAGCGCCGAGAGGCCCGCGGTGGCCGCGGCGACGTGGACGAGCCCGCCGCCGGAGATCCCGATCGCGGAGACGACTCCGGCCCGGCGGCCCTTGTCGATGCTCTGCGTCACGATGTACGTCACGGCAGGCCCGGGGACGACCGCCAGCGCGGCCGCTGCGAGCGAGAAGAGGGCGATCGTCTGCAGGCTCGGCATCGCCGCGTGAAGATACCCTCGGGACAGATGACCGACCGGCGGCCTTCGCACTCCCGGATGACGCCCCAGACGCTGCGCCGGGAACCACCCACGTCCTTGCCAAGGCATCCTGCCTTGGCTGCGGCCGCGTGCGGCCCCCGGCTTGGTCTGGAACGCCCCCGGAACCACGCCGGCCCCCGGTCGGCCATCTGATGACCGACCGGCGGCCTTCGCACTCCCGGATGACGCCCCAGACGCTGCGCCGATGCCCAAGACGCTGACCGGGGTCGAGCTGAACCTCGACGACGCGCCCGCCCGCGAGTGCGAGCTCTTCATCGTCGACGGCAACAACCTGGCGTACCGCGCCTTCTTCGCCCTCCCCGAAGAGCTCGCGACCACGGACGGCCAGCCGACGAACGCGCTCCTCGGCTTCACGAACATGCTCTTCAAGCTGCTCAGCGATTACCGGCCGAAGGGGGTCGCGGTGGCATGGGATTCCCGGCCGGTGCACCGCGCCGCGATCGCCGAGGAGGCCGAGGTCGTCTACAAGGAGGGCCGGCGGCCGATGCCCGACCTGCTTCGGGAGCAGTTCCCGCACTTCCGGCCGATCGTCGAGGCGTTCGGCTACCGGAACCTCGAGTTCGAGGGCTGGGAGGCCGACGACGTGATCGCCACGCTCGCGACCAGGGCCGACGTGGAGGGGATCAAGACCTGCGTCGTCTCGACCGACCGCGATGCCTTCCAGCTCTGCAGCGCCAACGTCTGCCTGATGATGACGCCGCGCGGCGTCGCCGACGTCAACGTCTACACGCCCGAGCGGGTCGAGGCCCGCTACGGCGTCACGCCCGAGCAGGTGCCGGACTTCATCGGGCTCAAGGGCGACACCTCGGACAACATCCCGGGCGTCCCGGGCATCGGCGACAAGACGGCGGGCCAGTTGATCGCGCAGTACGGCTCGGTCGAGGCCGTGATCGAGCACGCGTCGGAACTGTCCCCGGCACGGGCACGGAACATCACCGAGAACGCGGACACAGCTTTGCTGTCGAAGGAGCTCGCCACGATGCGGCGCGACCTCGACATCGACTGCGACCCGGCGCAGCTCGTCCTGAACCCGCCGGACCGGGCCGAGCTGAAGGAGATCTTCCGCCGCTTCGAGTTCCGCGGCCTGCTCAACCGCGTCGACGAGCTCGACGCGGCGGTGCCTTCCGCGCCGCTCAAGGTGACGGGAATCGAGGTGCCCTGGCGCGAAGGAGAGCTCGACTTCCGTGGGGTCGTCGGCTTCGCGGTTGACGGCGAGCGCGCAGCAATCGCAACCGGCGATGAAGTCGTAATCGGCGCCCGCCGTCTAGATGATCTTCGCGGAGCGCAACTCGTCGTGCACGAAGCGAAGTCGCTGGGCGTCGAGGCCCGTGACGACACGCTCCTTGCCGCCTACCTGATCGATCCGGGCCGGGCGTCGTACGAGCTCGACGACCTCGCCGCCGAGTATGGGGTCGAGCTCGTCCCGTCGCCGCCCACAGACGAGGAGACCACCGCGCTCGTCCGTCGCGCCGAAACGCCGAGGCGGCTCGTCGGTCCGCTGCTCGAGCGCCTCGAGGAGCGGAACCTCACGCACCTCTACCGCACCGTCGAGCTGCCGCTCTCCGCCGTCCTGGCGCAGATGGAGCAGGCAGGGGTGAAGATCGACACCTACCGGATGGGCGAGATCACCGCCCGTCTGGCGGACCGCGTCGAGGAGCTCGAGACGGAGGCCTACGAGCTTGCGGGCGCCGAGTTCATGATCGGCTCGACGCAGCAGGTGGGACGGGTCCTCTTCGAGCAGCTCGGGCTGACCGCCGGGCGCAAGGGGAAGACCGGCTACTCGACCGACGCGAAGGTGCTGCGCTCGATCCGGCACGACCACGCGATCGTGCCGGTGATCGAGGAATGGCGCGAGCTGTCGAAGCTCCTCAACACCTATCTGGGGCCGCTTCCTTCGCTGCTCTCCGAGACGGACGCGCGGCTGCACACGACCTTCAACCAGACCGTGGCGGCAACGGGGCGGCTCTCGACGTCCGATCCGAACCTGCAGTCGATCCCGATTCGCACCGAGCTCGGCCGCGAGATCCGGTCCGCCTTCATCGCAGAGGAAGGTCATCGCCTGCTCTCCGCCGACTACTCGCAGATCGAGCTGCGGATCCTCGCGCACGTCTCCGGCGAGCCGAAGCTGCGTGAGGCGTTCGAGCGGGGCGAGGACATCCATCGTGCGACGGCCGCCGAGGTGCTCGGCGTCGAGCCGGCGAGGCTCACGCCCGGCCAGCGGTCGATCGCGAAGATGATCAACTTCGGGATCGTGTACGGGATCTCCGCGTACGGCCTCTCGGAAAACCTCGAGATCCCACGCGACGAGGCGCAGCGTTACATCGATGCGTACCTCGCCCGGTTCCCGCACGTCCAGGACTTCATCGCGCGCACGATCGAGCAGGCGGGTCAGGACGGCTACGTCACGTCGCTGCTCGGGCGCCGCCGGCCCGTCCCCGAGCTCCGCGCCTCGAATCGCCAGACGCGCGGCTTCGGCGAGCGGGTCGCCGTCAACTTCGTGATGCAGGGCTCGAACGCCGACATCATCAAGGTCGCGATGATCCACATCGCCAGGAGGCTGCGCGAGGAGGGGAGAGGCGCGCGGCTCGTGCTGCAGGTGCACGACGAGCTCCTGCTCGAGGTCCCGGAGCCGGAGGTCTCCAAGGTGCGCGAGCTCGTCCACGCGGAGATGGTCGGCGCCTACGACCTCGACCCGGCGCTCGCCGTGGACGTGGGCGTCGGCGACAACTGGGCCGAAGCGAAGTCCTAGGAGCCGCGGAAACGGGCGATTCGCCCGACCTGGCTATACTTCGCGGCCGCTTTGGCTAGCCACGAGATCATGGAACGCGAGCCCGGAGTCTGGGTCGAGGGGCCGGACGGGGAGCTCATCCCCGACTACGACTCCACCTTCCCCGAGATCAACGAG
>Ga0070708_100004488_pt1 | contig 10977 bp, 10 predicted proteins | sample KBSK5503metaG_FD_65469 | JGI IMG/M metagenome (GOLD analysis project Ga0070708, IMG submission 65469) | Corn, switchgrass and miscanthus rhizosphere microbial communities from Kellogg Biological Station, Michigan, USA - KBS K5-50-3 metaG | ecosystem: Host-associated > Plants > Roots >...
GTCGTGAAAGCGTCCGGTGGGATGCGGAAGGAGCCGGTCCGATGACCGGCCACAACGCCCCGCCAGTCCGTCGTGGGCCGCGACGCGCTATGTTATCGTAGCCGGGGTGGCGAAACTGGTAGACGCAAGGGACTTAAAATCCCTTGGGAGGCGACTCCCATGTGGGTTCGAATCCCACCCTCGGCATGCGAGGAGCGAGTTGCGCGCGCCGTCGCGGCGCTCCCCTTCCCGCGCAGAGGCTGTACAACCACCACCTCGACGGTGATCAGCGTAACCATCAACACGTGACTCCGCCGGGCTCGCGACTGACGGCCCGCGACGTGATGACCGAGATCACGACCTGACGGCAAGGGGCCCGGGTAGGTTGGACTGCGGAGGGTCGCCCACCCGAGCGCCTGACACCTGGAGTCGGTACGATGACGTTCTTACATAAGCTCGCCCGTCGTCTCGCCCGGTTAAAACCCGGCGCCCCCCCGTTGCCGTGGCGGCGCTCGGCCGCCGCGGCTTTGGTGGGCTGCGAGCTACCGATCTCAGAACCCCTCCCCGACAGTCAGTCGGCTGGTCGTCTCTCCCAAGATCGTCACCCCGGCGTCAGACCAGTACCAAGGCGCAATGAATCAGCAGGCCCTCGAGTGTTCCGGAGACGTATCCACCAGCGCCCCAGGAGGAACCGATCCATGGCAACGAACCAGCGGGCGATCATAACCGCGATCGCGGCGCTCTGCGGCATCGTCGCTCAGCGGGCCCCGGCCCAGTCGGCGGGCAGCTTCGCCGGCGATTTCGTCGGGGGCGGCGTGCAGGTCATCCCGACGATCACGTGCAGCACGGGCGCCGCCGGCGAGCCCTGCGTCAACAAGGGCGCCGCGTTTCTGGGCGCCACGATCAAATTGCCCGGCTCCAGAAGCAAGTATCTCTGGATCAGCGCGTCGCTCGAGACCGCCCTGCTGACGGGCACGAGCGTGACGGGTGGGACGGGCACCAAGCAATCTTCCACGGCGTCTGGCAGCATCGTCGTAACACCGGAGGTGCTCGCGCCCAGTGGCCTACCGGTGCGCGTGTGGCCGGAGTACGTCACGTTCGACTCACGCTTGCAAACCCTCACGGCGAACTTGAGTGGTTGTCTCACGAATTCGGTGGGCGGTCTTCCGGTGGTGACGTGTACCGATTCGGAAAGCGTGAGTCTCCTGCTCAGCACCATGTCCGCGCACAGCTACAACTTCCTCGTCGAGAACTGGGGGACGGGCACGTACACGGTGAAGTTGCATGTCGCGGCGAGGGCCGAAGCATCCAGTTCGTCGATCGTCGCTTCGTCGCGGGTCGCCGTCGGGGTCCGTGTGGGCAACCTGGGCATCTCGCTCGTCCAGGTGCAGACGCCGTTCAACTCGCTCTGCTTCGATCTGGTCAACGGCACCTCGTGCTGAGCGGTCGCGAAGCACGTCGCTGAAAGAGGAAGCACCCGCCGCGACCATTCGCGGCGGGTGCTTCCTGTTGGTATCACTCGAGATCGACGCCGGAGTCCTGCGTCTCACCTCCGCTGAAGTACGGTTCACCCCAAGCGACTTCAAAGACCTCGTTGCAGCGTCTGCAGCGCAGCGCGGGCGGTTGCTCGTCGAGCGGCGCACGCGCGCGGCAGTTCGGGCACACTGCGTACTGGGACACCCCTGGAAAGCGGGCAGGGTTCATGGGACGAGGCACGACCGACCATCGACGCGGCGGCGTGCTCATGATCTCGAGGAACGGCCGGGGTATGTCTACCGGCTCGCCCACCACGTCGAGGATGGCCTTGAGCGGACCAAGCTTGGTCACGCGATACCAGGCGCCACGGCGTAACGGGCACTTGAGGTCGGCGCCCAACCGCGCCCAAAACCGCTTCGGACTCACGTCGCTCCCCGCTCGTGTCGCTTAACAAAATAACAGCGGCTTGGGCGAGCCGTCAGAGGTGACCCGCCCGGTAACCCTCGACCGAACCGTGTAACGAGGCTGATCGCCGGGTCGCCCGCTTGAGGCACGGCCGCCGCACTCCAGCTCGTCTCCACGGGGGCCCCGGTGCAAGTCGTTCCCCGCCTGGCGCCTCATTCCCGCGGTGGAGTGGCACCGCCCTTGCGTCCGACGCCTGGCATGAGACCGGTCGCGACGGTCGTGGTCTGGGCGGCGGCGTTCCTCGCGCTTGCCTCGGGGGCGGGGGCTCAGCGCATCCCGTTGGGCTACCGGAACGTGTCCGCGACCTCGAACACCCGGACGGCCGCTCCTTCCGTCACGCTGCTCGGTGGTGCGGCAGCAGGGCCTGCGCGCGCCGCTTGGAGCGTTCCCTGGCGGATGCCGCGGCGGCCGTCATGGAGCGGGTCCGAGATCGCGCTGGCGGGTGCCTTCGCCGCCGCCTTGTGGGTTGATGCTGCCCAGACCCGTGCGCTTGCTCGCGGCGGCTGGCGCGGGTTCCGCGAGACGAATCCTATCCTCGGGCCCAATCCTACAGTTGGACAGATCAATGCCTACACCGCCGTCGCCGGTCTGACCGTACTCGGAGCGGCGGCGGCCGTCCCTGCCCGAATTCGGCCGTGGCTCCTTGGAGCCGCCCTTGCCGTCGAAACGGTCACCGTTGCGGGGACCGTGCGGAAAGGCGTTGCGATCACGTTCCGTTGAGTAACGCCGCACGCTCAACGCTCCACTCTGCTTGGCGTCTTCCCCCTAGTCTGGTGGTTTCGGCTCTAATACATTCCCCCGTAGCAACGCTCCTGATGCGCGGCCGGTCGCGCCCTCCCGTCACCGGCGGCCAGTCCTCGATCAACGTGCTGCACCGAGGCGTCGGTAATGCCGCAATGCAATGGGCTCGCTTACAGGCTAACCTGAACATCCGGCTGCGCCGCGGCGCCTGGTATCGGATCCGCGAAGTGGGGCCGCTTCAGACCGTGCTTGAGGTCATGGGCCAGCCGGTCTGGGTCCCCTCAGCGTTCCTGCAGATCATAGAGACTCCGCCGCGTAAGTGGACGATCGTCCCCCGCCCGAAGAACGCCGTGCGACTGCCGCCGAGCTGGGGCGACTCCTATGCAGTGTGCCCGAGCTGCCGCGGACGCCAGCCGCTCGCGGGGCATGGCGCGACGATGCGGTGCAATCGGTGCAAGGGCACCTACGAGGTAGGGTGGAACGAATCGTACGACCTGGTGCTGTAGTAGGGGCACCGCATGCTGTGCCCCTACTACAGGGGCACACCACGTTGTGCCGCCACGTGTTGCACCCACATCGTGCCCCCCCAAACCCGGAGACCAATTCTGGACCCACCGATGTGTGGCGCGCCTGCTGCAACCATTCGGGCGCCTCCTACGTCTTAGAAGTCGTGAGTTCGCCGTCTGGGCCCCGGGGAGGTCCTGGGATTACCGCCCGCCGCGTAGTTCGCAACCGGAGTTGGGAGGTACGATATGCGCATGTACGCTGTGGTGCTGGGGATCGGCCTCACCACGTTCTACGGGTATGCCGGCCAGGTGGCGGTGGCGTCGCTTCACGCCGTTCCCAACGAGGCTTCGCACCCAGCCCCGAGGCACAGGGCCCACGAGGTGGACCGGGTCTGGTACGGTGGCACCCTCGCCCCCGTCGTCGTGGAAGCGACTAGGGCGCCCCTGGCTCACGGGCGGCCGACGGTGCGCTGTCACGAGGCGAGCCAGGCGGCGCCGTCCCGGGCGGCTACCTGACCCATCCGGACCCCGCCTCGCCAATTCCTGCACGACCTGCCACTATGGAGTCGACCGTGCAACGGGCTGACTGTATGAACTCCTTTTGGCAGGCGTGGCGGAAGGACATCATCCGGGGCGCTGCTCTGTTCGCCGGCGTCATCGTCGTTGGGATTACCGTCCGGGCCATGGTCCACCGGGCCAAGGAGCGCCTGGCGGAGCTTCCCGAGTCCGTCGTGAGCCAACTGCGAGAAAACTTCGGCGACATCCGAAATCTCGAGCGGCTGAACGACTTCAACCCGGACGTGAGAGCGGGCCCGCGACAGTCCGCGGACCCGTGGACGTATCGCGCCAAGCTTGGGGCGAAGCAGTGGGTCTGGTTGCGCACCACGAACGGCTCGGTGACGGCTGAGCCCACGAGCGGCGACTCGCTCGAAGTCGTGGGCGTCAAGACTTACGGCCGGTCCGATCCCGCCACCGTGAAGTTCGTGACGGTGCCCTACGACGGCGGCGTCGCGATCTGCGCCGTATGGCAGCGTGGCGGTGGCCGGTGCGGGCCTGGGGGCGGAGGTGGGGAAGGGCTCGGGACAGTCTTCCGGCAGGGATCGGCGCACGGGAACGATGTCACCGTGGACTTCACGGTGCGGCTGCCACGCGGTGTGCGGCTGGGTGCGACGACGGTTAACGGCAGCGTGCGGGTGGAGGGCGCGTCAGCGCCCCTGGTGGCGGCAAGCGTCAACGGACAGGTGGACGCGGTGACGTCGCGCGGACCGGTGAGCGCCGTGTCCGTGAACGGCAACGTGCGCGCGCGGATGCGGGCATTCGACGATACGGGAGCGGTCTCGCTCGTGACTGTGAACGGGACCGCCACCGCGGAGCTGCCGCCGGAGCTCGATGCGGACGTCGATGCGGCCACGGTGAACGGCTCGATCAACACGGACTATCCGCTGCCGGTCACGGGCAAGTTCACGGCCAAGCACTGCAAGGGGACGATCGGCTCCGGCGGCCGCCGGATCCACGTGATGACGGTGAACGGCTCGATCAACCTTCGGAAAGCGACTTAGCGGGAGGGCCGCCCAGGTAGAGAGCGATTTCTTGGGGGAACGAGCGCACGTCGATGGGCTTCGCGATGTAGCCGTCGAATCCCGCCGCCAGCGCCTTCTCGCGATCGCCGGGCATCGCATGTGCCGTGAGGGCGACGACCTTCCAGGGGTGGTCGCCCGCGATTTTTTTGACGTCCGCGAGCACGCCGAAGCCGTCGCGGCCGGGGAGCTGAATGTCGAGCAGCACCAGCTCCGGGGCATGCGCCTCGCCGAGCAAGGTGGGCACCAATCGCTCGCCGGAGCTCAAGCCGATCACGCGGTGCCCCTTCATGGTGAGGAGCGCCGTGATGAGCTTCAGATTGTCGGGCTGATCTTCCACGACGACGATGGTCGCCATCAGGCCGCTCCGTGCCCCGGCTGCGCGCCGGCGCGGGGCAGCGTGAACCAGAACGTGCTGCCCTTGCCGAGCTCGCTCTTGACCCCGATCCTGCCGCCGTGCAGCTCGATGAGGCGCTTCGAGAGAGCGAGGCCGAGGCCGGACCCCTCGTAGCGGCGGCTCGACCCGCCGTCCAGCTGCACGAACTCCTGAAACAGTCTCGCTTGGTCCTGGGGCGCGATGCCGATGCCGGTGTCGGTGACCGCCACGCGCACGCGCCGGCCGGTGTCTTCCAACCGCGCGACGAGCGTGATGCCCCCGCCCTCCGGAGTGAACTTGATCGCGTTCGAGAGCAGGTTCAGGAGCACTTGCCGCAGGCGCACGCGGTCGGCGTCGACCGGAACGGGTTCGCTGGGTGGGTCGACCGCGAGGGTGTGCCGGCGCGCCTCAAGCTGGGCGTGGACGCTGGCGGCGGCCTCGCGGAGCAGGGCCTCGAGGTCGAGCGGCTCCCGGTAGAGCTCCATGCGCCCGGCGGCGATCTTGGAGAGATCGAGCAGCTCGTTGATGAGGTGCAGCAGGTGACGGCCGTTGCGTGCGATCGTCTCGAGGTAGTCGCGCTGCGTGTCGGTCAGCGGGCCGCCCACCGAGTCGGGGGCCAGGAGCAGGTCGCTGAACCCGATCACGCTGTTGAGCGGCGTGCGCAGCTCGTGGGAGACGTTCGCCAGGAACTGGTCCTTGAGCCGGTTCGCTTTGTCGAGCTCGGCGTTGAGCCGGGACAGCTCGTTGCGCTGCGCTTCGAGCTGGTCGTTCAGCTTCTTGAGCGCGGCGTTCTGCGACTCCAGCCGCTGGGCGGCGTGACGCACCTCGACGGCGAGGCGGCGCGTGTGTTGGTGGGCCGACTCCCGCTCGCACGCGATCGCGAGATTCGGCGCGGCCTGCTCGAGCGCGGTACGGTCACTGTCCGAGGGCTCTCCGGCGAGCTGCACGGCCAGGAGCCCCACCAGACGGTTGCGAGACCGCAGCGGCAGGAGCGCCAGGCCTCCCGTGGCCGCCGGGGAAGATGCGTCGCCGAAGCGCAGGCGCTCTCGCACCGGGCCCGTCCGGCCTCCGGGATAATGGATCACGGTCGCGGTGTCGCCGATGAGCTCTCGGACCACCTCCCGGGACAAGGGATGCGCCGTCGCGCGCCGCACCGCCGTCGGCGCCCACTCGTTCGTGTCGTAGTGCGGCTGGTACAGCGCCAGGGCCGCCGCGCCGGTGGCGCCCGCGAGCACGTCGAGCGCCGGCCCGAAACTCCCCACCCCGGTGTCGTCCGGGGGGGCGTTGAGGGCGCTGAGCAGCCGCCCCATCTGATCCTGAACCCGCTCGCGCCAGGCGAGCGCGTCGGCCATCCGGTTCACGCTCCGGACGATCATGCCGAACTCCCCGCGCTCGTCTTCCACGAGCCGCTCCTCGTAGCGGCCCGCCGCCACGCGCTCGAGCGCCGTCACCACGTGGGCGAAGGGCGAGGCAAACCGGCGACGGTAGTACCAGAGGCCGATGGCGAGCGCTCCGAGCACCGTCATGGACAAGAGCGTGGTCTGGCTCGCGGCGTGGACCGCGTCGTCGCCCGCGTCGATGGCGACTTTGCGCATGAGTCGAAGCTCAGTCTCGAGATCGGCCGACGCGCGAGGACTACCAACCCGGTCGAGGCGGCTGGCCAGGTCGGCCATGGCCTCCTGCGTGCGGCGGGCGTTCTGCCAGGCCGCGACGCGGTTCACGACCACGGCTACCGCGATGGCGAGGAAGGCGGCGGTGAAGATACGCGTGATACTGGGCGCCGCACGCGTGCGGCCCGCCGCCTCGGGTCGGGCGGAGGGCGGTGAGGCCGGAGCACCCGGCGCCATCGGCTGGGAGGTCATGGCCTTGTCCTATACCCTAGGGCCGGGCCTTCAGTTTGGAAAGAGTAGGGCCCCGTTCTAGCGGGGGGCCGCGCGCCTGTGTATGCTACGCTCCCATCGTCGCCAGGCGCGGCACCGTCGTGTCCGACCTCCTTGAAACCCTCCGTGACGCGCTCGCCGGAAGCTACGCCGTCGAGCGGGAGTTGGGCCGCGGCGGCATGGCGACGGTGTTTCTCGCCGAGGATCTGAAACACCGCCGTCCGGTCGCCATCAAGGTGCTGCACCCCGAGCTTGCGGCCGCAGTGGGTGCGGAGCGGTTCCTGCGCGAGATCGAGATCGCGGCTCGGCTGCAGCATCCTCACATTCTCCCGCTGTACGACTCCGGCGCGGCGGGGAGCCTCCTCTACTACGTGATGCCCTACGTGGAGGGGGAATCGCTCCGCGACCGCCTGAACCGGGAAAAGCAGCTGGGGCTCGAGGACGCCGTGCGCATCACGACGGAGGTGGCGGGGGCGCTTGCCTACGCGCACAGCCACGGCGTGGTGCACCGCGACATCAAGCCGGAGAACATCCTGCTTTCGGGCGGGACCGCGGTCGTCGCGGACTTCGGGATCGCCCGCGCCCTGAGCGTCGCGGGGGAGTCGCAGCCGCTCACGCAGACGGGAACGGTCGTCGGGACGCCGGCCTACATGAGCCCGGAGCAGGCCACGGGAAGTGAGCAGGTCGACGGCCGCAGCGATCAGTACAGTCTGGCGTGCGTGCTGTACGAGATGCTCGTCGGTGAGCCGCCGTTCACCGGTGCGACCCCACAGGCGGTCATGGCGCGGCACTCGCTCGACGCCGTGTCGCGGCCCTCGATCGTACGCGCCACGATCCCGGATGCCGTCGAGCATGCGGTCCTGCGCGCCCTGAACAAGATTCCGGCCGACCGCTTTCCCACCACCGCCCTGTTCGCCGAGGAGATCCAGCGACCCTCGACCGTCACTGACCCGCGCGCCCGGATCACGCGCGCCACATCCGTGGCACCCCGCTGGCTCGGCCTGCCCCGGAAGGTCGCCGTTGCCGCCGGCGCCGCGGTCGTGATCGTGGGCGCGCTCGCGGCGCGATCCCTCTGGCCGGGCGCGCGGACGTCACGCGACGCGTTGGTGGCAGGCGGCTTGGACCCGCGCCACGTCGCAGTGCTCTACTTCCAGGATCTGAGCCAGGGGAAGAAGCTCGGCTATCTCGCCGACGGGTTGACCGAGGCGCTGATCGACCGGCTCGCCGGGCTCCCGACGTTGAACGTGACCTCGAAGAACGGCGCGGCCCAGTATCGTGACGTGAACGTGCCGCGCGACAGCGTCGCCCGCGCATTGAAAGTCGGGAACCTCATCGAGGGCAGCGTCGAGGGGATCGGCGATCGCCTGCGCGTCACGGTGCGGCTGGTCGACGGCGTGAGCGGCGCGGACGTCGAACGCCGGAGCTTCGAATGGCCGAAAGGGGACGTGCTGCGCGTGCGGGACTCTGTGGCCGCGCAGGTGGCCGGGTTCCTCCGGCGGCACCTCGGAGACGAGATCCGGCTGCGCGAGGAGCGGGCCGGGACCAAGAACGTCGCGGCCTGGGTGCTCGTGCAGCAGGCGGAAAAGGCGTCCAGGGACGCACAGGCTCTGGCGGGGCGGGACTCCCTCGCAGCACTGGGTGACTTCCGGCGGGCGGACTCGTTGCTCGCGCTGGCGGAGCAGCTGGATCCGAGCTGGGCCCAGCCGATTGTGTCTCGGGCGGCCGTCGCCTATCGCGAGTCGCGAGTCTTCTTCCACCCGCCGCGCGTCGGACCGCTGATTGAACAGTTGATTGACCGGGGGTTGGAGCACGCCGAGCGGGTGCTCCGACTGGATCCGAAGAACGCCGACGCGCTCGAGCTGCGAGGCACGCTTCGCTACTGGCGCTACTTGCTCCATCTGACTCGCGATCCGGCGGAGGCGGACAAACTGCTCGCGGACGCTGAACGGGATCTGCGCGACGCAGTGCGGAACAACCCGGCGCAAGCCACCGCCTGGAGCACGCTCAGCCACCTGGACTACCAGAAACCCGATTTCGTGAACGCCAAAATCGACGCGCAGCGGGCCTACGAGGCAGACGCCTACCTCAGCGTGGCCGACCAAATCGTGTGGCGGCTGTTCACGACCTCGTACGACCTCGAGCAATTCGCGGACGCCGCACACTGGTGCGACGAGGGACAGCGTCGTTTCCCCACCGACCCGCGGTTCGTGCAGTGCCGGCTCTTCCTCATGACTGCAGACCCGACGGAGCCGAATGCCGCGGAAGCATGGCGGCTGGTGGACGAGCTGCACAAGCTGACGCCCGAGAAGGACTGGCCGCGCGATCGGCTTGAGGCGCAGATGTTGGTGGCGGCTGTGCTCGCCCGGGCAGGACTCGCCGACAGCGCGCGCCATCTGCTGGCGCGATCCACCGCCGAGGACCCGAAGGTCGATCCGGAGCGGGAGCTCCTCGACCGCGCCGCGTTCGCCTACACACTCCTAAAGGACCGAGACCACGCGATCCGGCTACTCCAGGAGCAGATCGCCGCCAACCCGCAACATCGAGTCGGCCTGGCGAAGATGTCCCACTGGTGGTGGCGGGACTTGCGCAACGACCGACGGTTTCAGGACTTGGTCGGAACCTCTCGGCCGTAGCGTTCCCGCCACAAAGCTGTGGCGGCGAGCATGCGACCGCTTGAGCCGGGGGGCGCCACTGCGCCCTCTGGGGCTGGCGCAACTCTTGCGGCTGGACCCTGTCGCTTGGTAGCCTCGCACCGACCGCGGCGTGAGGAAGTGCGCTGTGGGCACGGGTGGCGGCGTCCCCACCAAGGAACTCCTTATGACTCGGTGCGGCCTCCTTCTCGTACTAGGTGGGCTGCTAGTCTCGTCCTGCACCGGCGATCAGCAACCCCTCCCTCCCCGATCGGCCATCGTCATCGGGGCGTCCCCAATAGCGAATCGGGGACAGGTCGAGAACCTGATCCCCAAGCTCTTCCCCCCGGGGGACCTCCGGCAGCAAGCGAACGATCGGTTGAAGTCCATTCAGCACGCGCTGCTCGCAGGTGACACGCAGGGCGCTCAGGACCAGGCCCGCGCCTTCGTCGCGTTTGCCGGCCAGCTCCTCGCCGATGACAGATTGCTCAACTTCCAGGGCGGCCCACCGGACCCCTTCCTGCAGCAGTTCGTGCGGTCCCTGTTTGCGTTCGTCGGGATCCCGGGGCTCGAAGAGGATGGCGCCGTCGAAGTGGTGGGTCCCGACCAGAAGACCATCGTGACCCAGCCGCTGCAGCGCGCTGGCGTGCGCGTACCCGGGCACCCGAACCGCCGCAAGTTTCTGTTGGTCGTGTTGACGCTCCCGGTCGACGTGGCGCCGCTGCCGACGGGCTTGAACCAGATCCCCCCGTTCTACGAGTTCTCGCCCAATCCCGCCACCGCGTTCGGGGACAAGAAGGCGGCGCTGGTCGGGCTCTGTCAGGACGTGGCGGCGACCGCGTACATCCCCGAACTCGAGCACTTTGCCCGCATCCGGATCGCGCACACTGTGCCGGACGGGCAGGGCGGATTGCAGACCGAGGTCCTGCCGTACGTGTTCCCGGACTTCCTCGGCTGCGCCAACCCTCCTCCGGGCGGCCTGGGCGGGCTGCTACGGAAGCTGCTCCTCCCTCGCGCGCTGTACGCAGCCGTATCGCACGGTGGGGCCGGTGGGGCAGTGCAGTCGTTCAGCCCGTTCGCCGCGGTGGACATCGGGTCCGTCCCGTCAGGCGGGGGTAGTGGCGGGGTGGGTGATCCCCCCGATCCCCCCTGACGATCGCGCATCATCTGGTCAGTGGGCGGCTCCGCTTGGGGCCGCCCTTCTCGTTTACAGTACCTGAGGTGGCGGGATAGCTTTTTCTCTGTGCGCCCAACGAGACTCGGCATCATCGGCCTCGGCGCGATCGGCGGCTCGCTCGCGCGGCAGGCAAAGCAGGCAGGTGTCGCGACGGTCCTGGGCTGGTCCCC
>Ga0070708_100004489_pt1 | contig 10975 bp, 13 predicted proteins | sample KBSK5503metaG_FD_65469 | JGI IMG/M metagenome (GOLD analysis project Ga0070708, IMG submission 65469) | Corn, switchgrass and miscanthus rhizosphere microbial communities from Kellogg Biological Station, Michigan, USA - KBS K5-50-3 metaG | ecosystem: Host-associated > Plants > Roots >...
TTGCCGATGGAGAGTTGACGTTAACCAAAGGCTCTGGACCTCCTTCATTCCGTGACCTAAGCCCAAGCTTTCGAGCAACTTCGAAAGCGAGTCCGTCTTCTGCCGGTAGCGAGAGGATAGCTGATAGACCCTTGATGACGGTGGTTTTTCCAGAAGCGTTCGGGGATTCGATTGTGTTTAATTTCCCCGATTCAAAGAGGAACTTGTTGCGACCAGTAAGACCACCCACATCCTCGAGCAGTAGCTCTCCCTTCATTTCTTCATCGCCTCCCGCAGTAGGTTCTTGAAATGGTCATCCAGAATTCTGTCCAAATCACTCTCACTTACGGAGGTTTTCTTGGTCAACGTCTCAAGTTGCGAGACGATTTTCCCTACTGTTTCCTCGCTCATTCTACTTTTACCCCAGTGATTATTTCGAAGTCGTTCAGCGGTCTCGACTTCAACCTCTCCTTCTTAATGTCTCTGCAAACATCTGAGAGAGCCTGACACGTTACCTTGACTTTGTCGATAGGACCTGCATAATGATAGATGGCGACTGCACCTAATGCAAGATGAGGGTTCGCTCCACTAACGGATTCCTTAATCAAAGCAAACTGGTAAGGAATCAGCAATTTCTCGGTAGAGTTGTTGAGCTTTTCAGCCACATCATCAGCAATACCCTTTACACCCAAACCCATCATTTTGTTTCTCCATTCTGCAGGTATGTAGCGAGTATCTCCACTGGAGGTATATCCCGACCAGAGTATTTTCAGAACGACATAGTCTGGTGTCTTGAATTCAGATAGTCGACCAGAAGCCACCCTCGATGCACTCGAGAGTAATCGTATGTTGGATGTCTCTTATTGTAGGTTTTCCCTGCTTCTGCAAATCATGTTCAACCTTCGTCAACACTTTTGCTGCCGCCGGTCCATCCAAGCCACTACCTCTTAGCACGACTTTGGCAATTTCGAGGAGTTCGTCTTTTCGAGGGACTGGTACTTCTAAGCTGTAGAGTCGAGAGCGCAGTGCATCGTCGATTAGGTCTGGTCGGTTTGTGGTTGCGGTTATGATTAGTTGCCGTGGGTCGATATTGTCAAGGCGATGAAACATTGCAGCATTGATTGAGTAGTGCCACTCTCTCGCAACATCAAACCCTCTTTTCATCATCAGACAATCTATGTCATCGAACAAGACCACTCGTCTTTCCGACCCGTCAGAATCGAAAGCATTCTTCAACGCGGTCTCGGCTTCTCCCCATCTGGGGGCAGCGATGGAAGCAGTGTCAACGAAGTATAGAGTAACCCTCGACTCGTCTCCCATCAATGAACTAAGTTTTCTCGCAGCTTGTCTAACTATCTCCGTCTTTCCAGTTGCCGGTTCTCCTTCCAGGATAAAACCTCGAAACGGAGTCGTAGTTACCGACCGTCCGTACTTGAAGAAATAGTGGGCGGTTTGCCAAATTTTCTGGCAGGCTGCTTTTTGCGTAGAGGTCAGCAAAACCTCGGGAATTTCGTTGGCTTGCTGGATGTTTGTGACAGCAGTCATGCCGGGGCACGTTCACGCTCTCTATCGCGTATCCTTTGTAGGATTCTGTCTCTCATTCTTACGTACTCTCGGTTAAGCGTGAATCGAAGGACTGGAACGCCATTGAGTAATACTGGCTCATGCTTGTAGAGAACATGGACACTACTGGTTTGACCTCCGCTTAACCAGGCAACAATTCGGCGAAATCTTCTTCCCGACAACCCTCGATTTCCAAGGTATCGTTGTAGGTCGTATTCAGAGAATTGGTCCATCTGACGAGCCCAATACCAAAGAATGAACACCACCGGCGCCGTGAATCCTTTGACCACCATAACCCGGTTGTTCTTGTCGATTGGGTAAAGCTTGGTCAGTCCTTCCCCGTAGTAGAGTTTGCCATTCTTATGAACCAGTTCGATTGTGTTCTTCATTGCATGAAGAGTGACCCAGCCAAGGGTGAACGCGGCGCCTCTTTCCAACGTCGGAACTTCAGCCGAGCCCGCAGCCTCGGAGGTTGCCGCCACTTTGGTGATAAGTTTACCTTCTGTGGGCTTTATGCGACGGACGAATTTCTTGCCCTCTACCTCCTCTGTCTCAAATTCTATCAGCCCCAGCTCACTCAGAAGACCGAAGAACCTTGCGATATCGCGGAACCGTGCAACGCCGTAGAAGTCGGCTATGTCGATTGAATCTCGTCCAGTGACTTTGCCAGCGTCAGTGATGCCCTTTTCTCCGATTTGAGTGAGTACCTGCCCCAACACAGTCCGTACCGATGTCATGAAATTGTGTTCTGAGCACATCATACCGATATCAGCCACGAAGGATAGAAGCGGATTCTTCGTGCTGTCTATGAACGTCGCTTGCGACACTTGGTCGTCAAGGTCTGCGACGGTCTCAGCGAGAATATTGTAGAACTTTGGCTCGTTGCAATAACCGCATAGCGGTACGCCGTTCTTAGCCTCGACTCCCATTTTCCGGTAGCCGCATATGATACACTTGTAATCGTCTAACGGTTCCCTTCCACCATGCCCGTTATTCTGCATCCCCACATCCCACATTTCCGCATCCAAATATGGAATATTTAAACATGACGCTCGTCCCATGAGGGAATCCCACCAGGAGAGAAGTAGAGGCGGGGAAGTCGTTCAAGTCACACTCTGATTAAATCCCCGTCACTTCTTCGTCCCCCACCATGACCGCTCGGCTGACCAAAGAACTATCGCAAAAGATAGCGAACGACTACGACAAGGGACTTTCTACGAAAGAGTTGGCGAGCAAGTACGATGTTTCAGAACCCAATATCAAAAGATTCTGTCATGAGTATGAAAAAGTTGCAAGCCTTGCTGAAGCTCTGGTCAAGGTTGGAAAAGAACATCCCGAGCTTCGTCCGAACATTATGGAAAAACTCGTCGAAATTGGAGTTGTTCCGGGTAAGCTGAAGGGCAATACTACTAGTTAGTGTGATTTGGGATTGAAGCGTCGCCCACCGATGCATCACATGCAGAAACGCCAGGTTGAACGGATGTATCGAGAGCGGGGAGTAGATGTTGCCGAAATCGACTACTCCAAACTCGAAAAATCAGAGAACTTAGCGCATCTGGAAGAGCTAAGCGGGCAACCACTCGACGATATTTCCAAAAGGAATCCGGGAGTTCCACCCGAACAGAAGCTGCCGAAGGGCGTTCCAGATTCCGTGTTGGATTATTGTGATGAGTATCTTGAACTCTATCATTCCATCCGCAAGCTACTCGACATGGAACACCTAAATCTTGTCCGAACCAAGCACGAGATGGGCAGAGCCATCTTCTCGTTGAAGCAGAAGCTCAAGGAACGGGGCGAGGATGTTGACGAACACGGTCACAGCGGTGCTCTGGGAGAGCTCATGAAATATCTTGCGAGCGACCTCAAGTATAGTGTTAGCTCCCTCGACCATGCGTTGCACTTCTACGAAAAATATCCAGACTGGAACGCGTTCACTCAAAGTGGGATAGAAGTCAAGCAAAGGGGAGTTTCTAATTCCGTTAGAATCTCTGGCAAAGAGGCGAATTGGTCTCAAGTGCTATCGGACCTCTATCCTGGAAAAGGACCTAAGTCTCTTCGAGCCGATAGTCTGTGCGATTACGACCGCTACGGCAGATATGACTGTGTCGGCTCAGTCAAACCGTTGAAGAAGGTCTACCACCTCTGTCCTTCCCACATCAAGCAGTGGGAACGAAAGCTGACGAGATTGGAGTTTAGTGTCGGTATGCTGGACGAATACGAAATGGACCAAGGACTGTTTGATGACGATAGCGCTACTCCGGTCGGGGCAGAATAAGGGGTTCACATTAATGTTACACACAACGAGGACATAATGAGTTTCATCTTATCGTGCCCAACGAGTCGAGGCGCGAACCGCCAGAATCATAACCCTATCCTTGTAATGTGGTCGATGACTCATAATGGGTTTTCCATACGTTGAGGGCGAGCCCATAAAGACGAAACATTATGCTGTGTGGAGGAACCTTTCCGGTTCTTCACTTGCCCTCAAGTGATTCTCAATTCTTATGGTCATCATTGTATGTTGGGGAGAGCCTCTGTCGGGGGAGCACGGGACATGGCATAATGGGTTGCGTCGATAGGGGGGAGGGAGGCGCATCATAAGCCTCACACACGGTAATGTCGTGGAAGAGCCCTCCATAATGGGTTTCCCCATATATCACGGGAGGAGGAAAGAAGATGAGTCGTCGAGAGATAGAATTAGTTGAATCAACTTTGCCTGCACTAACTGCTCCGTTTCCTCCGGACACTTGCTTGCAATGCGGAGGTATCGTCACTCATCGACGGCTTCAACTGTGCAACCTTGATTATCTTCGTTACATCAAGATGAGGAATCGGGTCTGGCAGCATCGTTGGCGCTATCGTCACAAGAAGATTAGTGAAAGTCAGCCAGGCGACAAAATCCAAAGTCCCGCGTAAACAAGCCGCAGTATTGTATCGTGACTAAGTGGCAGCAGCACTTGGTCCAACCTAGATTTTCATTCGCAGTTGTGAACCGCATTGATGACGCAACAGTATCGACAACAAGTTTTGGAAGAGTTCGGCGTAATGAGAGCGCCCTACACTCTCCGTTCTTACCAGCTTGAAGCAGTTGATGCTTTCCTCAAAGCTAAACGAGGGCAAGTGGTTATGGTACCAGGCGCTGGAAAGACCGATGTAGGTCTAACTGTTTGCCTACACCTCTCAGTTCCAACGGCAATTTGCGTTCCGCGTATCGCTCTGGTAAAACAGTATGAAGAGTGGGCTCGGAAGTGGAACACACAAGCAACGGGATATTTCTGCGAGAAGAAGCAAATCTCGGACCTAACTGTATTCGTGTACAACTCTGCCGTCATCAACATCGACGAACTGCAAAGGTTTCGATTGATTATCTTTGATGAAGCTCATCATCTCAGCAGCCCGCATAATCAATACCTTCTCAAACGGCTGCCAGAGTACGCGTTAGGACTGACAGCAACACCGCAGCCCATTCAGCAACTGCCAGTCATCTATACATTCGCTCCGAAAAAAGCGACTCAGCTTGGTGTTATCGCTCCGCTTAAAGTCACACCGATTGGAGTTGACATGACCAACGATGAGAGAGCGAAGCACACCAAGTATGTCCGTGTTATGGCGGACTTGCTCGACAAGTACAGTAGGAAAGTTGTCGGAGACCGAACCATCAAGGTTGATGGGTACTATGAGATTATGCGGCTCCCAGACTCGAACCAAGACAAGTTAGTCTATCTAAATTGCATGATGGGAAAGCGGAAGCTGCTCAGCCAGGTACAGTCCAAGATAGACCAAGTCACGTCTATCGTCCGGAAGAACTCTAACAAACGTATCCTCCTATTCAGCGAGTCGGTGGATTGCATTGAGAAGCTGAAGACGGTTCTCAACGCCCAAAACCTACCATGCGACACTTATCACTCTTACAAGCAAACAAAAGAACGAAACAGTATCATCGACGAGTGGGGCAAGTCCTTCAACACGCTTCTAACGGTTCGCTGTCTGGATGAGGGGTATGATGTCCCGGAGTGCGGCGTCGGCATCATTATCGCATCGGGGCAAAGTGAGCGCCAAATCACCCAGAGAGTAGGTCGGTTACTGCGCCCACTTCAAGGGAAACTCGCTGAGATGTATTGCGTCTATGCTAACGGAACGGGTGAGACTCGCCTGCCAAACATACTCAACAAGGTCTTGGAGCAGAAATGAGCCAGCAGCTTTGCGAGCATTTCAATCGCCAATGGCAGAGGCAGTTCACTCATGAATTAGGCGGAGGTATGAAGGCAACTCTCGCAAAGGCGAACGTTGCTGAAACGAAAGTTATGACTGCCCTTGAGTTCTTGAAGCAACGGAGCGAAGTTGTCGATTCATACAGTCTAATCATCAACAACCAGAACCCCGATGTACTCTTTGAGACGAGTTGCATTCAAGGTCTCATCGAGGTTAAGTCGCCGTTTTACTATCCTCTTCCGAAGCCGCAGAGAGATGGTTATCCTTTCTGGCGTCAACCGTACGATTGGGTCACAGCTATCACTCATCCGCCGCATGAGGTCACGATAAAGTCGGGCGAACACAAGGGCAAGAAACACACCGTCGGCAAAGTTTGGGACTCGCCGTATTACGAAATCCGGAACTCAGGCAAGAACGTATGGGATAAAGAACAAGGCAAACAAGTGTGGCGTAACGAACGTGTACGAGTAAATATAGACGCCCTATACCGTTTCTATGTCGCCACGGATATTCCCGGATACGACCCTCCCTACACTCCCGATGCATGGGTTGAGTTGGAGAGGTTCTTTGGACCGGATAATATCATACTGTTCAGTCATCCGTTCATACCGCCGCCTCCATTCAACGACTCACTTTACGACTTGTCGGTGATGTGGCTACCCGCGTCATTGGAAGATAGTATCAAGAAGGCTGAGAAGAGAGGATGAGAAAGATGGACGTACACGTGTTTGTAGATAATATGATGAGGATAGAGAAGACCTCCCGAAACCTTCCAACTTCATAAAATGCAACCTAATACTCCGGAACTTGAGCAAGACGCTCGAAACGAATGATGCTGATTCTAAAGAAGGAAAGGTTTGCTCAAGCCGCACGGAGCACACGACTAACGGACAGACGAACTAAGACCGAAGAAGTAACGACCTACCGAAACGATACGAATCGAATACAAGACAAGTGAAAAACTATGACATCAACACAAATCGTCGGACAGTTCAAAGGCGTCGGCGTAATCCCGGAGATGGGATACGATACTGCCTTTGTTGGAGGCTCTGGGGTTCAACAGACCCCATCCCAACTCTTTGTGGCGGGCAAGTGCCATCTCCACACAATAAACATCTGTTCAGCAGCAACAGCCGGAGTGATTACTGCATGGAAGCTAACCAGTACCACGACCAGCGTTCAGATAGCTGACATAAAGCCAACCACCACTGGGTCATACCTCTTCAATCATACAAACGGCTTCGGCTTCATCGTTGCCGTCAAAGATGTTGGAGAATGCTCTGTGAGCTTCCGGGTGGAGTAGCGATTCCACACATGCCCGCTTAGGGAGACGTGGGGATTCTACGGTATGTCAAATCCACGACCAATGCTCAGCTTTCTTTGCCCCAAGTGTAAACGACGTAGGGTAACGCCTGACAGCTTCCGAGTTATTTCTTGTCCACGATGTAGGACTCGGTTCAGTCGCTGGGGCTCTGGTATCAAGCTAACGAAGGTGAGCAGAAAAGTATGAACCCTTGCCGTATCTGCGAGAACCCACGGAAAGCTGAGATTGAGAAACTCGTCGCCACATCTACCTACAAGGCTGTGATGGAAGCGTTTCCAGAGATAGGTCAGACGAGCATTCAGTCCCACAAGAAACATATGGCTGTGCCCCAGGAACTCAGCGAAGCAGAACTGGATGCTGCTCCCAGACCCGACGTTGTAGGTATTGTTGAAAGAGAAGTCAACAGATACAGCCTACTCCAGAAGAAGCGGAAACTCAACCAATCCGAGCAGTTTCTCCTTGCCAAGTACATCGATTTCTTGATGAAAATCACTATGGCGAAGCTCGAGAAACAACAGACAGAACGTCACGATACGAGATGGATTGACGACCTAATCGCAAAGATAGAGGCAGAAGATAGAGATGGAAAACAACCAAAGGAAACAATTGCTGGAACGACTTAAGCTACTGACTGCAGCATTCGATGATTTCAATGCTACCCACCGAGAAGTCATCATGTACAGCGATGAGATGTGGGAGTATGTGAAAATTTGGCTCGCGTTCACAGATGTTTGCGAGAGGCTGGGAATAAAACCTGACGACTATTGGGCACAGAGAAAAACTGGGCACGATTCCCAACTAATATCAACCAGCCCGGAGCCCAGTTCAACACCCTAACACGATAAGATAACGCAGTATGAACGATACAAAATACCATCAGAACACGTGATACGTACGTTACCTACGACTCTCACTCTCAATATCATACGAGTGAACCAATCCACTGCGTTTTCATTGTGTTAGTGTGTGCGTTGCGCCGTTTCCAGTAAGCAACCCCGGAGCAGCGCGGCAGTGCTTCAAGTGCAACTACACCATATGTTGTAATTGAGTGATTAGAATGTCCGGGCATACCAGCGCTCGGCGCAGTACTAACTGATACGATAACAGTGTACCGACGTACGAGTTTGGGTACCTCACAGTGTGCATGAACGTAGGTTGAGCCTCTCACTGAAGAAGGATTAGAATACGGGTATCCGTTACTTGAGAACACGTTTTCAGTTGTAGTGATACACCATGCCAGAAACTAACCACGCACAATCAGTGGACTCAGTTGACGATAGTACGAGCATTGCTGAACGTCGAGCGAAAAGAGCAGCGAGAATGCTGAAACGGGGAATCATACCTCCTCGTGAACTACAATCCAAAACGGCGAAGTAGTTGAGTGCCTTTGGAAATCTCCGAACCGTTCGAACCATGTCGTTGCTGGGAATGCGGGAACATTCTCACTCTACTCTTCCCCAGTAACGCCCTATGGTGCAACGAATGTGGAGTATTCTACATCAAGAACAACTACACAGACAAAGTCCGTGTTCTTCCTACACGGAAGATGGACGATGCTACAGCAGCAGAACTGAGACCAAGACGCATCCCAAATATCCCCTAAGTCCCCGTCTCTACCCTATTTTTTAGAATTTTCGTACGCAATCAGTTGATGCCCCGTTTCTAACTGATGGTTGTATGCTTCATAGAATCTCGTCACCAGAGTTGAGAGCTTCGGTGTAAGCTCAAGCAAGTGACGCATACTTTCTGGTGCCCAGTATCCTTTCGGATTTCCATTGTCAGCCCACTCAACATACTTGGCTAACTTCTTCCAAGCTCTCAGAGCAGCGTCCATTGACAATCTGTCAGCCTTTGCAAGATTTCTGTGATGCGCGTTATCATACATCTAGAGTTTCACCTCCCAAAGATTTCTCATATCTCTCACATTCGTACCGTCCCCGTGAAGGAAGAGGGCGTACCCGGGACCGAGCAGGTCCCCGCATATCGAGCAGGTGGGAGTTTGAGCGGAGCTTGCGCTAACCGTTAGATTTGAGGGATTTTGGGTCATAGATTTCTCCTCACTATACAAGGAAAGGCTACTGAACGAGTCACGACGCGAAACCCTTCCTCAACATATGGGAAAGGCGTTACGACGCGGAAGTCCTTCCTCACTATACAACGAAACCCGTTATGTTTCCCTTAGCTGAGCGTGGAACTTAGTTTTTCCTATGCCATGGATTTTTGACCCAAGAAAGCGGGTCTGGGTTAGTTGTTGCCTCTGCGCATGATGATAGTTCCGTTGATGCGACCTTTCTCTTCGAATCCCTCTGCTACTGCCAGAGCGTACGCGTCTTCGTCAGTAGCCACAATTTTCTTGACCTCGTAGGTGTTACCGTTGCTCTTTGAACTGCCTTCCATCGCAACCTCAACCCCAAGCATCACTAACTCTTTGCGAGTAAGTGCTCGAAGGATTGGATAGCGTTCTATCTCTTGGTACTCTGCATCAGCAAACTTTGCTTCACCGGTCGAGGGTAGGCGTTCGTACGCTTCCTTGTAGAGGTCTGGGTGCTTTCGACAGAGTACGTTGAACAATTTTCTACACGCTTCTTTGTCGTTAATTTTGAGGCTGATAGTTACCATATCAGCAACTTCATCCAAATCCGTGCTGGGGTGTTCTGCACCCTTGCTCGTCACGATGTTGACAAGACTGCGCAACTTCGACGCCTCTTCCTGGATAATCCTCTGTCCTTCGGGAGTCTTGTGCAATTTGGCATAGCCGAGTTTGTCGAAAGTGTGTCCCAAGAGATATTCCGCAACATCCGTCGGTACGCGCTGAATCTGACATAATGTTCGAAAAGTATCGCGCGCTACTTCATGGACTCTAACCCGATAACTAACCTTGTTCGAGTCTCTGGGTTCAACGCCGCTTCTTTCTGCCAAGGTGCGGATTAGTTGAAAGAGAACCTGGTCAGAGATAGGCTGTCCTTCCTGATTCACAAACAGAGGCTCGGTGTTTTTGAGTGGTCTCCCCAACGTTCTTTCCCGTTCTTCTATCAACCCTGCAAGGGCGTTGACGCAATCATCCCAGAGAAACGAGTAGTAGCTGACCCCAGTCTTCTTCCGTTTTAGATAGACCTTGACAGGTACGGACTTGGTCATTATCTGAGCTTTGTATTTGCTCCAGTCGTGCGAGAACTGAAGGAACTCACTAACCCCCATTCCTCCGCAAACCAATGTGAGAAAGATAGCTCGGTCCCGCTTCGACCTACATTCAGAGTATAGCTTTCGAAGCTCATCAATAGACAGCGGAGCTACTTGGTCAGCGCGCATCTCCTCTTCTCGTATTTCCTCGGATGTTCCGAGAACGAACTTGTACGGGGCGACCTCGCCTAACTGGAATTGAAGGAACGACTTCACTGCCGCGATGAAGATATTCCTGGTCTTAGTTGTGAGAGTTCGACCGGTCCGGACACCCTTGTAGCTGTAGAGCCAATTTTGGAGGTCAGTTGCCCAGCGTCTTCTAACCTTGACATCTTCAGAACGTTGCTGTTGTTGGACTTCCTCCACCCATTGGGAAATCGCGCTGAATCCTCTGGGTAGGATGGACTTGGACCAGTAGCTGAACAGAGATTGGGCGTAGAGGTTGGCAGTTGAGACGCGCTTTCGGGCTACTTCTATGTGCCACTCTTTCACTGGTTCGTTGGAGAGGAAGGCTTGAACTGGTCCTGTCAGCTCCATTCCCCTCCCTCCGTGGGCGATTCGACAGCCTTGCTACAAAAAAGGGCTGTGAAACCCACGACCAAAGGTAAATATTGAATCCTGACCCCTTGGCGCGTAGTGTTCTAGCCATTGGGGAGAAGAAGACGCCGAGTAATCCGCATCGTCAAGAAGAAGCTCCCCACCGTGTTTGTCTGCCCC
>Ga0070708_100004490_pt1 | contig 10975 bp, 10 predicted proteins | sample KBSK5503metaG_FD_65469 | JGI IMG/M metagenome (GOLD analysis project Ga0070708, IMG submission 65469) | Corn, switchgrass and miscanthus rhizosphere microbial communities from Kellogg Biological Station, Michigan, USA - KBS K5-50-3 metaG | ecosystem: Host-associated > Plants > Roots >...
ATCTCGGCCCGGGCCAGCCCCGTCTCCTCGTCGACCGCGTCGGCCTCGGCCCGTCCCTCGATCCAGGCGTGGCCGGCAGCCAGCGGCCGAATGAACTCGACGCGCAGCTGCGCCGTCAGCGTGGCTCCCCCGCCGGTCATGGAGGACACGATAGCGGCGCCGCAGCAGGCGTCCGCTAGCACCGCGAATGTGCCGGGGAGCAGGCCGCCGTCCGGCGCGGTCAGGTACGGCGACGCCGGCACCCTGACGACCGCGGTGCCGGCCTCGACGCTGCGCATGTCGATGCCGAGGGTCTCATAGGCCGGGATGGGAATCCCGTCGCGACCGAGCCCGCGCCGCAGGGCCTCGATCTCGCCCTCCGCGGCGGTCCCCATCGCCGCGGGCACCCACTGCCCGCCCATGATCCTCCCGTTATTCTGGAGCCGCGCGCTGCCCCGTGTGGTCAGGGCCGCGCTTGCCACGCACCAGCATAATATATAAATTAATTATATGTATAGGTGGGTACAAATGACGCTTACCTCGCTGGCGCGCCGGTGAGCGGGCCACTGGCCGGCGACGTTCCGACGCAGCACGACGAGGAGGCATGGCCGCGGATGCGGGAGATGTTCGCCCGCGTCTTCCTGACCCGGACCCGCGACGAGTGGGCGGCCGCGTTCGAGGGCGTTGACGGGTGCGTCGCGCCGGTGCTCGACCTGGCGGAAGCTCCGGACGGCGCGCACCTGGCGGCACGGGGCACGTTTACCGAGGCGTTCGACATCGCGGAGCCGCGCCGGCGCCCCGGCTGTCGCGCACGCCCGACCGCATCCGGTCGGCGCCGCTCAGCCCGGGAGCGGACAGCCGGGGAGGTGCTGAGCGACTGGGGTTCGACAAGGCCGAGATCGACGCTCTCGTCGCCCAGAGGACCGTTGCCGGTGAGGTCACCGCTGACCAGGAGCGTCTGGCCAGTGACGCAGCCAGCCTCGCCTCGAGGCGAGGCCGGGGAGCTCAGGAGAGCAGCTCGACGACAGTGGCGGCGGGGCGGTCGGCCAGGACGATCTTGGCGGACTCGGCCAGGTGCTTGCGCCAGAGCTGCTCGGCTTCCTCGCCGCTGCGCTTGCGGATCAGCTCGACCAGCCTTGTGTGCGCGCGCAGCGCCACCTTCACGAGCTCGGCCTCGTGCTGCGGGTCATGCGTATCGGCGTACGACCGGTCGCCCTCGCGGATGATGTCGGTGACCATCGCGGAGAGCACCTGCAGGGTCTCGCTTCTGGACAGCTCCACGATCAGCCGGTGGAACTCGGCGTCGGCCGCGAACGAGGCGGCCGGGTCGTCCACGGACTCGCGGTGCCGTTCCAGTGCCTCCTTCAGCCGGGACAGATCCGCCGACGTGCGCCGGGTTGCGGCCATCCGGGCGGCGGCCGGCTCGAGGATGGCACGGACCTCGTAGACGTCGGACAGCAGCGCGCCCCGGTACTGCAGCACGAGGCCGGCCTGCCGGGCGACGACCTTGACGTCGGGCACCTGCACCCGCGCGCCGCCGCGTACCCCGCGCCGCACCGTGATCGCGCCCTCGGCCTCCAGAATCCGGAACGCCTCCCGCAGTGTCGGCCGCGACACGCCGTACTGCTCCATCAGCACGGTTTCCGGGGGCAGCTGGTCGCCTTCCTTCAGCTCGCCGAGCACAATCTGGCGGCGCAGGTGGGCCGCGACCATCTCTCCGGCCTTAGGCACCCGGACTATTGAGATTCCACTGACGGTGTTCAAGCTGTCCCCTCGTGCCCGCGATCCCAGACGGGATCCGAACTTTACTCATCAACAAATAAGTATACGAGGATGACGCTATCGCCGGGGGCGACGGAAGCGCGTGTCGCGCCCGGCCGGGTACTCCTGGCGGTCAGGAACGGGAGGCTCAGGAACGGCGCGCGGGCCGACTCAGCCGGCTCGTGTGACGCGGGGCGGGCCAGCAGTCGCGAGAGGAGAAGTAACGCCTGGGCGGCGGGGGCGGCGGCCCCAGCGACCTCCGCAGCCAGGCCAGCCACGGGCTCACGCCGGAGCGCCGCGCACCGTAAACAGACATAGATTTATAATCAGTTAAATAAATTAACTTGTCAAATGCCCGTTTCAGGGCGGGCCGCCAGGACCGCTGGCCCGTCCGGGCTAGCCCGCCCGGAGCCAGGATGTCGCGCTGAACTTCCCGGCACCGCGCCGCCCCGTGGCCGACAGCTGACGTGCGGCTACCCCAAAGCCTGGGGTCCGCAAGCGACAGCCAGGGCTGGCTGTGAAATAGTATAAATGGTAAACTACTTCTGCTCATCTGTTTCAACTTGAGGAGTGCCATGGGAGGCCTGGTCAGCTACGGCGCCTACATCCCGTACTACCGACTGGAGCGCGGCCGGATCGCGGGAGTCCTGGGCAGCGGCGGCGGCCGCGGGACACGCGCGGTGGCCGGGTACGACGAGGACACCACGTCGATGGCCGTCGAGGCGGGGCGCGCCGCGCTCGCGGGCCTGACCGGTCACGGCGCGGAGCGGGGCGCGCCGCGGCAGCTGTTCTTCGCCACCTCCGTGCCCGCCTACGCGGACAAGACCAACGCCACCGCGGTACACGCCGCGCTCCGGCTGTCCGCCGACGCGCTCGCTGTGGACATGGCCGGCGCGGTGCGATCCGGCGTGGGCGCGCTGATCGCCGCCGCCCAGTCGCCCGTGCCCGCGATGGCAGTGCTCAGCGACATCCGCACCGGGCTGCCTGGCAGCACCGACGAACGGGACGGCGGCGACGGCGCGGCCGCCTTCATGTTCGGCGGGGAAGGCGACACCATGCCGGTGCTGGCCGAGATCGTCGGCCAGGGCTCGGCGACCGCCGAATTCCTGGACCGGTGGCGGACGCCAGGCGCGGCCTCCTCCCGGGTGTGGGAGGAACGGTTCGGCGAGCAGGTCTACGGGCCGCTCGCCGATGCGGCGATAGCGGACGCGCTGAAGCGGGCGGGGCTCACCCCCAGCCAGGTCGGTCACCTGATCGTCGCGGGGCTCCACGCGCGCGCGGTGAGCCGCACGCTCCGGGCGACGGGGACGCCGACCGAGGCGGCAGCCGACAACCTCGTGGCCAGCATCGGCAACGCCGGCACCGCGCAGGCCGGAATCCTGCTTGCCGACGTCCTGGACCGCGCCGGACCTGACGAGATCGTGCTGCTCGTCGTGCTGGCCGACGGTGCCACCGCGCTGGCGCTGCGCACCACGAAGGCGCTGGCCGCCCACCGCCAGCCGCAGCCGGTCGCCGCGCAGATCGCGGCCGGCAACAGCGCGCTCGAGTACGCCACCTTCCTGTCCTGGCGCGGGTTTCTCGACCGCGAGCCGCCCCGGCGGCCGGACCCGGAACCGGTCGCGGCCCCGCCGGCACAGCGCCGGGCGGACTGGAAGTTCGGGCTCGTCGCGTCGAAGTGCACCCAGTGCGGCACCCGTAGCCTGCCGCCCGACCGGGTATGCAAGCGGTGCCACGCGGTCGACGAGATGGCCCCGGAACCGCTCGCCGACGTGCCCGCGACCGTGACTACGTACACCGTGGACCGCCTCGCGTACACGCCCAGCCCGCCGATGCTCATGGTGGTGATCGACTTCGACGGTGGCGGCCGGATGCGCTGCCAGCTCACCGACGCCGCCGAGGACGAGGTGCGGGCCGGGCTGCGGGTCGAGATGACTTTCCGGCGGCTGATCACCGCCGCCGGCGTCCACAACTACTTCTGGAAAGCACGGCCGGTCCGCAGGGAAGGATGAGCAATGGGATCACACGGCATCAGGGACAAGGTCGCCATCGTGGGGATGGGCTGTACCCCGTTCGGCGAGCACTGGGACAAGTCCGCCGATGACCTCCTGGTGGATTCGGCCGCCGCCGCGGCCGCCACGGCGGGCACCGCGTTGGACGACATCGACGCGTTCTGGCTCGGCACGATGGGCTCCGGCGTATCAGGGCTGACGCTCAGCAAGCCGCTGCGGCTGGCTGACAAGCCGGTGACCAGGCTGGAGAATATGTGCGCGACCGGGTCGGAAGCGCTGCGCAACGCCTGCTACGCGGTGGCGAGCGGGGCCTACGACTCCGCGATGGCGATCGGGGTCGAGAAGCTGAAGGACTCCGGCTTCTCGGGCCTGGCCGGCTCCAACCCGCCCAACGCGGGTGACGACGGCAAAGCCGACACGACCGCGCCCGCGAACTTCAGCCTGCTCGCCCCCGCGTACGCGCAGAAGTACGGCGTCGACCCGGCCGAGCTGAAGGACGTGCTCACGAGGATCGCCTGGAAGAACCACCTGAACGGGGCGAAGAACCCGCGGGCCCAGTTCCGCAGGGAAGTGCCCAAAGAGACCATCAAGAACTCACCGCTGATCGCCGGGATGCTCGGCATCTTCGACTGCTCCGGCGTGTCCGACGGCTCGGCGGCCGCCATCGTCGTCCGCGCCGAGGACGCGCACAAGTACACAGACAAGCCGCTCTACGTCAAAGCCCTGTCCCTGGTATCAGGCCCGGCGGATGGCCTGTCCCGCGCGGACTACGACTTCACCACGTTTCCCGAAGTCGTGGCCTCGGCCCGGGACGCTTACCAGCAGGCGGGCATCACGAACCCGCGGGCCGAGCTCGCGCTCGCCGAGGTGCACGACTGCTTCACCCCGACCGAACTCGTGCTGATGGAGGACCTCGGATTCGCCGAGCGCGGGCAGGGCTGGAAAGACGTGCTGTCCGGCACCTTCGACCTCGACGGCGAGCTCCCGGTCAACCCGGACGGCGGCCTGAAGGCGTTCGGCCACCCGATCGGCGCGTCCGGCCTGCGGATGATGTTCGAGGCCTGGCTGCAGCTGCGCGGCGAAGCGCCGGAGCGGCGGCGGCTTGGCACGGTCGGCGGGGGGCGCTCGCTGGCGCTCACCCACAACCTCGGCGGCGGACCCGGCGAGTGCGTGTCGTTCGTGTCCGTCGTCGGCACGCAGCGGAGCGCCTGACCGTGGCCGCGCGACGCTTCCCGGTGGAGTCCGGGCACGTGCTGATGTTCGCCAGGTCGCTCGGCGCGGCGGACCCGGAGGGCGGACTGCCCGCCCTCGGCGATCCCGCGCCCCCCACGTTCACCAGTGCCAGCGCGCAGTTCGACTCCGACTACCCGCTGCGGCCGCGGCCCGGTGTCCCCTGGCACGGCTCGGGCGCCGACGCCGGGCTGGTCAAGGAGGGCGCCGGCGGGCTGCACGCCGAGCAGCATTTCACCTACCACCGTCCGGTCCGGGTCGGCGACTTGCTGTCCGCCGTCACCCGGCCGGGCGAGGAGTGGGAGAAGCAGGGGCGGTCCGGGCGGCTGCTATTCCGCGAGCAGATCACGGAGTTCCGCGACAAGGCGGGCGAGCTCGTGGTGACCGCCCGCAGCGTCAGCGTGCAGCGGGAGGAATCATGACGGTACTGCGGGCCAGCGAGCTGACGGTGGGCCAGACGTTCGACACCGTTGTCGTCGAGGACCTCAAGCGCACCCAGATCGTGCAGTACGCCGGGGCGTCAGGGGATTACAACCCGCTGCACACCGACGAGGTCTACACGACGAAGATCGTCGGCTACCCGTCGGTGTTCGCGCACGGAATGCTAACCATGGGCCTAACCGGACAGGCGGTCACCGCGCTGGCCGGCACCGAGAACCTGCTGCGGTTCGGCGTCCGGTTCACCGCGCAGGTCTGGCCGGGCGACACGCTGACGGTCCGCGCCACGGTGGCAGCCATCACCGCCGGGGACGACGGCCCGGTCGCGGAGTTTTCGCTGTCCACGGTCAACGCCGAGGGTAAGGAAGTGATGTCCGGGTACGCGCACGTGGGGCCCGCGGCCTGACATGACCTCCTCCTCCTGGGCCGGGTCGGACTTCTAGCAGCTCCCGCGGCCTGGCTCCCCCGTCGCGCTGTGCGGCGCGTGCCGACGCCTCGGCGCCTGTCGCCTCGGACTGGGCCGCGAGGAGCTCCGGCCAGACGGCTCGGTGCACACCGAGCTGGTCTGCGGACCCGAGAACGAGGGCGGCCCTGAGGTGGCGCACGGCGGCTGGACCGCGGGGGCATTCGACGAGCTGCTCGGGCACGTGCCCCTGCTGCACGGGCAGCTCGCGGTCACCGGCCAGCTGACGGTCACCTACGTCAAGCCGGTGCCCGTCGGGCGCCCGCTGCACGCCCGCGCCTGGCTCGAGCGGCAGGAGGGCCACCGCTGGTACGTGGTGGGCGAGATGGTTCTCGCGAGCACTGGCGCGGTGCTCGCGCGCGGGGAAGCGATGATGGTGGCGCGCGACTTCGGCCACTTCGCCCGCCACGAGGAGTGGCTCGCCCAGCAAGACGCCACCGCCAGCCTCAATCACGACGGCACAAATCCAAATCCATCTAAAAGTAAAAAGAGCTAGCTAAATCTGTACACGGAAGGAGAGGTGAAGGACGCGCTCGACCTCGCCCCTGGAACGCCCATCATGCTGTGCGACGCGCGGCAGCGCGAGTCCGTCAAGCAGGTCCTCGTCAGCTTGCTCAGGCACACGATCGACAGAAACCGGGCGACTCGGGAGCGGGCAAGCGCAGGCTGACACCCCGCGCCTCAGCTGCCGGGGCGCAGCACTGTGCCCGGCCGGGCGCCGGTCAGTTCGCCGTCTGCCTGCACGACGGTACCGTCCACAACCGTGTAGCGGTAGCCGCCTGCGGGCCGCCGCAGCCGCCGCGCGCCCGCGGGCAGGTCGGCTACGAAGACGTCGGTCGCCCAGTCCAGCGCGTCCAGGTTGAAGACCACCAGGTCGCCCGCCGCCCCCTCGGCGAGCACGCCCCGGCCGGCGAACCCGAACAGTCCGGCCAGCTGCCCGGTCATCTTGTGCACGGCCTGCTCGACGGTGAGGTCGCCGCGGTCGCGGACGTGCCGGGTCAGCAGCAGTGTTGTGTCACCGGTGGCGCACATCATCTGCAGGTGCGCGCCCGCGTCGCTGTTGGCCACGATGGACGCCGGATGGGTCAGCGTCTCGGCCACCCCAGCAGGATCGGAGTTCCCCACCCCCACGCCGACGATTCCGGCATTAACGTCGTTCTCTAGCAGCCAGTCGGCGAGCACGTCGGACGGATGGCCGCCGCGAGCCGCTATGAGGTCGGCCAGCGTCGCGCCCACCCAGCACTCGTTCTCCGGCCGGGTGACCTCGACCAGCCGGATGCGGCCGGGGTACCTGTGCGGGATCATGGTCCGCGGCACCTGGTCCCATTCCTCCCGGGCCAGCGCGCGCCACGCGGGGTCGCGCAGCATCGGCTCCTTCTCAGGCCGCGGCGCCTGCACCATCTTGTGCCAGCTGTTCGCCAGCATGAACCAGGACATGCCGCCGTCCCAGTTCACGTGGATGTCGAGGGTGCGGGGGCTGACCTGTGGATAGTTCCGCATCCCCTGGGCCCGCAGTTCCTCGGCGAAGTCCAGCATGCGCCGCGCCCAGTCCGGGTGGTCCTGGTTGTAGAACACGTTGATCCAGGTGCTCACCACGTCACGCGGGCCGGTCAGCGCGGCCATCCGCTCCAGGTCCTTGCGCATCTGCTTGCCTGCGGGGTCCGGGATGAACTGGATGAACTTGCCGTGCCGCGCGAGCACGTCGAGGAGCGCGGCGAGCTCGGCGTCGTCGGCATGGCGGCTGGGCACCGGCCGCTTGTTCCTGTCCTCGTCGAAGCCAAGCGACGTGGACATGGCCGCCGCGCCTGCGGCCAGCGACTCGTCGAGCAGCGCGGCGATCTGCCGCCGCTCGTCCTCGGTCGCCGGGCGTTCCCAGGCCTCGTCCCCCATCACGTACATGCGGAGCATGTTGTGCCCGACCATCCCGGCCAGGTTGACGCCGAGGCCGCCGAGCTTGTCGACCGCCGAGAGGTAGTCGCCGTAGCTCTCCCAGTTCCACGGCAGCGACGCGTCCAGCGACTCGGCCGGCAGGTCCTCGATGTAGCACAGCAGCTCCTGCACGCCGCCGTGCTGCCCGGGGCGCACCGGGGCCAGGGACAGCGAGCAGTTCCCGGCTAGCACGGTCGTCACGCCGTGCTGCGGCATCGGGTCGCACATCGGGTCCCAGAACACCGCGGGGTCGAAGTGCGTGTGGATGTCGATGAACCCGGGCGTGACGTAGCCGCCGCCGGCGTCGAGCACCTGCTCGCCGTCGGGGCGCAGGCCCGGCCCGATCTCCGCGATCCTGCCGCCGCGCACCCGCACGTCAGCGGCGCGGGCCGGCCCGCCCGTGCCGTCCACCACGAGACCGCCGCGGACCAGCAGATCGCTCATCGAGCCCTCCCAGGTGACAAGGTAGCAAAACAGGTAAATAATAACACTAAGAAATCTGCTTGCGGAAGCGCCGGTGCATGAGCGTCAGGAGGCTTGGTGGCGGAGCACAGATATCCCGAACGTACGGTGGCGTTTCCCCAGGACCCCATCACCGTGGGCCTGCGGGTGCCCCACGAGCTGACCGGCGGCGCCGCGGGGCTGCGCGACTACGCGGCGCGGGCGGAGGCGGCCGGGATCGACCGGCTGTTCACCGGCGACCACGTCACCTTCCGGGGCGGCCAGGGGTTCGACGGGCTGCTCACCGCAACCGCGCTGGCCGTCGCCGCGCCGCGGCTGACCGTGCAGACGGCGGTCTACCTGCTGCCGTTGCGGCATCCGGTCCCGGTTGTGCGCCAGGTGGCGACGCTCGCCGGGCTCGCTCCCGGGCGGCTGGTCTTCGGCGTGGGCCAGGGCGGCGAGGACCCGGCGGAGCTGCGCGCCTGCGGCGTCGACCCGGCGACCCGCGGGCGCCGGATGGACGAGGCGCTCGCGGTGCTGCGGCCGCTGCTCGCCGGCGCGGAGGTCACGGTGGACGGCGACTTCTTCCGCCTGGACCGGGTTCGGATTCTGCCCGCGCCGCGGCCGCCCGTGCCGGTCGTGATCGGCGGCCGCTCGGACGCGGCGCTGCGCCGGGTCGCGCGATACGGCGACGGCTGGCTAGGCCTGTGGGTCTCCCCCGCTCGGTACGCGAGCGCCACGGTGCTGATCGCCAAGTACGCGGCGGACAACGGCCGGGACGTCCTGACCTGGCAGCACGGCGTGCACGTGTGGTGCGGGCTCGGCACCTCCCCGGGTGCCGCCCGGGACAGGCTGAGCGCGGTGATGGAGGGGTTTTACCACGTTCCGTTCGGAAAATTTGAAAAATACAGCCCCTGCGGGACAGCCGGGCAGATAGCCGAGAGCTTGCGACCGTATGCCGAGGCGGGCTGCCGGTCGTTCAACCTGATCCCGGTGGCGGACAGCGAGCAGGCGTCAATCGAGGGCGCGGCCGAGGTGCGCGCGCTGCTAGGAGTGAACTGAGATGACCGAACGCGTTGCGATCGTCACCGGCGGGACTCGCGGCATCGGGGCCGCGATCAGCGAGCTGCTCGCGGCCGGCGGCACGCACGTGGCCGCGGTGTACGCGGGGAACCACGACGCCGCCAGGGAACTGGCCGGCCGGCTCACCGCGGTGGGCGGCTCGGTAAGCGTGCACCAGGGCGACGTGGGCGACCTGGACTTCTGCCGGGCACTCGTGGCCGGTCTTGTGGCGGACCGGGGACGGGTGGACTACCTGGTCAGCAACGCCGGGCTGCTGATCGAGAACAAGGTCGCGGCGATGACGCCCGGCGAGTGGGACGCGGCGCTGCGGGTGAACCTGTCCGCGCCGTTCTACCTGGCCCAGGCTGTGCTAGCGCCGATGACAGCGCAGGGTTTCGGCCGGATCGTGAACGTAGGCTCGGTGACCGCGGCGATGGGCAACTCGGTCGAGGCCGGGTACGGAGCGGCCAAGGCAGGCCTGCTCGGGCTGACCCGGTCGCTGGCCCGGGCGGTGGCCCGCAAGGGCATCACGGTCAACCTGGTGGTGCCGGGCGTGTTCGAGACCGAGATGACAGCCTCGATGCGCCCGGAGGCGCAGGAGGCGATCCGCGCGATGATCCCGCTCGGTCGCCGCGGCGACCCGCGGGAACTGGCCGCCGCCGTCCGGTTCCTGCTGTCCGACGAGGCCAGCTACGTCACCGGCTCGGTGGTGACCGTGGACGGCGGCCTGAGCATGGGCGCCTGACGATGGGCCAGGACGTGAGCGTGGTCGTCGGAGCCGGGAGGGCACGGGCCTTGCTGTGAGCGAGATGCTCGCCCGCTCGCATCCAGGCCGGCTGGTGCTGGCGGACGTCCAGGGCGACAAGGTCGCCGGGGTCGCCGAGCGGCTGCGCGACGCAGGGACGGACTGCGTGGCGGTGCCGAGGGACCTGACCGACCCGGATTCGATAGCGGCACTCGCCCAGGTCGCTGGCGTTCCCACCCGGCTCGCCCTGGTCGACAGCGGCTCCCTGCTCGGCATGTGGCGCCGGTCAGCAGATCTCCGGGATCCGGTCGGCACGGCGCAGGACCGCCACTCGCTCGGCTATCCGCCAGCCATCGGCGGTCTTCGTCACGACGTCGCGATACGTGACACTGGCCGCCTTGCCGTTCGCGAGCAGGCCGATGCCCTTGCACAGCGCCCGGGCCGTGCCGTCGCCGTCCTCGGTGACGACGACGTCGACGGTGTGGTGGGCCAGCGGATGGCGCGAGCCAGGATCGGCCCAGAGCGCCGCGATCGCGGCGGGGCCATGATGGACGCCCTGCCCGAAGTCGGAGACGTCATAGCGCCCGTCCGGGGTGAAGAGCTCGTCGACGCGACTGAACTGCCGCTCGTCGATGACATGCCCATACAGCGCCAGCAGTTCACGGATCGCGAGCCTGTCCTCAGCGGTGAGCATCTCGATCGTCCTCCCGGTCCGGTCATATCCTGCGCTGTGCGTGCCGCCACGCCAGGGTCTTCTCGACGCCGACGCCGACGCGGACGGGCGTCAGCGTGATGCCGAGTTCGTCGTTGGTCCGCGACCGGCCAGGAGTTCACTTTTCAACCTCTTCCCCAGCGCCGCAGCATTGGCTTGTGCCTGGGCTGATCACCCGGTCGCGCCGCCAGCATGGCGCGAATCGT
>Ga0070708_100004491_pt1 | contig 10975 bp, 6 predicted proteins | sample KBSK5503metaG_FD_65469 | JGI IMG/M metagenome (GOLD analysis project Ga0070708, IMG submission 65469) | Corn, switchgrass and miscanthus rhizosphere microbial communities from Kellogg Biological Station, Michigan, USA - KBS K5-50-3 metaG | ecosystem: Host-associated > Plants > Roots >...
GTGCATCCCGGCGTGCGGCTGCGCGACATGATCCTGGCCGGCGGCATGAGTGCCTGGGCCGCGTACCTCACGCCGTTCCAAACGGGCGCGGGCCCGATGATGATGTGGACCATGAAGCGCGCCGGCGTGCGGCTCCCCGAGGCGGTGACGTCCACCTTCATGACCTTCGTCGCGACAGTCGTTTTCTTCGCCATCGCCGGCCCGCTCGCCATCTATTTCGGCGCCGGGAAGTCCCTGGCCCGGCACCACGTGGTGCTGGGGATCACCTACTACGGCCTGTTCCGCACGAGCCTGACGATCTTCGGCGTCCTCGGCGTGCTGATGCTCTTCGCGATGATATTCCCCTTCTGGCTGCGCGACGGCGTCCACTGGCTCGCCACCCGCCTCGAGGGCAGGAGCCGCCGGATCGCGTCCCGCATCGGGCAACTGCGGGCCGGCATCGACCGGGCGCACGAGTGTATGGTGGCGTTCGCCAGCCCGCGGGGGTGGCTGGCCCTCTTCTGGTGCGTGCTCCTCTCGGGGCCGTCGCACGCGAACAAGCTGCTGGCGGGGTATGCGGCGCTCCGGGCGGTCGGGATCCCCGCCAACTTCGTGGACATTCTGCTGCTGCAGACCTTCATCACGTTTCTGCTCTATTTCGCGCCCACCCCGGGGGCCTCCGGGCTCGCGGAGCTCTTGTCGGCGGCGGTGATGTCGATCTACGTGCCCAGGGAGATCACCGCGGGCTATATCATCATCTGGCGCTTCATCAACAGCTACGTCACCGTGATCACGGGCTCGCTCCTGTTCTGGTACTGGCTCCGGCGGGGTCTGGTCGGGAGGGAAGAGAGGGTGGCGGCGGATGCGGAAGCGTGACGGCCGGACGCTCTGTAACCCCCGGTTTGCTTGCGTGTCTTACCCGGCGGTGCGTAACTTGCAGCGCCGGCTCTTCCGGTTGAGAGGCCCCTCGACATGTCGCTGTTGGAACTCGGTGGGAAGCAGTTCACCATCCCGGTGGGTGAGGTGGCGCTCGGCAGCGATGCAAACTGCGCGATCCCCCTCAGCGGGGCTGGCGTGCTGCCACGACACGCCGTGCTCGAGGGCCAGCCGGACGGGCAGGTCGTCATTCGGAAGGGCACGCCCGAGGCCGAGGTGTTGGTCAACGGCGTACGGCTGGGGGTTGAGCCGACGCCGCTGCTGCACGGCGACAAGCTGGAAGTGGGTGGCTACGAGCTCACCTTCGTGGACGAACGCCGCGCCGGGACGACGCAGTTCGTCGAGAAGGTGGAGCTGCCCGAGGCGGCGGCTTCCCGGGGCAGGGGTGCGCCGGAGCGGGCGGCGACCCGCAACACCGGCGGGCGGGTCGTGAGCCTCACCGACGGGCGCGAGTACGTGATGGGCGGCGCCGCGCTCGTGTTCGGGCGGGAGGCGGGGTGCGACGTGGTGGTGCCGGAGACCGATGTCTCGCGGCGCCACGCCGAGATCGTGCAGACAGGGCAGGGCTACCTGCTCGTGGACTCGAGCACCAACGGGACGTTCGTGAACGAGGAGCGCGTCCGGGGGCAACGGATGCTCCGGCGGGCCGACGTCATCCGGATCGGCGGGCAGGGCTTCCGCTTCTATGCGGACGTCATCCCGGCGGCCGCGCCTCCCGCGCCGCGGGCGGGTCCGGTCGCCGAGGCTCCCCCGGCCGCGCAGCCTCCGCCCGGCGCCGCCGAGCGGCTCCAGCTCACGATGGACGGCCTCGAAGCCCTGCGGCCGGCGCGGTCCGCCCAGCTCGCGAGCTTTCTCGTCCGGGTTGGCGAGCTGAGAGGCCGGCGCCTCCCGGTCAAGACGCCGATCGTGAACATCGGGCGCGCGGACTACAACGACCTCGTCTTCCCCGATCCATCGGTTTCCACAGCCCACGCGAAGCTACAGCTGCGCGAGGGCGTCTGGCTGCTCGTGGACCTCGACTCGACGAACGGGACGTTCGTGGACGGCGAGCGCGTCAAGGGTGAGGCACCGCTCGCGCCCGGGGCGATGGTGCGGCTCGGGGACGTGCAGCTCGCGTTCGAGCCGACCGACGATGCGGTGCCCGTGACCGAAGGCAGCGGGACCAGAGTGAGCGCGGCCTTCCCGGAGCCACAATTGCCGGCCCCCACCAAGCCGGAGGTCCCGATCGAAAAACCTCTGGGCGCACCCGCGCGCCGCGCGTCCGAGGTGCAGCCACCGGGCGTAAAGACCACCAGGAGGCGAGTCCCACCGCCTCCCCAGAAGAAGACGAAGGGTTGCGGTGCGAGCGCGGCGCTCATCATTCTTCTCGGAGCGGGTTTCGTGGCCATTGTCCAGCGGCTCCTGGCGTAGCATCGGACCGTGCACATCACCTGCGCTGGTCGCACGGATGTCGGGATCATCCGCTCGGGGAATGAGGACAACTACCTCATGGTCCCCGAGCGCGGGATATTCGTGGTGGCCGACGGCATGGGCGGCCACGCGGCCGGCGAGGTGGCGAGCGAGATGGCAGTGCGGAGCGTGGCCCGGGAGCTGGGCTCCCTCCGGGGCATGAGTGACGATGAAATCGCCGATCGGATGCGGCTGGCTATCCGTTCGGCCAACGGCGCCATTTTCGGACGCACCCTCACCGAGCACGACAAGCGCGGGATGGGGACCACCGTCACCGCGCTGGTGCTGTACGGTACCCGCTTCCTGATCGGCCAGGTCGGCGACAGCCGCGCGTACCTGTTTCGCGACGAGAAGTTGATCCAGCTCACCAAGGATCACTCCTATGTGCAGGAGCAGGTGGACGCGGGCTACCTGACCCCCGAGCAGGCGCGGTCGCATCCCTACAGCAACGTCATCACGCGCTGTGTCGGCGCGAACAACGATGTGACGCCGGACATCTACGTCGGCGCGGTCAAGCCGGTTGACGTGTTCCTGCTCGCGTCGGACGGGCTCACGGGAATGCTGGAGGACCATCAGCTCGCCGAGGTGCTGGGAACGAGCCGGATGCCTCAGGAGCAGGTGGACGACCTGATCCGCGACGCAAACCGCTACGGCGGCCTAGACAATATCACGGCGATTGTCGTGCGGATCGATTCGGTCGAGGCGGCCGTAGGCGACGAGACGCAGGTGACGCAGCCCGGGGTGAGACGGGGTGAGCGGTAGGAGCACGGCATTGCCGTGCCCTGTACGGGCACGGCAATGCCGTGCCCCTACCACACCAACTACCGCACCAACGGACCTTCCCCGGCCACCCTGGCCGCTACCTCCTCGCGCGGCAGCGTCACGAGCTCCACAATCGCCCGTGCCGGCACGCTGGCCGCCCCCAGCACGAATACGCGCAGTCGCCGTGCCGAGCGGTACAATTCCGCCGCGACGCGCGGCAACCCCAGATGCCTCGCTGCTTCCGCGCCCGCGAGGGGGGTGACCGTGCCGTCGCGCTTGACGAGGGGTAGATCGAGCGCGAGCATGTCGGGCTTCGCGGGGAAGTCGAGGTACAGCCCGCCGGGCTCGAGTCCCACGGCCCGCGCCAGGCGGTCTTCCACCTGTTCGAGGAGGTCCGGATCCTCGGCGGGCCAGGAGCGCGCATCTGCCGGCAAATCCGTGGCCGGCAGGTCGAGCGCGCGCTTCGCGAGCCGGCGCTCGCGGAGGAGCCGGGCGAGCCCGGTCGTGTCCTCCCGCATCAGCTCGTGGACCAGCCCGTCGTCCGTCGCGAGCGCCACCGCCTCGGGCTCGAGCCGGCCGTCCGCCAGCGCGCGCCGCACCATCCGCTTGAACATCGCCGTGGCACTGCGGACCGCGTGGTGCCAGTAGACGTTGCGATACATCTGGTACTTGGCGAAGAGCAGCGACTCGAGCGCGGCGAGGCCTTTCTCGTGCAGCGCGAGCGCCGCTCGCCCGTCCGGTCCGGCGGCGACCGTGAGCGAGGTGAGCAACCGATCCACGTCGATCACCCCGTACGGCACGCCGCACATCCACGCGTCCCGCGACAAATAGTCGAGCTTGTCTACGTCGAGCGAGCCCGAGACGAGCCCCGCGAGGGGCTCGGCGCACGGACTCTGGATCAGGCTCAAGAGCCGTCCGGCCGGCATCCCGAGCTCCGCCAGGCGGGCGGCGAGCGCGCCGCTCGAGAGCGGCCGCTCGGCCAGCACTTCGTGGTGCGGCAGCCCCGCCTCTTCGAGCGCGTGCGAGAACGGGTAGTGGCCGATGTCGTGGAGCAATGCCGCGAGCTTGAGGCACGCCCGGTCGGCGGCATCCAGTCGGGCGTCACCCTCCTCTTCCAGCTGGGAGAGAACGCGTCGCGCCAGGTGATACGCGCCGAGCGCGTGCTCAAAGCGGCTGTGAGTGGCGCCGGGGTAGACGAGGAAGGCGTGGCCGAGCTGGCGGATGTAGCGGAGCCGCTGCACGGCCGGCGTGTCGACCACCGCGAGCGCTTCAGGGTCGAGCCGGATGTTGTTCCAGAGCGGGTCGCGGACGACCTCGAAGCGGGAAGGCATCACCAGACACAAAATAGTAGGGGCGCAGCATGCTGCGCCCCTACATCGTTACCCTACCCGGTTACGCCCGCGGCCCGGCTTCCCGTACCGCGGGGTGGACCTGACTGTGGAACTGCTCGAAGTTCTGCCGGAACATCTGGGCCAGCCGCGCCGCTTGCGCGTCATAGGCCGCAGCGTCGCTCCACGTGGAGCGCGGGAGCAGGACGGCGTCTGGGACGCCCGCCACGTGGAGCGGCACCTCCAGGCCGAAGACCGGCTCAGGCGCTGTGGCCGCGCGATCGAGCCTGCCGGCGAGGGCGGCGCGCACCATCGCCCGCGTGAAACTGAGCCGCATGCGTTGCCCGGTGCCATACGGCCCGCCTGTCCACCCGGTGTTCACGAGCCAACACTGCACCCCGTGCTTCGCGATCTTCTCGCCGAGGAGCGAGGCGTACACGTTGGCGTGGAGCGGCAGGAACGGCGCTCCGAAGCAGGTCGAGAACGTCGCCTTCGGTTCGGTCACCCCGCGCTCGGTCCCTGCCACCTTCGCCGTGTAGCCCGACAGGAAGTGATACATCGCCTGGGCCGGGGATAGCCGCGCGATCGGCGGCATGACCCCGTAGGCGTCGCACGTCAGGAACACGATGTGCGACGGATGTCCCCCCATCCCTCCGGGGACGTGGTTCGGGATGAAATGGATCGGGTACGAAGCGCGCGTGTTCTCGGTGACGGCGTCGGACTCGAGGTCGATCGCCCGCGTTTCCGGGTCCACCACCACGTTCTCGAGCACGGTGCCGAACATCCGCGTGGTGGCGTAGATCTCGGGCTCTCCCTCCCGAGACAAATGGATCACCTTGGCGTAGCAGCCGCCCTCGAAGTTGAACACGCCGCTATCCGACCAGCCGTGCTCGTCGTCGCCGATCAGGGCGCGCTCCGGGTCGGCGGACAGCGTCGTCTTGCCGGTGCCCGACAAGCCGAAGAACAGCGCCACGTCCCCTGCTTCGCCCACGTTGGCGGAGCAGTGCATCGACAGCACACCGCGCTTCGGCAACAGGTAGTTCAGAATCGTGAAGATCGCCTTCTTCAACTCGCCCGCGTAGCGGGTGCCGCCGATCAGAATCGTGCGCGCCCCGAAGTGGATCACGATGAACGTGCCCGACCGGGTGCCATGCTCGGCGGGATCCGCGTGCAGCTCGGGCGAATGAAGCACGAGCCAGGACGGGACGAAGCCCGCGAGATCGGAGGGGGTCGGGCGGAGGAACATGTTGTGGACGAACAGCGCGTGCCAGGCATTGGGAGTCACGAACCGGATGGCGCTGCGATGGTTCGGGTCCGCCCCGGCGAACAGGTCCTGCACGAACAACTCCTGCGCGTCGAGATGGCGGGCGGCATCCGCCCGCAGGCGGTCGAAGTGCTCCGGGGCGAAGGGCTGGTTCACCCGACCCCACCAGACATCCGACGCCGATGACGGCTCGCGCACGACGAACTTGTCGTTGGGGCTGCGGCCGGTGTGGGGGGTCGTGACGGCGCAAAACGCCCCGCCCTCGGTCAGGATGCCCTCGCCGCGTCGCAACGCATGTTCATAGAGCGCCGGCGGCGTGAGGTTCCAGTGGACGGCTCGCTGCGGCATGAGCCCCGCGGCCTCCAGGCCCGTCCGCCAGGTGGCATAGTGGGAGTCGGTATGGGCAAGCTGTGCGGTCATGACGTCCTTCCGGGAGGCCCCGGGGCACGCTGCCGGCGCCCGTGCTCCTGGGCGTCCACGGCGGCGATCACGGCGAGATTGACGATGTCGCTCACGTCGGAGCCCCGTTGCAAGACGTGCACCGGTTGCGCCATGCCGACGAGAATCGGCCCGATCGCCTGCGCCCCGCCGATCCGGTCGAGCAGCTTGTAGCTGATGTTGGCCGCGTCCAAGTTCGGGAAAATCAACACGTTCGCCGGGCCACGCAGGCGCGAGAAGGGGTAGCGCTCGACCAGGATCCGCTCCACCACCGCCGTATCGGCCTGCATCTCTCCGTCCACCTGGAGCTTCGGCTCCCGCTCCTGTAGCAACGCCACCGCGCTTTGCACCTTTTCTGCAGCGGGGTGCCGCACCGAGCCAAAGTTCGAGAAGGAGAGAAGCGCGAGACGCGGCTCGATCCCCAGGTGCGAAACGAACTGCGCCGTGGCCGAAGCGATCTCCACCAGGGCCTCGGCATCGGGGTCGATGCTCACCGTGCAGTCGGCGAAAAAGAAGGTCTGCTGAGGGAGCACGAGCATGTAAATCCCGCTCACCTGCCGGCGACCCGGCTCCGCGCCGATCACTTCGAGGGCGGGGCGAATGGCGTCGGGATAGTGCATCTCGACGCCCGCCACCACGGCGTCCGCCTGTCCGGCGCGGAGCATCAACAGCGCGTGGTACATCGGGTCGAGGACCCGGATCCGCGCCTCGTGCAACGTGATCCCCTTTCGACGGCGGCGCTCCCACAGCTCCCGGGCGTACGCCTCCAGATGGGCGCTGGTCCGCGGGTTGGCCAGCGCGATCTCCTCGAGCGTCACGCCGGCGTCGTCGGCCTGGCGGCGGATCACGTCGGGATCGCCGAGCAGGATCGGCTCCGCGATCCCCTCGTCGGCGAGGATGCGGGCCGTCTTCAGGATCCGCGGGTCCTGGCCTTCGGGGAAGGCGATGCGCTTCACTTCTTGCTGCGCGCGCGTCGAGAGGCCGCGCATCACCTCGCGTGCCCGGCCGAGGCGCGCGTCGAGCCGGGCGCGATACTCCTCGACGTCGATCGCCCGGCCTGCCACGCCCGAGCCGATCGCGGCCCAGGCCACTGCGGGCGCCACCCACAAAAGGACGCGCGGATCGAAAGGCTTGGGAATCAGGTACTCGGGGCCGAAGCGGATCCGGTCGAGCCCGTAGGCGCGCATGACCGAGTCCGGGACCTCCTCTTTGGCGAGTGCGGCGAGCGCGCGGGTCGCGGCCATCTCCATGTCCTCGTTGATCTTCCGCGCACGCACGTCGAGCGCACCGCGGAAGATGAACGGGAAGCCCAGGACGTTGTTCACCTGGTTCGGGTAGTCCGACCGCCCCGTGGCGATGATCGCGTCGGGCCGGGCACGCTTCGCATCCTCCGGCATGATCTCCGGCACCGGGTTGGCAAGGGCGAAGATGATCGGCCGGGGCGCCATCGCCTGCAACATGTCGCCCCCCACGATCCCACCCACCGAGAGACCCACGAGCACGTCCGCGTCGCGCAGGGCGGCGGCGAGCGTCCGCGCCTCGGTCCGCGCCGCGAAGCGCTGCTTGTAGCGATCCAGGTCGTCCCGCTCCGGGTGGATCACGCCCTTCTGGTCGCACATCAGGATGTGATCGCGCCGCACGCCGAGACGGACGTAGTGCTCGGCTGTGGCGATCGCCGCCGCACCGGCACCCGAGAACACCACCTTGACCTGCCCGATGTCCTTCTCCACGACCTCCATCGCGTTCAGGAGCGCCGCCCCCGAGATGATCGCCGTCCCGTGCTGGTCGTCGTGGAACACGGGAATGGATAGCGTCTCGCGCAGCTTCTCTTCAATGTAGAAGCAGTCCGGGGAACGGATGTCTTCGAGGTTGATGCCTCCCACGGTGGGCTCGAGCAATTGGCAGAACCGGATCACGTCCTCCGGGTCTTCGGAGCCCAATTCCAGGTCGAACACGTCGATGTCGGCGAACGCCTTGAACAGGATCCCCTTCCCCTCCATCACCGGCTTGCCCGCGAGCGGGCCGATGTTGCCCAGACCGAGCACGGCCGTGCCGTTCGTCACCACCGCCACCAGATTGCCTCTGATAGTGTAGGTGTAGACCTCTTCCGGCCGCGCGGCGATCTCCCGGCAGGGCTCAGCCACCCCCGGCGTGTAAGCGAGGGACAGGTCGCGCTGGTTCTTGAAGGGCTTGGTCGGCGAGACCTGGATCTTCCCAGGGCGGCCCTGCGCATGGTAGTCGAGGGCCTCCTGGCGGCGGATCGACATCGATGTCACAAGTCCTTTTTGGTGAAGGACTTATGCTATGACGCCATAACGCCGGTGTCAAGCGCTCCACGCTAAGAGGCGTGGGGGCGTGAGCTTGTGGGCCCTCATCCGAGCCGACCCCCGCTCGGATCCTACAGGCCGGGGTTCATCGGATCCGGATGACGTCGAGCCGCGGCACCACACCGGTGGGGAGGGGGGTGCTCCCTGCATTGAGCAACAAGGTGAACGCCGGCGCGCCCGGGCCTTGCAGCGCGCGCAGGTAGACCCCTGAGCCCGAGCGGAGCGTGCCGCTCAGGTTGACGGCACTTCCGGCGCTCGTCGCCGGCACGACCGGGTAGAGGAGGGGGAAGTGCGCCGGGTCCTGCGCGTGCAGCGACGCGAAGGTTCGGCGAAAATGCCACGACGTGTACTTGAGCTCGGCCGGCACGACGAAACCGGGCACCGAGTCGTCTGAGACCCAGTTGGCGAGCGCCCACCGGGTGACCGACGTGGTGAAGCTCTGCCCCGTCTGCGCCGCGACGTTCGCAGACCCGACGAGGCGCGTCCCGTCGAGCTCGTGGGGCAGCGAAGTGCCGAACTGATCCACGAGATACCGCACGAACAGCCAGCTCGCTCCCACCTCGGCCAGCGTGCCCTGATCGTACTGAATCAGCAGGGGCGAGCTTCCGGTCGCGCTCAGATACTGATAGCCGTCGTACACATCGTCGAACGCGTACTGCGAGAACGTCGCAGTATCGCCCTGCTGCAGGTAGCTCCTTCCCGCCAGCTCCTCGGCATACTTGGACAGCCCCTCGTCGAGCCACCCCTCCTCGGCCTGCGACCCATTCACCAACACATGCTGCACAAAGTTGATCATGTGCTGAAACTCATGGGTGAAGGTCGCGGGGATCAGCCGCTTCACCTGTGCGCGATTGTGCGCGCAGCTGAGCGTGCCGGCCGAATCGGCTACGATCGAGTAGAAGATCTCTCCGTGATTGGAGCTGTCCGCGGGTGCAGTCAGGTCCAAGTCTACGGAGAGGAAGAACCCTGCGATGAAGCCGGTGGACGTGCAGTTCGCGCTGGTGACCAGTTTGTTGACGACGTTGGTCATGAGTACGATCACGACGGAGTTCGAGTCGATGTCGGACACCCCGCCGAACGTCGCCGTATCGAGCGGATAGAGGCGGGAATCGAACACCTGCTTGAGCGTATCGAGGTCGGCCGAGTCGAGGCCGCCGGTAGGTGCCAGCGTATCGACGTAGATCGCGATGTGGAGCCCCACGTTCATGGCCCGAGCGGTCACGTGTTGGAACTGGTTGCAGGTCAGGGACGCGCACACCACAAAGGTCCGCAAGGTCTCCAGGGTCGGCGGGCTGATGAGCAGCGGGATTGCAGCGCGGGCCGGACCGCTCATTGGCGGAGCCGGCGCCGCGGTGCCGAACGCACGAGTGCGTCCCAGGCGGCGCAGGAACCCGTCAAACTCCACGGCCGCCGAGCGCGGGGAGGAAGGCGGAGTCACGTAGTGGGCCATTAGAGCAGCGCTTGCCGCCGGGACCGCGGTCCGGAGCGCGAACGGCGAGCTGTCGCCGAACGTGCCGGCCGCGGATTGCGGCACGATGAGGTACTCGGCGGAGTCCACGGCGGAGGAATTGGCCGGGAACGTCGCGCATCCTGAGTCGGCGGCCGGGTCGAGGGACGTGTACGCGCCGACGGCCAGCGCAATCTGTGAAGCCAGCGCGGATCGGCATGTCGGTGCGCCGGGCCCCACGGCATGCTCGGTGCTGCAGGCGGCGGCCATCATGAACGACCCGATCGTCAGTCCTACTGAAGTGCGCCGGTGCATCACTGGTCTCCGCGCTGGCTGTTTGTTGTCAAGCTCCGATGTTCACCCGCAGCTGCACGCTGCGGGGTCTGCCCACGGAGGCGCCGCTGAAGAACGCACCCTTGAGCAGATACTTGTGGTCGAGGACGTTCTCCACGTACACCTGGGGCCGGACGACCACACTGCCGACGGCGAGGGCGTAGCCGGCGCTCGCGTTCAGGATGAAGCTGGGAGCCACCTTGATCGACTTGTTGAAGTCGAACAGGCCCGTCCCGTACGTCGAGTCGGGGTCGTTGCCGTTCGTCAGGCCGCTGCCGTAGATCCCCGTCGCAGACAGGTAGAGCCCGCGTCGGGAATACACCACGCTCCCGAGCCCCGAGAGGCGCTGGTCGTGGTCGAGATCGAAGTAGCCGGGCGGCGTTGCGGCGGGGAAAAAGCCGCCCGTAATGGGGCCGTGTCCGTACGCGTGATTCAGCGCGAGGTTCATGTACCCGGAGACGGGACCGGAGGGGCGAACCTCGACGACGGCTTCCAGCCCCGTGATTCGGACCTGCGCGATGTTCACCGACGTCACGATCGCCGAGCCGGGCACGGTGTTGTCATCGATCCCCGGGGAGCTGCGCTTGTGGTAGGCTGAGAGCTTGGTGACCACCCCGAGGGGGAACCGGTGCACGTATCCCGCCTCGAAGAAGTGATCGCGCTCGGGAAGGGTCGGTGCGGCCGCCACGCCGCCCTGCGCCACGCTCGTGAT
>Ga0070708_100004492_pt1 | contig 10974 bp, 11 predicted proteins | sample KBSK5503metaG_FD_65469 | JGI IMG/M metagenome (GOLD analysis project Ga0070708, IMG submission 65469) | Corn, switchgrass and miscanthus rhizosphere microbial communities from Kellogg Biological Station, Michigan, USA - KBS K5-50-3 metaG | ecosystem: Host-associated > Plants > Roots >...
ACGACTCCGCGGAGGAGCAAGCGCAGCAGCGCACGATCATCGAAGCCTCGCAGCGCGCGTTGGATTACGCCTACAAGCGGAACGTCACGCTCATCGCCGCTGAGGGCAATGAGGCGACCGACCTCGGTAACCCGACGCTCGATGAGACGAGCCCGGACTACCCGCTGGGAACCGAGAAGTCCCGCGTCGTCGATAACAGCTGTCTCGACGTTCCGGCCGAGAGCAACCACGTGATCGCCGTGTCGTCGCTCGGGCCGAGCGGTAACAAGAGCGACTTCTCCAGCTACGGGGTCGAGCAGACCGACGTGTCGGCGCCGGGTGGCTGGTTCCGGGACTTCTTCGGGACGCCCCGGAACCGCGTGGTCGAGAACACAGTCCTTTCGGCTATGCCCGAGAACGTCGCGGTCTCCGAGGGCGACCTGAACCCTGATGGAACGCCGAACACGCCGTTCGTGGTGCAGGACTGCCGAGACGGCGTGTGCGCCTACTACCAGTGGTTGCAGGGCACGTCGATGGCTGCCCCGCACGCGGTCGGCGTGGCTGCGCTGATCATCAGCGAATTCGGGACCAAGGACGGCAAGCACAAAGGCGGGCTCACCATGAACCCGCTCCAGGTGGAGAAGATCCTCTACCGGTCGGCGACGGATCACGCGTGCCCGGACCCGCGGCTCGTGTCCTACACCAACGTGGGGCGTCCGGCTTCCTGGGACGCGTTCTGCGAGGGCGGGACCGACTACAACGGGTTCTACGGCAACGGGATCGTCGACGCACTCAATGCGATCGACGGGAACCGCGGTAACGACCAGTAGCCGTTCGCTTGACCCTGAAGGGCCGCCAGAAACGGGCGGCCCTTCACTTTGCTGCGACGCGAGTCACGCGGGCGGGCCGCCGCCGTGCATCATCTCCACTGCGTGTTGCAGGATCGGCAGGAGCGCCTCGAGGCCTTCGGCGATCGCTTTCGGCGCGCCCGGCAGGTTGATGATCAGCGTCTTGTTGCGTACGCCGCACACCTGACGGGACAGCGCCGCGAACGGGGTTTTCTGAAGCCCGGCTGCGCGGATCAGCTCGGCGATGCCCGGCGCTTCGTAGTCGACGATGGCCTTGGTGGCTTCCGGCGTGACGTCGCGCGGGCCGAGCCCCGTCCCACCGGTCGTGATGATCACGTCGCAGTCGGGCGCGTTCGACCAGGCTCGGAGCCGCGCCTCGATGTGGTCGCGCTCGTCGGCGACGACGTCGCGGATCGTGATCTCGCCTCCGGCGCCGGTCACCATCTCCTCGATGAGCGGGCCGCCTTCGTCCTCTCCCTCACCGCGGAAGCGGCGGTCGGAGATGGTCAGCACGCCGACTTTCACTCGAAGGTCACGCTCCCCGACTTTCCGCCGGACTTCGCGACGACGCGGAGCGCGTCGACGCGCATCCGCGGATCCTCCGCCTTTCCCATGTCGTAGAGCGTCAGCGCCGCGATCGACGCGGCCGTGAGCGCTTCGATCTCGAACCCGGTCCGGTCGCGCCCTCGAACGGTCGCGCGTATCTCGACCGCGTCGTCACCGGCCGGAGAGAAGTCAACCTCCACCGATGTGAGGCGCAGAGGGTGACAGAGCGGGATCAGCTCGGGGACGCGTTTCGCTGCGAGGATCCCGGCCACGCGCGCGGCCGCGACCGCGTCGCCCTTCGCGACCGCTCCCGACAGCAACCGGTCGCGCGTCCCCGGTGCACACACGAGACGGCAAGCGGCCGTCGCTTCGCGTTCGGTCTCGGGCTTGTCGCCCACATCGACCATATGTACGTCGCTCATTGGGTTCTCAGCAGCTCGACGCGAACCTCGGCGCCGGCCGGCAGTCCTCCGGGCGGAACGATCGCGAACCCTTCCGTCGGGATGATGTTGGACAGGACCACGGAGGACTGGGCGGGCAGCGGAAGCGCCTTGTTCCCGGCCAGGCGTACCCGGCAGAACAGCGTGCGAGATGGGCTGCCTTTCACGTCTTCGCTCAGCAGGGCGCGCATCGCTCGGGGTGCGGGGTCGCGGCCGGCGAGCTTGCGTATCGCGGCCGAGACGAAGACGTGAACGCCGACGAACGCCGAGCCCGGATTTCCCGGAAGGGCGATCACCGGCCGGTCCTCGACCCGGCCGAACGCGATCGGCTTCCCCGGCTTGATCGCGACCCGCCACAACGTCAGCTGGCCGTACCGCTCGAGCACGTCGCGCAGCCAGTCGTGTTCCCCCACCGACGCGCCGCCGGAGGTCACGATCAGGTCGGCCATCCCGGCTGCTCCGTCGAGCCACTCGGCCACGTCTTTCGGCTCGTCTCCGACGAGCCCGCTGAGCGTGACGGTGGCCCCGGCCGCCTCGCACATCGCCGCGATCAGCGTCGCGTTCGCGTCGAATACCTGGCCCGGCCGGAGCTCTCCGCCGGGTTCGACGAGCTCGTCGCCGGTCGACAGGACCGCGACGCGCGGACGGGGAACGGCCTTCACGCGCGTCTTGCCGATGGACGCGATCACGCCGAGATGCACCGGCGCGAGCACCGCGCCGGAGGCGATCACCTCTCGTCCGGCGCGCACGTCCTCGCCGCGGGGACGTACGTGCTTCCCCCGCGGCACCGGCGTCAGAACCGCGACGGCGCCGTCGCGCGGCTCCGTGTCCTCCCACGGGACGACCGTATCGGCGCCCGACGGGATCGGCGCGCCGGTCATGATCTTCGCTGCGGCCCCCGACGAGACCGTCTGCGTCGGTTGCGTCCCCGCGGGAAGATCTTCGATCAGCCGCAGTTCCACGGGCGTGCCGGGGCTCGCGCCCGCCGTGTCCGACGACACGATCGCGTAGCCGTCCATCGCGCTGTTGTCGAAGCCCGGCACGTCGTGTTCGGAGACGATCGCCTCCGCGATCGCGAGCCCGCGAGCGTCGCGCAGCGGCATCTCGGACGGCGGCAGCGTGCGGATCTCGGAGAGCACCTGCGCGACGGCCTCCTCGTAGGGGACCATCGGACGCGAAAGCTCCTCGCGAGTGACCGTGCGTTTCGTCACGAAGGCCAGCCTACTCCTGCCAGGAGTACCGCTCTTCTCTGAACGGATCGGCGCGGTTGTGGTAGCCGCGCACCTCCCAGTAGCCGCGTTCGTCGTGATCCAGGAAACGAACGCCGCGAACCCACTTCGCGCTCTTCCACGCGTACAGCTTCGGCACAACGAGTCGGAGCGGACCGCCGTGCTGCGGCTCGAGTGGCTCGCCGTCGTGCGACCACGCGAAAAGCACGTCGTCGTCCATCACGGCTTCGATCGGAAGGTTCGCCGTGTAGCCGTATTCGGCGTGGATCAACACGTGCGTGGCGGTCGCCTTCGGTTTCGCACGCGCGGCCACGTCGCGGAACGAGATGCCTTCCCACGTGTTGTCGAGCTTCGACCATCCGGTGACGCAGTGGAAGTCGGACCCGACGGTCACGGATGGGAGGGCGCGGAATTCATCCCACGAGACTTCGAACTCGTTGGAGACCTCGCCCCACGCTCGGAAGGTCCACACCGCGGGGTTGAACTTCGGGATCGGCGAAGCGTGCAGAACCGGCCAGCCGCGGGTGAGTCGCTGGTTCGGCGGTACGCGTCCGTCGACGTCGTCCCGGCCGCCTCGCTTGAGCTTCACGTCGCGGGCCCTCCTTCGAGCCGCGCGATATCGTCGAGCCGCGTGCGCGCCTGTTTCTCGAGCGGCGCGGCGCCGGGAACAGAGCACGAAGCGTCGATCGCTTTCTGCAACGTTTCCTTCGCTTGCTCGTAAGCGGTCTTCGGGTCGCGGTTCGATGCGTACTTGATCAGCTCGTCGGCGCGCTCGATCAGGGCCCAAACGTCGGCCGGCGTCGTCGGTTCCTCGCTCATGGGGTCCAGTCTACGAAGAAGCGCCCGGCGTTACGCGGATGCGCTCCTTGCCCGCGTAGACGTTCAGAGAACCTTCGCGTACGAACCCGGCGAGCGTCATCCCGAACCGCTCGGCGAGCGACACCGCCAGCGACGACGGCGCCGACACGGCCGCCACGATCGGGATCCCGGCCGCCAGTGCTTTCTGCATGATCTCGAACGAGGCGCGTCCGCTGACCGCGAGCATCGACTCCCCCGCCGGGAACCGTCCCTCCATGACCATCCACCCCACGAGCTTGTCGACCGCGTTGTGGCGGCCGACGTCCTCGCGCAGCGCGACGAGGGTCCCGTCCGGCGTGAAGAGCCCGGCCGCGTGCAGGCCGCCGGTCCGATCGAAGAGCTTCTGCCCTTCACGCAGCCGCGCCGGCAACTCGGCCAGCAATGCGGCGTCGACGACCGGACCGGCAGATAGCGGCGGTCCCTCTCGAACCTCGAGCGCCTCCAGCGACGCCTTCCCGCAGACGCCGCACGACGACGTGGCGTAGAAATTGCGACGCAGCCGCTCCTCGTCGAAGACGACGCCGGGACGCAGGGCGACCGTCACGATGTTGTACTCCTGCTCGGTCGGTCCCCCGACGCAGTACCGGACCTGAACGACGTCGTCGCGCCCGGCGATCACGCCTTCGGTCGTGAGGAACCCCACGGCAAGCTCGAAGTCGTTGCCCGGCGTGCGCATCGTGACCGAGACCTGATGGTCGGCGCCGCCCGAGTTGATGCGGATCTCGAGCGGCTCCTCGGCCGCCAGGTGATCCGAACGCGGCTTCGCCGTTCCGTCGCGGATGACGAGCGGCGTCGCCGGGACGGTCGCGGCCGGGCGCTTCGTCGTCATCGCGCGCCGGCCCGTGTGATCTCGACCACGGCGTTGAAGTCGGGGATCCCGCATTCGGGGTCGCGTACCCCCCGGCGGATGAGGTGCTGGGATTCGGGCCAGTGCATCTGCACGTTGCCCGGCCGCATCGGCGCGAGCTTGGCGCGCCCTCGGAACTCCCCGACCTCCGATCGCAAGAGAACTTCCTCTCCGTCACCGACGCCGAGCGCCGTCGCGTCGTCCGCCGACATCAACACGTCGGATCGCCGCGCGCCGGTGAGCGGGTCCTTCTCGCGGTGGATCATCGAGTTGAACTGCTTGCCGCGGCGCGTCGACAGCAGGAAGTGACCCGCCGGCAGCGCGCGTTCCGGCGGCGCGGCGACCGTGAATCGCGCCCTGCCGTCGGGCGTGGGAAACGCGCCGTCGCGACAGAGGATCCGGCCGCCCCACTGCACGTGATCCCCCTTGGTCGCGAACGTCTCGATCCCCGCGTACGCGGGCACCATCCGCGCGATCTCGGCGCGGATCGCCGCCGCGTCGCGGAAGCGGATCTGGGGTGCGCGTTCCGGGAAGGCGCGCTCCGCCGCGGTCGCGAAGATCTCCCACTCCGCGCGCGCTTCCGGCGGCCGCGGCCCGTCGATCTCGGGCGAGAAGATGATCTCGCGCTCGGTCGAGGTCTCCGTCCCGCCGCCCTCCTGTTCGTACCGGGTGCGCGCGGGAAGAACGAGAGCCCATTCGCGCGGGGGCACGAGCATCTGGGTCGTCGCCACGATGTCCTGGTGCACGCGAAACGGGATCCGCTCGAGTGCCTCCCGGACGAAATCCGGCTCGGGAAGAGTCTCAAGGAAGTTGCCCCCGGCTATCCACATCAGGTCGAGGCGTTCGTCGTGCGCGGCTTCAATCTGTTCGGCGGCCGACAGTCCGCGTCCCGAGGGCACCCAGAATCCCCACGCGTCCGACATCGCGGTCGCCGTTTCGGCGTTGACGGGTCGCCCGCCGGGGAACGTGTTCGGGACGCAGCCGACCTCGGCGCCCCCCTGGACGCCGGAGTGGCCGCGGATCGGCATGAGCCCCGCGTGCTCCCGGCCGATGGCGCCGCGCATGAGCGCGAGGTTGATGATCGCGCGGACCGTATCCGTTCCGTGCGCGTGCTGCGTGACGCCCATCGACCACACGAAGATCACGTTCGGGTTGTCCGAGAGCATCCGCGCGAAGCGCATCATGTCGTGCCGCGACGCGCCGGCCGAACGCTCCAGCGTGTCCCAGTCTTGATCCTCCAACGCGAGCGCCGCTTCGGCGAACCCGGTCGTGTGCGCGGTGACGAAGTCCTTGTCGATGAATCCGTTCTCGATGAGACACTTCGCGACGCCGTTCAGGAACGCGAGATCCCCGCCGGTGTGCACGGTGAAGAACTCGTCGCAGATCTTTGTCCCGAACAGCGCGCTCTCCGTCACCGACGGAACCCAGTAGCGCTCCATCCCCGGCTCTCGGAAAGGATTCACGACCGCGACCTTGGTGCCCTTCCGTTTCGCGTAGTAGAGGTACTTCATCGTGACCGGCTGGTTGTTTGCGACGTCGGACCCGATGAAACAGATGAGGTCCGCCCCGATCCAATCCTTGTACGACACGGTCGAAGCAGCGACCCCGAGCGTCTGCTTCATCGCGGCGGTCGACGGCGCGTGGCATATGCGCGCCGAGTTGTCGACGTTGTTCGTGCCAAGGAATCGCGCGACCTTGCCGGCGACGTAGTACGTCTCGTTCGTGACGCCGCGGCTCGTGAGGTAGAAGCCGAGCCGGAGCGGGTCGATGTTGCGCAGTCGCTCGGCGAGCATCCGGTACGCCTCGTCCCACGAGATGCGCGTGAAACCCCGTTCGCCGCGCCGGCGCAGCATCGGATGACCCAGCCGGCCGAGATCACGCAGTTCCGTGCTCGACAGCTTCTCGAGGGCGCGGACGTCCGAAAAGGGCTCGGGGTCGGCGGAGTTCATCGTGTTGAGCTCGAGCAGGTTCAGGCGCACGGTGCAGAGGTGGATGCCGGTCATCGTGAAATCGCGCAAGCCGGTCGTGCCGAGCGCGCAGCCGTCGCACACTCCCTTGCGAAGGATCCGCAACGCGTAGATCGGATGCCGCCGGTTGCGCCACGCAACGCGCGCCATCTCGCCGTAATGGTTCGGTTTGATCTTCCCGATCCCATACGGGACCGGCCCGACCCAATCCTTCGTTCGCCGCCGCTTCCGTGCCACGAGCGCGAGTATATTCGGCGTATGGCGCGCCTCGATTCCCGGCGCACGAACCTCGGCGTGTTCGCGATCGTGATCGCCTCGACGATCACCGGACTGGCGACGTTCCTCGCGGGGTCGCACTCCACCTGGTGGCTCTTCTGGACGCACGGCGCGATCGGTTTCGCGCTCCTCGCGTTGCTGTGGTGGAAGGGCAAGGTCATCTTCCGCGGGCTCAAGTCGCGTTGGCCATCGGCCTCGTCGTGGTTGTCTTTGCTGACCCTCGGGATCCTGTTCGCGATCATCGGGTCGGGCGTCTACTCGGCGATGGCGCGCGGGGGAAAGCTCGGGCCCTGGGGCATGCTCGAGGTGCACGTCGGCGGCGCGCTCATCATCATCCCCTTGTTCGTCGCGCACCTCGTGGGACGATGGGTGCCGCCGGCCAAGCGCGATCTGTCGCGGCGTGTGCTGCTTCGGGCGGGAGCGCTCGCGGGCGCCGGGCTCGCGGTTCGCCTCGCCACGGAAGGCGTGACGAAGGGGGCGAACCTCGCCGGCGCCGGCCGGCGCTTCACCGGCTCGCATCTGATCGGCGGTCCCGGGGAGGAGTTCCCGGACGTGTCGTGGCTCTTCGACAACCCGGAACCGATCGACGCGGACGCGTGGCGGCTCGACGTCGCGGGCCACGTCGAAAACCCGTTGTCGATCGCGTATGCGGCGCTCGCCGCCGAACAGCACGGCCGCACCGTCGCGACGATCGACTGCACCGGCGGGTGGTACTCGAAGCAGCACTGGGAAGGCGTGCGCTTGGGCGACCTGCTCGACCGCGCGGGCGTGCGCGAAGGCGCGCGCAGCATCGTGGTCACGAGCGTCACCGGCTACAAACGCGCGTATCCGGTCGCCGAGGCGCGGACGTTGCTTCTGGCTCTTCGCGTCGCCGGGAAACCGCTCGACCACGGTCACGGGTTCCCAGCCCGGATCGTCGCGCCCGGCCGCCGCGGATACTGGTGGGTGAAATGGGTTCGAAAGGTCGAAGCGAGCTCTCAGCCGTCGTGGCTGCAGCCGCCCGTTCCCCTTCAGTGAGCGCGAGCCTCAAGCTCGCGATGCTCATCCGCCGCCGTGTAAGCGAAGCGGAAGCCGTAACCGCCAGCCCGGCCGGATGAGGTCTGGATCGACGAAACGAGAACCGTCGGCCATCTTGCGGCCTGCGTTGGTGCGCCACACGTCCTTCCAACGGAAGGGATCGTCGAGCGTGCGCGCCGCGATCCTCCAAAGGGTGTCCCCCGGCTTGACGACGTAGACGGGCGCCACCGGTCCGGCCGGCGCGCGCGGCGGCGGGGCGACGACCGCCGGCGCGAGCGGCAACACCGCCAGCGGAACCGGCCCTCCGCGCGTGCCGTGCGGCCACGCGGCGAAGATCCCCACGACGACGATCGCGGCGGCCACCGTGCCCACTCTGCTCAGCCACGTACGAGCGGCGCGCGGACGGATGGCGGGCAGCGGCGGCGGTCCACCGCGGATCGGAGCGCGGTAGACGGGGCGAGCCTCCGAAACCACGCGCGTCGGCGGAGCATCCCATCGTTCGGGCTCGGGTTCGGAGAGTCCGAACGGCGACGGCGCCAGAAGCAGCCGAACGACGCTCCGCGCGTGGGTACGCGGCGGGGCGGAGGGCCCGGCGATCTCGCGCGGCCGGTTACAGGCAAGCGCAGCGCCGGCCGTTCGCAGGTTCCTGCAGACGTCTAGCTTGCTCCGTGAGCCGCGGGCGATCGCGTTGACGCCCGATCGCAGGACCTCCTCGGCGGCACGCGGCGGAAGATCGAGGATCAGCCCGACGGCATCGCGTGGCATCCCGATCACGTACCGGAGCCCGACCGCGGCGCGCTGGCGGTGCCGCAGGTTCAACAGCAGGCGCATCGCGAGGGCTGGCCTGGTCTCTCCCGGGGCCGGAGCCTCGGCATGGTGAGCGTGTTTCGCTTGCTCGCGGGCGAGCGCGTACAGGGTGCGGAACGGGCCCAGGTCCCCCGGGATCAGGACCGGCAGCGGCTTCGTGCCGCGGCGGCCGCGCTTGCGGTCGCGCGCGATCGCCGCCGCCATCTGCGCGAGGCGAACAGCTTCGTCGGAGGGCTCGAAGGGTCGCTCTGACAGCAGCAACGCAGCGAACGCTTCCAGCGCGTTCGAGCCCCCGAAAAACATATGGAGCGCTTCCCGGCTCATCGGCCCCTCCAGATCGAGGGACGGAACCTTTCGCGCTCCGCTTCGCTCCGCCGCGCGTTCCCGTGCACCGCGGCGCAATCACACTAGCAACAGTAGTTATCAGGTCAAGTATCTCAGAACAGACGTGACAGGCCCCTTGCGGACACTCGAACGTATGTTCTAGTCTGACGCTCTCATGGAGCGCGATCGCCTCTTCGAGCTTCGCCGCACGACGTTCGACACGCCGGAGTTCCACGGCATCGAATTCATCGAGGTCGAGGCCAAGACGATCATCAACCACGTCCCGGGCGACTTCCTGCCCTTCAACTGGACGATCAACCCGTATCGCGGATGCAGCCACGCGTGTGCCTTTTGCTACGCGCGATCGACGCACACCTACATGGACATGAACGCGGGCAAGGACTTCGAGACGAAGATCGTCGTCAAGGTCAACGCGCCCGAGGTTCTCCGCGGGCAGCTCGCGAGCAAACGCTGGAAGGGCGAGCACATCGCGATGGGAACCGCGACGGATCCGTATCAACGAGCGGAGGGCCGCTACCGGCTGATGCCCGGGATCATCGCCGAGCTCATCAGGTACCGGAACCCGTTCTCGATCCTCACGAAGGGCACCTTGATCCTGCGAGACCTCCCGCAGCTCGTCGAAGCCGCCAAGGTCACCGATGTCTCCACCGCTTTCTCGATCCCGACGCTCGACGAGGACGCCTGGCGCAACAGCGAGCCCGGCACGCCACACCCGCGCGCGCGGATGGACGCTGTGGCCGCTCTGAACGACGCCGGCATCCCGTGCGGCGTGATGCTCGCGCCGATCCTCCCCGGAATCACCGACGACCGGGTCAAGGTTCGACAGGTCGTTCGCGCCGCGATCGACGCGGGCGCGACGCACATCTCACCGATCCTGCTGCACTTGCGACCGAAGGTACGCGAGGAATTCATGGCCTGGCTCGCCGACACCTACCCAGACCTCGTGCCTCGCTACGAAAAGATGTATCGCTCCTCGCCGTACGCTTCGCCGGGGGACCGGAAGGCGAACTCGCGAACGATCGGCTCGCTCGTGCGTCAAGCCGGCGGTCTGAAGCCGCGCCCCAACATCGCGGAGCGATTCCGCTTCGGCCGCACGACCACCGGCCACCAGCCGTCGAAGAAGCCCGATCAGCTCAGCCTTCTCTGAAGGAATCCGCGGCGCTACACTCGGTGCCGTGCCCGTGCCCGCGTGCAAGCGCTGCGGAGCCCCGATGATCCAGCCGGGGCGGTACGCCGATTACCGCTGCGAGTGCTGCGACGTCAGCGTGAACTGTCCGCACGTGTCGTCGCTCAAGCGCTTGATGCGCAAGATGAGCGGCCGCCGCGTCTGACGCGGCTGTTCGCTAGAAGAGCGCCGACGCGAGTTCGGAGCGGTACTTCACCGTGAGCGGATGCTCCGGCCCGAGCACCTCGAAGATGTCGACCATCTTCTCTCGCGCTCCGTCACGGTCGCCGTTCCGCACGTCCTGAAGGAGACGCTCGAGCACCGGCTCCCAATCGCCGTCGGTGGTCGCGCGCGCGATCGGATCCGACGGCGCCTGTTCGGCCAATTCCGCGAGATCGATCTGCGCGCGCAGGCGCCGAACGTCCGAGTCTTCGGGGAGTCGCTCCAGGAGCGCCCGAGCTTCGGAGTACTCGCCGCGCGACAAAAGGATCTCCGCGAGCCCCAGGACGGCGGGACGATTGTCGCGGTCTAGGTCGAGCGCGGCTCGGTACGCGCCTTCCGCTTGGGAAGGGTCCGACGCCGTCGAACCGGACGCCGCGATCCGGTCGGCCTCGCTCGGCACGATCGTATCGAAGAATCCGCGGACCGAA
>Ga0070708_100004493_pt1 | contig 10972 bp, 11 predicted proteins | sample KBSK5503metaG_FD_65469 | JGI IMG/M metagenome (GOLD analysis project Ga0070708, IMG submission 65469) | Corn, switchgrass and miscanthus rhizosphere microbial communities from Kellogg Biological Station, Michigan, USA - KBS K5-50-3 metaG | ecosystem: Host-associated > Plants > Roots >...
CAGGCGCGATGAACGGAGCGCCCATCGTTGCCCCGCGATCGCCGGACGGCTCACGGAGCTGGACGCCGACGATCACGCCGTCCTCGACCGTGATCCGACCCGCCGTCACCCGATCCTCGAGCACCAGCCGGCCATCGATGACGACCGCGGCGCTCGTCACGCGTCGGTCCCTGCGGGCCTCACGTCCCGGGCCTCGACCTCGAACTGCACGTCGAGGGCGTACCGGTCGGCCGGATAGACGGATTCGGTCGCCTCGATCCGCGTCCCGTGCGTATCCATGATCACGCGGCGCTCGACGAGCAGTGGGCCGCCCGGCCGGGTCCCCAGCAGGCGCGCCTCCTCGGCCGTCGCCGCCGCCGCGGCGATCGTGGCCGTCCCGCGGGCCAGCTCGAATCCAGCCCGGCGCAGCGTTTCGTGCAAGGAGCCGTGGACGAGGTCGGCGCTCATGACGGCGTCCCCGCACGCGCCGATCAGGATCGCCGACTCGAGCGCGACGGGCTCGCCGTCCGCCTGGCGCAGCCGGCGCAGGTGGACGACCGGCTGGCGCAACGGAATGCCCAGGCTCGCGGCCTCCGAGGGCGAGGACGGACGAATCACCCGCGTGAGGACGCGCGAGCTCGGCACCCGACCCGCCCGGAGCATCTCCTGGGTGAAGGTCATCAGGCGGTTCGCGCGCCGATGCGACGGAGGCTCAGCGACGAAGCTGCCGCGGCCCGGTTCGCGCCGGATCAGGCCGTCCTCGGCCAGCCGCTGCATCGCGTTGCGGGCGGTCATCCGGCTGACGCCGAACTCGGCGCAGAGGTCGGCGTCGGAGGGCAGCCGTTCGCCCGGCCGCAGCGCCGAGATCCGCTCGCGCAGGGCCTGCTCGATCTGGCGGTACTGGGGCTGGTAGCTCGTCTCGATCATCGCGTTGCCGCGGACACGCCGGCGGCCGCCGATGGCGTCCGCCCGGCCATCTCGGCGCCATGCACGGCGGCCCCGATTGCCCCCGCCCACGTCCCGAGCTCGGCCGTCACGATCTCGACGGCGTCGAGCGAGGTCGTGAACACGCGCCGTCGAAGCTCGGCTTCAATCTGACCCAGGAACAGGTCGGCCGACGCGGCGATGCCGCCCCCGATGACGACCTTGTCGGGCGAGATGACCGTGATCATGCTGGCGATCCCGATCCCGAGATAGCGGCCGACCTGGGCCAGGCCCTCGATCGCCCGGGCGTCGCCCGCCCGGGCTCGCTCGACCGCTTCCTCGGCGGTCGCCGCCCCGCAGGCCGCCGCGATCTGGTCGGCCCGGGCGAACGCCTCGAGGCAGCCGCGGTTCCCGCAATGACACCACGGCCCATCAGGCTCGATCGTCTGGTGCCCGAGCTCGCCGGCGGTCCCGTCGTGCCCCTGGTGGATGCGGCCGTCGATCGCGATGACGCCGCCAACACCCGTGCCGAGGGTGAAGCCGATCATCGACGACGCTCCCCGCCCCGCCCCCAGGCGGAGCTCGGCGAGGCCGAACGCTCGCGCGTCGTTGATCAGGAACGCCGGCAGCCCCAGGGCCGCCCCGATCGGGCCGGCCACTGGCTTCCCGGCCCACGCCCCGGGGATGTTGACGAGGAACCGCGTCGTGCCGGCGGCCGGATCGTAGAGCCCCGGCACGCCGATCCCGACCGAGGTGACCCCGGGATGGCGCCCGACCGCCTCGACGCCCACCGTCGCGAGGCGCCCGACGACGGCGTCCGGGCCGTCCGCGGCCGGCGTCGGGACCTGGTCACGGCCGAGCACCGACCAACCGGCACCGTCCTGCTCCGCGACCACCCACTTGATGTTCGTGCCGCCGAGGTCGAGACCGAGATGGCGGCTTACGGGTGGACGGTCGCTGGCGCCCATCACGCCTCGCCGGTCACCCGGGTGTAGGCGGCCGCCACCGCGACGATGATCGCCCCGAAGAGGACCTGGCGAACGGCTTCGGGATAGCCGAGCGACGAGAGGAGCGACTCGACGACCGTGAGGATCAGGGCGCCGACGATCGTCCCGACGAACCCGCCCCGGCCGCCGAGGATCGAGGTCCCACCGATGACCGCCGCCGCGACCGAGGGCAGGACCGCGGTGTCGACGAGGGTCACGCTGGCGACGTTCGTGAGCCCCGAATACAGGAACCCGGCGATCGCGGCGAGCAGCGCCGAGATGACGTAGAGCACGATCAGGATCTGCCAGGACCGGGCGCCCGACAGTCGCGCCGCGACCGGGTTGTCGCCGATCGCGTAAAGCAGCCGACCGTAGCCCGTCCGGCGGAGCCCGAGCAGGATCAGCGCCGTCACCGGCACGAAAACGACGAGGTTGTAGGGGATGACGTCGAAGGCGAGACCCGAACCGAGCGTCCGGATCTCCTTCGCGACGCCCAGCCCGCTCGTGACCGTCTGGATCTGCCAGACGTTGGCAAGGCCCAGCACGACGAGGCTCACGCCGAGCGTCATGATCAAGGGGTGGACCCGGAAGACGCCGACGCCGATCCCGGTGACCAGCCCCGCGATCGCTGCCGCGATCAGGGCGACCACGATGCCCGTCGGCGTCCCTGGAGCGTTCAGCATCGTCGCGACGACGAACCCGGACATCGAGGCGACCGCGCCGACGGAGAGGTCGATGCCGCCCGTGAGCATCGTCAGGGTCTGACAACCGGCGAGGATCGCGAGTGGCACCGACGCCCGGACGATGACCGCGGCCCAACCCGGTGTGACGACGCCGGGCCGCACGAGCTCGGAAACCACGACGAGCAAGGCGAGCAGGCCCAGCAACGGGATGACGGGCCGGTCGCGAAACAGGCGTTGCCAAGCGCCTGCCGTCAGCCACGTGTTGGTTCGGGTGGCCGCCGTCATGCCCGTGCTCGGCGGATCTGGACGAGGGTGCCGATCATCACGACGCCGATGAGGATGATCCCCTGGGCGACGGTTGCGAGGTCCGTGTTGATGCTCAGGAACGTCATGTCGGTCCGCATCAGCTGGAGGATGACCACGGCGACGATCGGCCCGACGATGCCGCCGCGACCGCCGGCGAGGCTGACCCCGCCGAGGACGACCGCGGCGACGCTCAGCAGCGTGTAGGGGCCAGGCACGGGACTCCCGATCCCCGTGCTCGCGGTCAGCGAGAGGCCGGCGAGCGCCGAGAAGAGCCCGGTCAGGGCGTAGGCGAAGACCTTCGTCCGGCCGACCGGCACGCCGCTTCGGAACGCCGCGAGCTGGTTGCTGCCGATCGCGTAGATCGACAACCCGACCCGGGAGCGCCGCACGGGGATCCAGATGATGGCGACGACGACGATCAGGGCGATCAGCGCCTTGGGGATCCACTCGTTGCCCAGCGGACCGACGACCAGGTCCCGCAGCCACTTCGCCGACCCGCCCCCAGGCCGCTCGAGCACGAGGAGTGCGAAGCCGGCCCAGACGAACGACATCGCGAGCGTGACGACGATGTCCGGGACCCGGGTGAGCACGACGAGGCCACCGTTGATCGTCCCGAGCACGACCCCGAGCGCGAGCACGCCGAGCACGACCGCCACGGAGACCGAGTCGGACTGGCCCATCATGAGCCTGGCCGAGATGACGCTCGTGAGCGCCATCATCGAGCCGACCGAAAGGTCGATCCCGCCGCCGATGACGACCACCGCCTGCGCGACGGCGGCGAGCGCCAGGGGCAGGACGGAGGTGGCGAGGAACTGGATGCCCGCCGACCCGTACGTCGGCTGGATCGCCTTCGTGAAGACCAGGAGCAGCACGAAGAAGCCGACCAGGCCCATCGTCCAGGCGTTTCTCCTGGCCCACGATGCGAGCGCGTCTCGCGGCCGCGGGCCGGCCACCTCGACGGGCATCGACGTGGCGCTCAAGTCCTGGACTCCGGGTGGGAGCGCTCAACCGCGGCGGCCGGGGATTCGGCGCCCGCCGGCTCGGACTCGGCTGCCGCCGGCTCGGACTCGCTGGCCGCCGGTTCGGACTCGCTGGCGGCTGCGGCCGCCACGAGCTCAGGGATCACCGCGTCGGATCGCAGGTTGTAGGCGGCGCGCAGGAGCGACGCCTCGTCCGCGTCCGTGACGTCGATCTCCGCGGTGACCCGCCCGCCGAAGATCACGATCGCTCGATCGCAGACGAGCTGGATCTCCTTCAGCTCGGACGTGTAGAACAGGATCGCGGCTCCGGCGTCGGCCAGGTCGCGGAGCAGCCCGTAGATCTGGTTCTTCGTGCCGATGTCGATGCCCCGGGTCGGATCGAAGCAGAGCATCGTCCGCACCCCTGCAGCGACCCAGCGGGCAATTGTCACCTTCTGCTGGTTGCCGCCTGAGAGCCGGCGGACCTCCCGACCGGCACGAGCGTCGATCTGGAGCGTGGCAACAGCGGTGGCGACCTTCCGCCCTTCCGACGCGAGATCGAGCAGTCCCCAGTGGCCGACGGGAGTCGAGAAGGGAAGGGCGATGTTCTCTCGGACGGAGCGCTGCATCAGGAGCGCCTCGGCGCGGTCGGCCGCGACGTAGACGAGCCCGGCCCGGATCGCGTCGGCGGGATGGCGGAACGAGACCGGAGTGTCGTCGACGAGGAGCTCGCCGCCGCTCGGTCGGTCGGCTCCCGCGAGGATGTCGAACAGCTCGTCCTGACCCTGGCCCTCGAGGGCGACGACGCCCAGGACCTCCCCGGGGTACAGCTCGAACGAGGCATCCTGGAGCTTCGAGCTCGACGAGAGGCTGCGCGCCGTCAGGCGGGGCTGCATGACGGTCCGGGCCTCGGCCGCCGGCGCCTCGGTCGTCCGCTCCGCCAGGCCTTCGGCGATCTGGCCGAGCATGAGCTTCACGATCCGCTCCTCGGATCCTTCGTTGACGTCGACGACACCGACCGTCTCGCCTGCGCGCAGGACCGTCGCCCGATCGCACACGGCGCCGATCTCGATCATGCGGTGAGAGATGAAGATGACGGAGCGATCACCGCCGCGCTGGCGGCCGATGACCTCCAGGACCCGCTCGGTGAGGTTCGCCGGCAGGGCCGCCGTCATCTCGTCGAGCATCAGGACGTCGGGCTCGATCGCCATGGCCCGGGCGAGGTCGATGACCCGGAGCGAGGCCAGTGGCAACGTTCGGGCGAGGCTCGACAGGTCGACGTCCTCGAGGCCGAGCTCCCGGAGCCAATGCCGGAAGGGATCCAGCGGCGTCTCGGTGAGACGCAGGTTGGACCGGATGTCGAGGTCCGGGATCAGGGCCGGCTCCTGGTAGACGGAGACGATCCCGCCGCGCCGGGCATCGGCCGGCGACTGCAGCGTGCGCTCCCGGCCGCGGACGACGATCCGGCCCGCATCGGGACGGACCGCGCCCGTCAGGATCTTGACGAGCGTGCTCTTGCCGGCGCCATTGGCGCCCATCAGGGCATGGACCTCGCCCGGGCGGACGGCCAGGGAGGCGGACTTCAGTGCGACGACGGCGCCGTACGTCTTCGAGACGCCCGTCGCCTCGAGCAGCAGATCGGTGCTCGTGAGGGTCATCGGTCCCGATCGGGTGGTGGGTCAGAGACGGAGGACGCCGGCGGTGCCGGCGTCCTCCGCGTGATGGCCTTGGGGCTTCCTACTCGCCGGGGCCCTTGCAGGCGATCGCCTGCGCCGGGGTGTACGTGGTCCAACCTTCGATCTGGATGCCGAGCGGCCAGGTCGGGGCGAGCCCCGGCACCGACTGCCATGCCTTCAGCGCGGTCTTGCCGGTGTCGGTCGTGTTGTCGACGGCGACCGGCTTCAGGAGGACGGTGTTCGGCTGGCTGGCCGTCGGATCGGTCGTGACCGTCTGGCCGCTGAGGAGCTTCAGCGCCACGCTGACGCCCGCGCCACCGACGGCGGCGGTGTTGGTGACGGCGACGCCCTCGAGACCGGGATAGCCGGTCGGGTCGAGGAGCTGCTTGACGAACGCGCCGAGGTCAGCGCCGACGATCGGCACGAACTTCTTGTTGGCGCCCTTGATCGCGTCGACGACCATCGAGTCCATGCCGGACGTCCAGATTCCCTGGATCGTGTCGTACTGGCCGCTGGCGATGAAATCGTTGATCAGCTTGGTGGCGGTCGCCGGGTCCCAGCCCGTGGCGACGCCGTCGTTGTTCGGAACGACCTTGATGTTCGGGTAGCCGGCCAGGACTTCCTTGAAGCCCTTGTCGCGGTCGTTGTCCGCCGGATGGCCGGCGAGACCGCGCATGTAATAGACGGTGCCCTTGCCGCCGAGCTTGTCGAACAGCCACTTGGCCCCGAGCTTGGCGTACTCGACCTGGTTGTTGTAGAGGTTGTACGTATCCGGGTCGGTGACGTACGCGTCGACCGAGACCGTCTTGATGCCGGCAGCCTTGGCTTCGGCGAGGGCCGGGTTGAGGGCGCTCGCGTCGTTCGGGTTGAAGACGATCGCGTTGACGCCCTTGGCGATCAGGTCGCGGATGTCGGAGAGCTGGCCCGCGGCGTCCGTGTTCCGCGACGTCGTGGTCAGCTGGGATACCTGGCCCGAGGCGAGTGCCTGCGCCTTCGCGGTGCAGATCTGCTCCTCGCGGAAGCCGTTGCCCACGCCGCCGCCGTTCGAATACCCGATCTTGTACATCGTCGCCGCGGCGGATCCGGCCGGAGCGGACGCCGACGACCCGGCGGTCGAGGGAGCCGCGCTCGAGGCGCTCGGCGCGGTCGACGCACCGCTCGAACAGGCGGTCGCCAGAATCGCGATGGCCGCCAGGCCGGCGAGCCACCGCACGGGTGTGGATGCCCTGGTCATTCGTTCTCCTCCTCTGCGAACGACGCGCCGATCTGGTCGCGTCGTGAACTGTCGTCCCCCATCGTGACGGGGAGCCGCTCGATGCGATCGATGGGCCGCACCTCCTGCACGGTGACCGCGATCATCATCCCTCGTGGGCGATGGCGCGTGCGATCCGCCGCGCGTGCTCTCGATAGGCGGTCTCGAAGAGGTCCCGCGAGCGATCGGCGCCTACGACCGAGGCTCGGGTGAGGACCGGCGGCATGACGCCCAGCTCGGTGAGCAGCTGCGCCGTCCGAACCTTGATGGAGTTCACGATTGCGACCGCGGAGATCGTCGAGCCGGGTCCGACCGGCGTGTCGAGCCCCGGGATGTCGATCATCGCATCCGCGTGCGGCGTACAGAGGTCGATCACGAGATCGGCCTCGTCGAGGAGCCGGCTGCCGACGACGGGATCGACCTCCGACGACATCGATTGCTCGACCGAGGTCACGGCGATGACCCTCAGTCCACGGCGCCGCGCGCCGCGGGCCATCTCGACCGGCACGGCGCTCGTCCCGCCGGCCGAGAACACGACCATGACGTCGTTCGGACCGAAGGTGAAGTTCTCGAGGATCACCTCCGCCAGGCCGGGCACCCGCTCGATGAACATCGCCTGGCGCTGGCCGTTCGCGCCGACCACCTGAGTGTGGAACGTCATCGACAGCTCGACGATCGGGTTGAACCCGGGATACGAGCCGTAGCGCGGGAACATCTCCTCTACCGGGATCCGGGAGTGGCCGGTCCCGAAGAGGTGGACGAGGCCGTCAGCGGCGATCGCCTCGGCGGACCACCGGCTCGCGGTCTCGATCGCGTCAGCCTGCGTCCGGGCGACTCGATCCAGGAGCGCGCTCGCTTCGGCCATCCAGGGCGCGGTCGTCGTCATCGTCACGCGCGCACCAGCGCCCCAAGGACGCGCATCAGTAACCGTCCTCCGTCGCCCCGGCCCGGCCAGTCCCGGACCCGGCCGCAACGGGTGCCGCACCGGCCTTCCGGGCGCGGAAGTCGTCGATGATGGTCTTCGTGGCCGTCGCGCCGACGCGCGTCACGCCGAGGTTCATCACCTCGATCAACGCGTCGAGGGTGCGGACGCCGCCCGCCGCCTTCACCTGGACGCGCGGCGACACCGTCCGTCGCATGAGCGCCAGGTCCTCGTGAGTCGCCCCGCCCGGCGCGAACCCGGTCGAGGTCTTGACGAAGTCCGCGCTCGCGGCCTCGGTGAGGCGGGAGCCCCGGACCTTCTCGTCGTCGGTCAAGTAGGCGTTCTCGAGGATCACCTTGACGATCGCCCCGCCGGCGTGGCCGACCTCGACGACGGCCGCGATGTCGGCCCGCACATCGTCGTCGCGACCGGACTTCAGCGCCCCGATGTCGATGACCATGTCGAGCTCGACGGCGCCGTCGTGGAGCGCCCGATGCGCTTCGAAGACCTTTGTCGCCGTCGTGGAGCTGCCGTGGGGGAAGCCGACGACCGTGCCCACCTTGACGTCCGTGCCGTCGAGGATCGCCGACGCCCGCCGGACGTCGACCGGCCGGACGCAGACCGACGCGACGTCGTACTCGACGGCAAGCCGGCAGCCGGCCTCGACGAACGCGTCGTCGAGCTCAGGACGAAGAAGACTGTGATCGATCGCCTTGGCGATCTGGCGTTCCGTGAGGTCACCGACAGTGAGCTTCGTCACGATTGGGCAACCTCAACTGAAAGCCGACGATCGCTCACCGAAGGCCGAGACGACGCTCCTGCAAGCCATCGGCCTGAGGTCTCGATCGCCTTCGCGATCTGGCGCTCCGTGACGTTCTCGGCGGTGAATGCCATGACTCAGACCACCAACGGCCGAAGGACATCTCGGGCGAGCAGGAAGCCGCGCTTCACCAGGTCCTCCTCCCCTTCGAAGGAGCGGTCCTCGTGCTCGATGGAGATCGCGCCGTGGTAGCCGGCCGAGTACAGCGCCGCGATGAACCGATCCCAGCGGATCTCGCCGAGGCCCGGCAGCCGCGGGATCTGCCAGCCGACGCCGGCGGACATCACCCCGTTCTCGAACAGCCCGTCCCGGTCGATCTCCATGTCCTTGGCGTGAACGTGGTGGATCCGCGACCCGAACTCGCGCACCACCCGCTCGTAGTCGATGAACTGCCAGTAGAGGTGCGATGGATCGAGGTTCAGGCCAAAGTTGTCGGCGTTCATGATCTCGAAGAGCCGCCGCCAGATCGCCGGCGAGTAGGCGAGGTTCTTGCCACCGGGCCATTCGTCGCCCGAGAAGATCATCGGGCAGTTCTCGATGACGATCGTCACGCCGTGCTGGCCGGCGAACCGGACGAGATCCGGCCAGACCTGCTCGACGTCAACCAGGTTGTCCTTGACGGACCGGGCCTGGTCGCGGCCGATGAACGTGCCGACGATCGGCACCCCCAGCCGCTCGGCCGCGACGATGACCTTGCGCAGGTGCTCGTGAGCGGCCGCGCGGATGGCGGGATCGGGGTCCAGGTTGTTCGGGTAGTAGGCGAGCGAGCTGATCTCGAGCTTGCGGTCGTCGAGCTGGCGGCGGATCGCGGCGGCGCTCGCGTCGTCGAGCGCGTCGACGTCGATGTGGCTGACGCCCGCGTAGCGCCGCTTGTCGCCGGTGACCCTCGGCCAGGACGCAACCTCGAGGGTCTGGAATCCCTCCGCCGAGGCCCAGGCCGACAGCGCGTCGAGGTCCATCCCCCCGAGCGCCGCCGTCATCAGCCCGAGCTTCATCGCGCGCGAACCTCCTCATGGATCGGGGCGCGGGCGCCAGCCGGGCCAGCCCGATCGACGTCGACCCAGCGGCCGGTCCGGGCGCTCTCGGCAATCGCCTCGTTGACGAGCATCTCGTCATGGCCGGCCGCGAATGTCGCATAGGACGGATCCGGGCTCGGTCGGCCGATGGCGACGTCGGCGTAGATCGCCCGGAAGAGCGCGGCGAACGTGTCGCCGAACCCTTCGACATGACCACCTGGCAGCGCGGCCGCCGCTCGACCGGCAGCGCCCATCAGCGCCGGGTTGCGCAAGAGCAGCTCGTTCGGGCGGTCGCGATGGCCGAGCCACAGGTGGTCGGGCGTCTCCGAATCCCATGCCGCCGCGGCTTCGGACCCGTCGATCTCCCATTGGAGGGAGTTCTTGCGACCGGGGCTGACCTGCGAGACGGCCACCGAGCCGCGGGCACCGCTGGCGAAGCGGAGGAGGATCGTCGCCACATCCTCGGTGCCCATCGGCCTGGTGACCGTGTTCGCAGATCGCTCGGTCGAGAAGGTCTCGACCGGTCCGGTCGGCTCATGGCGAGCCGTCACGAACGTTGCGAGGTCCGCCATCACCGAGACGATCGGCTGTCCGGTGACGAATGCCATGAGGTCGAGCCAGTGCGATCCGATGTCGCCAACGGCCCGGAGGGCGCCCCCTTTCTCGGGCTCGAGCCGCCAGTTCCAGTCGGTGTCGTGAAGCAGCCAGTCCTGGAAGTAGTGGCCGGTCACGAAGCGGACGTCGCCGAGTTCACCCCCGGCGATCGCCTCGCGGGCATGCTGGTGGAGGGGATAGAAGCGGATGTTGAAGTTGACCGCGTTGACCCTGCCCGACGCGTCGGCCCGCTGGACGAGCGCCGCCGACTCGGTCGCCGTCATCGCCAGCGGCTTCTCGCAGACGACGTGCTTGCCCGCGGCGAGGACCGCCGAGGCCTGCGGGACGTGAAGATGGTTCGGTGAGGTGACGTGGACGACGTCCACGGACCCGTCGGCGAGGATCTCCTCGAGCGAGGCGTAGGCGTGGCGGACGCCGAGCGCATCGGCCCGGGCCGCGCCCCGTTCCGGCGTGCTGCCGAGGATGCCGCGGACGTCCACGCCGATCCGTCGGAGCTGCTCGACATGGACGGTGCCGATGAACCCCGTGCCGATGACGGCGGCGCCGATCGCGGAGAGATTGCTCATCCAGCTCCCTGACGGCCGATCGAGCCTCCTCGCTCGACGGGCGGATTGTCTAGACGATCTAGAGCGCTGCGCGATGGTACGGGCGGCTCCGTCCGGGGGTCAAGGCCGCTCAGCTCGTCGCGATCACCCGGTCGGTGAAGTTGCCGCTTGCCGGGTCCTTCAGGATCAGCTTCGTCCGGCCGTCCGGCAGGACCTCGCGCTTGATCACGATCTGGCCGTCGATGCTCTCCATCGTCTTCGCGATCCGGTTGGTGGAGCCGCCGCGCCA
>Ga0070708_100004494_pt1 | contig 10972 bp, 10 predicted proteins | sample KBSK5503metaG_FD_65469 | JGI IMG/M metagenome (GOLD analysis project Ga0070708, IMG submission 65469) | Corn, switchgrass and miscanthus rhizosphere microbial communities from Kellogg Biological Station, Michigan, USA - KBS K5-50-3 metaG | ecosystem: Host-associated > Plants > Roots >...
CGGTTGCGCTTGCGGCCGCCGGCCGCCGAACCTCCACGGGCGCGAGGACGGTCTCCGTCATGCGGCCCGCTCCTTCGTTGCCTTCGCCGTGCTGTAGACGTAATAGAACATCGGGAGGATCAGGATGATCATCAGGATGAGCACGAGCACGGCGCCGTTGGTCCCCTGCCCCGGTGTGGTGACCGCGTCGTCGATCAGGTTCCCGATCATCGAGGTGCGGGGCGCCCCGGAAAGCAGGTCGTTGGTGAAGTAGTCACCAAACATCGGCAGGCTGACGATCACCATGCCGGCCAGGATGGCCTGCTTGCTCATGGGCAGGGTCACGCGGAGGAACGTTCGGACCCGGCTGGCTCCGAGGTCTCTCGAGGCTTCCAGGAGATTGGGGTCGATCCGGTCCAGTCCGGCGAACAGCGGCAGGATCATGTACGGGATGTAGCCGTACACCAGCCCCAGAATGACGGTGAGCGCGTTCCCCCCCAGCCAGTCCACGGGGCGTGCCACGAGATGCAACGACGTGAGGGAGCGGTTCACCAGTCCGTCCCCTTGGAGCAGGTTCACCCAGGCCAGCATCCGCATCATGTAGCTGATCCAGAACGGGGCGATCAGCAGGACGAGGAGGATGCCCTTTCGCCGCCCTGCGTACCTGGCGACGTAGTACGAGACCGGGTAGGAGATCAGGATGCAGAGCGCGGACGCCGCGGCGACGTAGACGAACGTCCGCACGAAGGGCGCGCTGAGGAAGGCGCCTCGGCCGAAGATCTGGCCGATGACCTTCCCGAAGGTGCCCGTGTACCACTGGGCCGGATTCCAGATGGGGACGGGGTTCCGGAAGATCTGGTCGAAGGTCCCGAACGCGATCGAGAGAACCACGTAGAAGGGAACCACGAACAGGACGGCCAGCCAGATGATCCCCGGCGTGGCGAACAGGGGCCAGAACCACCGCGGATACCAGACTCCCTCCCCCCGTCGGGGGCGACGCTCGCGTGGTGACGCCGCCGGCTCAGCCACCGGCCTTGAACTGGGTCCACACGTCATGCCAGGCCGAGTCCACCGAGGGGCTCAGTTCGAGCTCCCGCGCTCCTGTCTTCCAGATGGATTCGTCGACCACGGCGGTCTTCAGGTTGGGAGGGATCAGCTGCTGCTTGACCAGGAGATCGGCCGTGACCGCGGTCTGCGGGGGCTGGTACCCGACCCAGCTGAAGTTCTCCATGGAGTTGTTGAAATCGAGCATGTAGTTCAGGAACAGGTGGGACATCACCGGGTTCTTCCCGGCTTTGAGGATGACGATGAGGTCGTTGTTCACGGGGGCGTGGACCGGCTGCGCCCAGTACCGGATGACCCCGGGGTCGAACCCTTTGGGTCCGTAGTACTGGGCGTTCACCATGTCTCCGGACCACGCCTCGTTGATCCAGGTCTTCGCTTCTGGGAGGTCGACGTAGTCCTGGACGTTCACGATCGGGTTGGTGGCCTGAGCCAGTTGGAGGAGTTGATCCTTGACCAGGGCGAGGTGCTTCGGGTTCCCGGTGTTCACGTCGTAGATCTGATTGCGGAGCAACACCATGCTCATGGTCTCCCGATAGTCGTCCAGGACTTCCACCTTCCCCTTGTACGTGGTGTTCCAGAAGATGTCGTAGGGGTTGGGCATGGCCGAGATGTCGTCCTTGACGTGGTCGGTGCGCCAGGCGATCCCGGTCGTGTACACCACGTAGGGAACGGTGTACTGCCACCCCTGGTCGTAGAAGGGATCCTGCAGCTCCGACCACACGTTCTGGATGTTCGGGATGTATGTGTGGTTGAGGGGCCGGATGAACTTGAACTCGATGAGCTTTCCCAGGAGGTCGACGGTGGGGAAGAAGATGTCGAAGTCCACCTGGCCGGACCGGATCTTGGCCAGCGCTTCGTCCGTGTTGTTGAAGGTGGAGAGCTCCGTCTTGACGCCGTACTGCCGGTACTTCCGCTGGAAGTCCTTGAGCACCTTCTTGTAGATGTAGTCGCTCCAGTTGTAGACCTTGAGCGTCGCGTTCTGTTCCGGCGGAAGGCCGTCCGCGATCGGCACGTTGTCGCCGAAGATGGGCCACTTCACCGGCTGATTCGGCCTGGCCAGGGGGAACCCGGTGCTGGTCGGGGTGATCGGCGTTCCCTTCCCGCACGCCTCGAGGATCGCGGCGGCCCCCGACAGGGCGAAGGCGGTCCCAGCCGACCGCTTGATGAAGTCCCTCCTGGAGAGGGGGCCCGAAAGGATCCCTCGCTCGCGCGGATGGCGCATTCTCGACCCCCTTCCTCCCGGGGCTCGCCGCCCCGAAAGCCTCAAAGTTTGAACGGCCGTTTAGACTCGTAACACGGAGGACGCGGAATTGCAACCCATGCGGCGGTCGCGGGCCACCGGCGTTAGTGTTCCGCATGGAGGAAGAGCCATGGGGCGGTTGGCCAGTCGCTTGACGGTGGTCCTCTTCCTCTCGTGCTGCGGGTACGCCTTTGGGCAGGTCGCGGTCGCTCTTCACGACGGCGGCGCCGAGCGGGCGGCCCACCCGGCGGCGGATGGTTTGCGCGGAGACGTGTCCGCTCTGCTGACCGGACTCCACGATCGCCAACACCCGCACGGGCTGGAGGCGGACGACAGCCCGAGGTGGTCTCCGACGTGGGGCTCGCTGTGGAAGGGCGGAGGGCGCCACGCGGTCTGGCGGGGCTGCCGGCACGTCTACGACGCCGCGATGACCGCGTTCCTCAATGCACCGCCGAGGACCGCGATGGGTTCAGGAACGTAGCGCCCCGGCGAAGCGAGCGAAGTTCTCCAGGAACCTTTGCGCGTCCTCGGGGCTGTGCTGCACCGAGAGCATCCACTGCTCGGCCTTCCCCCATGGTGGCAGGAGGACACCGCCTCCCATCTGGAACAACCAGTGGCAATGGCTGAACCGGTCGTCGATCTGAAGGAAGTCTCGGTAGTTGCGGATACGGGTCGGGGAGAAGGTCACGCAGCCCTTCGCTCCCAGGGCCACCACGTAAGCGGCCAGTTCGTGCCGCGCGATGATCTCCTCACAGCCCGACAACATCTGCTCTCGCAGCCGGTCGAAGCGGGTGTACGCGTCGTCCGTGAGGACCTCGGTCAAGGCCGCTCGGGCTGCCGCCATCAGCAGGGGGTTGCCGTTGAAGGTCCCGACCTGGTCGTAGTCGGCCCGCTCGATGGAGCCCATCACGTCCTGGGTCCCGCCGATCGCGGCTCCGGACAGGCCTCCTCCCATCGCCTTGGCCAGGCACACGATGTCGGGTGTCACCCCGAAGAGCCTGGTCGCGCCGCCGGGACCGACGGTGAGTCCCGTCTTCACCTCGTCGTAGGTGAGGAGAGCGCCGTGACGCCGGGTCACGTCCCGAAGGCTCTCGAGGTATCCGGGGTCGGGCGGGATGATGCCGATGTTCATCATGATCGGCTCGACGATCATGCCCGCGATCCGGTCACCCTCTTCGTCGAACACCCGTTCCACGACTGACAGGTCGTTGAAGGGCACCACGAGTGTGAGGTCCGTGATCTCTTTCGGGATGCCCGAGCTCGCGCGAACGCTGTGGGGGCGGCTGGCAGGGCCGAGGGATTCGAGGTCCTGATAGACCGACACCTGCACCGAGTCGTGGTGGCCGTGATAGCTCCCCTCGACCTTGACGATCTTCGGCCGCCCGGTGACGGCCCGCATGAGGTGGACCGCGTCCATCGTGGCCTCGGTCCCGGAGTTGGCGAACCTCCACTTGGGCAGGCCGAACCGCTGGGCGAGGTTCTCGGCGACCACGATCGCGTCCTCGGTGGGTTGGGCGAAATGCGTGCCCCGGGCCACCCTCTCCGACACCGCCTGAACGATCCTGGGGTGGGCGTGGCCCACCGCCATGACGCCGTAGCCGCCGTGCAGGTCGACGTACTCGATGCCGTCGGCGTCGTACACCTTGGAGCCGGCCCCGTGGCTGATCCAGATCGGCTGGGGCCGGCTGATCTGCCAGCTCGACGTGACCCCGCCGGCCAGCGACCGGCGGGCTCGCTCCGCCAGCGCGGCCGACGTTCGTTGCCCGCGAAGGAATATCGCCTCGTACTCGGCGATCAGCTGGTCGAGCCGGGCCAGATCCGCCTGGGTCACCTGCGCAGCGAGCGCCATGTCCTTCCTCTCCCCCCTTATCCGACCAACGTCCGCGAACCGCGCTTGGCGAGCTGGTCCGCGATGATGAGCCGCTGGATCTCCGATGTGCCCTCCCAGATCCGGTCCACGCGAAGTTCTCGGTAGAAGCGCTCCGCCACGTTCTCCCGCATGTACCCGCGGCCGCCGAAGATCTGCACGGCCCGGTCGGCCACCCGGCCGGCGGCCTCCGAGGCGAAGAGCTTGGCCATCGAGCACTGCGCGTGTTGCACCTTGATGTCTTCCCCGTCGTCGATCCCCTGCGCCGTGCGGTAGGTCATGAGCCGAGAGGCCCACAGGTCGGTGAGCGAATCGGCCAGCATGAACTGGATGGCCTGGTTGTCGAAGATGGGCTTGCCGTAGGCGTGACGTTCTCGGGCGAAGGCGGTCGCTTCCTGGATGAGCCGCTCCATCGCGCCCAGCGCCCGCGCCGCGATCATGAGGCGCTCGTACCGGAACCACTCGTAGGCGAACTGCATGCCGTCGCCTTCGGAGCCGACGAGGCTCCCTTCGGGGACCCGCACGTCCTCGAACGCGACGACCGGGTGATGGTGGCCATAGGTGTGGCTGTATGCGGGAGTCCGAACCACGCGGATCCCCGGTGTGTCCAGGTCGACGATGAACATCGCGTGAGCTCCGGCGTGGGGTCCGTTCGCGAGCTTCCCCTGGAAGAAGACGTAGTCCGAGCGGTTGAACGAGGTGACGTGCCACTTCACGCCGTTCAGGACGTAGTCATCCCCGTCCCGGGCCGCCGTGGCCTGGATGGCGTCGACGTCGGAGCCGGCTCCCTCCTCGGTGATCGCGTAGCACTCCTGCCGCTCGCCCCGGATCGTCGGGATCACCCACGTCTCGAGCTGCTGCTTCGAGGCGACTTTGGGCAGCCAGCTCGCGGGGGTGTGGACGATCCACCCGAGGGCGTTGGTGGCGCGGCCGATCTGCTCCTGGACGAGGACCTGCTGGAACGTGGTGAACCCGCCTCCTCCCAGCTCTCTCGGCATGTTGATGGCGTCCAATCCCAGCTCCCGAACACGGTCCTCGTGCCGCCTCTCGAGGTCGGGCGCGAGCCGCCCTCCATTCATCTCGGCGTCGACCTCGTGGGGGATGAGTTCGTCGGCCAGGGCCCGCGCCCGGGCCTGGATCCCCCGGTCCTGATCGCTCATCGGATAGCTCATTCGTTCGCCCGGTCGTCGCCGGGCCGGTTCCCCGGTCTCCGCGAAGTTTGAATGGCCATTCAGTTTACGAAGAACGGGAGCTGGCGCGCAAGGCGATCAGACGCTCTGGCGGTACCGCCGGACGGCCAGGGGGACGAAGACGACCATGAGCCCCGCGATCCAGGCGATCGACTCCACCAGATTCCTCGCCACCGGCAGGTGCGCCAGCGTCAAGGACCGCATCGCGTTCACGGTGATCGTCACCGGGTTGGCCTTGGCGAAGGCCTGGAGCCACCCGGGCATGCCCTGCACCGGGACGAAGGCAGCGCTGGCGAAGGTGAGCGGGAAGATCCACACGAAGCTCGCGGCCTGCACCGACTCGACGTCCCGGATGGCCAGGCCGATGGACGCCGAGATCCACGAGAAGGCATGTCCGAACGCGAGCGCCAGCAGGATCGCGCCGGCAGCCGGAATGAGGCCCGTATGGAACCGGAATCCCACCAGATACCCGACGCCGGTCATGAGCAGGATCACGAAGAGGTTCCGCACGCTGTCCGACGCGGTGCGTCCGGCCAGCACCGCCGAACGGGCCATCGGGAGCGAGCGGAACCGGTCGATCAGCCCCTTCGAAAGGTCTTCGGCCAGGCCGATCCCCGTCTGGACGGCCCCGAACACGGAGGTCTGGACGAAGATCCCCGGCATGAGGAAGTCCACGTAGCGTACCCCGGGGACGTTGATGGCACCTCCGAAGACATAACGGAACAGGAGCACGAACATCACCGGCTGGACGGTGGAGAACACCAGGAGCGAAGGGATGCGGACGTACTGGAGGAGGTTGCGCTTCGTGATGACCCACGCGTCGCTGATCACCCACGTCAGGCGGGTCGGAGCGCTCTGCTCCGCCGTCTTCTCCACGGCGACGGTGGTCATGCCGCATCACCTCCGTCGCCGGTCGCCTGACGACGCCGGGCGCGCCGACCACGCTTGGCCTGGCCGTTCTCCTCGGCCTGCTCGGCTGCCCGCCCGGTCAGGGCGAGGAAGACGTCGTCGAGGGTCGGCCGGCGCAGCGCCAGGTCTGCCAGCGGCACGCCGGCAGCATCCAGCCGGCGCAGCGCCTCCATGGTGAGGGCGGGCCCGTTCTCGCCAGCGGGCAGGACGATCTTGGCCTCCTGGTTGTCGATCTGCGCTCCTCCCGGGACCAGGCTGAACACCGCGGTCAGGGCGTCGGAGAGCTTCGACCGGTCGGCCACGCGGATCTCCACGACCTCACCGCCCACGCGCGCTTTCAGTTCCTCCGGGGTGCCCTCGGCGATCAGCTTGCCTTCGTCGATGACGGCGACGCGGTGGGCGAGGTTGTCCGCTTCGTCGAGGTACTGTGTGGTGAGCAGAAGGGTGGTCCCTTCGCGCACCAGCTCGCGGATGAGGTCCCACAGGCCGATCCGGCTCCGAGGGTCGAGTCCGCTGGTCGGCTCGTCGAGGAACAGGACCAGCGGGCGGCCGACCAGGCTCGCTCCGAGGTCGAGCCGGCGCCGCATCCCGCCCGAGTACGTCTTGGCCGTTCGGTGCGCGGCCTGGGCGAGGCCGAATCGCTCCAGGACCTCGTTCGCGCGTCTGCGGGCCTCGACCTTGCCGAGGTGGTACAGGCGCCCCACCATCTCCACGTTCTCGAACCCGGTGAGGTTCTCGTCGACTGCCGCGTATTGCCCGGCCAGCCCGATCGCGGCGCGAAGCGATTCGGCGTCGCGAACCACGTCGTAACCGGCCACGCTGGCCCGGCCCTTGTCGGGCGGGAGCAGCGTGGTGAGGATCCGAACGGTGGTGGTCTTGCCCGCCCCGTTCGGCCCGAGCAGACCGAGGACCGTGCCCTGCTCGGCTTGCAGGTCGACTCCGTCCAGCGCGACCACGTTGCCGAAGCGCTTGCGAAGGCCCTCCGTCAGGATCGCCGGTTCGCCCATCGCCGCACCCTCACGATTCGTCGGAAGAACCGAGCGTACATGCCGAGTCCCAACCGGGGAAATCGGGTGATATTCCTGGGGAATCTCGACCCGTTGATGCTTCAGTTCGGAGATGTCAACTCTTCGCACGTTGCGCCGGCACGGATTCGTCGGCTGGAACGAGCGCTGGCTGGTCGATCGTCAACTTCTTGGCGTCGGCGTCGAGCGTGGCGGTCACGCCCAGTGGAAGCGCGGCCAGGTATTTCCCGTGTCCCAGCGGCAACTTGTAGAGGACCGGGACGCCCAGGGGCTCGAGGTGCTTCTCCAGGACGTCCTCCAGCGATTTCGTCCGCGGCCACTCCGGGCGTTGCTCGCTCCAATCGCTGTCGTGCATCTCTCCCACCATCACGCCAGCCACGCTGTCCAGCTTGCCCGAGTGCCGGAGTTGGATGAGGTCGGCGTCGATCTGCCAGGGGGGGTCGTGAACGCCCTCGAAGAAGAAGATGCACCCGTCGAGGTCGACCTCGTAGGGCGTCCCGATCGAACGGACCAGCAAGCCGAGGTTTCCGCCGACGATCGGAGCCGTCGCCCGTCCCGGAGCGATGGCACGAACGTACGGGTCGTCGGGGTCGCGGGGGATCTCGCCGGTCGTGTCGCCGCGGAGGACCTTCAGCAATCGGTCCTTGTTGAATTGGGGCGTCTGCTCCCAGCCCATCCCCATGAGCCCGTTCGAATAGAACGTGGCCAGGCCGGTCCGCTGGAGGATCGCCACGTGGAGCGCGGTGATGTCCGAGTAACCGCAGAACGGCTTGGGGTTGGCCGCGATCACGTCGAAGTCGATCAACTGGATGACCTCGACGGCGCCGAAGCCTCCCTGGAGGCACTGCACCACGTCCACGTCGGGGTCGGCGAACATCTCCATCACGTCGCCGGCCCGAAGCCGGGGCGAGCCGGCGACGTAGTCGTCCTGGGCCCACACACTGTTCCCCAGCTTCACGCGGTATCCCTGGGACTCCCACCACTCCACGCCCCGCAGTACCTCCGAGCGATTGAAGTAGGGACTGGAGGTCGCCGGGACCCCGATCGTGCCGCCATCGGGGAGTGGCTTTCCGAAGATGGTCGCCAGCGGCATCAGAGCCGTTCCTGCGGCTCCCGCCGTTCCGGAAGGGGCTTGTGCAGCAGCTCCCGCACGTAGGCTACGCACTCCTCCACGGCGGCCTCCAGGAACCGCTTCCCCTTCTCGGCGGTAGCGAGGGTGGGCGAGCCCTGGACTCCGCTGCGGCTGAAGGACGACCACCACGGCATGTAGCGAAGGGGCCCGTCGGCCCACCACTCGAGCCGGGCATTGTCACCGGCGGGGTAGCCCTGCTCGTCCACAGCCTTGTCCATGGCCACTGCGTCGGGATCGATGGCGAGATAGATCGAGGTCTCGAGCTCGTCGGCGTGGGCCATGCCCCCAAACCCCGATTCGCGGATCTCCTCCACCGCTGCGATCCCCTTCTTCGAGACGAGATAGAAGGCCGCCGCGGCCACGACGTTCGGGTGGTCGATCATCACCAGGCGCGCTGCCATCTCAACGAGGTTCTGGTTCGAACCATGCCCGTTGTAATAGAGCATGCGCTTGAACCCGTGATGGGCGAGGGACGTCCCCACGTCCTTGCAGTAGCGGCAGAACGTGTCCCAACCGATCGAGATGGGCCCGGGGAAGTCCATGTGGTGGGGGTCGTAGCCGTGCGGGATCGTCGGCAGGAGGACGATCTCGTCGGGGGCGTCCTCGGCGGCGCGCCGGCAGATCTCCGTGATGATCCGGTCGTCGGTGTCTACGGGGAGATGTGGTCCGTGGTCCTCGAGCGTCCCTACGGGGATCAGGCACACGCGGTCCTCGGCGGCGGCGCGTCGAACCTCCGGCCAGGTCAGCCGTTCGTACAGGAGCGGTCGTCCCCACATCGGGCCGGTTCCTCCGTCAGCTCGCAGCGAACACGCTGGTCAGATCGATCTCTTCGTACGGCGCGGTACAGGGGTTGCCCGGAGCGACCCACATGAGTCCGGACTCGACATCGCACACCATCGAGAAGAGCACGGAGGCGGCGTCGTCGCCGTCGTGCGGATCGGGGTGGCGGCAGATGGCTTGCGGCTTGCTCTCGTGGTCGCGAAGGACCTCCATGACGCCCTCGGGCGTGTCGGGGTGACGCTCCTCGATCAAAGCGAGGAGCCGTTCGTAGCGGGACACGCTTCCGCTCGAGGGGGGCGGTCCCGCCTCGCCGAGCGCCGGGTCAAGGTAGTGGTTCGTGTGCGGGCCGGAGCCGGAGAGCAGGGATTGCTGGGTTGCGGTGGTCTCGACGATGAACGTGTCGCCGCCGCGGAAGGCGAAGACGTGGCCGTAGCCTCCGGCTCGGCGGGGCATGGCGGCGCGACGAACCGCGTCCATCCGGTCGGACGCCTCCAGGGAGTGCCGAGAGACGAGCACGCGCGGGACCCCCACGCCGTCGTCGGCCGCCACCAGCGACTGGATCCCTTGAGCACCACCGTATTCGTTCATCCCGACGGCGGGCAGGCAGCACACGATGGTTGGGGAGACCACGGCGGGCAGTCCCCGGCCCGGGGAGTCGAAGACGACCGCGACGTTGCCTTCGTCGCCTGCGAGCCACTGCTCGTTGTGGCCGAGAAGCGTGAACCCGGGTCCGCTCACCGCGAACGTCGAGCACCAGTCAGGTTGGACCTGGGGCCGCCGCGAGGGCGACGAGCCTGCGTCCGTCTCGATGAACGACGGATGTTCGGGGCCGGTGCCCAGCAGCGGCTCCAGCTCCTCGAAAGCGTTGACCGCGAACAGCTCCCACACCGGGACCATGGCTCCCTCGGCCATCCCCTTGATGGTCTCGGCGTAGGCGGGAGTCTCGGCTTCGGTCGCGTTGAAGTAGGGGGCCAGGAAGTCCTGGAGCTGGCGTGAGGCGATCCCCCGGCGCTCCAGGTACTCGTGGTAGAAGCCCAGGGACCGTTCGATCATCGGGCCGAGACCCCGGCCGACCTGCTGTCCGCGTTCCCGCGGAGTCCCTTCGGCCCGCACGACGCGAAGCTCGCTCACGCTCGCGCTCCCAGGATGGGACGGAGGAAGGTCGAGGCGAGAGTCGGCTGGCCGTCCAGGACACCATTGTTGCCCACCGCGCCCGGCCTAGCCAGCAGTCCCCAATCGAGGCGCGTCGGGGCGTCACCGCCCTTGCTCTTTTGGCGATTGCGGGTGTAGCCTCCCGGCCCTTCGATGGAGGGGACGCGTGGTTCCGGCGCTGTCTCTCAGCCTGGGAGGAGTGAGGAATGCTTCGACGGCGGGCTCTGGTTCCCTTGCTTGCGCTGGTGGTCGGTCCTTGGATCATCGGCCGGCCCCCCGTCGCCCTGGGGTCGAGTAGCAGAGCAAACCCATCTTTGCTCCGGGTCACTCATCGTGGGCTCGCCACGGTCACTCCCGGCGCTGACTTCAACGGTGACGGATACGGCGATACGGCGGTCGCCGTCTACGACGAGTCCTTGGAGGGCCCCACCACGAAAGTGGAGGCCGGGGCCGTCAACGTCATGTACGGCTCGAGCGGTGGCTTCACGGCCGACGGGAACCAGTTCTGGAACCAGGACAGCCCCGGCATCAAAGGGACCGCGGCTACCAAGAACAACTTCGGAAGGATGCCTTGCGGCGGTGACTTCAACGGCGACGGATATACCGACCTCGCCGTGGGCATCCCGCGGCAGA
>Ga0070708_100004496_pt1 | contig 10971 bp, 8 predicted proteins | sample KBSK5503metaG_FD_65469 | JGI IMG/M metagenome (GOLD analysis project Ga0070708, IMG submission 65469) | Corn, switchgrass and miscanthus rhizosphere microbial communities from Kellogg Biological Station, Michigan, USA - KBS K5-50-3 metaG | ecosystem: Host-associated > Plants > Roots >...
GCTGGTTGAGGCAACGGGGAATGCACCGTGCCATCCTCCCGATCTTCCTGCCTGGCAAAACCGCTAGCGGCATGCGCCAGGGTGGCAATACCTGCCCCCAACAGGCGACCGGCACCGTCAGCTGGGAAGCCTGGCTCCAGCAACACGAGAGGACACATCAAATCGGATGACGTCCGCGCGCCTTTCCGGCACGATCCAGCGTGAGGTGAGCAGGCAGCAATCAGTGTTTTTCTCACACGAGAAGAGCCGTCCCGGTTCAATGGCATCCTACCATCAAAAAACACAGACGGGCCTTCAGCACAAACACCTGAAGACCCTGGAGGAGAGGAATCATGCAAGCACGAATGAGTCAAAACCCGGTGATGATCGAGCCTTTCGCCCTGCAGGCCCTACAGACCCTGAGGAAGTCTGCGGAACAGGGCGCCGTGCCATCGGGAACGATCGGCCTTGTCCAACTGCGCGCGAGCCAGATCAATGGCTGTAGCGCCTGCGTTGACCAACATTGTCGCCTCCTCAAGGAAGCAGGCGAAACAGACGAGCGCCTCTTCGTCGTGGCGGCCTGGCGGGATGCCCCCTACTTCACCGACGCCGAACGCGCCGCCCTGGCGCTCGCCGAGGCCGTCACTCGTATAGCCGATCAGGCGGACCCGGTCCCAGACTCGATCTGGGAGGAGGCCGCCCGGCACTACGACGAGCAGGGACTGGCGGTCTTGATCCTCATGATCGCCACAGCCAACCTCTTCAACCGCCTCCATGTCACCATCAGGCAGGTGGCAGGCAGCCAGAGTTGGTAGCTCCTGATCCCAGGTGCGCAGGCGCCGGGGGAGAACCATACCCTCGGAGTCCTCTTTCCCGCGCGGATACTTGCGTAGTGCATCCGCTTCGTACAATCAAGCAACTGACGCGGGAGAAAACCTGCTCTGGCGCGGCCCCAGACCATCCCCAAAAGGGTGTCTGAATGGACGTATGTCTCCCAGCAGCGGAGGAGCATAAGAGATGTTCTTCTGCTGCCGGGAGACGTGAAATCGTGATCTTAAACACATCAATACATCTGAAGAAACGAAGGTTTTTGACACGCATGGAAGAGATTCCTCTTTTTCATCAGCGAGGTTGCATAAAAACCGTAACGTGGCAGATTATATGATAAACCCACGCAGGATATATGATAAATGACACCTTTCATATTCGCTTGCCTCTTCTGCTGTGCCTGCTGTGCTAACCATACTTGACGCCTGACCGTCTCTTGTTCCCTTTGCCGAAACTCAACATACTAAGAGCATGGCTAGCGAACTGGTATCAAACTCATAATTGCAGAGCTGTGCAAAATTATGAACCGCGCCCGGCAGAGAGAGCAAGATAGTATCTTATGCCAACCTGTGCTATACTTGGTGCCGAGGTGGTAGGAGGCCGATTTTCATTTATCAGATACTTCTATGAATACCAGCCGCTTCTCAGCCTAGAAGAAATTACGAGAAGTATTCTGGCTCTGCAGAATGAGACAGAGAGATTATTGCGCACCTTATTACCAATGCGGAGGTTGTAGCATGAGGGAAATTCAAGGGAATGCCAAAAAGGTTCAGCAATTGCTCAGTGGAACAAAATATGCTGTCGATTATTATCAGCGCGAATATAAATGGGGCGAAAAGCAAATTCGAGAACTGGTAGAAGATCTCGTTTCGCGCTTCTTGCAAGACTATGAGCCAGGACAAGAGCCTGAAGTAGTAGCTGAATATGGGCATTACTTTCTTGGCTCAATTATTATTAGTAACAAGAATGCTCAGCATTTCATTGTGGATGGCCAGCAGCGCCTGACAAGCCTGACGATCTTGCTGATCTATTTGAATAACTTGCAACGTGCGCGAGGAGTTAATCTCGTTCCAATCGATGAACTGATCTGTTCGGTGCACTACAGGCGGCGCTCGTTCAATATGAATGTAGAAGAATGGAGCGAATGTCTAGAGGCGCTCTATGCAGATCAAGCGTTTGACGAGACCGACAAGCCTGAGTCTGTGCAGAACATTGTACAACGCTACAATGACCTCAAGGATCTTTTGCCCGACGACGTATTAGATGATGCTTTACCGTTTTTTATCGACTGGCTCAAAGAGAATGTGCATCTGGTCGAAATTACCGCCTTCTCAGATGATGATGCTTATACGATCTTTGAAACGATGAACGATCGTGGCTTGCCCCTCAGCCTGCCGGATATGCTCAAGGGTTACTTGCTAGCAAATATTACCGACGGCCAGAAGAGGGATGAGGCGAATACGCTCTGGAAAAAGCGCGTGGGAGAGTTCGCAGAGTTCGGCAAAGAGAAGGATATCAGCCCCGATTTCTTTAAGGCGTGGCTACGCAGTCAGTACGCGGAGAGCATTCGTGAGCGCAAAAAGGGAGCAAAACCAGAAGATTTTGAGTTGATAAGTTCCGAGTTCCATCGCTGGGTGCGCAGCCATGAGAAAACTTTAGGATTGGCGAATAGCGCCAATTTCACCCAGTTTATTTTCCGGGATTTCGATTTCTACGCGCGTCAGTATCTCCGTCTGATGGAAGCATCGAACAAGCTCATACCAGGGCTGGAGCATATTTACTATAATGCACGTCTCGGTTTTACTACTCAGTACCAGTTGCTGCTCGCCCCGCTGAAGCCAACCAATAGCACAGAAGTAGTCAACCGAAAACTCAGGCTGGTGAGCATATACCTGGACATTTTATTGAACCGGCGCCTTTGGAACTGGCACAACATCGGTTTTTCGACGATGCAATACGCGATGTTCCTAACAATGCGCGAAATTCGCCAAAAACCGCCCGAAGAACTCGCTGACCTTCTCTATCAACGGCTACAAGGAGAAAAAGAGAGTTTTACAAACAATGGGCGTTTCGCGTTGACTCAGCGTAATCGCGACTTCGTGCATCTAATTCTGGCGCGTCTGACCGATTATGTCGGGTGCCAAACAGGGAAGCCCTCTTATTACGTCGAGTATGTGACAAGTACGGGAAAGAAGAAATACGAGGTGGAGCATATCTGGGCCAACAAACCAGAGCGGCATACTGCTGATTTTGCACAACCTGCCGATTTTCTCGAATACCGTAACCGTATTGGAGGGCTGCTCCTTCTGCCAAAGGACTTTAACGCGAGCTATGGAGCGATGCCATACGAGGAGAAAGTTTCCCATTATTATAAGCAAAATCTGCTGGCCGAGTCACTCTACACACAGTGTTACGAGCACGATCCCAGCTTCCTGAAGTTCATCGCGCGCTCAGGTCTGCCCTTTAAAGCCTATGCTGAGTTCCGCAAACGAGATTTGGATGAGCGTCAGGATCTCTATTGCCAGCTTGCTGAGCGGGTCTGGGACCCTGAACAGCTGCTGGTGGAGGTAGCGAAATGAAACGGGGCGAGCTGATTTACACGGAACTTCTTATCCCCAACTTTGCATCTATCCTGCCCGCAGTCTATAGCGCCAGATAGGGATATCCGTCACTCGCAGGGGCTGCGCGCGATTCTCTCAAGCGATAAGTCGCCGCACCGGCACATAAGCCCGTAATTTGTGGCGCGGTGGTCGATGACGACGGCATCAAGACATGAGACGACATTAAGAGGAGGCAAAAGTGGCACTCACTAATATCCCATCAACGTTCCAACCAGACGATGAAGAAGAAGTGCGCATTGCCATTGCACATTATTTTCGTGAATTGGGGTTTGAGGCCACCGAAATGAGCTTTGAGGATAAGTTTTCTATTCAACTTGGTCATACCTCGCTCGAACTAGGGGTCGCATCAAAGCGGACACGCAAATCCGCAAGGCAACGCACACGAGTCGCTGGGAGAAGTGACCTGCTTCTGGCACGCCATGGCCAACCTCTTGCTATTATTGAGACCAAAGCTCCTGATCATACGCTGACAGAGCAAGATGCATTACAAGCGCTGTCCTACGCTCGATTACTGGTAGATATGGCTCCCTATGCCATCGTGACCAATGGAAAAGAAACCCATGTCTACGATACCTTTGCCCGCTCGCTTGACGTGCTTGCAGTGCCGACAGAATCGCTGTGGTACAAACAGGGACAACGGGTCCTCTCCATAGGAGACGACCTCCGATTTCAAGCGGCACAAACCCTCATAGGAATCAATGCTCAAACCCTCCATCTCTTTTGCCAAAAGCAGGTCAGCGTTGCCTTAGAAGATCTCAAAGGGACAGCTTACGAGGGAAAACCATATATCCCCGAAGCCTATGTGTCACGGCTACATACCAGTGAGCAGTTGGCCATCTGGCTCACGACGACGAACCAGCCTTGCTTTGCTCTCATTGGGAACTCCGGCATCGGCAAAACCACATTGTTGTGTGCAACAGCCGAACAATACGTCGCCAAAGACTATTTCGTCCTCTTCTACTCCGCAAGTACTCTCAAGGACAATCTTGAGGCGGCCATCCGCAACGATTTTGTCTGGGAGTTTCATCGAGAGCGAGGACTCGCCCATATTATCGAACGGTTTGATGAGATTGCGCGGGTGCATGGGAAAACGCTCCTCCTTATCCTCGACGCCCTGGATCGCTTTCCAGGAAAACCAGAAAAATTGAAAGCAGAACTCCTTGACCTGATACCTCGCCTTAGAGGACGTTCTCTTCGGCTCTGCTTGAGTTGTAAATCCTTCGACTGGCCAGCCTTTATCATCGATGACGCTCGCAGCTTTAATAAGCTGGCAACAGCCATCTATCCCCCTCTCTCACAACCACAAACCGCTCTCCCACCTGATGCACACTCCGTTGGTACCTGGCTGCATGATTACACTGATGCAGAACTCGACCAGATTTTTTCTCGCTATCAACAACTCTTCGCCCTCCGAGGAACGCTGCAAGGAACTGTACGCCAGGCTTGCCATGATCCACTCATCCTCCGTCTCCTTGCCGAGGTATACAGTCACCGAAAGGAGATCTTGCCACAGAAGCTTTCTCAGCGCGAGCTATTTGAACGCTATTGGGCCGTTCAGCTCAGCAGGATGCGGCATCCGTGGGAAGCGGAGCAGTGGCTGACTGAGTTGGCGCGCATCAGTGTGGAGTCGCGTGAACGTCAGGTCACACTCACAGAACTGCGTCCCCATTTATCTTCGTCCGTTATGCAGGAGGAAACGTATTACGATCTCCTTCGTACTAATCTCTTGACAGTCACGACTGATCTTCCCGGACAATCGTCACTCTCCTTTACCCTCGACCCTTTCCGCAGCTATGTTTATGCACTTAAAGCACAAACCTGGCCAAACCAAATTCGACAGGGAAAGAGCCAGGAAGTCGCTTCCTTTCTCTGCCAACTCCTCTCTCACCCAATCGGGGTGGAAGTTGTTGAATTTTATATGCGGACAATAGATCAGGGAAAAACACGACTGCTGACAGATATCGCATTGTGTGATGTTTATCAATTTGTACAACTCCTGGAGATTCTCCATGGGAAAAGTTTTGTATCTGCAACCCCTCTAGGTGACGCTCACCAGCAAGCTATCCATGATTACTTAACACAATTCATCAGCGCTTACTCTGACCTTTCCCATGCTTATTTTCCTGCTCTCTGCGAGCGTATTGAGCCATATAAGGGTGAGATTGGGCTTTGGATTTCTACCTCTCAGGGGAAAAGGACGTATCAATTTCGGCGCAGAACAGCAGCGAATCCAGATCCGCTGCTGATTCTTTCTCCAACGGAAGCACAGTCTCTCTGGCCGGTACCGCGTTCCCAGGAAATCCGTGAGCACATACAACCATATGGGGGCATCACTCAGACATTCGGAGATCCTCCTCTCATTGAACAACTTCCCCAAAAAACGGCGTGGCAACGTATTCTTTCACAGGTAGCACGCCTCTTCGTCACACGCGCTTTAGACGAGAGCCATGCACCATTCCTCCTGCAAGAGCGCATCTGGCACACTCTCCTGTACGAGCCACATATCTTCTCAGAAGGCGTTCCCGTCACAGGCACATATTGGCAGGTCCTTGGCTTCTCCGCACCTGAGGAGATCCAAGATACACTATTAGAAGAGCTCCTCAAACGCACACATGCAGTGATCGAACACTATCGCACGCAATTGGCAAACTTGGTCCGTCAGCATGGACATCCCAATGAGCTCCCAGGCACACGGTGGTTTGGGATCTACATACAAAAACTTCAACGACTATGCTATTCCTTGCAAAAGCTGCAAGCAACGCAATCCTTCCTGCTGTTCCCATCATGGTATCAACATCGACTCTTTGAGTATCTTCGGACAGGAGACCTCCTTCCAACGCTTGCCTTGATCCGGCAGTTTTTCCCTTCTATCCTTCAATCGTATCGCTCCCTGGTGCAAGACAACGTCTCAGCCTTTGCAGACCATCTCGCCTTGTTTACTCATCCCGACGCCTCATTCTTGATAGAAGTTATTCCTGAGCCATCGCTTCCAGCATTCCATAGCGATTTCCTTCAGATAACGTATGCCCTTCTCCCCTCCGTCGATCTTCCTGAAAAATATCTCGTCTATACGTGCCAAGAACAGGACTCGCTCATGCATATCCCATTCCGTCGGCTAACGCTTGAGGGTTATTGGACCGAAACCTCCGGCAGGCAAGGAGCAAGTTTCGGGCAGGGGAAAATCGCCCAATGGGTTGAAGGAAGGTATATTGACGAACCCAATACCTCTTTTTATGTAACTCAATTTCCGAGTCACTATCCTATTCTTGAGCAGGTCTATCAACTTTTGGGGAATGAACTCTCCTCTCTCTTGCAAGGGAAACATCGCGACTGGCTAGACAATACCTCTGGTAAAATCGATGACGAGATGTTGGATTTCTTGATCGAGCTTCAATCACAAAACACTTGAGCGGCTGTCATCTTTCAAATAAAATAGGTGTGCTGGCTACTTCCTTCGGTACATCGCATACTTCTACCGCTTTTGCTTGAGAAGCGCGATGTACCATGCTCCTGTCTGACGCTTTGCGTCATAGCGCTTGGGACATCCGTTCAGGAAATCGGTCTGTTGTGCACGATGAAGTAGGCTTTCTTGCCAAAGCACGTGAGATGAGCGTACAATCAACACGGTCCATTCTGCGTATGCGCTCCGACCCTGCGCCCATTTTCACAAAGAAGAGGTTCTATTTGTGCTGTGTGTGTGTTTCCCTCGATCAAGCAACGCGTCTCTTTTTGCTTCCATGCGCTTCAAGAACGTGTTTTGCGGTGGATGAAGCCTGTGGTGGCTACTTGCGATATCCGTTCGCCAAATGAGCCCTTTGAGAACACCTTCCCACGTTTCTCGCGCCTTGCGGGCGAGACAGTGGGAGAGTAGAATGAGCATGAATTCACCGGCTCATCTTCACATAGGGGATTTATACACTGTGCATGGCTTTCTCACCTTCATCAAACGTTTGACAAACATGTGCCTCCAGTCGATCCAACACCACTTCGTCGACTGGACAAAACCAGCTACCACCTCTCTCTGGTTGGGGACCGTGGCTGACCTTGCCAGAAACAAGTCCGAACTCGTGGCCGAAAACGCACTCCTCCGCCAAGAATTCATCATCCTTAGCCGACAAGTCAAACGACCTGTTTTCAAGAAGACCGATCGGATGCTCCTGGTGCTTCTGGCGAGGATGGTTCGGACCTGGAAGCAAACCTTGTTCGTCGTTCAGCCAGAGACGCTTCTGCGGTGGCATCGCCAGGGTTTTCGGCTCTTCTGGAAGTACAAATCCAGAGCAACTGCTTGCAAACCAAAGATATCCGCAGAGATCGTGGCCTTGATCAAGGAAATGGCCAGGGACAACCGACTGTGGGGAGCGGAGCGGATCCGTGGCGAATTACTCAAGCTGGGTAGACGCGTCTGCAAACGCACTATTCAGAAATATATGAGACAGTGCGCACAACTCCACCACGTAGGCAAAACTGGGCGACCTTCCTTCACAATCATGCTCAGCAAATCTGGGCCTGTGACTTCCTCCCAGTTACCGACCTGCTTTTCCGGCCGCTCTTTGCCTTCTTCATCATCGAACTGCACTCACGCAAAGTGATCCATGTGGGCGTGACGCGGTCTCCTAGCGATGCGTGGGTAGCACAACAGCTGCGGGAAGCCACCGCCTATGGCGAAGGACCGAAGTACCTCATCCGTGATACCGATGGCAAGTTTGGTGCGAACTTCGCCCGTGTTGCGAAGACGAGTCGGATCGAGATTCTCCAATCCCCGTATCACGCCCCGCGAGCGAATGCCATCTGTGAACGCTTTCTCGGAAGTGTGCGTCGCGAGTGTCTCGATCGTCTGCTCATCTTCCAGGAGAAGCAACTCCATCGTGTGCTTAACGCGTCTGTGCTCTCCTTCAACCAGGCCCGGTCGCATCAAGGGATCAGGCAACAGATTCCAGAGCAGCAAGCTGGGTCAGTGCCAGCAGATCACCCAAGTGGCAAGGTCATCTCCTTCCCGGTCCTGGGTGGTTTACATCATGATGACCGCCGAAGTGCCTGAGTTTTTTCAGAGATGAAGGACTGACTGCCTGAGGCATGCGCGGAATACCCCTGGATTCACTTTTGTCGTTGTGTGGAGAAACAGCAAGCAGTTTCTTGTCGTTTTCCTTGATGGAGGGAACAAACCAAATTGACGTTTGTGTCATGGTCAGTGAGTTTTTATCTGGGATAGCAAGAATATTCTCCCAAGCCTCACTCAGTGTGCATATCAGTCGTCAACAAACCAGGTAATTGAAGAGGGAAACTCTCAATTTTCTCCGCGGATATCTTATGTAGCCAGCACAGGAGAAAAAATTGCGTTGCTGTACAGTTGCTGTATATAGGTGAATTTCACAAATATAAAAACGCCTCAAGCCTCTTCTCCTGTGATTATTCCCATATCTTTGCAGTGCGCTGGACGCATAAAATTGCAGTAAAGTGCTTCTCGCACGCTCAAAATCCGGAAGCTTATAGAAGAGTTTTTTGACAATTTGGCTGCATATCATTGCAGAAAGTCAAAAATGGACGCATAAACCTTCAGAAAGTTGCAGAGGAGACCAAGCGAAAAACGTTGTTCGCCACTCATTTTTAAGAACGGATATACTAAGTAGCCAGTACACCATGCTTGAGCAGTGCGTTTTGAATAAAATCAGGCATTGGGTAAATCGGTCGTTTGAGACGTGATGCTTGTTCTTGTCTCATCTTGTTCCTCCTCAAGAGTCTGCGACCTAACTGGAGAGATGACTTTTTTCGCTTTCAACGAAAGGGATGCATCTTTTTCTCCACTCTACTATGAAAACAGGGCAATTCCCGTCCCAGTTTTCCCTTCTTGACAAAGGGAAGTGACGTATCATCCCCACGTTGCTCCTACTTCTCTTGCCAGGAAGAACGTGTGGAAAAAGAATAGGAAGAGAGGAGGATCGTTGCGCGAGTAAGAGATCATTTGGAACCAGGCAGAGTAGTTTATTCCTCTTGCGTCACCGCTGTAGAATGATATGCAAGAACACCAACGGGAGGGGTGCATTAAATGGCCAATCTTGTCTTTCGCACATTCCTCTTTTTCAGCTCATATCTCCCGCTCGTCCCGGTCTTCTGCTTACTCTATTGGGATGCCCAGCCACGGCGTTCGGTCATTCTCTTGGTAGCAGGTCTCGTGGTACTCGCGTTAGTCTCGGTGTATTTGAAGCTAGTTGTGCCAAAGATAAACACTGTGCCAGTGCGAGTGCGAGAGGTACAGGCGCGCGACATTGATACGATGAGCTATATCGCGGCCTATATTTTGCCGTTTCTCACTTTCACCCTGGACAGCTGGAAGCAGATCCTCGCGATCGTCTTCACGTTTGCCATCTTTGGCTTTCTCTACGTGAACTCTAGCATGATCTCTATCAACCCAACCCTCAACCTGCTCTTTCGCTACCACCTGTACGACATCGTGGTAGAGGGAAAAGAAGACGAGCATTTTTTCCTCCTGTCACACAGGAAGCGACTTCCCGGCAGCACACTGATGGAGGTCGTCGACCTAGGCGTTGGCATCCTCGTGGAAACTGGAAAGGAGTAAACGCAGTATGGGAACAGAAACGCGCAATAGCAATGCACAGCACTTGCTCAAAGATGAGCTCCTCCAGCTTGACCTGAGCAACTACCAGGTCGCCGTCTGTCTCGCCTCCTACAAGAAAAACCAGCACATCCCGACATTCCAGCAGATCCAGATGAAACGCTCCCTGTCAGAGACATTTCGCAGCATCGTTGCCTATACCCTGGAACAGTTGAGGAACGAGAGCGACCTGCGCCTGTATGCCTACCGCTTCGATAGCAATCCCACAGCCGACACCATCGAATATCTTGACCTATCTCAGCCGCCCTACGACCTCATCAGCACGCAGATTAAAGAGCTGGCGCAGCCGATCGTCGGCATGCCGCATTTCCAGCAGGATCCGGCGTTCCTGCGCAATGTGCGCTACTATGCGATTGTGCTCCAGCCGCGAGTAGAAGGAGCTGCCGGGCCTTTCTGTTTTTTTCGCCAGTACTGGCCTCGGCGTAAGCTGGCACGCCGAGGCCTGCTAGCGGCAGTCTCCGTCGAACGTGGCTATTATGACCGGGTGGAACCGGTGGACATTTTTCTCTTCGACGAGATGATCGACGCCATTTGCTGGAAGCAGACGCTGCTGGTGCTTCAAAAGGAAGCGATGCACCAGATGTTCCGCTTTTTTGAAGCGCTCATTGAAACCGTTGACGAGAGTACCCAGCGGCTCACCCAGCACTTTCCCATCACCGGGATACAAGAACTAGCCAAAGCCTGTCGGCGCGACCCTCGAAAAGCGGCGAGGCTGCGAGGTATTATGCAGAAGTCCTACCTGCCTAGGGTCACTATGGATCGCCTGATAACCTTTATCGAGGAGCGCAAACTTGGTATACGCCTCGAAAATGGGGCAATCGTCTACGAGCAAAAAAGCCTCTGGCAGCTACTTCGCCTGCTCAACGACGATTTCCTCATGTCACAACTAACCGGCGAATACTATGAGGTAAA
>Ga0070708_100004498_pt1 | contig 10969 bp, 9 predicted proteins | sample KBSK5503metaG_FD_65469 | JGI IMG/M metagenome (GOLD analysis project Ga0070708, IMG submission 65469) | Corn, switchgrass and miscanthus rhizosphere microbial communities from Kellogg Biological Station, Michigan, USA - KBS K5-50-3 metaG | ecosystem: Host-associated > Plants > Roots >...
CGCTACACGACCAGCCTGACCGTCTTCAACGCAATGGCTGCGGCCGGATGGGTGTTCGAGGGCGACGGCAACACCAAAGTGTTCGCCTGCGTGCCGCCGTAACCATGCAACGCCGACGGTTCCTGGGCGCGTCGGTCGGCATCGCGGGCAGCCTCATCCTCGGCTGCCGCGACAACGGCGAGAGTGGCAACGCGAGTGCGCCGCCCGCGACGCTCGGCGCGCTGACGGCGGGCCAGCCACTGCGCGCCCTCACTGCACTGCAAAACCAAAGCGCGGTGGCATCGAAGTTCGTGGCGACGCTTGTCGCTGCTCCCGCGTCGGCGCTGCTTATGGATGGAAGCGCCACGACCATGGCGCTCTACAACGGCGTGAATCCCGGACCGCTCATCGAACTCATTGAAGGCCAGCACGTTGCCATCACGCTGGAAAACGGCCTGTCCCAGGAGTCGACGATCCACTGGCACGGGCTGCCCGTTCCCTCCGGCCAGGACGGCAATCCGATGGATCCGGTGCCTGCGGGCGCAAGTCACATTTATGAATATGATGTGCCCGCCGGTTCGGCCGGAACGTATTGGTATCACCCGCACCCGCATCTCAAGACCGCGGAGCAAGTCGCGCGTGGCCTGGCAGCGCCGATCATCGTGCGCGCGAGCGACGATCCTCTCGCCCACGTTCCGGAAGTGACGCTCTTCATCACCGGCGTGCGGCTCGATGCGAACGCGGAAATTTCGGCCGACAACGCCGTCGACTGGACGGTCGGCCGGCAGAACGAAACACTGCTCGTCAACGGCGGGCGGCTTCCGGTGCACACGACCCAACCCGGCGCGACGCAGCGATGGCGGATCCTCAACGCATCGGCGTCCCGCGTCTTCCGCCTTGCGTTGGAGGGGCACACGCTGACGCTCGTCGGAACCGATGGCGGATTGCTCGGCGCGCCTATCGCAGGTCTCACTGAAATTCTTCTTGGAGCCGCGCAGCGGGTCGAAGTCGTGGTGAACGTTCGCGATGCACCCAATGCAACCTACCGCCTTCGCGCATTGCAATATGAGGCCGATTATCTGGGACTGGGCACGTACGCCGACGCGGATCTCATGACGCTCGCGACGACGGGCGAGCCGCGCGCCATGCCGCTGCCCATACCTTCATCACTGCGGCCGATTGCGGACCTGGGCGAAGCTGCCGCGCAGCAGCACATTGAGTTGAGCGAGGTGTCCGGACTGTGCACGCGCAGCGGCGCTACAACCGCATTTCTGATCAACGGCCGCATTTTCGATCCGGAGCGCATCGATCTTGTGTCCACCGTCGGTCGCATCGAGACGTGGGAGATCGTGAACGACACGGCGATGGCGCACCCATTCCACATCCACGGGACGCAATTTCAACTCGTTTCCCGGCAGATCGGCACGGTCGTGACACCGGCCCCTTATCTCGCGTGGATCGACACCGTTCTCATTCCGTCGAAACATACGGCGACGATCAAAGTGCGGCAGACGCTCCCCGGAAAACGCATGTTCCACTGCCATATCCTCGAGCACGAGGACAACTGCATGATGGCGCTGCTCGATGTGCTGCCCGCTTAGCCACTCCCACGCGCGCGCAACCTCTCCAGGAATGCGCGGTGCAATAACACCCACAGAACCGCGGGCACGACGGCCGGCAGGATCAGCGAACCGAACTGATACGCGAACGCGATCAACTCGCGCTGCCATTGCGTGAAATTGGTCTGCGACGCGATCGCCGGCGGCGCGGCAATCGCGATGCCTTTGAGGAAGTCGGCCAGCACGCCCCACGCAACGAATGGCACGATCACGGCGTAGCCCAGCGCCAGTGTGCGCCACCATCGTCCCTCGCGCGCCGCGAGCGTCAACGCCGCGAAGAAGGGCATGCCGAACGCGTAGACCAGCATGTTGACGTCGACGCTGACCACGCCCGCCGCTACACCCTCGCCGGGCTTCAACGTCGTGATGAACGACAGCGTCGAACCACCGGGGTCGATGCCGCGCACGAGGTCGCCGAAACCGAAACGCGCAACGAGTTGGACGAGAAGGCGCACGGGCCACAGCAGGATCGGCGCCAACAGGTACCACGCGCCGAAGGTCACCGGCAGCCATGCCACCGCAGCCGCCACGAACCGCGTCAGGGGGCTTTTCAGGAATGGCAACGCGGTCCGACCCGACGGCTGTTCGCGGAAGTCGCCTTCGCTCATCCGGCAGCGAGCGCGGGTGGCGCGCCCGGCGGAATGCCTGCGTCGTCAATGCGCGGAACGCGCCGGACCCAGATGAGCCAGACGACGAGCACGTCGAGCATGATCAGCGCCTGCCACACGTATAGGTGCGCCCATTCGAAGACGTCGTAATTCCACTGCCCGAGGTAGAACAGGCTGATGACGCGCAGGATGTTGAGGAGCTGGACCGCAACGATGCCGATGACGAGGCCCAGGAACTTGTGCTTCCACGGCGCGGGAAACGCGAGCATCGCCGCGAGGAGCACCAGCGTTGCCTCCACACCGTTGCATCCGGCTTCGATCGACACCGCAAAGCCGTTGGTCGTGCTGCGCATGATCTTGCCGGCCGACACGACACTGCCATCGAACAGAGTGACGATCGACGTCGACAGGTGGGCGAGCGCGGTGGTCCACGGCACGACGAACCAGTCCTGGGCCCAGGGGGTCAACTCCAGCCCGAACAGCACGGCGAGCAGCACGACGAACAGGATGAAAAAGCGCAGCATGCGGCGGATTCTACAGGTTCGGGAAATCCGGAACGCGGAACGTCATGACCGCGCGAGCGGAGGATTCTGCGCAAAGTAGCGCACGATGCCGTCGCGAATCGACACGGCGAATTTCTGCTGCTGGGGCTCGCTGCGCAGCTTCAGTTCCTCGTCCGGGTTGGAGATGAACGCGGTCTCGACCAGGATCGACGGAATGTCGGGGGCCTTGAGCACCGCGAATCCCGCCTGCTCGACGGTGGCCTTGTGCAACGCATTGTGCGTGCCGATGCCCGCGAGGACCTGCCGGCCGACCTTCAGGCTGTCGCTGATCTGCGCGGTCTGCGACAGGTCGAGCAGGGTGCGCGCGAGCATCGGATCGCGCCGGTCGAGGTCGACACCGCCGATCAGGTCGGCGCTGTTTTCTTTCTGCGCCAGCCATTTCGCGGCGGCGCTGGTCGCGCCGCTTTCCGACAACGCGAAGACCGACGAGCCGCGCGCGTGGGCTTCGCGATAGGCGTCGGCATGGATCGAGATGAAAAGATCGGCCTGCACGCGCCGCGCTTTCTGCACCCGGTCGGCGAGCGGCACGAAATAGTCGTCGTCGCGCGTGAGCATCGCCCGCATGTTCGGCTCCGCGTCGATCTGCACCTTCAACTTCCTGCCGATCGCGAGAACGACATTTTTCTCGTACGTCCCGCGGTGGCCGATCGCGCCCGGATCCTCGCCGCCGTGGCCGGGATCGATGGCGACGGTGATGCGCCGCTGCGCGGGCTTGCTCTCGGCGCGCGATTCCCGCGGGCGTTCGCGTGTGGGCGGAGCAGCCTCCGGTGCGCGCGCGGCCGCGGCTTTCTCCTTCGCCTCCTCGGCTTCGAGCAGCGCCATCATCGGATCGATCGGCGTCATCGGATAGATATCGAGGGCCAAGCGATACCCGTATTCGGCGAACGGCTTCAACGCGAACGCGTCGGGCCTCACTTCCCCCTTCACGTCGATCACGATGCGCAGAACGTTCGGCGGAAGCCTGGTGAAGCGGATCCTCGCGATATACGGGTCAGTGGATTGCACCCGCGACGGAAGCTGCGCCAGGTCCGGCGAGATCTCGACACCTTCGAGGTCGAGCACCAGCCGCTCGGGATTCTTCATCGCGTGCAACTGATACGCGACCGGCGCCGGCGACTCGAGGATCACGCGCGTGTATTCCTGCGCCGGCCACAGGCGGGCGGAGGCGATGCGGCCGGCTTCGGCCCATGCGCGTGGCAGGATCAGTTGGGCCGCCGGCACCAGCAGCCATTGGCATGCTCGGCGGCGCTCGATCGAAACGCGGGTCAGCGTGTTACGGCAAGCGCTGCGAGCGCTTGCCTTATCGCGGCGTGGCATCGTTCACCATTCGCCGTGGCTGCCGACAACGAGAGTTCGCGCCCGGTCGCGCCGGAGGCCGGGTGCTCGAGCACGACGTCGAGATCGGCCGGCGGCAGGAGCCCGGCGACGCGCTCCGGCCATTCGACCACGCAGACCGCGTCGTCCCTGAAACAATCGGCCAGCCCCGCCGTTTCCCATTCGCTTGGATCTGAGAACCGATAAAAATCAAAGTGATAGAAGTATAAACTCGAAAACGGGTAATGTTCAACCAATGTGTACGTGGGACTCTTGACCGGGCCGGCCCAGCCCATGGCACGCAACACGCCCCGCACGACGGTGGTCTTCCCCGCGCCCAGATCGCCGTGCAACGCGATAACCATCCCGCCGACAAGCGCCTGCGCAAGCGCTGCGCCCACGCGCTCGGTCGCGGCGGCGTCGGCAAGATGAAAGCTAAGGGGCATCCGGCGACCAAGGATCGTTTACGCTAACAGAAATGGATGATACCGGCGCAACCGCGACCGCACGCGCAACCCAGGATTGGGCAGCGCTGGCGGCCGACATTGCGGCTTGGGGCGACGAACTCGGATTCCAGGCCATCGGGATCAGCGACACCGAACTGTCGGCCGAGGAGGCCCATCTCCTTCGATGGCTCAATAACGGACGGCACGGCGCGATGGACTACATGGCGCGGCACGGCACCGCGCGCGCCCGCCCTGCCGAGCTTGTCCCGGGGACGGTCCGCGTCATCACGGCGCGGATGAATTATTGGCCGGGGCAGGCGAACGACGCCGGCAAAACGCTCGCCGACCCGGCATCGGCGTACATCGCGCGTTATGCGCTGGGCCGCGATTATCACAAGGTGCTGCGTGCGCGCTTGTCGCAACTCGCGGACCGTATTCGCGAGACGGTCGGCGAATTCGGCTATCGCGTTTTCACCGACAGCGCGCCGGTGCTCGAAGTCGCACTCGCGGCCAAGGCCGGCGTGGGCTGGCGCGGCAAGCACACGCTGCTCTTGACGCGCGACACGGGCTCGTACTTCTTCCTGGGCGAAATCTACACCGACCTGCCTTTGCCGGTAACGCCGCCCACATCCGACCACTGCGGGACTTGCACCGCGTGCATCGATGCGTGCCCCACCGGTGCCATCGTCGGTCCCTACGAGCTCGACGCGCGCCGTTGCATTTCGTACCTGACGATCGAACTTCCCGGCGCCATCCCTGAAGACTTGCGCCCGCTCATCGGCAATCGCGTCTATGGCTGCGACGATTGCCAGCTCGCGTGCCCGTGGAACCGGTTCGCGCAAGTCACCGGCGAACGCGACTTCGACGCCGTTCGCCACGGCCTCGACCGCGCGAGCCTTGTCGAGCTCTTCCGCTGGACGAAAGAGGAATTCGAGAAACGGATGGAAGGCAGCGCGATCCGCCGTATCGGTTACGAGCGCTGGTCACGAAACCTGGCGGTCGGCCTCGGCAACGCGCCGCGGAGCGCAGACATCATGGCAGCGCTCGAGCGCCGAGCGAACGATCCGTCACCTCTTGTGCGCGAACACGTTGCGTGGGCGCTCGAGCGCCAGCGGCGATCGGAATCCGGATAGGATTGCCCGAGTCGAGCGAAGACGGCAGGTATCGTCTCTGCCGCGCTAAGGCGGCAACGTCCTGGCCACCCGCAACCCGACGTTGCTATTGCGGTTTGCCGACCCTAGCCAGAAACGCTCGGCCGAGCGCAACACCGAAGGGGGCTCGTCCCAGGCACCTCCGCGCAGCACGCGGCCCCGGCAATCATTCGTTTCTTGGGCGCTGCCGTCGGTTGGCGCGCCGGCGTACGACAGGTAGCAGTCCTGCACCCATTCCCAGACGTTGCCCAGCATGTCGTACAGGCCCCAGGCGTTTGGCCGGTAGCGGCCCACGGGCGCGGCGAACCAGTAGCCGTCCTTGCACAGGGCACGCTCGGCCCAAACGCGGCCCCGCGGCCCGATGGTCCTGTCGGTGCCGTTGGCATACGTGCAGCTCACCTCGTCGTCTCCCCAGGGCCGGCGGGTCGTGCTGCCGGCGCGTGCGGCGTACTCCCATTCGGCCTCGCTGGGCAGGCGCCAGCCCTTGACGCCGCTATGCTCGTCGAGCCAGCGGATGTAGGCCTGCGCGTCCAACCAGCTGATGCAGACGACGGGTTCGTTGTCCTTCTGGCCCCAGCCCGGTTCGCGCCAGCTGCGGCCCTCGCGCCACGCCCACGCGCCATCGTCCGCCTCCCAGGTTTTGCAACCTTGCGCCTGGACGTTGCGCTCGGCCTGGGTCTGGTAGCCGCTGGCGCGCGCGAACTCCCGCCACTCCGCCACCGTCACTTCGGTCTTGCCGAGCGCGAAAGGCTTCACCCGCACCACCCGCTGCGGAAGCTCGTCGTCGCCTCGCTCGGAATCGCCAGCCGGGGTGCCCATCATGAACTCGCCGCCGGGGATCGACACCATCTCGGGGCAGACGGCGCAGTCGCGCGTCACCGCAACCAGTGGCGCCGACGCGGCATCGGCCGACCAGGCCGGCGCCCATTGGACGGCAGCGGCCGCGGCCCACACTGCGATCAGCATCTTGCGCATGACGTGCTCCACGCGCGCTCTTCCATCGCCTTGCTACTGAAAGCCGCGCGCCGCGTCTATCTGATCAGTTGATTCATCGAGACAATCGGCAGCATCACCGCCAGCACCAGCACAAGCACGATCGCGCCCATCACGACGATCAATGCCGGCTGCAGCAGCGCGGCGAGCCATGCGAGGCGGCGCTCGGCGTCTCGCTCGAGCTCCTCCGCGGCGCGCTCGAGCATCGGCGCCAGGCGCCCGCTCCCCTCGCCGCTCGCAACGAGGTGTATGAGCACCGGCGGAAATTCGGCCTGTTCCTTGAGAGCACGCGACAGCGTAACGCCTTCGCGGACAAGTGCGGCTGCGCGATGTGCTGCGCGCCGCAACGGGATCATGCGCACGACATCCGTGGCTGCGTCGAGCGAACGCAGCAAGGGCGCCCCGCTGCCCACGAGGATGGCGAGCGTGCTCGCGAAGCGCGCCGCGTCGAGACTTCGCGCAAGCTTGCCGGCGACGGGCACGCGCAACAGCCACGCATGCCAGCGCGCGCGAAACGGCGGCCGCCGATTGGCGAGCGCAAACACCGCGACGGCAACCACGACAAGACCGAGCCACAGCCATCCCGTTGCGCGGAAGAAGGCGCTGGTCGCGATCAGTGCCTGTGTGAGCCAAGGCAACGTCTGCCGGCTTTGCTGGTAGACCGAAACCACTTGCGGGACGACATACGCCAGCAGCACCGCAATGACGGCAAAGGCGATCACGGTAACGATGGCCGGATAGATGAGCGCCAGCACGACCTTTTGCCGCAGCGCCTCGCGGGCCTCGAGGTAGTCGGCAAGCCGCGCCAGCACGTCGGCAAGACGTCCGGTTTCCGCGCCCGCGCCCACCAGACCGAGATACAGCGGCGAAAACGTTCTGGGATAGCGGGCCAGCGCCGCAGGCAGCGCTTCGCCGGTCGCGACATGCGTCCTCACGGCCGCGACGAGCTTTGCGGCGCGTGCGTCGTCGGCCTGTTCCGCGACCGCGGCGAGCGCCTGGTCGAGAGGCATCCCCGACTGAACGAGTGTGGCGAGCTGGCGGGTCGTCAACGTGATGAGCGCCGCGGGAAGCCGCACGTTCGGCAGCCAATCCGACCGCGCCACCGCTTCCGAGACCGCGGTCGGCGTGAGGCCTTCGGCACGCAGGCGATCGCGCGCCGCACGCGGACTCTCGGCCTCGAGCACGCCCTGCTTCACGCGCCCCTGCGCGTCGACGGCCTCCCAGCGGAACGCGGGCACCGTCGCCACGTCAGGCGTCGCGCGTGACGCGCAACAGTTCCGCGAGCGACACCGAACCTTCCGCGATCCAGCGTGCGCCATCGGCACGCATCGAGTGCATGCCGCCGCGCGTTGCCGCCGCGCGCAGCGCGAGTTCGCCCGCACCGTCGTGAATGTTGCGGCGCAGGGATTCGTCAACCGGCAGCAATTCGTAGACGCCCGTGCGTCCGCGATGGCCGGTGTTGTTGCACGCGTCGCAGCCCGGCGCGCCCCACACCGGCTGTGTCGGTGGCAGGCCCAACGACGCATTGAGCTTCGCCTCGCCGGGGGACGGCGCGTGCGCAATACGGCACTCCGGGCACAGCGTTCGCACGAGGCGCTGCGCCAACACGCCCAGCAGGCTCGATGCCAGCAGATACGGCTCCACACCCATGTCCGAGAGGCGCGTCACCGCGCTCGCCGCGTCGTTCGTATGCAGCGTCGCGAGCACGAGGTGCCCGGTCAGCGACGCCTGCACGGCAATCTGCGCCGTCTCCAGGTCGCGAATTTCACCGATCATGATGATGTCCGGGTCCTGCCGCAGGATCGCGCGCAGCGCGCGCGCGAAGTCGAGCTCGATGTGCGGACTGACCTGCGTTTGCGCGACGCCGTCCAGCGCGTACTCGATCGGATCCTCGACGGTCATCATGTTGACCGAGCCGCGCGGCAGCCGCGACAGTGCGGCATAGAGCGTCGTCGTCTTGCCCGAACCCGTGGGGCCCGTCACGAGCACGATGCCGTGCGGCTCGCGAATCAAGCGGTCGATCGCATCGCGCGTCGCCTCGCTCATGCCGAGCGCCGTGAGATCGAGCCGCGCCGAGTCCTTGTCCAGCAGTCGCAGCACGATGCGCTCGCCCGAGCCCGTCGGCAGTGACGACATGCGGACGTCGACCAATTTGTCGCCAAGCTTCAGCGTGATCCGCCCATCCTGAGGCAACCGCTTTTCGGCGATGTCGAGGCTCGCCATGATTTTCAGCCGCGACACGAGTGCTGCGTGAAGCGCGCGCGGCGGCTCGATGACATCGCGCAACACGCCGTCGACGCGAAAGCGCACGACTGAACGCGCTTCGTACGGCTCGAAATGCAGGTCCGACGCGCGCTCGCGCAACGCCTGCAGCAGCAGCGCGTTGATCATGCGGATGACCGGCGCCTGCGGCGAGCTGTCGAGCAGGTCTTCGCTCGCAGGCAGGTCCTGCATCAGGCGCGCGAGGTCGGTCTCCCGCGCCACGTCGCCGGCCCACGTTGCTGCGCTCGGCGCCGCCTGGTTGTACGCGCGCGCCAATTGCGCGGCAAATTCCTCCGCGCTGACCGAACGCGTGACCAGCGGCCGCTGCAACACACGCTTGATTTCGACGACGCCGTCGGGTGTGGCTCCCGGACGCGTGAGCACGACGACCGCGTCGCCTTCGACGCTCGCGGCGAGGACGCCGTGCGCCTTCGCGAACGCGTAGGGAATCTGCGCCGCGAACGTGGCGGCATCGGGCAGCGTCGGGCGGGCGGTCATCGCAAGAAGCGCGCGGCGCGCGCCGGCTATTTGGGCGTCGCCGGTGGCGGCGCCGCCGGCTGTGGCGTCATTGGCGCCATTCCCGGGTACGGCAACAGTCTCGGAATGGGCGGGTCGGGCTGCAGCGGCGTCCCTCCCGGATTGGCTGCGGGCGTCCCCGGCATCACGCCCTCGCGCGGCAGCACCGGGATCGTCGGGTCGTCCCAGAACCACAGCGGCTTGCCGAGATTGTATTCCTGCTGGTTCATGATGTAATCGTAGCGCTCCGACGTCAGCGCGCGCCCCTGCGAATCGTTGCGCACGACGGTCGGCTTGATGAATACGAGCAGGTTGGTCTTGGTCCGCTGGCGCGTGTCGTAGCGGAACAGTTGGCCAAGGAACGGGATGTCGCCGGCCACCGGCAGCTTGTCCGTTCCGTTCGTCTGGCTGTCCTGGATCAAGCCACCCAGGACCACGATCGTCCCCTGGTCGACGGTCACCGTGGACTCGAGCGCGCGCTTGGACAGGACGATGCCCGTCGTCGTCGTGACCGATTCGACGCGGGAGACTTCCTGGTAGATGTTGAGACGCACCGTGCCGCCCTCGGTGATCTGCGGCTTCACGCGCAGCAGCACACCCACGTCGTGCCGCTCGAACGTCTGGAACGGCTGGACCGTCGACGACGAGCCGGTCGTTGCGTACTGGCCGGTCACGAACGGGATGTTCTGGCCGACGATGATCCGCGCTTCCTCGTTGTCGAGCGTGAGCAGCGTCGGCGTCGACAGGATGTTGGCATTGGCGTCCTGCTCCAGCGAGCGGATGAGAAGCGCGAGATTCGTGATGATCCCAAGTCCGGGTATCGCGATCGTGCCATTGAGGATGCCGAGGTTGAGGCCCTGGCCCAGCGAGCTCAAGTTGATCGCGCCGCTGACGATGTTGTTGCCGCCGGTCGGCGAGCCGAAGTTGGTGCCGCCGAAACCCTGCACGTTTTGCTTGTCGAGCCCCTGCAGCACTTGCCACTGGATGCCGAATTGCGCGGTCTTGTCCGACGTCACTTCGACGATCAGCGCCTCGACGAACACTTGCGCGCGCCGCACGTCGAGCCGGTCGATGATCGCACGCAGGTTGTTGTAGACGGGCTCGGGCCCCATGATGATCAGCGCGTTGTTGGCGACGTCGGCCTGGATCGTCACGTTGCCGGTGTTACCGCCGCCGCCTCCCGCGCCGCTCGTGAACGGATTCGCTGCAGACACGGGTGCTGCCACGACCGGGGCGTTGGGGCCCGGCGCCGTGCTCTGGCTGCCGAACATCGACTGCGTGGGGGCGCTTTGTACCACCGCGATGTCCGAACCGCCCGACAAGAGCGCGCGCAGCGTTTGCGCGACCCGTGCAGCCTCCGCGTTGCGCAGGTACACGATGAACATGTTGCCGCCGGCGCGCTGCGGCGTGTCGAGCTGCTCGATCAGCGTCTTGATCCGCGCCGTGCGGCCGGGATTGTCCGAGCGCAGCAGAACGCTGTTCGAGCGCGGGTCGGCGACGATCATGACTCTTTGCTGC
>Ga0070708_100004499_pt1 | contig 10969 bp, 11 predicted proteins | sample KBSK5503metaG_FD_65469 | JGI IMG/M metagenome (GOLD analysis project Ga0070708, IMG submission 65469) | Corn, switchgrass and miscanthus rhizosphere microbial communities from Kellogg Biological Station, Michigan, USA - KBS K5-50-3 metaG | ecosystem: Host-associated > Plants > Roots >...
AGAGCAAAACGCGCGCCTCGCGAAGGAGCTCCTCCCGGACGGCGCCCTCCGGAGCGATGCGAATCTTCAACGCGACATGGCGGTCGAGCTGGTGATCGAGCGCGCGGACGACCCGACCTTCACCGCCTTCCCCGATGACCTCGAGCGGCTCGTAGCGTCCGCGAAGAAGCTCGGTCACCGGTTCACGCGTCCGAGCGGAGATCCGCGAGCATGACCGCGCCTCGAGTCACCGCCGCGTTCGCAAGCTTCACGCGACGCCGCTCATCGCCGGCGGGGATGTCGAACTTGTCGTAGAGGCGGGACAGGTGCTGCTTCACCGCAGCCTCCGAGACGACCAGGGCCTCAGCGATCGCACGGATAGAAGACGGCTCGGTGAAGGCATCGCCGCCCAGTAGTGGCCGACAGAGGGCGACGAGCACGTCGCGCTCACGCGGCGTCAGAGCCGGGGGCGGGTCGATCGCTTCCGTCCGGCGCGGCCCGGCGCCGGTGCCGAAGAACACGACGCGAAGCTTGGCGAGGAGGAGCTCGTCGCCGTCACGGAGGGCGTGCTCGCCGATGATCCGCTCGCCGTTGACGAACGTGCCGTTGCGGGAGCCGAGGTCTCGGACCGTCCAGGCCGCTCCGAAACGCTCGAACACCGCGTGGACGCCGGAAAGGCTAGGGCTTTCGACCGGGATGTCGTTGGAGGAGTCGGTGCCGAGTGTTACCCGCTCTGAGTCCAGCGGCCGTACCTGGCGTCCAGCGCTCGTCCAAACTTCAAGGTACGAGCTCACCATGCCCCCTATCCAAATGGGAAGCATATAGGAGCAGCGGCGCGTCTCGTTGACACGCGCGTCAGGTCGCTCGGACAATACTGCGCCCATGGCGAGAACCCCCGAGACCGACCTCAGCCTCTTCTTCCATCCGCGCACGATCGCGGTGATCGGCGCGACCGACGACAAGCGCAAGCCGGGCTACGCGTTGCTGAAGAAAGTGAAGGCCCGGGCCGATCGGGACGGCGCGACCGTCTACGGCGTGAACCCGCGCCTGACGGACATCGACGGCATCGCCTGCTTCCCGACGCTCGCCGAGGTGCCCGGCGAGATCGACGTCGCCGTGATCATGATCGGCGACGCCGAAGCCGGCCTGCGCGACGTGGTCGCCAAAGGCGCGCGCTTCGCGGTCATCTTCACCGCCGGCTTCCGCGAGGTCGGCGAGGCGGGCGCGAAACGCGAGGAGGAGCTCGCCGCGATCGCGCGCGACGGCGGCGTCCGACTGTTCGGGCCCAACACCAACGTCAATGCCTTCGAGATGTTCCCCGAGACCGACGGTAAGAAGCTGGCGCTCGTGACGCAGTCGGGCCACCAAGGAAGGCCGATCGCGCAAGGCGTCGAGCTCGGCATCGGCGTCAAGTACTGGGCGCCGACCGGGAACGAAGCGGACCTCGAGTTCGCCGACTTCGTCGAGTACTTCGTCGACATCGACGACGTGTCGGTGGTCGCCGCGTACATCGAAGGCTTCAAGTCGATCGACCGGCTACGCGGTGCGGCGGAGAAGGCCGCGCGGGCCGGGAAGCCGATCGTGCTCGTGAAGATCGGCCGCACCGAGGCCGGGCAGCGGATGGCGATGGCGCACACCGGCCACCTCACCGGATCGGACGACGTGACGAACGCGTTCTTCCGCCAGTACGGGATCGTTCGGGTGGACGACCTCGATGAGCTGCTCGAGACCGCGGCGCTGTTCACCCGGCTGAAGCGGCCCGGCGGCGAGGGGCTGTGCGTCTACGCGATCTCCGGCGGTACGGGCGCGCACATGGCCGACCTGTGCGCGTGGGGTGGGCTGACGCTCCCGACGCTGACCGAGGAGTCGCAGCAGAAGCTCCGCGAGGCGATCCCCGACTACCTCACGGTGTCGAACCCTGTCGACAACGGCGCTCAGGTCGTGCGGAAGGGCGGGCTCAACAAGCAGTGCATCGACATCTGTCTGGACGATCCGAACGTCGACATCCTCGTCTGTCCGATCACCGGGATCCTGCCGTCGATGTCTCAGGTCGTCGCAGGAGACATCGTCGACGCGTACAAGGAAGCCAAAAAGCCGGTCATCGTCATTTGGGGATCGCCGGTCACCGACGAGGAGGGCTACCGCATCCTGGTGGAGGGCGGTGTGCCGATGTTCCGGTCGTTCCGATCGTTCGTCGTCGGGCTGCGTCGCTACCTCGACTACTGGCGATTCCTCGAGCGGTTCGAGGCGCGTCCGCGGTCGGAGCCCCGGATCCCGAGCGGGTTCGAGACGATGCTCGCGGGCTCCGGCGCGCTGTCCGAGTACGACTCCGCGTCCCTCGCCGCGCAGTACGGCGTCCCGTTCCCGATGTCGGCGCTGTGCGAGACCGAAGAGCAGGCGGTCGAGGCGGCGGCCAGGCTCGGCGATACCGTCGTGATGAAGGCGTGTGGAAGCGGCGTCTTGCACAAGACCGACGCCGGACTCGTTCGGGTCGGCGTCCCTTCGGATCAAGTAGCCGCGACCTTCCGCGCCCTCGACGAAGGAGGGCGCGCTCACGGCGGCGACGCCGGGTATGACGGTGTTCTCGTCCAAGCTCTCGCGCCGGACGGCGAGGAGGTCATCGTCGGTTTTTCCGACGACCCGCAGTTCGGGCCGGTCGTGCTGTTCGGGCTCGGCGGCGTGTTCGTCGAAGTGCTGAAGGACGTCGCGCTGCGCGTCGCCCCGCTCACCCGGGCCGACGCGGAGGAGATGGTCCGCGAGGTGAAGGGATTCCCGCTGCTCGACGGCGCGCGAGGCCGGCCGAAGGCCGACGTCGATGCGCTGGTGGATCTGATCCTCAACGTGTCGCGCATGGCCGACGAGACGCGCGGTCGCATCGCCGAGTTCGACCTGAACCCGATCCGGGTACGGCCGGCCGGGCAGGGGGTCGTCGCCCTGGACGCCCTGGTCGTACGCACCTCGGTCTAGCCGGGACCGGCCCGAAATACCCGATGTGAGCGATTTCATAGCGTTCGTCGGTCGCGAGCGCTATCTTCCTTCCTGCTCGCTGAATCGTTGCCGAGACAGAGGGGGCGGTCATGACGGACACCCTGGGCAAGTCTTTCGGTCGCAACCGCCTCAGGATCCTCCCGGTTGTCCTCGCTGCCTTCACGGTCTTGCTCGCCGGGCCCGTCGGCGAGGCCCGGCCAACGGCATGCGGACTTGCAAGCGTCCAGTCCTACGCGATTCGCACGTGCCACTTCGCCGCGACGGGAACGAAAGCGTACGTCCAGGCAGCCGGAGCGTCTCCGATCGCGGTGACGTACTCGCTCCTCACACCCGTCTTTCCGGGGGCTGCGTGGGTTCACGCGACTCTCAGGATGCCGAACGGCACGGTGATCGCCGAGTGCGAGTTCGCGTTCTTGGTCGCCGCCGCGTGCCGGAAGGAATCCAAAGCCCCGGTGCCACGCGGCACGTGGCTCACGTGCCAGTTCGAGGGTTCCACATGGGGCCTTGGAGCGTTGGAGTGGCTGTGCTCGAGCCGGGATCCGACGAACAAACTCTGATCACTGCGATGCGACTCATCCGTATCTGACCGCGTAGCCTTCCACCCCGGATGAGAGAGCACCGCTTCTCGATGGAATTCCCGCACTCGGTCGAGCGCGTCTGGGCCCTGTTCCAGCGTTACGACCTCTGGGCCAGCTACGCCCCGATGGTGATCCGCGTCGACGTGGTGCATCCCGGCGACGAGCGGGGCAATGGACTCTTGCGGCGCGTGATCTACAAACTGCCCGGTGGCCGTCGGGGCTCTGCCCTGGAGCTCGTCACCGACGTTGTCCCGAACGAGGGCTACACCTACACAATGCTTTCGAAGCGGCCCGGGAACGATCAGACCGGACGCGTGCGACTGGAGTCGCTCGGCCCGGACCGGACGATGTTGCATTTCGAGGAGCGCTACAACATAACGAGCCCGATCTTCAAGCTCTTCGAGCGCCAGATCTACAAGTTCATCAACAAACAGAACGAAGACTCGATGCGCCGGGCCTCGGCGTGGCTGTCGGCGCACCCCGAGTTCGAGGGCTAGGCACAGTGTCGTTCGTTTCGATTGACGAGCCGCGAGACGGCGTCACGCTGATCACGCTCAACCGTCCCGAGCGCATGAACGCGATGGCGTTCGACGTGATGATCCCGTTCCGGGAGGCGCTCGAAGCCGTGAGCCTCGATAACTCAGCGCGCGTCGTCGTCGTGACCGGCGCCGGCGACGCGTTCTGTGCGGGCGCGGATCTCGAGGATCCCGGCATGGTTCCAAACATCGAGAACCTGACCGTCACCACGATCGCCCTGCGCGCGATGGAGCTGCTCGACGACGTTATCGTCGCGATCCGCCGGATGCACCAGCCGGTGATCGCCGCGGTGAACGGCCCGGCGATCGGCGGCGGGTTCTGCCTCGCGCTCGCGTGCGATATCCGAATCGCGTCCGAGAGGGCTTTCTTCCGCGCGGCCGGGATCAACAACGGCCTCACGGCGAGCGAGCTCGGTATCAGCTACCTGCTCCCGCGCGCGATCGGCTCCTCGCGCGCTTTCGACATCATGTTGTCCGGACGGGACGTGGACGCCGCCGAGGCGGAACGGATCGGCCTGGTGTCACACTCGGTCGGCGGCGCCGGGTTGCTGGACGAGTGTTACGCGGTCGCGGAGAGGATCATGGGCTTCAGCCGCGTAGGCGTCGAGGTGACGAAGCGGATGCTGTGGTCGGGACTCGAGGCGGGGAGCCTTCAGTCGCAGATGGATCACGAAGGCATCGCGCAGCTCTACGTGCGGCTGACGACGCAGAACTTCGAGGAAGCGGTCCGCGCTCGGAAGCAGAAGCGCCCGCCGGAGTTCAAGGACTAAGACCTTGTATCGAGATCGCATCGCCCGCGCGGCGGACTCGATACAAGGTACGAGCCAACGACGCCGTAGCGCCTAGCTAGTCGGCGCGTCGAGGGCGCAGTGCGTGCCCCGGTAGATCGTCGGCATGCACTTGTTGCAGTGGATGCACGTCGCTTCCGATGCGGCGCCCGATCGCATCCGGCGGATGAGGTCCGGTTCCCGGAGCAGCGCTCGCGCCATCGCGACGAACTCGAACCCGTCCGCGAGACCCCGATTGATCGTCTCGAGCTTGTTGATCCCGCCGAGCAGGATCAGCGGCATATCCAGCGCCTCGCGGAAGCGGCGCGCGTTCGGCAGGAAGAAGCCTTCCGAGAACGGGTACTCGCGGAAGTAGCGGCGACCGACCAGCCTGAACCCGATCCGCAGCGCCGTCGGCATCGTCGCCCCGAACTCCTTGCGCGGCACGTCGCCTCGGAATAGGTACATCGGATTGAGGAGCGAGCTTCCGCCGGTCAGCTCCAGCGCGTCGAGCGCACCGTCGTCCTGAAGCATCTTCGCGACTTCGATGCTCTCGTCGACCTGGAGACCGCCGCGCACCCCGTCCTCCATGTTGAGCTTCGCGGTCACAGCGACTCCGCGCCCCGCCGCGCCCCGCACCGCGCGAATAACCTCGCGTGGGAATCGCGCGCGATTCTCGAGCGAGCCACCCCACCGGTCGTCCCGCTTGTTCAAGCGCGGACTCAGGAACGAACTCAGGAGGTAGTTGTGCCCAAGATGAACCTCGAGCGCATCGAACCCCGCCTCGACGGCAACACGAGCACCCTGCGCGAAGTCCTCTCTCACCCGGGTCAGGTCTGTCTCGGTGGCGGCGCGAGTTTTGTAGAACGCCGGGGTGCGGAGGCGCGAAGGCGACAACGCGGAATGCTTTGTCCCCGCCGGGCTGGCAACCGGCCCCGCGTGCCCGATCTGCGCACCCGCGGCTGCCCCCTCAGCATGGATGGCGTCGGTGAGTTTGCGCAGCCCCGGCGCCGCGTCGTCTGTAAGAACGATCTGCCTGCCGTCCGTGGTCCCATCCGGCGAGACCGCACAGTAGGCGACGGTCGACATCCCCACGCCACCTTCCGCGACCCGCCGGTGGAAGTCGATCAGCCGGTCCGTGACGACTCGGCGCGGCGTCGCCCCTTCGAAGGTCGCCGCCTTGATGATGCGGTTCCGGAGCGTGATCGGGCCGAGTTTCGCGGGTGCGAAGGGGTCCGGCGCGCTCACGCGCGCCATTGAAGCACGCCTAGTCCGACGTGCGGGCCTTGCGCTTCAGCGTGGCGGCGAGCCCGGCGGCCGTCGCGACCAATCCGGCGCCGGCGCGGGTAGACGCGCTCACACCGGTCGCGGGAAGCTCCTCGTCCTGCGTGACCTTCCGTCCGAGCACCCTCGGCCTCGACGTCGATCCGGCCAGAGCGCGCGCGTTCCGAAGCGCCGTTGCCATGAGCGTCAGGGTGGGGTTGTGCGCGCCGGAGGTCACGAAGACGCTGGCGTCCGAGACCATCACATTGGACAGCGCGTGCAGGCGTCCGTGCGCGTCGGTCACGCTCGTCTTCGGGTCAGCTCCCATGCGCATCCCGCCCATGATGTGCGCGCCGCCGGGCACGTTCCCGGCGGCGATCGGAAAGCGGTCGCTCGACATCTCGGGGACCGCGGCCGACGCGTCGGCACCCGCGGCCTTCAGCAGCGCCGTGATGAGCGGGATGTAGAAGGTCTGTGCCGTGATCTCGTGTTTGTGCGGCGAGTACGTGATGCGCGCGACCGGGAACCCTCGCGCGTCCTTCACCGAGGTGTCGAGGTCGACCATGTTCGTCGCCTGCGCGAGGTCCTCACCGATCATCTCCAGTCCGAAGAACCGATCGCGTAGGAGGCTCGCGCGCATCAGTTGCTTGAACGGCCGGCCGAACGGCCGGTTCGATGAGATCACCGGCATGATCGTCCCCTGATAGATCAGCGCTTCCGCGATCGGGTCCTGCGTGCCGCCGAGCTCGAGCACGCCGCCTCGGATGTACGGCAGTCCGTTCGCTGCGGCGAACTCTTTCGCGCCGGGGAAGTCGGGGTTCGCGAAGTCGTCTACGTGATGGGTCGTCGACCGGCCGCGATACGCGTGCATGCGCTCGCGCAGGAACACCGCGAACCCCGCCGTGAACCAGTGGAAGAACAGGTACCGGCCGATCTGATGATTGGGGTCAGGGACGCCGCTCATCAGCGCGAGCCGGATCGACTCGATCGCGTTTGCGGCGAGCACGACCACGTCGGCCGACTCGGTGTGTCTCTTGCCGGTCGAATCAACGTAGGACACGCCGGTGGCGCGGCTGCCGTTGTGCTCGATCTTGTAGACGAAGGTATTGGGCTTGAGGGTCGCGCCGGCCAGCAGCGCGCGCCGCAGCGGCGCGAGCGCGCCGATCCGCGCGTGAGTCGGGCAGCCGTAGTGGCTGCAGAAGCCGCAGTTGTTGCACGCGGGCCGGCCGTCGTAGCGCTCGGAGTTGATCGCCATCGGCGTCGGTGCCGGCTGCAGGCCCAACAGCCGCGCGCCCTGCGCCGCGATCAGCGACGAATACTGCGGCGGGCCCGGCGGCATCGGCAGCTGATGCGTTCGAGGCGCGTGCTGCAGCGTGACGTCGGGGAGCTGATGGATGTCGCCCTGCACGCCGATGAGACGCTCGATCTCGTCGTAGTAGGGCGCGATGTCCGCGTAGGAGAACGGCCAGTCCCGCACATCGGCGCCGTCGACCGGACCGAGCATCGACAGCTTCTTGAAGTCGATGTCCCACAACCGAGGCGTCTTTGCGTCCCAATGAACGGCGCCGCCGCCGACCGTCGCCGGGATGTGGTTGACGTTCCCGACGAAGGGATTGGTCTCGGACGCGTCGGCGCGGTAGGTGCGAGGCTCGGCGTCGGTGTCGGGGTCTTCGAACGCGCGGACGTTGCTCTTCAGCTCGTCGTTGGAGAAGACGGTCTTCGGCGTCGGGCTCGTCAGGTCGCGGAAGTAGTTGCGGCCCTTCTCGAGGATGACGACGTCGAAGCCGGCCTCGGCCAGCACCATCGCGCTGGTGGATCCGCCGGGCCCCGAGCCGATGACGATCGCCTTAGCGGCCACCGCGCCTCCTCGCTGCGATCGCGAGCGCCGCGATGTCGAGATTCGCCATCACGCTCGCAACGAGAACATCGGGCACGACCGGGTCGAGCCCGTCCGATTCGCCGATCTCCGCCGCTGTGTAGCCGCGCGGCTGCGAGTCGCCCTTCCACGAGATCTCTTTCCACCCGACGAGATCCTGGTTCCCGCCGTACTCGGGCACGGAGAGGAACCCCTCGATCGCGTGGACGAACAACACGTCGCGGAAATCGCCGGCGTCGTTGAGCGTCGAGTCCTTCTTGCCGGCCGACGCACCGGCGTAGTCGCCGCCGGCCGCCGCGTCGAGCGCCGCGATCCCATTGCGATACATCACCTGGAGTCCGGCGATGCGCTTCCGCCACGTGGCTTCCTGGAACGGCGTCAGAGGGACGAAGTTCTCCATGTAATCCTCGTCGCCGCCGCTGCGATCGCTCCACGGCCCGGAGGCGTGGATGCGCGGCGGGTCGTGCGAGAAGGCCGCGAGGAGCACGTCGATGTAACGCACGACATTGGCCTCGCGGGCGCCCGGGTGACCGGCTTCGAGCGGGTCGTCGAGCGGGCCCGGGATCATGCGGGCAGTCGCCTCGCGGATGACGCCGGCCTGGTGCGCGTTGAAAAACTCGAACGGCTGCGCGGCCGGCGCAGCGAGAGCCTGAGCGATCGTTCCGCGGGGCAAAAAGGCAACAAGCGGCGAAAGCGCCGCGGCCTGGATGAACCTGCGTCGAGAGAGCTCGGGCATGCGGGAAGGGTTCGACGAAGGCGGCGGCATCGCCTGCAAAACGACTACTCGACGGCGAAGGAAACGCAGGTGTCGCGCACGTGTGGCATCAACGTCAGGATCTCGCGCCGGCCCGACTCGCCCTCGTAGGTGATCTCGTGGCCCTTCGCGATCCGGAACGAACGGAACGCGATCGCGAGCATATCGGCGAGGTGGAGACAGCCTTCCGATCGCGGGATCCGTTGTCGCAGTCCGCCGTCGGCTTTCGGGACGAAGACGTTCGCTCCGACGAGCCCGGCGAGCGACTCGACCGCGCGCGGGCACGTGTCATACGGGTGACGGTTCATCCGGCCGGCCGCCTCGAGGATCGTCCCGTCGGGCGCAACTCGAAGAGCGATCCGCATCTCGTGGAAATCGTCGTCGAGCGACGTCAGCGAGAGTGTCTCGTCGCCGTCGCGGAAGATCCGAGTGTTGAAGGTCCGGTCGAAGTAGGGCTCGGCGCCGGCAACCGTGGCGGCGAGTTCCTCCCAGCGGGACGCGATCAGACCGGCTTCATCCGACGTGCCGACGAATCGCGGACGGTCAGTCATCGGCGGCGGGCTCGCCGTCGGGCAACCCGTAGCTCGCTCGGAAGGTCTCGACGTCGAGCCGCATCAGGTCTCCGAGGATCGTCAGCTCGAGCGCGTCGATCTCGCGCAAGTCGCCGGCTTTCGCGAGCACGACCGTGCCGGCCGGATCGAGGATCCGCAGCGTCGCGTTGAAGCTCATCCGCTTGCCGGGTATCGGGATCCCCGTGAGCGCCGTTCCGATCATCCTCGCGCCCTTGTGCCGGTTGCCGATCGGCGAGTCGTCGCTGTCACGCTCCACGCGGTAGTAGTTCGCCGCCGGCTCTCCCATCGGGATCAGGCTTCGTCGACGACGCGGACCGGCTTGAAGTCCGGCCGTGGGAGCGCGCCGCGCGCAACCATCTCGACGCGCGCGGGAACTTCGAGCTTGCCTTCGATGGCGGCGGCGATCTTGTCGCCTAGAGCCGAGTCACCCTCGATCCGGATCTCGATCGTGTCGGCGCCCGGCCGCCGCACGAGCTGGTACTCCATCGTCGGCGCCTTCAGCTCGGGGAAATCTTCCAGCACCCACCAGACGTCGACCGGCAGCAACTCCTTGCCGCGCACCGGGAGCATGTCCTTCGAGCGACCGTCCCAGAGCATCCGCATGTGCGTCTCGCCGCAAGCGCACGGTTCGCGGTTCAGCCGGATGATGTCTTCGAGGTCGTAGCGCAGCATCACGTTGTCGCGGCCGATCGTCGTCACGACGAGGTGCCCGCGGGTGAGGTCCGGCAGGGATGCGCCGGTCGCCGGGTCGATGCACTCGACGACGGCGTAGTCCTCACAGATGTGCGCCCCCTGAAACTGCATGCACCCGCCGCCGAGGAACGAGAAGCATTCGGCGCCGGCGGTTCCCGTCGCGCTCTGGAGGACGGGGTGCTCCATCCGCGGCCGCATACCCAGATCCTTCACCGGGTCGAGGCCGAGGCGTTCCGCCGCTTCCCAGAACTTCAACTGCGCGGTGTCGAACATCATGTACTGGTCGGGCTTCAGCGTCTGGAACATCGCGATCGTCTTCTCAGCTTCTTCGTCGGTAACCGGAGAGCCCACCGGGGCAACGAGGGCGCCGAACGCCTCCAGGGCGCTGGTCAGGATCGCACCGCCGCCGTACACGCCGAGCGGATGCGAGTGCACGACGAGCTGTCCGGGCCGCGTACCGTAGCGCCAGAACATCCGCGCCGCGCCTTCGTATTCGACCGCGAGGTCGCGCGGCGTCCACGCGATCAGCGTCGGCTTCCCGGTCGTCCCGGTCGTCGTCCCGATCCGGACCGCACCCTCGCGCCGCTGGTACGAACCGAACGGCGGGTTCGCGGCCTGGTCGGCCCGCAGCTCGTCTTTCACGGTACGCGGAACGCGCAGCAGATCTTCGGTCGTCTTCACGTCGTCGGGCGCCAGCCCGGATTCGTCGAGCTTCGCGCGCCAGAACGGCAACTCGGCGGCGCGGTGGACGGCTTCGCGCAGCCGCTCCTCTTGCAAGGCGAGCAGTTGCTCGCGCGGCATGAGCTGAACCTCTGGGTTCCAGATTGCGTCCTGCGGCGGCATCGCTAGCTCCCGGGCTTGAAGCGCACGGGAAGACTGGTCGGAGAGCGGAACGCCGAGCCGTGCACGTGCGGGTCCTTGTCGCCCGGCTCGAGCCGGAGATCGTCGAGCCGGTCGAGCATG
>Ga0070708_100004500_pt1 | contig 10963 bp, 12 predicted proteins | sample KBSK5503metaG_FD_65469 | JGI IMG/M metagenome (GOLD analysis project Ga0070708, IMG submission 65469) | Corn, switchgrass and miscanthus rhizosphere microbial communities from Kellogg Biological Station, Michigan, USA - KBS K5-50-3 metaG | ecosystem: Host-associated > Plants > Roots >...
GAATGGCTGGCCATCCAGGGGCCGACCGGCCACGGCAAGAGCACGCTGCTGCAGATACTTGGCGGCCTGGACCGGCCCACCTCCGGCAGCGCGGTGTTCGACGGCAAGGACCTCGCCGCGCTGCGGGAGGGGCAGGTCACCAAGGTTCGCGCTACCTCGATCGGGTTCATCTTCCAGACGTTCAACCTGATTCCCACGCTGAGCGCGCAGGAGAACGTGGAGGCGGCGCTGGTGCCGCTGCACATCCACGGGACCCAGCGCCGGGCCTGGGCGGCGCAGTCGCTGGTCGACGTCGGCCTCGGCGACCGGCTGCGGCACCTGCCGTCCGAGCTGTCCGGCGGCCAGCAGCAGCGCGTCGCCATCGCCCGCGCCCTGGTCAAGAAGCCCACGGTGCTGCTCGCCGACGAGCCGACCGGCAACCTCGACGAGGGCACCCGGGATGAGATCATCGCGCTGCTCGAGAAGCTCTGGAAGGACCTGGGGCTCACGCTGATCGTGGTCACCCACGACTCCTCGATCGCCCGCCGGGCGCAGCGGGTGGGCCAGATGCGCGACGGCCGCCTGCTGATCAGGCAGGACACCGGGGGCGCGCACCAGGCCGTGGTGCCCGCCGGTCCGGCCAACCCCGCCGACCCGGGACCGCAGCCCACCGACCCGTGGCAACCGTCATGACCGGCCACGTGAGCTGAACGAACCGCCGGTGCCGCCCGGCCCTTCCACCGGCACCGCACCCTTGATCACGGACGATTTTCCGCGAATAGAGCGCCTGGGCTCAGGGGATTGTCCGTGATCAAGGAAGCCGGCCCGGGCGGCGGCGAGGGGGGCGGGCCGAGGTGGGCTTCGTCGGGTAGACATGGCAGCGTGGCGAGTGAGGTAGCGCACTACTGGCGGCACGCTGGCGTGCCCGGGGTGGACCTGCTGCGCGCCAGGTACGTGACGCACCGGTACACCAGGCACACGCACGAGACCTTCACCTTCGGCCTGATCGAATCCGGCATCGAGGAGTTCAGCTACGGCGGCAGCCTGCTGCGCGCCGGGGCGGGCGGCGTCGCGCTGCTGAACCCCGACATGGTGCACACCGGCCAGGCCGGCGCACCGGAAGGCTGGTCCTACCGGGTGCTCTACCCGGACCCCGGCCTGGTCGCCGGGGTCGCCGCCGACCTGGGCTGGCGGCGGGGCACCCCGTCCTTCCCCGAGACGGTGGTGTACGACGGCCGCAGTGCCCGGCTACTGCGCGCGGCCCACATCGCCGCCGAGCACGGCGACCGGCTCGCGTCTTCCAGCCTGCTGCGCGCCGCGCTGGCCGGGCTGCTCCGGGCGCACGCCCTGCCAGGCGACCGGGCCGGGGCCGATCGCGGCCCATACCGGTCCCCCGCCGCCATCGCCGCGGTCCGCGACCTGCTTGCCGACCGGCTGGCCGACCCGCCGAGCCTGGATGACCTGGCCCGTGAGCTTGGCATGAACCCGTTTGCGCTGGTCCGGTCGTTCCGCGCGGAGACCGGCCTGCCACCGCACGCCTACGTGAACCACCTGCGAGTGCGGCTGGCCAGGCAACTGCTCGACAGCGGCGTGGCCCCGGCGGACGTCGCGGCCCGGGCCGGGTTCGCCGACCAGGCGCACCTGACCCGGCACTTCAAGCGGGTGGTGGGCGTGCCGCCACGCTCCTATCAGCGGTCCCGCGAGGCCGGCAAGAACGTTCAAGACTTCAGCGGAGCGGCCTCCTAGCCTCGCATGTGTGACTGATATCGATGACCGGCCGGTGCAGCGGGCCCGGGTCCGCCCGGTGCGCGACGGCGTGGCACTCGGGCTCGCGGTCGGCGTCTCCGGCGTGGCCTTCGGCGCGGCCGCCGTCGGCTCGGGGATGACCGTTGCCCAGGCCTGCGTATTGTCCCTTCTTGCTTTTACCGGAGCGTCGCAGTTCGCCCTCGCCGGCGCGGTGGCCGGCGGCGCCGGGCTGATCGGCGGGGTCGCGGGCGCCATCCTGCTCGGCAGCAGGAACGCGCTCTACGGCCTTCGCCTCGCGGACCTGCTGCCGCGACGGGGGATCCGCAGGATGGTCGCCGCGCAGGGCGTGATCGACGAGACGACGGCCGTCACGCTGGCGCAGCCCGACGTGGCGGCGGCACGGCTCGGCTTCCTCGCCACCTTCGTCACCATCTACCTGACCTGGAATCTCACCACGTTGCTCGGCGCGTTCGGCGCGGGCAGGCTCGGCTCGCCACAGGCGCTCGGCATTGACGTCGTCGGGCCGGCCGCGTTCCTCGCGCTGATCTGGCCACGGCTGCGGGCGGGCAGGACCGAGCGGGCCGTCGGGCTGGCCGGCGCGGCGATCGCGCTGGCCACGACGCCGTTCCTGCCGACGGGCATGCCGGTGATCCTGGCCGCCACGGCGGCGGTGGCCGGGGCGCTGCTCTCGCCGCGGCCGGATTCACCACAGCCGGGTTCTCCGCGGCCGGAGGTGCCATGACCGGGGTCTGGGTGGCGGTGCTTGTGGCGGCCGCCGGGTGTTACGCGCTCAAGCTGACCGGGCTGGTCGTGCCCAAGGGCGTGCTCAGCAACCCGCGGGTGCGCCGGTTCGCCGAGCTTGTCCCGATCGCGCTGCTTGCCGCGCTGGTCGCGGTGCAGTCGTTCGCCGCCGGGCAGTCGCTGACCATCGACCCGGCCCGGCTGGCCGGGCTGGGCGCCGCGGTGGTCGCGCTGCTGCTGCGGGCACCGTTCCTCGTGGTGATCGTGGTCGCGGCCGGCACCGCCGCGGTGCTGCGCGCGCTGGGCGTCGCCTGACCGGCCAGCGCGCGCAGCCCAGGCTAGGGAACGGGGCGCAGGCCGCCGGAGGTGAGCAGGTAGGCTTCCGCGCCCTCGCCGGGTGCGGGCGTCTCGATCAGGTCCAGGATCGCCTTGCCCGCGTGCTCGGGGGTGAGCGGCGGGCCGAGGTTCTCGGTGAACGTGGCCAGGTCCGTGCCGGCCCGCCGCGCGTAGGCCGCCACCGCCGCCGCGCCAAGTTCGGTGGCCGGGGTGAGCTGCGGCAGCACCGAGACGAACCGGATCCCGAGCCCGGCGCGCTCCGATTCGTCGGCGGCGTAGGCGGCGACGAACCTGATGGTCGCCTTGGACCCGGCGTAGCCACCGGACAGCGGCGAGCCGCGCAGCGCGGCGCCGCTGGAGAACGCGATGACCACGCTGCCCTCGTCCAGCGGGCGCAGCAGCGCCTCACGGGACCAGTGGAACACCTGCCGGACATCGGTGTTCCAGTTGCTGCTGAACGTCTCCCAGGTGTGCCGGTGCAATGGCCGGGACAGCGGGGCGGCGCCGGCGGCAAGCACCAGAACGCGCGGGTGGTAAATGTCGGTGAGCTCACCGGCCACGACGGGGTCGGCCACGTCTGCGGCGACCGGGGTGAACGCGTCGCCGAGCTGTGTGCGCAACTCCTCCAGCCTGGCCCGGTCACGGGCGACGCCGACGACGTTCGCGCCGGCCCCGGCGAGCGCGATCGCGATACCGCGGCCGAAGCCACGGCTGGCGCCGGTGACGAGCGCCGTCGACCCTGACAGTTCTTGCGCTGACATCAGGAACTCCTTGATCCTTGGCTCGGAGCGGGTGCCCCGCGATTACCGGTACCGATCCGGGCGGTGGCCGGAATTCACCGCCCGCCGGAGCGATGAATTCCGCCGCGCCCACGGATCTGTACCGGTGACGGCCGCGGGGCCGCGCGACGGGTTGCGCAGGGAAGGCAGGGCTGATGCTGGGCAGCGAGGAGTTCGCACGGCTGACCGAGCCGTTCCGGCCCGAGTTGCTGGCGCACTGCTACCGGATGCTCGGCTCGGTCTACGACGCCGAGGACCAGGTGCAGGAGACCCTGGTCCGGGCCTGGCGGTCCTACAGCGATTTCCAGGGAAGGTCGTCCCTGCGGACCTGGCTCTACCGGATCGCGACCAACGCCTGCCTGCGGGCGATCGAGAACCGTGCCCGGCGGCCGCTGCCCTCGGGCCTGGGCGCTCCCGGCGATGACCCGGACGGCCCGCTCGCCCCGGTCCTGCCGGAGATCCGGTGGCTCCAGCCGATCCCTGACGCGCTGATCCGTCCCGGGCCGGCCGACCCGGCGGCGGTCGCGGTGTCCAGGGAGAGCGTGCGGCTGGCGCTGATCGCCGCGCTGCAGTACCTGCCCGGCCGGCAGCGGGCCGTGCTGATCCTGCGGGACGTGCTCGGCTGGCACGCGGCCGAGGTCGCCGACCTGCTCGGGATCACGCCGACCGCCGCGAACAGCCTGCTGCAGCGGGCCAGGGAGCGGTTGCGGCAGGTGGCTCCCGGCATGGACGAGATGCGCGAACCGGAACGGGCCGAGCAGCGGGCGCTGCTCGACGCCTACGACGAGGCGTTCAGCAACGCCGACGTCGGCGCGCTCACCAAGCTGTTGCGCGAGGACGCCGTGCTGGAGATGCCGCCGCAGACGAGTTGGTTCGCGGGCCGGGAGCAGATCGGCCGGTTCCTTGCCTCACGGGTGCTCACCGAGCCCGGCGTGTTCGCGATGACCGGCATCGCCGCCAACGGCCAGCCCGCGTTCGCGGCCTACCTGCGCGGGGACGACGGCGTGCACCGAGCACACGCGATCCAGGTGCTGACGTTCAGCGATGCGGGCATCGGCCGGATCGTCTCGTTCAACGACGCCGGCCTGTTCCCCATGTTCGGCCTGCCGGGCACCGTTATCCCGGCTGGCCGTGGCGCTGCTGGGCCAGGAGCGTGACCACTCGCTCGATGAGGCCGCCAGGGATCGGTTCCCGCAACGGGAACCGCAGCGTGCCCTTGCCCGCCAGGTAGGGCGCGAGTTCGGCGGCGAAGGCGGGATCCGCGGCGGGCACCGGGTACAGGGAGATGTGGTTCTTCCACGCCGCGAAGTGCACCAGGCTCTTGCCGTTGAGCGTCATGGCGGGAATCTGGTAGCTGATCGTCTGGCCGGCCTGGGGGACGACGCTGAGAATCCTGCTCCGCACCTCCCGCAGGACCGCCTGAACATCGTCCGGAAACGAACCGATGTACTCCTCGACCGTCCGGGGTTGATCTGCCATGGGACCAGGTTATTTCGGCACCCCGGCGAAGCCGCCCCAAGGCATGTCAGGCGTCAGTCAGCCTTGCGCCTGGAATGGCTCGGCGAGCTGTTCGGCGAGAATCAGCAGCGCCGAACCGGCCGGGCCGTCCTGCTCGACCGGGACCGGCCGGCCGGCAAGGCCGGTGCGGCCCACGGCACCGGCGGGGGAGGGGAACCGGGCCAGGCCGACCAGGACGTCCCAGATCGTCAGTACGACGCCGAGGTTGACGTCCTGGGTGTCCGGCGCGTGGTGCAGCCGGTGATAGGCGGGGCTCACGAGAACCCGTCCGGCCGGGCCGAAGGTCCACCGGAGGTTGGCGTGCTGGAGCGTGCCGAGGCACACGTAGATCGTGATGAGCACGGGGGCGATCGGGCGCGCCGGCATCAGGGCCACGACCGGGACCGTCGCCAGCAGGAACCCCGTCGTGTGCATGAGCGGGTGCGCACGGAACGAGGTGAGGACGCTCAGCTCCTCCTGGCTGTGGTGCAGCGCGTGAAAGCGCCACAGTGGCTCGAGCCGGTGATCGGCGTAGTGGGCCAGCCAGTTGGCGCCATCCATGGCCACCACCGTGAGCGGCACGAGCAGCCAGCCCGGCCACTGCTGAGTGGCCCGCCGCTCGATCCAGAGAGCGTAGCTGCTGATCAGCGCCGCCGCCCCCACACCGAGCAGGGTCATCAGCGGGATCACGACGATGGCGTGCAAGGCAAGGAAGCAGGCGTCCTGGACATGGCCGCGAGCCAGTACCGGACGGCGTTCCGCCGGCCAGATGCGCTCACAAATCCCGGTCGCGACAACGAGCGCCACCAGGAGGGGAGCGGCGAGCTCTGCCCGGCCCGCCGAGAGCACGGATTCGAGGCGGCCCTGGCGCAGCAGCGTGGTGACGGCGACCCAGACGATGAGGAGCGTGACCCCGCCCAGGAGGAACGAGGAAAGGCACAGGCGCAGCCTCCAGGTCCGCCGGCCCGCCGCCAGCTCCCCCGCAGCGACCTCGTCCTGACGCGGGGCAAGCAGCGGCAAGCCGTCCCCGGCCACCGTCGCCCGCACCTGCGGCTGCGAAACCGGCACCGGAACTCCTCGGCTCGCGCCGCGCCGGCCCGGCCGCCGGCGCGCCTTTGCTGAAGACTACGGCCGGTGGCCATGGTCGAGTTCAGATCCGCGCCGAATCCCGGACCAACCAGCGGCCTGCCTGGGGCGTCATAGCTGTGAGCAGGCTGGGGTACCACCTGCAGGGCCCGAAGGTGAGGGGGACTCGTAGATGAGGGTGTCATTCGGCCGCGCGGTGGTGCTCGCCGCTGTTCCCGCGGTGCTCGTCGCGCTCGGAGCGGGCGGCGCCGCGGCGCAGCCCGCGAGCGGGAATCCGCCGCCCCCGAAGGGGTTCGAGGCTGACTCGGCCAGCTTCGTGTCGGCGAGGACAGGTTTCGTGCTGGGCACTCGCCAATGCAGCGAGCTGCCGTGCAAGGCGCTGCTGCGCAAGACCGCCAACGGCGGCAGCACCTGGACCTCGGTGCCCGCGCCGCCGGTGTCGCTGGTCACGCCGTTCACCGCCCCGCCGCTGTCGAACGTGAGCACGGTCAGGTTCGAAAATGCCAGCGACGGCTGGCTGTTCAGCCCCGGCCTGTGGGCCACCACCGACGGCGGCGCGCGGTGGCACCGGGTGTCCCTGCCGGGCGAGGTCATCGCGCTGGCCGCGTCGGACGGGGTGGTATTCGCCGTGACAGAGCCGGTCAACGGTGGCCTCGGCCAGGCCAGGCTCTACCGGAGCCAGGTCGGCAGCACCACGTGGACCCGCATCGCAGGGGTGGCTCCGGCCAACGCGCTGACGGTATCGGGCCACTCGGTCTGGGCCGGCGTCGCACCGACGATGTCGGCGTCCACCGACGGTGGCAAGCACTGGTCCAAGCTGTCGTTCAGCTGTCCGCCCAATCTCCCCGACGCCACGGCGGTAGCCGCCGCGTCACCGGCCAACGTCGCGCTGGCCTGCACCAACCCGAGTTTCCCGCAACCCGGCTCCAGCCCCAAGGGAGTGTTCACCTCCGGCAACGGCGGGCGGACCTTCCACCTGGCCGGGCACCCCGCCGAACCCGGTAACACGGGCCTGATAGCCATGCCGCCCGGGCATCCGCAGGTGATCACCCTCACCGCCACCAGCGGCGCCAGCTACCTGTACCGGTCGGGGGACAGTGGCAGGACCTGGAAGGTGGCCACGTACCTCGACGGTGGCCTGGGTTTCCGTGACCTGGCCTACGCCTCCGCCACCACCGGGTACCTGATCCATTTCAGCGGTGGGCCGGTCATCGCCTACGGCAAGGGGCTTACGAGGACCACGAACGCCGGTGCGAGCTGGACGGCCGTACCCATCCCCTGACCCGATCCCGGCCGACAGCGGTGGCCCCGGCGTCACGACGCCTGGGCCGCCGCTGTTCGCGCCCGGTCATGAACGCGGGAAATTAACTGTATCTAAACCGGCCATGACGCCCTCTTTAAGGACAGGAGGGAAGGGCCTTCCTTTGCGCCGTCGGTGACGGATCAACAGGCGTGGCCGGCGACCTTCCTGGCTGCGCCAACGTGCTACCGCCGGGGGTTGAGCGCTGCCATTTAGTGGCCGGGGGATTCTCGATGGTAGACATTTCATCCGCGAGCAGGGGGACCAGCAGCGGGCCCACAACCCAGCAGCGTGAGTGGAGCCCGCGACATCTCATCTGGCTGCTGCTCGCGGCGGGCGCCCTATTCTGCCTGGTGTTCTGGGCGGCGCTCGGGAGGCCGCCGCTGAGCGGGATGAAGATCGTCGCCGTGCTCGGCTTCACCTTTGCGGTACTCGTCAATCTCAGTGCCGGCGCACTGGCAAGCGGCGCCGTTATCGAGTACAGGTACCCGCACTGGAGCCGATTCGGTGTCGTTGACCATGTTTTCATGTACGTCGCGCTGACAGGGCTGGCCGTGACGGATGCGGGGGCCGGCTGGTGGCTTTTCAGCTCCGATGCAGGCGGGCGGCTCCGCTGGATCTTTCTGCCGATCGCGCTCGTGGCCATCGCTGGTGGCGCGTTGTGGGCTTGGCCCGCTCTGCCCCTTGCGCTCCTGCGGGCCGCTGGTGACCGCAAGGCTACCTGGGCACTGTGGCCGCAGCATGAGCCGGACGCCGGGGAGGCCGGGACCTGGCGTTTCTTCGCCTTGCTGACGGCCCTGCTCGGCGCCGCCCTCGGGGTCCTCGTGGCCGTCGCGTACCTGGGGGTTTCCGCCTGGCTGGAGAGCCAGGACATTCCGGCGGGCCACTCGATGCCCGCCGCGATCGCCGGCATCCATGGTGGCTACGTCGCACTGGGAGATTCCTATTCGGCGGGCGAGGGCCTGCCACCGTTCGCGCCGGGTACCGCGCAGACCAGTTGCGACCGTTCCGTGAGTTCCGCCTATCCGGACCTGCTCATCAGGTTGCTGCGCAGGCAGGACCACCAGACGCCGTTCAGTTACACCGCCTGCTCGGGGGCGCTGCTGAACCAGATCCTCGACCCCACCAACCGGTCAGGCGGGCTTGTCCCGCCCCAGATCAGCGGGAGGATCCAGCCTTCGGTCGGGCTCGTCACCCTGACGATCGGCGGGAACAACGCGCTGTTTTCCAACGTCGTGGTGACCTGCCTGACCGACGGCAACTGCCTGCACCAGACGTTCCCGCCGGCGGGGATCGCCGAGCAGACGGCCAAGCATGTCGCCCCCGGAGACCTGCTCAACCGCTGGGGCCCTGCCACGATCGAGGAGCTCGGTCACGAGGAGGGCGTGCTGTTCCGCACTCTGCGGCACGACTTCCCGCACGCCCGCATCGTCGTCATCGGCTATCCGTACCTGTTCCCGACCCGGCCCGGACCGGACTTCCCCTTCATGCCGCCGATGTGCGCCAGCATCCTCAACCGCCTGAGCGTCCAGGAACGCGCCGGGATCCGGACGCTGCAGGACGAGTTCACCGACCGCAGCTACGAGGAGGCCGTGGTGTCTGGCGTCGAGTTCGTGTCCCCCGACGCGATCTGGGCCGCCCACGAACCGTGCGGAGCGAGCGGCCAGTACACGAACTCGGTGAAGCCGTACCTCAACTTCCCGAACCCCGTGAACGGCGGGTCCTTCCACCCGAACGCCGCCGGGCAGCAGACGCTCGCCGCGCTGACGGCCTGCTATCTGGATGCGAACCGGCAGCCTCCGGACCCGTTCGTCCCCGGCCAGCCGCCCATCCACACGATTCCGGACCGGCTGGTGACTCCCGCGGAACTGCACATGGTCCCTGCCCCCGGGGTGACTTCGGTGCCGGGCTCCGGACAGATCCCGAGCTGCCACGGATGACCCTTGGCCGGGCTCACGCCGGTCTTGCCGGTGTGAGCCCCGGCTCGCCGGGGCAGGCGTGCCGCTACTCAGCGGCGGGGGACTCGCACGCCGGCCCTGGCGCACTCGTCGCGGAGCAGGGCCAGGGGGATCGGTGCCCCTCCGGTGTGGTCAATGTCCCTGACCGCGGTCCGGGCGTACGCCGCCATCCGGGGGGCGCGGACATGGTCCGCGATCCGCCGGAGCATGGGGATGTCCGCGAGACCCTGGTTGCGGGCGAGGTCGTCGCGCAGTTCCCGGCAGGCTTCGAGCCTGGTGAGTTCGAACGGCGCGGACGCGGTGGCGTCGGGGAAGGCCGGTGACTGCCGGACCGTAGACTGCCTGGCCGGTGACGGCTGGGCAGGCGCCTGCGGGGCCCCGCCGCAGCCGGCCGCCAGCAGCGCCGCTGCCGCCGCCGTGACCAGCAGCACCTTCATTCGGAGCGCTACGCCGGCCGGTGCTCGCGCGCGTACGCGTCGAGCCGGCCGAGTTCATCGGCAAGGACGGCGTGCAGCATCCGGGGCGCGAAAACGCGTTCAAGCACGCCGCCGATCCCGCCCGAGCCGTCCCAGGCACTGTGGATCCGAACCCGCGACGCGCCACCCTCCGGGGCCACAGCGAACGTGGTGACCGCGTTCGAGCCCGTGTCGGACTCGGTGAGCACCCGGCCGGGCTCGGGCTCGGCCACCGTCACCCGGAGCTCGCGGGTCCGGCCGCCCAACGTCAGCTTGTACCGCATGACGGTGCCTGCGCCCACGCCGCCGGACTCCACCTGGAAGTCAGAAAACGCCGGGGGGAGGAAACGAGGGTGGTGCTCGCGCATGTCCGCGATATATCCGTAGACCGTATCGGCGGGCGCAGCAATCGTGCGTTCCGCGGACACCTGCATCCTCGCCATGCAGGCCTGTCTACCACAGCCAGATGCGCGCACGCCGCGCGGCACATCCCTGCCCGCGGCGCCGCACTAGGTGATCACCTCAGGCTTCCGGGGTGAGGATGTCATGGACGGGCTCGGGTTCGCCCAGGCTGGTGGCGGTGGTCCCGCGGCGGATGAACTCGTGCGCTGGGGGCCACCGGACGACGCGCTGGTCTCCGGTGGCGTCGTCATAGCGGATGAACGTCACCTGGCCGATGGCGACGGCGAACAGGTGGAACCGGCCGGGCTCAGGCACGGCTCACCTGTCCTGCCTACCGCGGGCCGCCGGCAATCCCGGCCTGGCGTGGTGCCGGGTCAGAACGGAATGAAGGGCAGGCGCACGCCGGTCGGTTCGGCGGTCACCTGGGCGCCGGGCGGCGCCTCCTGCCTGATGTGCTCGGCGATTGCCCGGGCATCGTCGTCGTCGTTCGCGCCGACGATGAGGAATTTCCACCGCCGCACCACGGCGTAGCCCTCACCCTGCAGCTTGTGCGCCAGCGCGACCGCCTCCCGGTGCGACGGCAGTTCGGCCCGTGCCTGCCAGAGCGCGCTGCCGAAGTCCAGGGATTCCACGGTTTCCGCCGCTTCCAGCCGCTGGTGCTCGGCCTGGCGCTCGGCCTCGGTC
>Ga0070708_100004502_pt1 | contig 10963 bp, 7 predicted proteins | sample KBSK5503metaG_FD_65469 | JGI IMG/M metagenome (GOLD analysis project Ga0070708, IMG submission 65469) | Corn, switchgrass and miscanthus rhizosphere microbial communities from Kellogg Biological Station, Michigan, USA - KBS K5-50-3 metaG | ecosystem: Host-associated > Plants > Roots >...
TGACGAGTAATTGCTGAGGAAGTAATGCATCGTTCGAGCCGGTGAACCCCGTACCAGGCGCTGAGCTCCAGCTTCTCGAGTGCCGCTGCGGCTTCGATGTTTACAGCCGTGGTTTTTGGCGGCATAAGGGCCGGTGCCGCAGGCTCTTCGACAGCCGCGGCAGGCAGGGTGCGGAAGTCGGCTTCCGCCTCGAAGACGGCTGTCGGCACTTCGGCGGCGGATAGGCGCACCCTCTGCGCCTCGGTAAACGCATAGTCCACCACTTCATCGCCTTGACGCAGTAACACCACTTGGCGCGTCGCGTGAGAGTCGGTTTTGGCGATCACCAGCGACGCTGCGACAAGTCCCGGGACGACTTCTTTCGACAAGGGTCGGTATTCCACCGTGAATGCATCTCGACCTTCGACCACTCGGGCGCTCGTGAGATCACTAACCAACCGCTGAAAATCGGCTGCCGACGGTTCCCACCGCCACATGTCGTCCGCATTGAGCGTCGGCGCCAATGCAACCTCGGGATTAGTAGTGTTCTGAGCCGCACGATAGATGCGCGACGTGCCGCCGCCTTGATATTCGGCGGCAAGCAACGTTCCTTGCGCATCGTACGCCCGCCGAACCTTCACGCCGTGGGCGGCATCACGCCACATCTCTACGCGACGGCGCAGCACACCGTCACGGGAACGGCGTTCCACGTCAATCGACCGGTGGACGACGTGACGAGGAGATTCCTCGAAGATGGCGTCCGCTTGTGCCGCACGATCGACCAGCTCGCGCGCTGACGCTGGCACCTGGCGCCACCACAACATCGTCGCGAGCACAATCACGAATGCCGCCGCGGCGGATGCCGCGGCCCAGCGAAACATCGCCCGTGGCGGCCGCGACGTCGTCCGCCGGGTGATCGTCTCAACGGATGGCACTTTCCCGTCGAGGCCTTCAATGTCGAGGAGCCTGAGGGCCTCGCGGACATGATCGATCGCGCGGGACAGCTCGTCGACCTGAGTGCGGCACGCGTCGCACGACAAGACATGCGCGGCATATTGCTGTGCGAGTTGAGGATCGAGATCGCCGCTCAGATACGCGGCAGCCGATTCCCTATCCAAACAGGTCATGACAGTCTCCCAGCGCCTCGCATTCGCGCCTGAACCGATCGTGTGCGCGGACGACGAGCGTCCCCACGTACGACCGCGCCACGCCAAGCACTTCGGCGATCTCACGGCCCGTCAACCCCTCGTGATACAGCAGCAGACATTGGCGCATCGGATCGGGAACACGAGCCAGGGCGCGCTGCACGATGTCGCGGAGAATGGCAGTCCGCTCGGGGTCGACCTGGACGGCGAGGCGCTGCTGTTCCGCATGTGCGACGACGTCGAGCCGAGCGCTCCGCTGACGCGACTTCGAAACGTTGATGGCGGCATTCGTCGCCGCCCGGAACACCCATGCGCGCTCGGACTGTGGTTCGCGGTCCGCCAGCATCTCCTGCCACAGCCGCGCGAACATGTCCTGCGACACATCGTCGGCCTGCGCCGTGCCTCCAAGCAGCCGAGCCACATAGCGGCGAACGCTCGGATAAAGCGCCTCGTACACCGCCCGAAAACGCGCTTCGCGGTCAGGGGGCATGGCCCGGGCGGCGTCGTACAGAAGCGACATTCGGACTCGCTACTTCTTAAGACAACTGAAGGAACCCGATTTTGTCACGATGGAGCTCTGCGGTGTCTTCAGCGTCCTGGCACTGCTGCTCGCGGGGATCGGGTTGTACGGTGTGCTGTCGTACGCCGTCGTCCAGCGGACGAGGGAGATAGGGATCCGCATGGCGCTCGGTGCTTCGAGCAGTGGTGTGGTGTGGCTGATTGTCCGTAGACTCACTGGGGATGGTTGGCCTGGGCATCCTCGCCGGCGTGCCGGTCGCGCTCGCCGCGGGCCGGTTTGTCTCGAGCCTGCTCTATGGGTTGACCGCTGCCGACCCCGCCACTATGGGACTCGCCGCATCCGTCCTCGTTTCAGCGGCGGCGCTGGCCGCGTATCTTCCGTCGCGCCGCGCCGTCCTTGTCGACCCGATCGTCGCGCTAAGGGACGAGTAGGCCTGGACCGTCACCAGCGGATTAACCTTGATTACCGAGGGGAGACCGTGTATTCTCACCTCGGTAACCGAGGGTATCGAGGGACGATCTCCCGAGTTGTTCGGCTGAACGAGATCTAGCCATGCGTCTGTGGCGTGTGTTCTATACCGTACCACTCAGGCTCCGGTCGATCTTTCGCCGGACCGCCGTCGAACAGGAACTCGACGAGGAGTTGCGCTTTCACGTCGAGCGCCGGACTGAAGAAGCGATCACCAAAGGTCTGTCGCCCGAGGAGGCACGCTACGTGGCGCTGCGCGCAATGGAGGGAATCGAGCAGCGAAAGGAGGAATGTCGTGATGTCAGAGGCACGCAGTTTGTCGATCAATTCATCCAGGACATCCGCTATGCATGGCGATCGCTTCTGAAGAGCCCGGGGTTCGCGGTCGTCGCGGTGCTGACGCTGGCCCTTGGACTCGGGGCGAATTCCGCCATCTTCAGTGTGCTGCATGCCGTCGTGTTGCGCGCTCTTCCTTACACAAACCCCGCCGACCTGGCGCTGGTGAACACGGCTGAGATCCGGAAGTCCCGCAAGACGGGCACCACGTACCGAGACTATGAAGAATGGAAGACGCACGCCAGCGCATTCCAGGATCTGGCGCTGTACCAGCGCGACTCGTTCACGTTGACCAGTTTTGATGAACCGCGATTCGTTGACGCAGCGAACGTCTCAGCGAACTTTTTCGCTTTGCTGGGGATCCCACCGCTGGTCGGGCGAGTCCCTTCCGATGAGGAGTTTACGCGTCAAGAACGTCTTGTGGTGATCAGCGAACGGATGTGCCAGCGCTACTTTGACGGTTCACCAGCCGCGATTGGCCAGACGCTGGCGTTTAGTGGCAAGACGTGGCTGATCATCGGTGTCATGCCACCAGGGTTCCAGTTTCCGGACCCGAACACCGATCTGTGGGTGCCCATCAAGACGACCGACCGTTGGAACGAGCCGAGAGAACACATGCCCGACAGCCCGCGATGGAGCGTCATAGGGCGGGTGAAGTCGAGCGTCACATTCGCGCAGGCACAAGCCGAAATGAATACCTTCGCCGCGCGCGTCGACAAGACCTTCAACGTTGTCCCCTTGCACGCTGCGGTGACAGGAAACGCACGCCTGGCGATCTCAGTTCTGTTCGGGGCCGTGATGCTCGTGTCGTTGATCGCCTGCGTCAATGTCGCGAACCTCATCCTCGCCCGCGGAGCCGCACGCCAGCATGAGATCGCTTTGAGGATCGCAGTGGGCGCCAGCCGAAGCCGCATCCTGCGACAACTGATCACGGAGAATCTGCTGCTTTCGCTTCTCTCGGGATCTCTGGGAATGGCCCTGGCGAGCACGGCGGTCCGCGTGTTGATCGCCCTTGGCCCGTCGGATATCCCATGTCTCTCGGAAGCCGCGATCGACCCCGTGGTGCTGATGTGGACGTTCGCGCTGTGCGTACTCGTCGGGATCGTGTTCGGCGTGACGCCTGCCCTGCATCACACGCCGAGCCGTTCAAGCGAAGCTCCGAAGGGCCGCAGCCAACGAGTGTCCGCCGTGTTGGCCATCGCCGAGCTGGCTCTTGCGATGGTGCTGTTAACCGCAGCTGGATTGCTGATTCGCAGCTTCCTGGCGCTTCAGGCCATCAATCCGGGGTTCCGGCCTGAAGGCGTGCTGACGATGAATCTGTATGTGCCCGGCTCCGCAGCGCGCGGAATGACCTTTGAGCAGGCGGTGCTGGATCGTGTCTCAGCCCTTCCAGGCGTGCTATCGGCCGGCGCAGTACAAGGTCTGTTTTCGCTGGGCGACATTCGCGGAGGGTTGACGCTCCGACTGGAAGGGCGCCCCCCTGAACCGGCAGAGCAGTGGATTCCGATCAACTGGACCACTATTGCCGGCAATTACTTTCAAACGATGGGAATACCGCTGTTGAAAGGCCGGTTCTTCACCGCTCAGGACGGCCCGGACGCTCCTCTCGTCGTCATGATCGACGAATCGCTGGCCCGACACTATTGGCCCGGCGAGGACGTGGTCGGAAAGCGGCTCAAAGGAACAGATCCCCGCGGCCGAAATGATGATTGGCTGACTGTCATTGGACTCGTCAAAGATATTCGTAACCACGGCCGGGACCGCGAGCCAACCCCGCATGTGTATCAACCGCAATCGCAGTCCTTACGTTTTGTTCAGGACCTTGTGGTCCGCACCTCGAATTCGACGCACGTCGCCGCCACCCTCCGGGGCCTCATACGGTCGATCGACAAGGACGCGGTCCTGTCTCGTGTAACCACGATCGAGGACCAACTGGGCGAGCAGGTGTCGCGACGGCGCTTCCAGACCTGGCTCCTGGCGCTGTTTGCCTCGGTTGCCCTTCTACTCGCCACGATCGGCATCTATGGCCTTCTGCATTACTCGGTGACCCGGCGCACGCGGGAGATCGGCATCCGCATGGCGCTAGGCGCGGATGTCAGGGTGGTCGTTGTCATGGTGCTTCGCCAGGGCTTGATTCTCGCGGCCGCAGGGGTGATCCTCGGCATCGTGTGTTCGTTGTTACTCACGCGCGTGCTTTCGTCATTGCTGTTCGGGGTGACTCCGACGGATCCAGTGACGTTTGGTCTTGTGGCCTCGACCCTGGTGTTCGTGGCTTTAGTCGCCTGTTATGTGCCCGCGCGGCGCGCCGCCAAGGTGGACCCCACGATCGTGCTCCGCTACGAATGAAGGGCAACCAAGCGAGAGGATTGCGAGAGCGCGGTCGCGTCGACGAACCGACGCGTTACTCAGCGTTGAGTTCGGCGGCGTGGTGAAGGCTGCCTGAATCGGCGAACCGTCGGCGCTGCCGGAATGCGCACGTGTGGCATCGGCCGCGGTGACGGCAAGTCAAGTCCTTCACCTACCTCGACGTAGCGGGACGAATGCGACTGGCGCGACGACCGTCGTACGAATCTGACCCGCTGTGTCTCTTTCGATGAGCTGCAGCTGCTGCACGTCCCAGACGGAACCCACGGGAATCACCATGCGCCCACCGGGTCTGACCTGTGCCAGAAGCGGTGACGGGAGATGATCCGGTGCCGCCGTGACCACGATAAGATCGAACGGCGCCACTTCAGGCCATCCTGCATATCCATCGCCGAAGCGTACAGTCACGTTGGTGTACCCCAAATTTCTCAGACGTTCTTCCGCGTCGCGCGCGAGTGGTTCAATGATCTCGATCGTGTACACATGGGAAACCAGGCGGGACAGCACGGCCGCCTGATACCCCGAGCCCGTGCCCACCTCCAGCGCACGATCGCTGACCGACGGCCGCAGGAGCTCGGTCATGAGAGCGACGATGTAGGGCTGCGAGATTGTCTGACCGTACCCGATCGGGCGCGGGCCGTCATCGTACGCGTGCGCCTGGTCGGTCGGTGGCACAAAGAGATGGCGCGGTACCTCGCGCATTGCCGCCAGTACGCGAGGGTCGCGCACGCCGCGGGCCCCGATTTGCTCGGCCACCATTCGAGATCGCGCGGCCGCGACCGCGTCCGGATCGAATGTGGCGTCGTGGGTCTCGGTGCAGGATGCCGTCAAGACCGTTAAAAGGAGGATCAGCCAATGCCTGAGGTGCATCACGATTGCCATTGACCGCCGACCACCAATCTCCTGCTCGCAACGCTACCATTGATGGAGGACGGAGTGGCAGGGACTTTCTGCAATGGAGAATAGATTATGGCGGTCACGGTAAAGGAAATGACGTTGTGGCGGCGGGAGATCGACAATCGGCCAGGCGCGCTCGCCGAGGCGATCGAGCCGCTGGCTGGCATCGATCTTCAGGTACTGATGGGGTACCGCTACACAGGGAACCCCAGCAAAGGCGCCATCGAGGTCTACCCGATTGGGACCAAAAAGGCGGTCGCGGCAGCGCAATCCGCGGGCTTGGCCGAGTTAGGCATTCCTGCGTTGATCGTAACGGGCGATAACAGACCCGGGCTCGGGCATGCGAGCGCGAAGGCGATTTCCGACGCGGGAATCAATCTGGTGTTCCTCGTGGCGCAGGTAGTCGGGCGGAAGTATTCCGCCGTTTTCGGCTTCGACACGGATGCCGACAGGAAGAAGGCGAGCGGGCTGATCAAGAGAGCGCACTCGGGCGGTCGCAAACGGTCCTGAAGTGCAACTCGGCCACACAGATTCGTCGACCACCTTGCGGGTCTGTGCGCACTGGCTGCCAGACACCATGACACGGAGGGTGTGGATCAGCTCGACGACCCGACAGGCTACTCGGCGTCACGTTCGGCGGCCGCCGAAACCAACGCGGCGAGAGCCTCGTCCCGTGTGGGCACCCGCCCAATTGGCATAGGCCGACAGATGCACTGGATATCCTGCTGCCGGCCATGGCATCCCGTACGCGTTCGTGATGAACCCGAGAATCATCCGGCCATATTTATTGACGAGCGCCTGCATTGAGAACTGCCACATCCGATTGGCCTCGCGGTGCGATGGCCACCACGCTTTTCGGTAGATGGGCGCCGCACACTCAAGCACCGCCACAAAGGCGGAATCGATCCCTCTTCCGGAAAGCGTGCTCGCATAGTCCACCTCCGCGCCAGACCTTCCGCTCCTCGTCGGTCAGGCTGACGAAACCACGTTCGGCATCGGCCGGAGCCCCCGCCACCGCCGCCCGAGAGGAGTCGGTGGACTTCGCCTCGGCGCGACCCAACACGTAGAGAAATTGTCCGGTAATCCGTTGACATTTGCGACCCTCGCCCAGAGGCGGGATAGTCTATACGATCGCTCTCACGGTTATGCGTCCGAAGGACTGAAGTGCAATCGCCAGGCTCAACCAGGACGATCGGGATCCTGTTGTTCGCCGCTACGGCATTTGCAAGCCTCGGGGCGTGCGGTCGCTCTGGCCCGCCGTACAGCCCAAAGGAAGCGCTGAAAACCTTCAAAATCGAGCCCGGCTTCCGCATCGAACCCTACATCACCGAGCCGGACATCCGAAGCCCTGTAGCCATGGAGTTCGACGAGAACGGCCGGATCTACGTTGTTGAAGACCCTGGCTATCCGCTGAACGTGGAAGGCAAGGTTGGCCGCATTATTCTGCTCGAGGACACGGACGGTGATGGCCGGCCCGACCGGCGCACGATCTTCGCAGACAAGCTGACGATGCCCACCGGCATCATGCGCTGGAAAAAGGGCGTGCTGGTAACCGACGCGCCGGACGTCCTGTACTTCGAAGATACCGATGGCGATGGCAAGGCCGACATTCGGAAGGTAGTGCTCACCGGCTTCGCCTTCACCAATCCGCAGCACACGGTCAACAACCCTGTCTACGGCCTGGACAACTGGATCTACCTTGCCCACGAAGGTCCGGCGACCTCCATTATTTTTCCAGAGAAGTTCGGCGACCGCGGAGCCGACCTCCGCTTTCCCGATCGCCCCGATGCGTCCTCGCTCAAGCCCGCCCGCCGCATCGTCCGCTTTCGACCCGACAGCGGCCAACTCGAGTATCGGTCGAGCAGCAGCCAGTTTGGCCACAGCTTCGACCTCTGGGGCCATCAGTTCACTGTCAGCAATGAGGACCATATCCGCGAAGAGGTGGTTCCCGCTGCCTATCTGACCCGCAACCCGGACCTGCCGGTCGCCTCGGCCATGGCGCGCATCTCCGATCACGGCCCCGCCGCGGATGTTTACCCGATTACCCACAACTCCCGCGTCGAGATGTTGAGCGGCGTGGGCTCCTTCACCTCGGCCTGCGGCCTTACGGTTTATCTGGGTGGCGCATTTCCGCCGTCGCTCGGTTTCTTTTCGCTCGTCGCCGAGCCGGCGCAGAACCTCGCCCATCGGGACATCCTCACGTCGTCCGGCGCGACTTACATCGCCAGGCGGGCTCATGAGGGGGTAGAGTTCCTGGCTTCGACCGACGCTTGGTTCCGCCCCGTGAACTTCTATATCGGACCAGACGGCGCCATTTACATGCTGGATTACTACCGCCTCGTTATCGAACACCCCGAATGGATGGCTACTCAAACCCACCATTCTCCCGACCTGTATAAAGGCGATGACCGAGGCCGCATATACCGAATTTCTCCGGAAACCCCGCTGCCGCTTCCCGGCAAGATCCGGCTCGCCCAGGCATCCGACGATGAGCTGGTGAAACTCTTGGCCAGCCCGAACATCTGGTACCGCCGCACTGCGCAGCGTTTGCTCGTCGATCGTGGAAGCGCAGAAGCTGTGGAGCCACTCATGAGGCTGTTTGCGAGCAGCCAGTCCCCGGTCGCGCGCCTTCACGCCCTCTGGACGCTCGACGGACTCCACAAGCTCGATACGAATCTGATTGAGAAAGCGCTCGAAGATTCGGAGGCCGGCGTGCGCGAAAATGCGATCCGGCTCGCCGAACCGCGAGTGTCAGGCAACTCCCAGATTGTCGAGAGGCTTCTGAAAATGGAACGCGATCCGGATAGACGCGTACAGTTCCAGCTTCTTTGTACTCTGGGCGGCATCAACTCGGCGGCATCGCGAGCGGCGCAGGACCGTCTGCTCGCGCAAAACATCGAAGATCCGTGGACGCAGATCGCCGCGCTCAGCGCCTCCTCGGATCGCGCGTCACAGCTATTCCGCGCGGCCGCCGCATTCACGGACACGCGGACCGATGCCCGCGCCACGTTCTTTCACCAGGTTTCAGCGGTGATCGGTACACGGCGGAAGACCGCCGAGATCCGGCACGTCCTGGAGACTCTCCTGAGCTCTTCGAAAGCCGGTTCTTCCTGGTGGCGCGCGGCTAGTCTCGATGGTCTCGCCCAGGGCCTCGGTGGCTCAGGTCAGGGGTTTCGCCGCCGCGAATCAGGCGATTCTGAGCCCCGCGCGAATCTCGGCCAGGATCTGCTGCTGAAACTATTTGAGAGCTCGGATGCCGAGGTGCGCCGCGCGTCGCTGCGTGTGCTGGCTGCGACAGGACTTCCGCCGAATGCGGCGCCGATTCTGCTGCGGGCCGCAGCGACGGCGCAAAAGAGCGATCAGGATCCGGCTTTGCGCGCCGATTCGATCGGTCTGCTCGTCCTCGGTGATCCCGCCGCCAATGAGGCGCTCTTCAAGAAAATGATCAACCCGCAGCAGCCCGAACCCGTTCAGGCGGCGGCGGTGCGCGGTTTAGGCCGAGTGAAGGGCGCTGGCGTTGGCGCTTACCTGATCGACCGCTGGAAATCTATGACTCCGAGCGTACGCATGGAAGCGGCGGATGCCATGTTTCTCGATCCGGAGCGCCCGAAACTGCTTCTCGAGGCGATCAAGACCGATACTGTTCAGCCATGGACGCTCGCGTTCCGTCACAGGCGCCAACTTCTCATGAGCGCCGACCCAGTGCTGCGAGAGGCAGCTCGATCGCTGGTGGAAGGGAAAGCGGGCGAACGGGAGAAGGTGCTGACGCGCTACGAAGCTGCGCTGGAGAAGAATGGCGATCCTGAAAGAGGCCGCGCGGTTTTCGAGCGGGTGTGCGCCAAGTGTCACAAGCTGAACGGCCTTGGCCACGAGGTCGGCCCGGATCTGGCCACGATCCGCAACCGCCCGCCCCAGCTCATCCTGCCCGATATCATCATGCCCAGCAGGTCCATCGCCCAGAATTACGAATCGTACGTGGTGGAAACCAAATCCGGTGGAATCGTTGAAGGAGTAATGGGTCCGCAAACACCGACCACGATCACGATTCGTCACGAAGGGGGTGTGGAGGACGTCATTCGCCGCGAGGACATCAAAGAGATGCGCATTACCAATCTATCGGCGATGCCAGCCGATTTGGACAAACAGGTCACCATCGATCAAATGGCCGACCTGCTGAAGTTTTTAAAAACAGTGCAGTAAGCGAGCGAAAGCTTGGGATACGGAGTGTAATCTGCCCGGCGTGGTCCCGGTTCGCGGAGTCTCAATGTAGGTTTGGCGTTCGAGGCTGAACAATGCTCGAGCGAAAGAGAGAATTGCGATGATTTCAACGCTCTGCGATGTCCTTCTGCTCGGTATTTCGATCATGCCCGCAGTTGCAGCCGAGACCGGCACGCTCGGGGTCGGGGCGGCCAAGGTAGACATCACGCCGGCCGCCGACGCCGCTTTGCCGATGAGCGGGTATGCCGGCCGTCAGGAGGGTTTCAAGGGAATTCATGATCACATTTACGCGCGCGCCATCGTGCTCACCGACGGCTCTCAGCAAGCTGCCATCATCTCGTGGGAACTGATTGGAGTGCCAACCGCGGCTTGGGAGAAGCTTTCGGAGCGCATCGCCAGAGAGACGGGAATACAACCCGAGTACCTGCTGCTCACGGCGGTCCACGACCACAGCGCGCCGGCCCCGTTCGGCATGTACGGCAACACCTCGCCCAAATCCGCCGTCTACAGCAGTCAGCTTCAGGATGCTACCGTCGAAGCCGTCCGGCAGGCGAAGGCCAACCTACAGCCCGCCAAAATCGGGATTGGGACCGGAAGCGCATATGTGAACATCAACCGGCGCGAATACTCGCCCGAGCGCGGCTGGTGGCTCGGTTACAACCCCGAGGGACCGTCGGACAAGACGGTGACGGTGATGCGGTTCGACGCGCTCTCCGGCAGGCCGATCGCGGTGTTCATTAATTATCCCGTCCATGTCGTGGTGATGGGACCGGAGAACTACCAGATCAGCGGCGATCTCGCTGGCGCCACGTCGCGCTACATCGAGAATTACTACCGCCGCAAACCGGAAGATACACCGCGAAGTGACGCAGGTCCCGCGATTCGGCTGCAGCCGGAAGTAGCTACCGACGGGGTCGTCTCTGTGTGGACGAGCGGTGCGGCAGGAGACCAGAATCCCGTATCGCTGGCTCGGGGCTCGGACTTCACGATGGTAGATGCGCTGGGAAAGATTCTCGGCGAGGAGGCGGTTCGCGTG
>Ga0070708_100004503_pt1 | contig 10962 bp, 11 predicted proteins | sample KBSK5503metaG_FD_65469 | JGI IMG/M metagenome (GOLD analysis project Ga0070708, IMG submission 65469) | Corn, switchgrass and miscanthus rhizosphere microbial communities from Kellogg Biological Station, Michigan, USA - KBS K5-50-3 metaG | ecosystem: Host-associated > Plants > Roots >...
CTGGCGAAGATGTACCCGCCGCCGATCCTCGGCAAGGACGCTCCCCTCGCTGCGTGCTTCGATCGAGGCGTCGAGTGGCCCGAAGAGTCCGGAACGAACGAAGCGTTCAAGCAGGCGGGCGATCTCCGGCGCTCCTACGACGAGGACGAGGTTTCCCGCGGCGTCCTCGACATCGCGCGAGAGCTTGAAGGCCTGCGGCGACAGGTGAGCGTCCACGCGGCGGGTGTCGTCATCGGCGACGCGCCGCTGGTGAACTACACGCCGCTCCAAAGGGCTCAGGACGGAGCCGGCGGCATCGTCACCCAGTATGAGATGCACGCTGTGGAGAACCTCGGCCTTTTGAAGATGGATTTCCTCGGCTTGCGGAACCTGACCGTCCTGGAGGACGCCCTTCAGAACATCGAACGAACCCGCAACATCCACCCGGACATCGACAACGTGCCGCTCGACGACCGCACGAGTTACGAGATGCTCTCGCGCGGGGACACGATCGCCGTCTTCCAGCTGGAATCGCCGGGGATGCGCGACCTATGCAAGAAACTGCGCCCGGACCGTTTCGAGGATGTGATGGCGCTCGTCGCCCTGTACCGGCCGGGCCCGCTCGGCGAGCGGATGCATCTCGAGTACGCGGCTCGCAAACACGGCCAGCGAACCGTCGAGTACCTCCACCCGGACCTCAAGCCGTTCCTCAGCGAGACGTTCGGGATCATCCTCTATCAGGAACAGGCGCTGCAGATCGCCGTCGAGATGGCCGGATTCTCGGTGTCGGAGGCCGACACGCTCCGCAAGGCCATCGGCAAGAAGATCGCGTCGGTGATGCGTGCGCAACGGGAGAAGTTCCTGTCGGGGTGCGGCGGGAAGGGATACGCGAACGACGTCGCGCACAAGCTGTGGGAGATGATCGAACATTTCGCTGGTTATGGCTTCAATCGCGCACATTCTTGTGGTTACGCGTACATCGCGTTCCAGACGGCCTACCTGAAAGCGCACTTCCCGGTCGAATACATGGCCGCGCTGCTCACGTCCGTGCGGGACAAACAAGACCGGACCGCTCTGTACCTCGCCGAGTGCCGGACGATGGGGATCACCGTCGACCCGCCGGACGTGAACCTGTCCGAGTCGGACTACACGCCGCTCGCTCCCGAGGAAGGAAAGCCCGGCGAGATCCGCATCGGCTTGAGCGCGATCCGCAACGTAGGGGAGAACGTCGTTGCTGAGATCATCCGCGACCGGGAGAAGAACGGCGCGTTCTCGTCATTCGCAGACTTCTGTCACCGCGTCGACCCGACCGCGCTCAACAAACGCGTCGTCGAATCGTTCGTCAAAGCGGGCGCGTTCGACTCGCTCGGGGTGAACCGGCCCGACCTGCTCGCATGGGGGACCGACACGCGCACGGGGGAGCAACGGCTCGTGCTGAGCGAATCCGCAGGGACGATGCTCGACGCGGCCGCGGCGTACCGGCGGGCCGAGGAAGCGGGTCAGTCCTCCTTGTTCAGCGTCGAGATGCACCATGCGCTCACCGATCCCGCGCCGTCCGGCGCCGATATCTCGCGCTCGGCTCTGCTCGCGGCGGAGAAGGAGATGCTGGGGCTCTACGTGTCCGAGCATCCTTTGCTCGAAGTGGAACAGGCGCTCCGGGCGTCGACGGACACGGCGATCGCCGATATCGGTTCGGCGCCCGAGGGATCGACGCGCACGATCGGCGGGATCGTGAGCCGGTTCGCGAAGCGGTTCACGAAGAAGGGCGAAGCGATGGCGTTGATCATGCTCGAGGATCTCGCCGGAGCGATCGAAGTGGTCGTGTTCCCGTCGTCGTACGACAGATTCGCCCCGCTGTTGCAGAAGGACTCGATCGTGTGCGTCAAAGGGAAGGTCGATCTGCGCGACGAGGAGCCGAAGATCGTCGCGCTCGAAGTCTGGCGGCCGAACCTCGAGGCCGGCGGCGATCCGCTCGTCCTCACCCTCGAGGCGGAGGCCTGCACCACGAAGTTCGTAGAGCACCTGAAAGAGGTCTTGTCGTCCCACCCGGGTCTCATTCCGGTGCACCTGCGCCTGACGTCCGGCTCCGGGACGAAGCTGCTCCGGCTGCCCGACGACTTCCGGGTCGAGCGAACGAACGGACTGTACGCCGAACTCAAGTCGCTCCTCGGGACGACGGCGTTCGCGTGAGCGGGAACCGCCTTCGCCGCCGGACCGCGCCGACCTGGTAGCCTCCGGTGAGTGCCCGACGAGAACCGTGAAGAGTTCACTGAACGGGCGAAGCGTCTAACGCCCCGTGAGTGGCGCGTCGTCGCGTTATCGATCGAAGGCGTAGCCGCCGAAGACGCTTGCTCGGCGCTCGGAGTCGCCGAAGGGACGCTCAAGAGCCACAAGCAGGCGATCCGACGCAAACTCGGCGTGCCCCGCGGCAAGCGCCTGGAGCGCCACCTTCGCGAGTATCTGGAGGCCTTGCCGCCGGGGATCCGCCCATCGTTCGCCTCGACCGAGCAGGCCCCCGTCGATCCCTCCGTCGCGGAGCGACGCGTCCGGCTGCTGCTTCGCCTCACGCTTCAGGAGCTGCTGGAGGTCGCCGACAATGCCGATCTTCGAGCCGCCCTGCTCAAACAAACCGTCGAGCGCATCGCCTCCGAAGACGCCGACGACGCCAGGAAAGAGGTCGGTGAGCTGCAATCGGCGGCACGCGAGATCCGCGATACCTTCGAACGTGTGCGAGCGGACATCCGGGCGCGGACGCGAGGGTAGTCGTGCCCGCGGAGGCCGATCGGTCGGGCCTTCTCGACAGAACCTTCGAAGTGGGGATCATCCTCAAGGGGCTCAATGGCGTCGTCGAACTCATCGGAGGGTTGTTGTTGGTCTTCGCTTCTCCCGCCGCGATCAACAAACTCGCAACCACTCTCACACAGCAGGAGCTCTCGAAGGACCCACACGACTTCATCGCGAACCATATCCTTCGAACCGCGCACGGATTAACCGGCTCCTCGCTCGCATTCGGAGCGGTGTTCCTTCTGTCGCACGGTGTCGTGAAGATCGTGTTGGTCACGGCGCTCCTCAAGAACCAGATCTGGGCCTACCCGTGGATGATCGGTTTCCTTCTCGCGTTCATCGTCTACCAGCTCTACCGCCTCGCGGTGGCTCCTACGTTCGGCATGGCGGCCCTCACGATCTTCGACGCCTTCATCGTTTGGCTCACCTACCGCGAGTGGCGCAAACAGCTCGCGCAGAAGCGCGCTCCGCCTCCGAGCCTCTCCGAAGCCTGAGCCCGGGTGATCGCGAGGCGGTACCGGCGGGGACGGCCCCGCACGTCGCTCCCGATCGGTTCGTCGGCCGGCGTCAGTTGAGCGAACGCGCGTCGATGCGCGGCTGCGCGGCGGGCGGCCCGATCGTTTCGAGGAGTCCCGCTTCACGCCTGGCGATCGCGGCGGCGCGGGCCAAACGATCCGAAGCGGTGGGCGATTCCAGGAGCTCTTGAAGGACCTGAACCGGAACGGCGAGCAGCGCGGCCGCCTTGTAGCTCGCGTCGACCGGATCATCCGGTAACGCCGCCGTCCGCGCCTCCCGGTTCGAAAGGCGCGCGACGACGCCGACGTACCGATCGAGGGCTGCGATCGCGATGCGGATCGCCTCCCCGGTCGCGGGCCCAAGCGGCTCCTCGAGCGGCTCCACCTCGGCTCGAGGGTACGGATCGTCGGGGGGTCGCGCAGAGATGCGGAAGCGGCTGGTGCCGCGTATGAGCAGGTTCATCGTGCCGTCGGGGTTGCGCCGGATCGACTCTACGGCGGCGAAACAGCCGATCTCGTGCGTCTCGGCGTGGGCGCCGACCTCGTAGCCTTCGCGGATGCACGCGATCCCGAAGGCAGGCTCGGGGTGCGGAGCATTCTCGGGCCCGAGCACGTCGGCCATCATCGTCCGGTACCGAGGCTCGAACACGTGGAGCGGCAAAGAGGCGCCGGGGAAGAGCACGACGTGGAGCGGGAAGAGGGGGATGCGCACGTCGGTCATTGTAGGCTCACCTCACATCCCCGGCCGCCCGGACGTTGTATGAGCGTGAGCCTGCCGCCGTTCCAGGTGTTCCTCGACTCGCACCGCGAGGACGTATATCGGTTCCTTGTGGCGCTGGTCGGTCCCAACGAGGCCGAGGATTGCTTTCAGGAAACGTTCCTCGGCGCATTGCGGGCGTATCCGCGCTTGCGCGATGCGAAGAACCTTCGCGGGTGGGTCCTCACGATCGCGCACCGCAAAGCGATGGATCACCACCGGTCGCGGGCCCGGCGGGCGGAGCCGATGGCCGAGATGCCCGAGCGCGGCGCCACTCCAGGGCACGAAACGGATCCTGCGCTGTGGAATATGGTGCGCGCCCTTCCGCCCCGGCAGAGGGCGGCCGTCGTCGGACGGTACGTGAACGACCTGTCCTACCGGGAGATCGCGCGGATCACCGGCGGGACCGAGCAGGCTGCGCGGCGCAACGCCGCTGACGGGATCGTGAAGCTCAAGGAGGCGTGGGAACGATGAGCAAGATCGAGAGCAAGCTCCGAGGCGCAGCGCGCCGCAGCGTCCACGCGACGGCAGCGGAGGCCGCAGGGCGCCTGGCGGCTCGCGCCGCGGAAGCGCATCTGATCGACGTCGCGTACACGTTCGTCGACACGCCGTTCGGGAGGTTCCTGGCCGCGTCGACGTTGCGGGGGCTGGTCCGGCTCGCGTTCCATCCGGAGCCGGTCGATGAGGTCCTTTCAGATCTCGCGCGGCGCGTGTCGCCGCGCGTGCTCGAAGCGCCGCGCGAACTCGACGAAGTCAGGCGCGAGCTCGACGAGTACTTCGACGGCCGTCGGCACGAGTTCGAATTGCGGCTCGACTGGCGGTTGACCCACGGATTCTCCGAACGCGTGCTCCGCGCGACGGCGCGGATCCCCTACGGCGGCGTGTCGACGTATCGCGACGTCGCCGCCCGTGCCGGGAACCCCCGGGCGATGCGCGCGGCGGGGAACGCGCTCGGATCCAACCCGCTCCCGATCGTCGTTCCATGTCATCGCGTGGTTCGGACCGGGGGGGACGTCGGGAATTACGGCGGCGGGCCCGAGATGAAGCGGGCTTTGCTGCTCCTCGAAGGCGCGCTGCCCGAGGGAGACTGAAAAGGGGATCCCGGGTCGAAACCAGCGGGGCCGCGCGCGCCTCTGGGCTAGAATCCGGCCGTGCTTACCCTCGTTGACCTGCGCGGATACACGGGCAACCCGTCCGGCTCCCTGCCGCGCGCGGCCTACGATCGAGATTCCGCTCGCGCCTCGGTCCGCGAGATCGTGTCCGACGTGCGCTCCCGTGGCGACGCCGCCGTGCGCGATGCGGCCAAACGGTTCGGAGGGTCCGGCTCCGAGCCGCGCCGGGTCGCCGCGAGCGAGATCGCGGAGGGACGCAATCGATGCGAGCCGGGCCTCGTCGTGGCGCTGAAGGCGGCGGCCGAACGGATCCGTTCGTACCACGAACGGCAACTCGCGGAAGAGCGCGCGGCGTGGTGGCGGACCGGCGGAGATCACATGCGCGTGGGGGAAGAGACCCGGCCGCTTCGGCGTGTCGGATGTTACGCACCCGGCGGCCGCGCGGCGTACCCGTCGAGCGTTCTCATGACGACGATCCCGGCACGGGTCGCGGGCGTCGACGAGCTGTGCGTTTGCGTCCCGGGGGCGCCCGACGGGTCGGGGATTCACCCGGCGACACTCGCGGCATTGGAGGTTGCCGGCGTCGAGGAGGCGTACGAGTGCGGCGGCGCCCAAGCGATCGCGGCGCTGGCGTATGGAACCGAGACGCTCGCTCGCGTCGACAAGGTCGTCGGGCCCGGCTCGATCTGGGTGGCGCTCGCCAAACACGAGGTCGCGTTGGATGTGGGGGTGGACTCGTTCGCCGGGCCGACCGAAGTATGCATCGTCGCCGGCGGTGACGCGCCACCCGAGTTCGTCGCGGCCGACTTGGTCGCACAAGCGGAACACGATCCGCTGGCGACCGCGGTCCTCGTCACGCCGTCCGAGCGGCTGATCTCCGACGTCGAGGAGGCGCTCGCGAAGGAGCTGGCCGGCGCTCCGCGACGGGAAGAGATCGAGGCGTCGCTTCAAGGTCAGGGCCGCGCCGTGCTGGTCGAGGATCTCGATCGCGCGCTCGCCGTCGCGGATGCCTTCGCGCCGGAGCACCTCGAACTGATCGTGGCGGATGCCGAGCGGTACCTTTCTCGCGTGCGGAACGCGGGCGCGGTATTCGTCGGCGCGTTCTCCTCGGTCGCGCTCGGCGACTACGTGGCCGGAACGAACCACGTGCTTCCGACCTTCGGTTCGGCGCGGTACGCGTCTCCGTTGCGCGTCTCGGACTTCATCAAGTCGACCGCCGTCGTGCAGTTCGACCGCGCAGGAGTCGCCGACGTCGCTCCGTCGTTGATCGCGATCGCGAACGCCGAAGGATTGACCGCCCACGCTCGCGCCATCGAAGTGAGGCTGGGATGACCGAGCGTCCGTTCGAGATCCGCGACGATCTTCGTGCGCTCCCGGCGTATCGCGTGCCGCAGGCCGACGCGCGGATCCGGCTCAACACGAACGAGTCACCGTGGAACCCGCCCGAGGGGATGATCAAGGATCTCGCCGAACGCGTTTCGAGGCTGCAGTTCAATCGCTACCCGGATCGCGAAGCGCGCACGCTCCGCGACGGGCTCGGCGCCCGGTTCTCCTGGCCCGGCGACGGCGTGTGGGTCGCGAACGGTTCCAACGAGATCATCCAAACGCTCTTCCTCGCGTTCGGCGGGCCCGGCCGCCGCGTCATGCTGTTCCAGCCGACCTACGGGATGCACTTGCACATCGCGCATGTCACCGGTACCGAGATCGTCGAACGCCGCGTTGCCGAGCCGTGGGTTCTCGACGCGGAGGGCGTCGCGCGCGCGGTCGGCCAGACGGAACCGGCCGTCACGTTCATATGCTCGCCGAACAACCCAACCGGGACGGCACAGAGCCTCGACGTCGTGCGCGCTGCCCTGGACGCGCGGCGCGGTTTGGTTGTTGTCGACGAAGCCTACGGCGATTTCGGCGGCGAGCCGGCCACGGCCATCCTCGGTCGTCACGACCGGCTCGTGATCGTGCGTTCGTTCTCGAAGTCGTGGCGGCTCGCCGGCGCGAGGCTCGGCTTCCTGCTCGCCCATCCGTGGCTGGTCGAGGCGATCCAGGTCGCCCGGCTCCCGTACCACCTGTCGGCGCTCACCCAGGCCTGCGGGGAGGTGGCGGTGAGGCACGCGGGGGCGATGCTGTCCGCAGTGGAAGAGATCGTGGCCGAGCGCGACCGTCTTTCGAAGGAGCTGCAGCGGGTTCGGGGCGTCGAGGTGTTCACGAGCGCCGCGAACTTCTTGCTGTTCCGGACGCCGATCGAAGGCGTCATGCTTTGGCGAGCGCTCGCGGACCGAGGTGTACTCGTCAGGGACTTTTCCACCGTCGAAGGTCTCGAACGTTGCTTGCGGGTCACCGTCGGCTCGAGCGAGGAGAACGCGGCATTCGTCGAGGCTCTGAGGGGGGTGCTGGCGGATGCCGGCTCGCAAGAGACGTAGCGCCCGGACGGCGGACGTCCGGCGCAAGACGAAGGAAGTCGACGTGCGCGCGTCGCTCCAGCTCGACGGTTCGGGAAAAGTGAGCGCGACGACCGGGATCCCCTTCTTCGACCACATGCTGTCCCAGCTCGGGAAGCACGCCGGGTTCAACCTGAAGGTCGTCGCGAACGGAGATCTCGAGGTGGATGCGCATCACACCGTCGAAGACGCCGGGCTCGCCGTCGGCGAGGCGCTCGCGGAGGCCCTCGGCGACAAGAGCGGGATCGCGCGTTTCGGCGACGCGCTCGTGCCGCTCGACGAGGCGCTGATCCAGGTGGCGCTCGATCTGTCGGCGCGGCCCTACCTCGTGTACGAGGTCGACGCCAAAGCGAAGCAGATCGGCGCCTTCGACACCCGTCTCGCAGAGGAGTTCGTCCGCGCCTTCGCGCAAGCAGCCGGCGCGACGATCCATGTGCGGATGGTCTCGGGCCGCAACCCGCACCACATCGTCGAAGCAACCTTCAAAGCCTTGGCGCAGGCGCTGCGCAAAGCCTGCGCCAGAACGGGTGCGGCCGGGGTGCCCTCTACCAAGGGGAAGTTGTGACACGACTGGCGGTACTGGACTTCGGCATGGGCAACCTCCGCTCGGTCGCCAAAGCGCTCGAGCGCGTCGGGGCCACCGTTGATGTAAGCGAAGAGGTCCCGGGCGCTGCCGACGGTTTGGTCGTGCCGGGCCAAGGAGCGTTCGCTTCGTGCATGGTCAACCTCGGGGATCGCAGGCGCGAGGCGATCAAAGGGTGGATCTCATCAGGTCGTCCGTACCTTGGGATCTGCCTCGGTTTTCAAATCCTGTTCGCGTCGAGCGAAGAAGGCGGCGGTGCCGGGCTCGAGCTGCTCGACGGGAAGGTCGTCCGGTTCGGTGACGGGGTCAAGATCCCACACATAGGCTGGAACGAGGTCCGTCCCATCGACGGCGCGCCGTTGTTCTCGGGGATCGCCGACGGGACGCGCTTTTATTTCTGCCACTCCTATTACCCCGACGCGTTGCCCGGCGTGATCGCTGCGACCAGCGACTACGGCGTTTCCTTCGCGTGCGCGGCGTGGCGCGAAAACGTCCACGCGGTCCAGTTCCACCCTGAGAAGAGCGGGGAGCCGGGCCTCGCTCTGCTGGCGAACTTCGTGCGTGGGGTCGCGGCGTGATCCTGCTTCCGGCCGTCGACATCCGCGGCGGGAAATGCGTGCGGCTCGCCCAAGGCGACTTCGACCGCGAGACGGTCTACGACGAAGACCCGGTTTCCGTCGCGAAGCGCTACGAGTCCGAGGGAGCCGCGTGGTTGCACGTCGTCGATCTCGACGCTGCGCTCGAGGGCGTGCCGCGCAATCGAGAGCTGGTCGCCGAGGTGATCAGATCGGTCGACATCCCGGTGCAGTGTTCGGGCGGGATCCGCGACGCGGACGCGCTTCGCTTCGCGAAAGAGGCAGGCGCCGCCCGGGTGGTGCTGGGGACGGCCGCCCTGCACGACCCGGGGTTCATGAGCGATGCCATCGCGGCGCACGGCGGCTTCCTTGCGGTGGGGCTGGACGTGCGCGGCGAGATCCTGCAAGCGCGCGGGTGGACGGAGGAAGCAGGGGAGCTGTGGCCGACGCTTTCGCGTCTGGTCGCGGCGGGCGTCGCGAGGTTCGTCGTCACCGACGTCACGCGCGACGGCATGCTCGAGGGGCCCAACTTCTCGTTGCTCGCCGCGATGATGGAATGGACCGACCGAGCCCTCGTCGCGAGCGGTGGTGTGTCTTCGCTCGGCGATCTTCATTCGTTGGCCGTTCTCGGGGTCGAAGGATGCATCGTCGGCAAGGCGCTGTACGCCGGCCGTTTCACGCTTCCCGAGGCGCTCAAAGCCGTGGAGTGACGTGCTCGCCCGTCGGATCATCCCGTGCCTCGACGTGGACGGGGGTCGGGTCGTGAAGGGGATCCGGTTCGTCGACATCCGCGACGCCGGGGATCCGGTCGAGATGGCGGCGGTCTACGACCGCGAGGGCGCCGACGAACTTGTCTTCCTGGACATCACCGCGTCGTGGGAGGGGCGCGACACGATGATCGACGTGGTCCGCCGCACGGCAGAGCAGGTGTTCATCCCGTTGACGGTCGGCGGGGGCGTCCGCGCGGTCGACGACGTCCGGAATCTGTTGCGCGCCGGGGCCGACAAGGTCTCGCTCAACACCGCAGCCGTTCGCGACCCAGACGTGCTGTTCGGATCGGCGCGCGAGTTCGGCTCGCAGTGCATCGTGATCGCGATCGACGCCCGGCGAGCGAACGGATCGTGGGAAGTGGTCGTCGAGGGCGGCCGCACGCCGACCGGGATCGACGCGGTCGAGTGGGCCCGGCGAGCCACCGGGGAGCGTGCCGCGGGCGAGGTGCTGCTCACCAGCATGGATCGGGACGGGACGAAGGACGGGTACGACTTGGGGCTGACGCGTGCCATCTCCGATGCGGTCGAGGTGCCGGTGATCGCGTCCGGCGGGGCCGGGACCGCGGAGCACTTCGCCGAGGCGTTGACCGACGGCGGGGCCGATGCTGCGCTGGCGGCGAGCGTGTTCCACTTCGGCGAGATGCGCATAACCGAGGTGAAGGCCCACCTCGCCGCGCGAGGGATACCCGTCCGATGATCGCGGCCGGGGTCGATCCGTACCTCGCGTTCGTCGGGTTCTACGACGAGTGGACGCGCGGGTTGACCGACGACGTCGATTTCTATGTGCGGCGTTCTTTGGAGGTTCCGGGCCCGGTCATCGAGCTCGGCGTCGGGACGGGGCGGATCGCGATCCCGACGGCGCTGGCCGGGCAGCGCGTGATTGGCGTGGACATCTCACCGGCGATGCTCGCCGAGGCGCGTCGCCGGGCCGGTGAAGCGGGCGTTGCGGACATGATCGCGCTTGCCGAGGCCGACATGCGCGCGTTCGTCGCCGAGGCACCGGTGCACCTGGTGACGATCCCGTTCCGCTCCTTCCTCCATATGGAGACGACAGAGGACCAGTTGCGTTGTCTTTTGAACATCCGCCGCTCGCTGGTTCCCGGTGGACGCTTGATCCTGAACGCGTTCGTCCCGGACCCGGCCTACATCGCAAGTCAGGACCGCAGGCGCAACCTGCACGGCGAGTTCACCGACGAGCGTGGCCGGCGATGCGAGATCTGGGTCACCCCGCGGTACGAGATGACCAGCCAGCGGATCGTCATAGACGCGAGCGTCGATGCCTACGATGGCGAGCGGCTCGCCGAGACCACCGAAGCGAGACTGACGGTCCGTATGGTGTATCCGCGCGAGATGGAGCATCTGCTCGCGCGGGCCGGGTTCGAGGTCGAGGCGGTTTACGGCGACTTCGACGAGCGACCGCTGAGCGAAGGCTGCGACGAGGTGATCTGGGTC
>Ga0070708_100004504_pt1 | contig 10962 bp, 9 predicted proteins | sample KBSK5503metaG_FD_65469 | JGI IMG/M metagenome (GOLD analysis project Ga0070708, IMG submission 65469) | Corn, switchgrass and miscanthus rhizosphere microbial communities from Kellogg Biological Station, Michigan, USA - KBS K5-50-3 metaG | ecosystem: Host-associated > Plants > Roots >...
CCCGTCGACCGTGTATGGCTGCCCTTCATCATCGACGATGCGATGGCGCCGCTCGAACGGCTGATTGGTCGGGCGGCGCACGATCAGCATATCTTTTCCGTAACCGCGGGCCACGAGCCGATCGCGCAGAGGTTGTGCCGAGTGAGCGTCGAGGAAGTCGCCAACGAGAATCCGGTAGACGCCTGCCGCGGGATCGAAAATCGCGTCGACCGGCTGCCCCGTCTCGCTGCGCATCTTCTGTGTGAATGCTTCCGCGCTCGGCTGGTCGGAGAGCGCGCTGGCCTGCACGGCGTAGTGAAGCGTCGTGTCGCTCAACGGCGCCGCGTCCGTGAAGCCGCGGCGGAGAATCCATGATCCCTTGTCGGTGATCAGATAGTACCCGCCGTCCACCCGCGGGAACGTCACCGCGGTCTGATCGCTGAGCATGCCGACGCGGATGCGCGGCTCGGCGATGGTCTTCGTCACCGCGGTCACCGGGAGGAGCGTGTTCGATAACCGCGGTGGCTGCGGCGTCGTTTTGGGGGCGGGGGCGGTGGTGCAGGCGGCAAACAGAGCGAGAGCGAACGCAACGATGCAGCGCTTCATGACGGGCCTCTATGCAATCAACGATCCTCGGTCAGCGCGACGAACGAGGCGAGGAACCACGCGCCGACCGCGGCCGAAAAGATCGTCTGGGCGAAGGAGGAGATGATCTGCAAGGGCGCGAATGCCAGGCTGAACACCGAGTTGTGGTGCTGGCCGATCCGAAACGGCAGCGACAGCGTGGAGATCACCATTGCACCGCCAAAGCTGATCATGAAGAGGACAAACGCGACGGCGAAGTGACGGCCGAAGTCGGCCCGCATCTCGTCCCACGCCGAGCGAAGGGCTACGCCGGTCGTTGCCGCGCGCGCCACGCAGATGGTGATCGCCTTCTGAGTCCAGATGGCAGTCACCACGGCCACGGGGATCGCCACGATCACCGAGAGCAGCAGTCCGGCACAGCCCGCCACCACCTTGGCGCCAGGCGGGCCGGCGGCAACCATCAACACCATGGTGATGAGCAGAGGAATGAGGATGATCAATCCGGCGACGCTCCACGTGGCGTTGTAAATCCAGAAGATGCTCCACCATCCCTGCCGCCCGCCCGCAATCCAGCGATCGATGCTGAACACGCTGAAGACGTCCCGGCGCGGCGCGGTCACCGGCTTGGCGCGGCGCTCGGCGTCGACGAACACCTGCGCGGTGCCCGCTTCGACGAACGAATGGATGGCCACGAGGACGAGCAGGACGAGCGTGAGGATGAGCAGCAGATACACGATGAGTATCCAGTGCTGCACGATCGCCGCGGCGACCGCTTCGGCCGGATTGGAAGAGCCGGAGATGTCGAACTTCGACAATCCAGCCGCGACGGCGATGGGAACGACGGCGGCCACGACCGCGGCGATGACGATCCCCACGAACACGATTCCCTCGGCGATGCGGATCAGGATCAGCGGCCAGTTGGCCAGCGTGCTTTCGAAGCCCCGGCGGAGAATTTCAGTCGCGCTGCGTTTCAAATCGTGTTCTGCGGTTTCGTCTGCCTCAGAGCGGCGGGCATCGCGCCATTTCGCTTCTGCGCTCGATAGTCGTCAACGCCCGCCAACCGAACTTCCTCACACATCTCTGAGAGGCGACTGCGCAGCGCCTTGCCGATCCGATCCTCGAGGTCATCATGATTGGTCGTGAAGATCGTGGTGCGCTCGTCGTTGTAGCGGGTGTTGATCACGTAGTAAAGGATGTCCTGCACGAACATCGATGGTTTCTGCGACCCGAGCTCGTCGAGCACGAGCAGATCGCCTTCCAGGAGCGGTCTCAGAATCTCCGACTTGCGGGGCGTTTCGTCCGAGTCGAACGAGGCCTGAATTTCCTGGATCAGATCCTGAAAGTTCGAGAAGAGCAACTTGCCCGGCTTGGCGGCATCGATGATGTCGCGTAGCGCGGCGACGGCCAGATGCGTTTTCCCGGAGCCGCAGGGGCCAATGAGCAAGAGGCCGCGTCCTTCCGTCCGTCCTGGCCATTCGTCGACGAAGGCCTGCACCTTGTTTTTGGCCGCGATCAGCGCGCCATTGTTGCGGTCATAGAACGTTTCCAGCCTGCAGTGGTAATACCGCCGGGGGATGTTGGCCGCGGTGATCCGCTGCCGCCGCCTCAGATCGCCCTGGCATCCGCACGGCTCCACGCGGAGAGCGTCGCTGTCAAGAGGCACCCACCCGGAGCCGCTGCAGCGGGGACAGGTCGCCGACGATTCCGCGGGGGACGACTTCACGGTTGGGGGGAGTCTAGCAGAATGCGGAATGTTGAATGCTCAATGTTGAATGTTGAATGTCTTTCTGCATTCAACATTCAACATTCAACATTCAGCATTCAGCATTCATCCAGCCACGGGCCGGGGTGCCCGTTCCTGAATTTTCCCTCCCACCCCGCTATACTTCCACCCCTCGGGTCATGTCCTCCGCCATCATCGAGTACCTGTCTGCTCGGCCGGACTCCAACACGTTCCTGGTGCCCTTGCACTATGCGCAGACGCTGGAGGAGTTGTTCCCGCGGACGGAATCGGTTCTCCCCCAGCCATACAAGATCTTCCTGGCCGACGAGACGCAGCCGGCGGTCCTCGGATTTCCGCTGGCCGAAACGCCGGTGATGAAGGAGCTTGACACGCGACTGGACCGCTGGCTCACGGATGAAGTGGCCTGGCAGGTCTCGCGGAAACCGGACGCCAAAGAGAAAGCTCAGGCGTCCATCACAGCGTACCTCACGCAACTTCTGAAGGTCAGCGAGAACGCGATGATGTCGAATCTTCTGAACGACTATCACGCCGTGTTCTGGCTGGCGCACTCCATCGATCTGGCGCGCAACTTCTCCTCCATCCCACGCCGGGTGAGCTCCATCGACGCGCAGAGCGGCCGCACGCAGGGCGACGCCCTCAAATACCGGATCTTCGCCAAATGGACGCTGGAGACGCGCGAGCTGATGATGCAGCTGGCCGCCAAAGCGGCGTCGATACTGGACGGAGAAGAACAGCGTGCGCTGCAGTTTTTCCGATTGCTGCAGGACGATGTGCTGATTCTGACCGAGGAGTTCATCGGACCGGACCTGCGCGAGCTGCGGTCGTTCCTCAACGGATATCTTCGGCGAGACTTTCAATCATTCCGCGATAGCTTCGACAAACTCCGGAACGTGGCGATGGAGCTGTTGCAGCGCGACCGGTCGTTCGCCGCCGCGCTCCCCTTCTTCGGCGCCGTCGACCAGGGAATCTCCACCGCCGTGCTTCTCGATCCGAAGTTCCAGTCGTTCCTCTTCGATCATCCAGACGTGCAGAACGCGCTCAATCGCGAGGATCGCGAGCAACTGCAGCTGATCGGCCGGCGCGTGCGCGAGTTCAGCGTGCTCACCCAGCTGCGGCGAGCCATCATCTGGATGAATACCTCGCCGGACGGAGAGGTGGTCGCCGCGGACAAGCGGACGGCCGTGGAGTATTCGCGCTCCACCCGGCCGCTCGACTTCGGCCTGCAGGGCGTTCTCGATCCGATGGTCTATCGCTTCGGGCTCATCTACGACATCTCGAATTTCTCCGAAACCCTCGGAAACATCCGTCGCGGCGGACGCAAGGAAGAGATCAACTCCTACCGGCAGATGCTTCTCTTTCAGCGCAAGCTGGAGTCGATCGCCGAGCGGCATCGCCTCAAGTTCGAGAAGTATCTCGGCGACGGCGCGTTCTACACCACCCGGCGGGCGCTGCGCCTCGTGCGCGGCGCCGTGGAGATTCAGCGCTTTTACACGGAGATGAAGCAGAAGGGCTTCGCCTTCAACAAGGGATTGCGCGTCGCCCTCAATTACGGTTACTACCGCCTCCTGCCCATGCGCGGCGCTGCCAGCGAACGCATCACCGAGTTTTACGGACCTGGGATCGTCGAGCTGTCCCGGTTGACGACCGGAAAGGCAAACAAGGAGATCGAGGAGTTCGCCGCCTTCCTCATCGCGCACGGCTACGACCAGCAGAAAGTACAGCAGTTCTTCGCGCCCCTCGCGCGCGGCGTCGACGTTATCGACCACGCGCAGCACGCGCGCGACTACTACGCCTACGTCAACGCCAACGGCCATCTGGTCAACGAGGGAATCGTGAGCTCCATGTCGCTTCTGCAGGAATTGTCAAACGAGCTGCAGAGCGAAGGGCAACATCTCCACAAGCTTCCTCTCCCCTGGGGCACCTACGTAGGATTCACCCCCGCCGTCGCCGACGTCGCGTATATCGGGATCAGACTGATCGGAATGGTCTCCCTGAAGGGACTGGATCAGGTGGAGATCGCCGAGATCGTGCCCTTCGCCTCGAGTGAAGTGGAGGCCGCTCCGATCGACCCCGGCGAGTCGCTGGTCAGCGCCTTACGCCATTTCTTTCATCAGCCGGGCGTCTACGCCGCGTCAGGCGGTGAAAAGACCGACACCACGCACGAGCGGCTCATCCCCAGCGAGATCGTCGTCTGCGTCCGGCCGGCGGAGAAGAACGGCGGTGAAGTGCTCATCGGCGAGTGGGACCCGATGTCGGACGACGTGCGGAATCCGGTGCGCCTTCCGCGCGATGACTTCCAGCGCCTCTTTTCGCTCAAGGGCGAGCTGACCGCTGAGAGCCTGGCCATCAACAAACAGACCGTTCGCGACATTTACCTGCGCCTCGCCGATCACATCTACACACCGTCCGTGCAGCTGGCCAGCTACCGCATGGATCGTGACTACCAGGCGTTCGTGTTGGGTGATCAGGTGGAGAAGCTGTAAATCGTGGTTCGCGGTTCGTTGTTCACGAGCCACGAACCGCGAGCCACGAATCGTTTACCATCTTGTGGTGCGGGTCGACCACGATAAGCGCGAGATCGTCTGCTCAGTCGGCGACCTCGCTTATCCGACCACCTATCGCCGCATCGGCGTGGAGCGCGGCGACGGGTTCCGCCGGATGTGGCTCGGTCAGGACATCCACAGCCGCCGCGCGGAGTTACGAGCCGCAGAAGACACGAATTACCGGGCGGAAGTGCACGTCGTCCATCGCACGGCCCGCCGCAATTGGAACATCACCATCACCGGGCGCATCGACGGCCTGTCGATCGACCGTGCCGAACGCCGGGTCTCGATCGAAGAGGTGAAGTCGATCCACTTCGATCTCGAGCTGGAAGCACTCTACAGGTCGGAGAAACTGCAGCGGCACCTCTACCAATTGCTTCTCTACTCCTTGTTTCTTTCCACGCAGCCCGAGCTGGAGGGTTTCGCCTTCGTCCCGCAGCTCGTGCTCATCGATCTCGTCAGCGGAGAATCGAAGATCGTCGATGCGGAGTTCGAGGCGGAGAGCGTCGCCGCGACGCTCGAGGCCAGCCTGGATCAACTCGTCGACGACGTCGAATCGCGTCACGGGCTTCTGGCGGCCAAGCGGGCGTTCGCCGAATCGCTCGCTTTCCCCTACGAACGGATGCGGCCGTTTCAGCAGGAGATCGTCGACGCGGTCGAACGCGCCGTTCGGCAGCGTGAAGCACTTCTGGTGTCCGCGCCGACCGGCATCGGCAAGACGATGGCCGCGCTCTATCCCGCGCTGCGCGAGTCGCTCAAGGCGGGAAAAAAGCTGTTCTACCTGACCTCGAAGACACTCCAGCAGGAAATGGCCGTCGAAGCGCTGCGTCTCCTGAACGACGGCAGTTTCCGCGTGCTTCGCATCCGGGCCAAGCAGAAGATGTGCGCCCACACGGAGATGATCTGCCACGAAGACTTCTGCCCCTTCGCCGCACGCTACTCGGAAAAGATGGAGAAGAGCGGGCTGCTCTCGCGCGTGGCCACCTCCATGAGCTACTTCGACCCCGACCTGACGTTCGAGCTGGCGAAATCGACGGAAGTGTGCCCCTTCGAGGTCTCGCTGGAGCTGATCGAGCAGGCGGACGTGATCGTCTGCGACTACAACTACATCTTCGACCCGTACGTTGGATTGAAGGCCTATCAACAGGATAGCGACTACGGCGACTGCGTGCTCATCGTGGACGAGGCGCACAATCTGGTCGATCGCGGCCGCGGCTATTACTCGCCCGAGTTGCACGAGAGCGCATTCGATGCGATTCGAAAGCATCTGGCCCCACGCAACTGCCGGATCGAAGGGTGGGAAGAGCTGCTGGAGCTCCTGCGTGCTCACCTTCATCAATTGGCCGAGGCCATCGAGGAGGGAGCGACGCAGACGCTGTGCGAGCCCGACCGCGAGCTGTTCGTCGATCAACGCGCGGAGTGGGAGCGGGTGGCCACGAACTACATCAGCTGGAAGATCGAGAACCGCATCGCCGAGGAAGATGATCCGCTGGTCGATTTCTACTTCAAGCTCGTGAAGTTCACGAACCTCCTCAACGAGTCGGGCGAAGAATTCGCCCACATCATCGAGCGCGCGCCGGACGGTCTGCGGCTGAAAGTCTTCTGCAAGGATCCGTCGCGCTTCCTGGGCTCGGTATTCGACTCCGCGCACGCCACGGTGGCGCTCTCCGCGACTCTCGAGCCATTTGAGTTCTACCGCAAGACTCTCGGCCTGCCCACGCAGCGCGTGTGCGAGCTGTCGCTCCCCTCGCCGTTCCCGCGCGCCAATCGGAAGATCGTGGTCATTCCGGAAGTCGACACCACATTCAAGCAGCGGGCGAATCACTACGATCGCATCGCCGACACAGTAGCCGAGATAGCCGTGGCCTCCGACGGCAATTTTCTGGCGCTCTTCCCCAGCTATGCGTTTCTGCGCGAGGTGGCCGATCGAATGCCGCCCATCGGCAAAAATGTGATGCTGCAGCGCGCCGACATGACCGACTACGAGCGAAACGCCATGCTCGACATACTTCGCCACAAACCGTCGCGTGGGAATCTGATCCTAGCGGTCTCCGGCGGGATGTACGCCGAGGGCGTCGATTATCGCGGTGACATGCTGTCGGGCGTGATGGTGGTCGGGCCAGCGCTTCCGACTGTCAGCTTCGAGCAGGAGTTGCTCAAGCGCTACTACGACGAGCAGTACGGCAGCGGCTTCGAGTTCGCCTATCTGATTCCCGGCATGACGCGAGTCGTACAGTCCGCAGGACGTGTGATCCGCAGCGAAAGCGACATCGGCGTGATCGCCCTCCTCTGCCGCCGCTTCACTCAGGAGACCTACACCCGCTATTTCCCCAGTGACTGGTACGAGGAATCGCCACGAGAGCTGATCTCCCGAAAGCCGGCCAGCGACATCCGGGCGTTTTTCGAGGCCATGTCGACGCCGCAACTGAGGTTGATGTGAGAGGCGCGGCGCTTGTGCTGATGCTGGCCGCCTCGTGCACCTCGGCCCCCAAACCAGTCGTCCTGCCTACGTCCGTGCCCAAGGGCGCTCTGGAGGCGATCTGCCTGAGATTGCACGACGAGGGGATGAGCGGATCGCTGCGCGTGGTCGGCAGCAGTCAGCCGCTGATCACCCGCGCTGCGCTCCAGGCAATGGCAGAAGGTGCGTTCTTTCGCGGAAATGTCGATCCGGAGTCAGTCAACACCGCTGTCAGCGCGCCGCCCATGCCGGTAGACATCCCCGAGCGTTCCTGCACCGCGCGGGTCATCGAGAGTATTGATGCGACACGCGACGCCGACGCGATGGTCCTGCAGTTCTCCCGACCATTCGCCAATCCCTTTGTTCACCGGCAGATCGGCCTTCTGGCCCGGCTCTCCCTCGGCGGCGAGGCGGCGACGTGGTATTGGATCCCACTCGCCCAGCAGAACACCCGCTGGATCGCCGGCTCTCCGATGACGCTGGCCGTCACCGAGTAGTTCGCGTGTGGCACAGACACTCTTGTCTGTGCCGGCACAGGCAGGAGTGCCTGTGCCACACAGGAACACCGAGCCTCAGCCCTTCCACCATTTCTCGAACTCTTCCGCGCTGACCTGCTCCAGCAACTCCGGACGGAACAGCCGCTTCATGGGCGGGTTCGGCATCTTCTCGATCTCGCCGCTTTCCTCGATTACCGTCATGAAGCGGCTGACGCTGCCGTCATCGCCGGTCTCGTAGTACATCGCGGCGTTGCCTTTCATGGGAACGAATTGCCAGCCGCGGTAGTACTTCATCGGCGGTCGAGCGTACCATGCGCGCCAGTGAGGTGAGCTGATGGGACCTGTTGTCATCCATGGCACTCGATCGTTTCGAACCGAAATCGAGACGGGAAAGCATCGCCTGATCGCCGATGAGCCGGCCGATGCCGGCGGCACGGACAGCGGCCCCACTCCGTACGACTATCTCTCCGCGGCGCTCGGCGCGTGCACCTCGATGACCATGCGCTTCCTGGCCAATCGCGACGGCATTCCGTTGGAGGGATCCGACATCGAGGTGACCAACGATCGGATGTACGCCAAAGACTGCGCCGACTGCACCAGCGGTAGCGGATACATTCACCGCTTCACCGTGCGCATCCGCCTTCGCGGGACTCTCACGCTTGAACAACGAGAGAGCCTGTTCTCGGCGGCCAAGCGTTGTCCGGTAGCGAAAACGCTGACCCACGAGATCAAGATCGACGAGATTCTGATGGAGAGCTGAACATGAACACGCTGCTCGAAGAGGCCATCGAAGCGTGGGAGGATGCCCGCAATGGAGTGATCGCCGAAGTGGAAAATATCCCGCTGAATCGATTCGACTTCCGGCCGGCCCCGAAAGCCCGCAACGTCACCGAGCTCGTCCTGCACATCATGGAAGTCTCTTTGATGATGGTTGGCGAGCTGAGGCGGGAGGACACCGATCTCCACCGCGCAGCATTCCCCAAGCTCGTGGCGCTCTATTCGAAGCCCGTCGCCGGTCTGACCGGCAAGCGCCAGCTCCTTGCCGCACTGCGTTCGACTCTGCGCGAAGGGGTCGAGACATTCCTCAAAGCGGGGGAGATTCACATGTTGCAGTTGATCATCCGCTTCGATGGCGAACGCGGCACTCGCCTGGCCTGGTTCCATCACGGGATCTCTCAGGAGATGTATCACCGCGGCCAGCTCGCTCTCTATCAACGCCTGATGGGAATCACACCCGCGCTCACCAAACTCATCGAGTCAGACGTTTAGCTCATTCAGGCACGGGAATTGAGTCACCCTCAGTTCGTAATGTCTGAAGCCCAAAACACCCGGATTCTGGTTGCCGACGACGATCAATCGATTCGACAGCTCGTCTGCACCATCCTCAAACGAGAGCACTACACAGCCGATTGCGTGAGCGACGGCGTCGAGGCGATCGAGCACCTGAAGAAGCACGACTACGCGGTCGTTCTGCTCGATCTGATGATGCCGCGCGTCGACGGGTTTGGAGTCATCGAGCATCTGAAGACCCATCCACCGGCGCACAAGCCGATCGTGCTGGTCATTTCCGCGTATGCCGATCAGAAGTTCAAGGAGGTTGATCCGACGATCGTGGCGGGCGTGCTGCGCAAACCGTTCGAGGTCGCCGAGCTTGGCCAGCTGGTGCGTTTGTGCGTCACCGGCTTCGACAACGAGCTCACACATGCGCTCTACGCCTCTGAAGATCAGGCGATCCGAGATTTTGTCCGCAACCATCCCCGGCAGCGCGGAGGCGGCAGCAAGGATAACTAGGCCCAGCGGTCCAGCCAGTATTGCAGCATCACGATCGCCCAAAGAGACTTGGCGTGATTGGCTCGGCCGCCGCGGTGTTCGTCCAGCAGGCGGTGGACGGTTTCCGCGTCGAGGAGTCCCTGCTTGCGCAAGCGCGACTGTGACAGCAAACGATCGACTTCCGCGCGCAAGCCGCCGTTGATCCAACCGGCGATCGGAACGCTCAGCCCGCGCTTGCGGCGATAGATCACATCCTTCGGCAGCCATTTCTCCGCTGCCTTCTTGAGCACCCACTTCGTCTCCAGCCTGCGCACCCGCAAATCGGACGGGAGGGAAAGCGCGAAGCGAGTCACGTCGCGATCGAGAAATGGAGCGCGCGCTTCAACGGACGAGAGCATGGTCGCTCGATCGACCTTGACCAGCAGGTTGTCGCGGAGGTAGCTCCGATAATCGAGGAGCATCGCTCCGGCCAGCGGATCGCGACCAGCGGGAGCCGAGGGCATCTCCGGCAGAGGCGGCGGCGGAGCCGGATAGATCTCATCGGACAAGCCGGTACCGAACCAGGCGAGATGGCGCTCCACCCAGGGCCGCTCCGCGTCGTGCACGAAGCGCTTGAGAAGAAACTCGAGGGTCACTTTGCGACTCGAGGGCGGCATGCGCTCGACGGAACGTCGAATAGCGCGACGAATGAATGCGGGAAGCGCATCGTATTTGGGAGCCAGCTTGTGTCCGAGGTAGGTGGGATAGCCGCCAAACAGCTCATCGGCCCCTTCGCCGCTGAGAATCACCTTGACGTGCTCGCGGGCGGCGCGAGCGAGAAGGAACGTCGGCAGGATGGCCGGATCGGCGAGCGGCTCGGCCACGGATTGAACGATGACCTGCAGCGCTTCGCGGAGCGCCTCTTCATCGGTCCGCACCGGAACGTGCCGCGTGCGGATGCGCGAAGCGAGAATCGCCGCGTCGCCGCTCTCGTCGTACGACGATTCCGCAAACTTTGCCGAGAACGTGTGCACTCTGTCGACGCCGATGAACCTGGCGGCGAGCGTGGCCAGGATGGACGAGTCGAGGCCTCCGCTGATGAACACGCCTACCGGCACATCAGACATCACCTGCTTCTCCACCGCTCGCTCCATCAATTGCTGCAGCTCGCTGACAGCGGTCCGCGGGCGGCGGGGCACGATGGCGAATGACTCCGGATCCCAGTAACGCGTCACGCTCTGGCCGTCATCGTTGAAGCGGATGTAGGTGCCTGCTTCCACGCGACGAATGTCGCGGAACATGGTCCGCGGCTCGGGAACGTAGCCGAGCTTCAGGTACTCGGCAATGGCGATCGGATCGAGCTCTCGGCTGACCTCCGGATGACGGAGAAGACACTGCAGCTCCGAG
>Ga0070708_100004505_pt1 | contig 10962 bp, 13 predicted proteins | sample KBSK5503metaG_FD_65469 | JGI IMG/M metagenome (GOLD analysis project Ga0070708, IMG submission 65469) | Corn, switchgrass and miscanthus rhizosphere microbial communities from Kellogg Biological Station, Michigan, USA - KBS K5-50-3 metaG | ecosystem: Host-associated > Plants > Roots >...
GTTCTGGTCTTCCTTTTCGATCAGCAGCCCGAGTTTGCCGTGGTAGAACTCTCTGGCTGCGGCGAGGTCCCTGGCCAGCAGCACGGGGGCGATCGGATGGTCTCCAAGCATGGCTGCTCCTGTTGTCTGTGGACGATCAGCTGATTTCCCAGGGTGCCGGTCACGTAATTCCGCACCTACCGGCCATGGAAGTAGTGGCCCTTATCGAGGTCCTCGATGAGCCCGGGATGTGCCGGCTGCCAGCCCAGCAGCTCGCGGGTCAGCGTGCTCGAGACCGGGTTGTCGGCCGCGAGGAAGCCGGCCAGGAAGCCGAAGTGCCCGCTGGCCTCGCCGGCGGGGACGGAGACCACCGGGACGTCGAGGTGCCGCCCGATCAGCTCGGCGATGGCGCGGATCGGCACACCCTCGTCCGCGACCGCGTGCAGCCGCGATCCCGCCGGTGCCTTCTCCAGGGCCAGGCGGAACAGGTGGGCCGCATCGAGCCGGTGCACGGCGGTCCAACGCTGGGAGCCGTCGCCGGTGAAGCCCGAGACTCCCGTGTCGCGGGCGATACCGACCAGGGCCGCGAGGAATCCGTGATCCCCGTCGCCGTGACACGTGGTACCAAGTCGCACCGCCGACGAACGGACGCCGAGCGAAGCGAACGACAGCGCGTCCTCCTCCGAGGCCGCATGCAGGGCCCGCGGCCCGCGGGCCGCGGCCGGGTCAAGACCAGGCGCGTCCTGTTCGGTTCCGACCCGCCCCGGTGCGAGCACGACCGCCGCGGAGGCGATGACCAGCGGCCGGTCAGAACCGGTGAGGGCCTCGCCCAGCGCCGCGACGGCGCGCCGGTCCGCGTCGACCGCGCCGTGGAAGTCCCCGGAGCGCACCATGCCGGCGTTGAACGCGAGGTGGATCACGCCATCCGACGCCCCGGCCGCACCGCGCAGGCCGCCGGGATCGTCAAGATCGCCGCGATGGACCCGGACCCCGGCCCCGGTGAGGGCAGCGGCCGAGGCGTCCGAGCGGGCGAGGCCGGTGACCTCATGGCCCGCGCCGATGAGCTCGGGAACAAGGGCGGAGCCGATCCAGCCGGCCGCGCCAGTGACAAAAACGCGCATGCCTAACCTCCATACATGTCGATCACCCTCGCCTAAGCGGCATCGCCAGCGGCCGCACGCCGCGCTCGCGGCGGATGCCCGCGAGGACCGCGGCCGAGTCGCACGGGTTGGGCTCGTTACCGATGTCACTGGAACCTGAACTCCGGTTCCAGTTGCACCCCCGAGTATAGTGAACTATGATTCCGCTTGTCAAGCCAGCCGAAGGAAAGAGGGCCGTGACCAGCACTGTCAGCGAAGAAACAGAGCGCCCGCTGCGCGCCGATGCCCGCCGCAATCGCGAGCGGATCCTCCAGAGCGCGCGAGCGGCGTTCGCGGAGAGCGGCGCCGATGCGCAGATCGACGATGTCGCGCGCCACGCGGGCGTCGGCGTGGGCACCGTCTACCGGCACTTCCCGACCAAGCAGGCGCTGCTCACGGAGCTGGTCCGTCAGACGTTCCGCCTCTTCAGCGAGTGGGCGCGCGAGGCGCGCGAGGCCGGCGGAGAACCGTTCGCGCTGATCGAGGGGCTGCTGCGCCGTATCGCGGAGACGGCCGCCGGGGACGCCGGGGTCCAGTACGCGCTGGCGAGCAGTGACGCGCAGGCGGCCAGGTCGGAAGCGCAGGCCGAGCAAGACGAGGTGATCGCGGTCATCGCCGAGCTGATCGAACGCGCCCGGCGCGCGGGGACGATCCGTCCCGGCATAGAGGCGACCGACATCGCGATGCTGATCTGCGGCGTGGTCAGCGCGATGGGCCCGAGGCCAGGCTTCGACTGGCGCAGGCATCTCGATCTGGTGATCGACACGCTCAGGGTGCGCTGAAGCGCGGCGCGATACCGCGAGTACGTGATGACCGCCCTTCGAGCGCTTCCTCGCGGAGGCCATCGGCAAAGACCTCGGCCAGTCCGCAAACAGCCTGATCCCGCGTCTTGCGGCATTGTCGGCCGTCGCCGGCTTGCGCGAGCTCTACGAGAGCGACGAAGCCCAGGCTCTGGCAGCTCCCCCCAACGCCGCCTAACTGCTCAAGCTCGTGGACACGGTGATTCGCTTCACCCAGGCTGGCACCGATGGAACCCAGTGAAGGCCGGTGGTCGGCGCTAGAGGCCGCCTGGCCATGGCCCTCACCGGCCAAGAGATCGACATGTTAGCGCCTGTCCTCAGCCAGGCCAGGACAACGGCCGTGCGCAGCTGTGAGGCGTGGTGGCCGCGCGCCGATGCCCAGCCAGGTCGAGCCGGCCGATCAATCTATGCGGCCTCACTGTCGGCGTTAGCAAGTGCCTGGCCGACCTTGCCATGCTGCTTGACCAGCCAGCCCCACCGCTCGTGCCGACCGAAATGGGCGGCGCGGCCGGACGAGGGCTGGTTCTGGCCGACGCCCGTCGGGCCGTGGCGCGCCCGGCGGCTTCGCTGAGCCCGCGTCCCGGGCCACCGTCGACCTGACATCTGGCCGCGATGACGATGCCGCTGCGGTGGCGCGGATCTGCTGCATCAGCAAAGCTCATTCTCTGCGGGTCAGTGCAAATGACGGCCACGCGGCGATCGCCCGGCCCGTCATGGTTAGCTCAGCGACAGCGACGTTGGCCGCCAGGCTCGCGAGACTGCCGACTCGAAGCAGTAGCGACGACAGTCATCCATCCCGGCAGCCGCGGCGTGAGTCGGCCAGCAGGGTGGTCGACGCGGCGACGCTGATCCCATCCACGGACAGCGGCGTCAGCGCCGCGACCCAGCCTGGCTGCCCGTGCCGCTCCACCAGCAGGTGCATGTGCAGGTAGGAGACGGTGCCCGCGATCAGCGCCAGCAGCGCTATGTACCCGGTCGTGGTCCGGCGGATCCAGAGGTCCGCCCGCCCGGTCACGCCTCGCCGCCAACTGCGAACTCGGCGGACAGCTTGCCTGCGCAGGCAATTGGTTCAACTCGCTCTTCGGACACTTGATCCATTCTCTGACCTGCGATTATTCGTCTCCAAGATCCGCTGGTGACGCAAATTCGCAGGTCACGGGCGCGCGGGTCCAAGTCCCTCTCGGACACGAACCCTTTGGGCATGATGCGATGCTGCCAGTCTTGCGGCTGACCGGGCCGAGGCGCGCCGATCGCCGACTAGGCGCGCCTGAGATCATGGATGTCGTGCAGTGCGGTCGCGCGCATATCGTCCAGTTCCGATACTGCCTGTGAGGCCTCGCTCGTGTCCGTTGCCATGGAAAAGTTCTAGCTGGTGGCCAGCGCGTCGCGGCGATTGCCAGCATCACTCGTGATGGATGGGAACGACCGCAGTCCGGTGTCGATGAGCTGGGCGGCGCGGTTGACGTCGGCGCTCACGGCCTGGTGGACCTGCTCGGGGGTCCGGGTGCCGTCCAGGTATTTCGACAGAGCCTGGAACTGAATGCGCCACAGGCCGAGCAAGGCGGTGGCCGCGATTTGCGGTTCTGGGTCGTCCGGGCTCATGCCGGCCCGCCCGGCCAGGATGTCGGCGGCCACCGCGGTGAACTGGTCCATCATGTCGCTTTGATGGGCCCGCAGTGATGGTGAGGCCTGGATCAGGGTGCCGAAGCGCCGGATCGCGGCGCTGGCCTGGGCCAGGTCGTCCTGGGCGGCGAGCCAGGACGTCATAGCGGTCAGTTCGTCGTCCAGGATCTGCAGAGCCGCCTGGGCCGGCTCGGCTCCGGGCCGGGTCAGGCTGCTCTTCAGGGAGGCCATCGTGGACTCCAGGCGGTCCAGGATCAGCGACTCCTTGGTGGGGAAGTAGTTGAAGACCGTCTTCTCCGATACCCCGCACGCCTCGGCGATCTCCGTCACGCGGACCGCGTCGAAGCCCCGCTCCATGAACATCTGCGTCGCCGTGTCGGACAACTGCTGGCGCATCAGCCGCTTCTTGCGCTCCCGCAGCCCCTCGGCTTTCGCTGCTGCGGTCCCCGGGGTGCGCGGTGCCGTCCAGTCCACCGTCCGCATGGTCATGCCCCCAGCATAGTCCAGTGCCACGACTTCTTCTGCTACAGTAAACTTTCAGTAGCTAAAAAGAAGTCCTTTCCCGCTGCCGCTGCGCCCGCCCGAGGAGATCCCGTGAGCGAGATCCACATCGTCCGTGACTATCCCCATCCCCCCGCGAAGGTCTGGCGTGCCGTGACCGACCCGGCGCTCGTGCCGCTGTGGACCGTGACCGGCGCCGGCGGCCGGCCTGAAGGGTTCGCCCCCGTCGCCGGCACGAAGTTCCGGCTCCTCGCCAGGCCCAAGCCCGGCTGGAGCGGCGTCGTCGACTGCGAGGTGCTGGAGGTCAACGAGCCGTCGCTGCTGCGCTACTCCTGGACCGGCGACGAGGGCGGCGACGTGACACAGGTCGCCTACCGGCTCGAACCCCACGCCGGGGGCACCCGCTTCACCTACGACCACACCGGCTTCACCGGCGTCGGCGGAGTCTTCATGGCCAAGCTGCTGGGCCACGTCCGCAGGAAGATGCTCCGTGCCGGCCTGCCGCCCGTGCTCGATGCCCTTGACGAGGACGGCACTCTCCGCCCTGGCAGCACCCTCAGGCCCAAGTCCATGGGTGACGCAAGCCGTCCAGCGCCGTAACGCTCACCGGCCAGCCCGCAGTTCTCAACACAGGCTCGGCAGCGCCTGCAGGCTGGCCGCGGCGTCGTCAGCGGGCGAACTTGCCGATGGCGGCCGGGGTGACGGGGGTGAAGAAGTTGACGAGGTTGCCGTCGGGATCGCGGAACAGCAGCGACCGGTTGCCCCACGGCATCGTGGTGGGCTCGGTGACGAAGTCCTCGACGAAGCCGGCCAGGTTCTGGTGCACGCCGTCCACGTCGTCGACGAGGAACTCGATGATGACGGTGTTGTTGTCGGCCGGCCGGGCCGCGCCAGGCGCGAACAGCGGCACGGTGCCGGTGCCGGCGATCGCGAGGGTGGCGGAGCCGGTGGTGAGCTCGGCGAAGTTCTCGTTCGACCAGCTGGCCTGCACGCCGGTGGCACGCTCGTAGAACCCGGCCAGCCGGGCGACGTCGTCGGTGATGATGCGGATCGAGACGAATTCCATGGTGATCTCCTCGTCAGCAGAAACGTCCTGCACTTCACGCTAGAACCAATACCGGACATAATCCGCCCGGTATCGGTGAGATAGTTGTGACCATGGCCCGGCCGACTGCACGCGTGCTGTCCCTGCTGGAGCTGCTACAGTCGGGCGGCGTCCGGAGGGTGGCCGAGCTTGCCGGCCGGCTCGAGGTGGATGAGCGGACGGTGCGGCGGTACGTGGACCACCTGCTCGACCTTGATGTGCCGGTCGAGTCGGTACGCGGCCGCTACGGCGGGTACCGGCTCGCATCCGGCTACCGGATGCCGCCGCTGATGCTCAGCGACGATGAGGCGCTGGCCGTGCTGCTCGGCCTGGTCGCCGGCCGCCGGACCGGGCTGGCGACCAGCACGGGCACGGCGAGCGAGACGGCGGCGGCCAAGATCCGCCGGGTCCTGCCCGAGCGGCTCGCCCGCAGGCTCGACGCCGTGCTCGATTCCCTCGCCTTCACCGCCCCGCCCGGCCTGGCACCCACCCCGGACACCGGGGTCCTGCTCTCGATCGCCGACGCCGTGCGCCATCACTGGCCCATCTCGATCAGGTACACCGCCGCCGACGGCCGGCGCAGCGAACGCACCCTGCACCCCTACGGGCTCGTCGCCCACTCCGGCCGCTGGTTCGTGACCGGCGCCGACCCCGGCATCGGCGAGGACAGGACGTTCCGGCTCGACCGCATCGCCGACGCCAGGACCCTGCCCGGCTCGTTCGAGCCGCCCGCCGGTTTCGACCCGGCGCAGCACGTCCTGTCCGGACTCGCCAGCACCCCGTACCGGCACCACGTGACCCTGGCCATCCAGGGCACGATCGAGCAGATCCGCGCCCGGCTCCCCGCCAGCGTCGCGATCCTGACGGAGCTGCCATCCGCGGGCGGCGCAGACCCGCAGACCGAGCCCTGGTTCCGCGTCGAGCTGCACGCCGAGCGGCTCGACTGGCTGCCCCCGCTGCTCGCCGCCCTCGACCGGCCGTTCGCCGTCGAGCGACCGGACGAACTCCGCGACCTCATCGCCGCCCTCGCCAGCCGACTCGCGACCTCCGCCCGGCGCAACACGCCACGCCAATAACCCCGCCGAAGCTCGGCTATCCGACCCACATACCCCGCGCAGCTTCCGGCACGACCGAGCGACATAAGGCCCTGGCGGCAGCACGCCTGGCAGCGCAGATCACCCATTCGGGCGCCGAGCGGATAGCGAGGCCAACAACGAAGCTGGCGCTCACATCGGATACTTGCGCGCTAGCTCGGCCGGTGGCGGTAGCGGCGCGTCGTGGGCGCAGCGGATCGCAGGCGGCGTGACGGCTCCGCCTTTGCCAGCTGCCGCGCCGACGGGCGCTGGCCCGAGCGCGGGAAGCCGCGGTGGTCTGCTCTGGCGCGGCTGGCCGCCGGGGCTGCCTCATGGGGGTTCAACTCGGGTTCATGGGGGTTCAACTCGGTGGCAAGGTCATCTGGGCTGGCTCGCGGGGCCGTCGGCGCGGGGCGGGAACTTCCGGGCACCAGCGGGAGGATGTCGCCTTGCCCGCCAGATGATGGAGCGCCGCGGTGCGGATGCTGCAGCCCCGTCCTAGCCTGCAGCATCCATTCCTGGCTAACCGCAATCGTCATTTCCCCAGGTCAGGCACTCGGATTGGTCATGCGGTCCGGCGGCGCCGCCGCTGCTCGCCCGCGGAATGCCCGCCCGGACGGCCCTTGGCGTGTTAGCTTGGACCGGTGATAGATCACCGTTTCGGTGATGTACCACCCGAATGGGTGCTCAAGTCCCCCCTCGGACACAAATACTGGTGCGATTTCCCCAAAACAGGCACCGCTTGAACACGCGCTCGGCGGCCGGTCATCAGGGCCGTCCCGGCTCCCGGCTGTGGAGCCACCTCCTGTCCGGGAGGCAGCCATGACTGCCCGGCCCGTGGCTCCCGTTATCCCCTCCGCCGGTCCTGGCCGTCGGCCGGGCAAGCCTGGTACGGGCCGTCCGATGCCGCTGGCCAGTGCGCCACGCCGACCGGACCTGGTCTACGGGTTCGGCCGGATCGACGCCTCTGGCCGGGTCGCCGACCGGGTGACGATCGCCGCGCTCGGCTGGCGCGGCGGTGACCGGCTGACCCTGACCGCCGAGGCCGAGGTGATGATCGCACGCCGCGACCCGGGCGGCATGATCACCATGCCGTCCCGCCCCTACATCCTGATCCCGGCCACGCTGCGCCGCCGCTGCGGGCTGGGGGCCGGTGACCACGTGCTCCTGGCCGCCTCGCCCGAACAGGACACGCTGACCGCCTACTCCTTCGCGGTGGTGGACCAGGCACTGCGCGCGTACGCCCCGGCCCCTGGCGAGGGGAGGCGGCCATGACTGCCGTGCGTCCGGAGGCCCCTGGGCAGGCGGTGGTGGAGGCGGCGCTGGTGCTGCTGGATCGGATTGGCCTGACCCCGGCGGACCTGGCCGCCGTCCCCCAGCCTCGCAAGCCAGTACCGACCTTCGCCGAGTACGTCCCGGTCGTATCGGCAGCGGTGAGCGCCGGGACCCGCCGGGCCTACGGCTCGTACTGGAACCGGATCCTCGACCAGTGGGGTGACCGCCGGCTGGATGAGCCCACGCCGTCGGAGATCCGGCAGCTGATGGCCTACGTCAAGACCCATGTGGTGGCCCGCCGCAACGCCCGCGGCGGGCGCAGCGCACAGGAGCACCTGGTGGCCGCGCTGCGTTGCCTGTACCAGCGGGCCGTGGACGACGGGCTGATCGCCGAGGCGGACAACCCGGCACGGAAGGTGGCCAAGCCGCGCCGCCTGCCGACCACCCGCCGAGCATTGCCGGATACGCGGCTGGCGGAGATCAACGAGATCGCCGCGACGACGGGCGATGACCCGGAGCTGGACACGCTTATCCTGCGGCTGCACACCGAGACCGCCTGCCGGCGCGGAGGCGCGCTAGCCCTGCGCCCGGGGGACCTGGACCCGGACCAGTGCCTGGTCCTGCTACGGGAAAAGGGCGAGACGGTCCGCTGGCAGCCGGTCTCCCCCACCTTGATGGGCCGCCTCATCGAGCACGGCCAGGAGCGCCATGCCCCACCGGACGGGCAGCTTCTGCGGTACGCCGACGGGCGGCCGATCACACACCGCCGCTACGACCATCTGTGGACCCGCATCGGCCGGCACCTGCCCTGGGTGGCTGCGCAGGGCATCAGCACGCACTGGATCCGGCACACGATCTTGACGTGGGTCGAGCGGAACTTCGGGTATTCCGTGGCCCATGCTTACGCCGGCCACACCGACGGCGGCGAGGGAGGCGCCACGTCGACCTACGTCCGCGCCAGCCTCGCCGAGATCGCCGCCTCCCTAGCCGCACTGACCGGCGAATCCCACCCGCTCGCCACGACGGAAGGGTGGTGATTGGTAGGGCCGCTATCACCCTCGGCGCGTCCTCGGCCGCAGACTCGGGCCTGGTTGGCCGGGTCTCGTGGTGGCGCCGAGATACACCGACATTACCGACGTGCTGCGCTCCCAGATCAGGCACCAGCGGGCAGCAGGGCCAAAGCACGGACGAGGCTGATCTACTCAGGCCATCTGCCATAGATCAGCCGAGCCCGGCCGCCTCTCGAGCGTCAGGCGTGCAGGTCGTGGTCGGCGTGGACCCAGGTGACGCCATCGAGGTCGTGGCGGATCCGGTCGCCGATCTCTATCGGATCGTGGCAGTAGTTGCATTGGCCCTTGTAACGGGCGGTCGTCGTGATGTTCTGACTGACCTGTGCACGGGCGCTGGGGTCGTTGCCGATGCAGTGGTCGCACCGATAGCGAGGCAGGTTGGTGATGAGGCACACGTCATCCTCGCCGCTGGCTATCACACGGCAGGCATTCCCGCGCTCGGCGAGGTCAATCAGCCGCGAGCAGACCCCCGGTCGAAGACCAGCCCTGCTCGACTGGTCATAGGGTGCTGACATGTCGAAGAAGTCGGATGCAGCCGTGGGCGGCTCGCGATCATGGACGGGGCGTTGAACAATCTCTTTCGAGAACTCTTGGCCGAGATCACCGGCAAAAACGACGCTAACTTGCCTACCGGTCTGGCTGCCCAGGAATTGCTCAAGCACGCGAAACGCGACACTGCGCTGCTCACACCCGATGTACGAGACTGGCTCAAGCGCGTCGACAAGGCGGCTCAGGACCGAAACACGATCATGCACGCAACCGCGAAGGACCAGTGCGTGATCTGCGGCAACGCAACCCAGTTCGAGCACAAGGGCAAACCCCTCGACAGGTCAGCTCTAGCGGTCGCCGCTGTTTCGGCCGAATTTAAGGAGCTGATCGATGATGGAGTCAGACACGCGCGCGACATCTCTAACGCCCTGAATATGCGAGCACAGGAAGACGCCGCGCAGGTTGCGGCCGCAACGGGCACCGTTCAGGCACCTAAACAGGTACTGATCGGGCAGACGGTGCACCGTTGCAGAGACTGCGGTCCTAGCGGCACGCCGATAATGATCGTGCCCCTGCCGGCAGCAGTGGCAGTCCTGCCACCTGCTTAGATGCCGGGCCACGATAGCGGCAAAGACCACGGAGCTGGTAGGTCCCAGGTGGGTACACGGGTCGGTGAACTGAGGGGATTGAACTCCTGCCCCCCTCCTTACCATTGGGTTTTGGTCACCTTCCTGGCCAGGCATTTCGGCGGAAAGCCAGGTCAGACGCTCTACTTCAGCTCAGTTGGGAGCAGTTCAGGACGGTTCGCGCCAGATGCGACCTCCCAGATTCCTCCCAACCGGTCACGGAGGAGGAGCCCATGTCCGGCTCTGGTTTCGCCCGGCCCGATCTTTGTTCGATACACGCCGCCATCGAGCAAGTAGGTCCGCCACATTCCGCCGCTTGCTCAGCGCCGACAGCTACCCAGTGGCGGACGATGACCCGCTCGGAAGCGCGTGCTTCGTGACCAGCTGAGAAGAGCAATCCCGGCCGCCGCGATCGCGCCGCCGGCGAGTTGGAACGCAAGCAGCCCCGGTGACCGCGCCAGATGCTCGTGGAACACGGCCGCGGCGAGGATCACCGAGCAGACCGGTTCAACGGTATCGATGACAGGCAGGCTGAGCGAAAGCGGTCCCGCGTTGAAGGCGCTCTGACCGAACAAGCCACTGAGGATGCCGGCCGCCATCAGCGCGTACGGTTCCCATGTGGCCAGCACGCCCGCTCCCGGGACGTGAGCAGGTCGGCACCGCTCTTGGTGACCGCGTTAACGAATGCGTAGATCACCGCCGTCGCTGCGGCAAGTCAGATCACGTTGGCAATTCCGCGAGCCCGCAGCGCTACAAATGCGCTCAGCATGATCAGTGCCGTAATGCCCGCCAACGCCGGCGCCCACGCCAGAAGGCTCGGCGCGCTCACTCCGTCTGTCGGCAGTGAAACCGCCACAAAGATGGCCATTCCCGATCCGACGCCAAGCCCGCCGATGATGCTCTTCCGCATGAGCGGGCGCCTGTTTCTGGGCTCACTGACGGGGATGAGGCGGATGGTCGCCCGTTCAGCTTGGTATCCCGGATCCGCGGCGGACCAATCGGCCCCTCACCGCCCTGGCCACGCGGCTGACGCTGATCCACGAGGAGGGCAGGACCGGTCGCTGTCCCCGGGTCCTCACGGGCGAACGCTGATGATCGTCTTCCCGTTGCGTCGCTTGGTCGGGTTGAGGGCGGCGACGGCTTCGTCGAGGGTCGCGACGTTGCCGATGTTCGTCCGCAGTCGTCCGTCCCGCACCCGCTGCACGATCTCACCCAGCTGGGCACGATCGGACTCGACAACGAAATCGACCGCCAGGCCGTCGGCGGGCCGCGCCTCGGCCGGTCCGACGACGGACACCAGCGT
>Ga0070708_100004506_pt1 | contig 10961 bp, 12 predicted proteins | sample KBSK5503metaG_FD_65469 | JGI IMG/M metagenome (GOLD analysis project Ga0070708, IMG submission 65469) | Corn, switchgrass and miscanthus rhizosphere microbial communities from Kellogg Biological Station, Michigan, USA - KBS K5-50-3 metaG | ecosystem: Host-associated > Plants > Roots >...
ACCCACTCCGGCATCGCGATCGGCGAGGACGGCTACAGCCAGATGGGGCTGGAGGACATCGCGTGCATCCGCGCCCTGCCCAACGTGCTCATCGTGCAGCCGGCCGACGAGCTCGAGACCAAGCAGGCCGTCGCCCAAGCGATCGGGCACGATGGACCGGTCTATCTGCGCCTGACCCGCCAAAACCTCGACGACGTCTGTCCGGCGGACTACCGGTTCCGCCTCGGCGCCTGGCTCGTCCTGCGCCCGGGCGCCGACGTGACCGTCGTCGCCTCCGGCGGTCCGGTGGCGAATTGTCTGGCCGCGGCCACGCTCCTCGGCGAGGATGGGATCTCCGTCGAGGTCATCAACGCCGCCTCGATCAAGCCGCTCGACGAGGACCTGCTCGTGCGCTCGGCGGGCAAGACCGGCCACGTGGTGACCGTCGAGGACCATTCGATCGAGGGCGGCCTCGGCGGCGCGGTCGCCGAAGCGCTCGGCGAATTGCTCCCCACTCCGCTCAAGCGACTGGGCGTGCACGGCTTCGGCGAGTCCGGCGACCCCAAGGCCCTCTATGCCAAGCACGGTCTCGACCCCACCGGCATCGCGTCCAGCGTGAGGAAGTTCCTGAATCGGTAACGCCTGAGTTCGTATCAGGCGCGCCAGACGGCAGCACTGCGCGCGCCGTCGTGACTAATCGAGCGTGAGCGTCAGCCCGTCGTGTGCCGACTCGACATCGGCTTCATGCAGGCGATCGAGCATGTCGCGGCTCATGTGGGTGAGGATCAGGCGGCGACACCTGAGCCGCGCGCGGTTGGCGGACAGCGTCTGCCAGTCCAGGTGGTACTTCATCTTCTTGTCGAAGAAGTAGGCCTCGCAGACGAACAGGTCGGCATCCGCGGAGACGTCGATGAGCGCCTCCGTCCACTCGGTGTCGCCCGAGTAGGCGATCGTCTTGCCGCCATACTCGAGGCGCACCGCGTAGGACGGCGCGCCGCTCGCATGAACGACGGCGAACGGCGTGACCCGCGCGGGCCCGATCGCAGCGGGGCGACGGTCGGAAAGCTCCACGAAGGTCACGGCGAATCGCTGCGGCATGGCGGCGAGACCGGGAAAGAGAACGTCCATGGCGGCGCGGACGCGGCGCTCGGGAGACACACCCCCGCACGACGAGCGAATGTCATGGCCGCCGCCTCAGAGGACGTGGATGGCGTAGGCGATGCCGAAGCCGATGGAGCCGACGCCCGCGCCCACCGCGAGCACGCGGCGCGCGCGCTGGACGCGGAGCGCCAGGGAAACCGGGTACGCCATGGCCGCGGTGAGCGCCGTCATCCCGACGATCGTGCCGAACCCGAACACGGCCAGATAGAGCGCCGCGCCCGCCGCCGAGCGCACCGTCGCGAGCACGAGCAGCGACACCGCCGCGCTCCCCGCCATCCCGTGAACGGCGCCCACGACGAGCGCGCGCAGCGGCAGCCGGCCGTCGCGCCACGCCGCCAACAGCCGCCGTGACGGGTGAAGGTGCGGGTGCCGATGCGCCCCGCTTCCATGCGCGTGCGCGTGACTGTGGACAGCCTCGACGAGGCCGTGGTCGTGATCGGCGGTTAGGTGCTCGGCGGGCACGGCATCGAACCCGCGCGCGGCATCGCGGAGCCGCCACACGCCGAGGACGATCAGCATGGCGGCGACGATGAGCTCGAGCCCGGTCCCGACCGCCGGCCCCGGCGTCAGCCCGAGCGCGATGATCGCGGCGCCCGCCGCGGCGAGGGTCAGCGTGTGGCCGAGGCCCCAGAGCGTTCCGATCAGCGCGCCGTCCGCGAACCGGCGCTCGCGGGTGACGATCGTGGCCACGGCCACGAGATGATCGGGATCCGTGGCGTGCTGGAGCCCCAGCACGAAGCCGAGAAGCGCCGCCGAGACGACGGGATCGATCACGCGGCGAGGAGGAGCCCCGTCGAGGCGGCAGTCATCCCGACATCTTCAAGAGCTGTCCGTTCCGTCGCGCGCGCTGGATGGCGACCACGAGCGACCAGTGGGACAGCGCGAGGTACGCGAGAGAGAGCCCGAGGCCGGTGGGCACGGCCATCGGGAACTCGGCGGCGAACCCGTAATGCGTCCGGTAGGCGTCGAGAAAGTAGGTGAGCGGGACCGCCGACGCCACCGCCGCGGCCGGTCGCGGCAGGACGGAGATCGGATAGTAGATCCCCGCCAGGACCAGCACCAGGTTCACGGTCGCCCACGCCGACGCCTCGGCCCGGGTACCGAACTGGACGATCAGCGTGCACACGACGACGCCGATGATCCAGGCGGTCAGGAAGCAGCCGAGGAGGAACAGGAAGAGAGCCCAGACGCCGGCCGCGAGCACGTCGAACGCGAACGCCCAGCGCGCCAGGACCGCGAGCAGCACGAAGACGAGCAGGCCGCGCACGACGCCGACGATCCAGGAGCCCGTCGTGAGGTGGCGCACGCCGATCGGCGCCAGGAACTGGTGCTTCATCGACTTGCTCCACACGTCGTAGAGCACGGCGTACGACACCTCGAGCTGGCAGACCTGGATGGTGGAGAGCGCGATCGTGCCGATCAGCACGAACGATGTCTCCGGCGCGCCGAGGTGCAGAAATTTCGTGAGGAGGCCGATGGACAGCACTCCCACCACCGGCCAGAACAGGAGCTCGAAGAAGAAGAAGATGTTGCGCGACGCCATGAGGAGGCTGCGCAGCGCGAACGCCCACACCGCCACCAGCTCAGCGCGCCAGCGCTCACCGCGCCAGCTCAACGAAGACCTCCTCGAGCTCGGGCTCGCTGACCCGGACGTCGCGGACCACCACGCCCTCGGCGTGGAGCGCGTCGAGCAGGGCGGGCAATCGCTTGTCGGCTTCGTCGACGACGCACTCGACCCGGCCGTCCGCCTCCGCGTACCGCAGGACGCCCGGGACGTCGGCCAGCCACGTGGCTGTCGGCGGATCCAGGCGGAAGACGATGACGTCGCCGAGCGCGAACTGCCGCTTCAGCTCGGCCGCCGTCCCGCCGGCGAGGATCAGGCCGCCCTTGATGAACGCGATCTCGTCGCACAGCTCCTCGGCCTCGCGCATGTAGTGCGTGGTGAGCACGATCGTCATTCCCCGCTCGCGGCGCAGTGTGGCGATGCGACGGCGGATGCGGACCGACACGTCGGGATCGAGGCCGAGCGTCGGCTCGTCGAGGAACAGCAGCTCCGGATCGTTCACCAGCGACTTGGCCAGAGCCAGGCGCTGCTTGATGCCCGTCGACAGCTCGTTGTAGAGAACGCGGCGATAGGCGCCGAGCTCGCACAGCTCGATCAGCTCGTCGATGCGCCGACGCAGGCGGCGCCCGGAGAGCCCGTACAGCCGCGCATAGAAACCCAGGATCTCCTCGGCCCGCAGGCTCCACAGGAACGACGCGTTACCGGTGGACATGTTGAGCCGATGGCGCAGCTCCGTCGCCTCGCGCACGACGTCGTGGCCCAGCACGGTGACGGTGCCCCGATCGGGCGTGAGCAGGGTCGCCAGGATGGACAGCAGGGTCGTCTTGCCCGCTCCGTTGGGACCGAGCAGGCCGAAGATCGCGCCGCGCGGGACGTCGAGCGTCACGCCACGCAACGCGTGGATCACGCGACGGCGGATCCACCCCGCGCGGAACGTCTTGGCGACATCGCGCGCGACGATCGCCGACATGAGGTGAATGGTAACATGCGCCGCATGACCGCCCCCGCCGAGTGGCGATGCGACGTCGACCGCCTGCCGCCCGGTCACACGGTGAGGTTCCGGCTGACCTGCCGGGCACGAACCGTGGATGGCTTTGCCGTGAATCACAACGGGCGCGTCCACGCCTACGTGAACCGTTGCCCGCACGTGGGCACGCCCCTCGACCTCTGGCCCAACGAGTTCCTGACCGAGGACGGGCGCACGATCGTCTGTGCGACCCACGGCGCGCTGTTCGCGCCCGACACGGGTCGATGCACCGCGGGGCCCTGCGTGGGGGATCGGCTGGCGTCCCTGCCCGTCCGCGTCGACGGCGGGACCATCGTCGTCGGCTGCGGCGAGCGATGAGCGACGACGATGTCGGCGAGGTCGAGGCGGCCAACGGCCGCTTCTATCGCGCGTTCGAGGACCTCGATCTCGCCCAGATGGACGCGGTCTGGACGCAGGGCGAGCACGCGCAATGCGTCCACCCGGGGTGGCCGCTGATCGTGGGGTGGCCGGCGATCCGCACGTCGTGGGAGACCATCTTCGCCAACACGACCGAGATGCGATTCACGATCACCGACGTCCGCGTCGGCGGTGGCCCCGACGTCGCTTGGCTCACGTGCACGGAGAACATCCTGTCGGAGGTCGGCGACCGGGTCTCCGTCACGTCACTGCTCGCGACGAACGTCTTCGAGCGCACGCGCGAGGGGTGGAAGATGGTCCTGCATCACGCCTCGCACGTCCTGACGGGAGCGAACGCGTAGGGTCACCGCCGGCGCCACAGCACCCACGGGCCGTCGCGGGCGACTTCCTCGAAGGTCGTCGGCACGGACGCCGCGACGCTCGCGCGCTCGAGGACGTACTCGGCTTCGCGGAGGCCACGCGGAAACATCCAGACGTCCCGCCGCGTGGCCAGGTGGGGCACCAGCCGCTCGTAGGCCGTGACGCCGGCGTCCCCGGGAAGGCGGGCCATCAGGGCGTAGGCCGCATGCTGCGACGGTCCCAGCCGCCAGAAGGTGATCCCGAGATCGTTGACGATGCGCGCGCCGAGGAGCGCGCTCAGCACGAACGCGACGCCGAGCGCGCTCGGCGCGCCGTGCCGGCCGAGGAGCCGGCGTGGGCCCACGATCGCGCGCAGCCGCGCGTATCCCTCGATCGCGGCCAGCACGAGAAACGGCAGCACGAAGGCCTGGTACTGCCCCTGGTGATGGAAGAGCTTGGGATCGAGGCTCAGCAGGTTCATGGCGAGCACGGGCACGGCGGCGACGAGCACGCGCGGCGCGAGCAGCGGCAGGAACCCGAGCGGCGCCAGCAGCGCGACGAGGTAGACGATCTTCGCCGGTGTCAGCACGATGCCCACCCACCGCCACGGGCGCAGCCCGATCGACAGGAGGATCTCACCGAGCGACCCGCCGAGATGGCGATACCGGTTGAGGTGATCGTACGTCCCGCCGAGGAAGCGCGGCATGAGCCAGGCGATGTCGATGGCGAGCACGGCCGTCGCGACGGCCGCCAGCAGGGCGCCAACGAGCCAGCGACCGCGGGCGATCGCCAGCCACGCCGCGAATCCCACGACGCCGATGGCCGCGTCCTCGCGGCAGGCGAACGTGCCGACGAGGGCGAGGGCGCACCACGCGTATCGGCCGCGATCGAAGGCGAGCGCGGCGGCGAGCAGCAGGGGGATGGCGAACGCCGCGGGATGGATGTCGCGGATGTTGATGCCGTGCAGCGACGGGTTCACGAGGTACAGCACAGCCAGCGCCGTCGCGGCCGCGCGTCCGACCCGCGGCCACGCGAGCTGGAAGACCGCGCCGGCCCCGAGGGCGAGCGCCGCGGTCTGGGCCAGGAGCAGCACCACGGCGCCGGGTGCCAGCCATTCGAGCGGCGCCAGTGCGTAGAAGATGGGCGAGAAGTGATCGCCCCAGGCGTGCATGCGGTCGGCGGCGACGTAGGTCGGCACGAGCGTCGAGGCCGGGCCGTGGCCGCGCGCGATGTTCCAGATGATCTGCAGATACTGGCCGAGATCGAACGCGTGGGTCCGGAGCGCCAGGTGGCGCGTGACGACGATGAACCCCATCAGCGCCACGTACACCGCGATCGCCGCCCCGACGGCATGGACGCCGGCGACGGCGGGCAGCGGCAGCGGCGCCACCAGCGCGCGCAGCCCCACCACCAGCGCGGTGGCGATGAGGAAGTCCTCCGGTCGCGTGAGGGCGACGACGCCCACGCGCATGCCACCCGTGACCATCACGGCCAGCATCGCCGCCGCCAAGCCCAGCGCGGTCACGTCGAGGGCGCGGCCCGCGGTCATCACGGATCCGGCTGACTCGAGTAGAGCCGACGGCCGCCGCGGTCGACGAGCAGATGCACGCGGTCCGCGGGCAACGCCCGCACGACGCTGCGCTCGGGCGCCACCACGGAGATCAGGAAGTGTCGCCCAGGGCCGGCCCAGGCTTGCCGCGCGCGCGGAGCATCCCAGAAGACGTCACGCGCTTCGCGGAACGTCGCGCCGTACGCTAGGTTCGATTGCAGGCCATCGACCACGGGCACGGGAACGTCCAGACGCAGCAGCACGGAGCCGCTGTTCTCCAGCGAGCCCTCGTGCATGACCAGATCGCCCGGCCGCATGCGCGCGACCAGGCCGTCGATGATGGGCCTCGCGGAGCGCGTCCGCGCGAACTCGGCGGCGCCGTTGCCCGCGATCGGCAGGAAGGCGAGCATCGTCGCCAGCGTGACGACGAGGCCGCCGGTCGCCGCGCGGCGCCACACGGCCACGGTGAGCGCGGCCGTGCCGATCAGGAACACCAGCGCCGCGGCGCGCAGGGCGCCTAGGAATGCGGCGAGCGGTCCCTCGGTCGCGGCCTGGCCGCGGGCGGCGAGGTTGCGGGCCGTGACGTCGACGGCGGTCAGGGCGGCGCGCGGCATCGGCAGGATGCCGACCCACGCCGCGGTCAACGCGCCGGCGAGCACCGCGAACAGGACGAGCACCGGCACCAGCAGCGTCCGCGGTCGCGCCGCGCCCGGAGCGGCGGCGATCGTCTCGTCCCACGCCCGCGCCGCGATGAGGGCGAGCGCGGGGAACGCCGGCAAGCCGTAGTGCGGCAGCTTGAACGGCGCCAGCGCGAAGAACCCGATGACCAGCGCGGACCACGTGGCGAACAGCAACCACAGCCGCTCGGTCGCGCTCTCGCGCGGGCCACGGACGATCCCCGCAACGCCCGCGGGCACGGCGAGCACCCACGGCACGAAGGCGACCACCGTCACGATGAGGAACTCGAGCCCGCCGAGGGGCACGTCCTCGTCGGGGAACACGCGCTGGCGCACGAGGTTCAGCAGGTGGTTGTCGACGATCGTGTACCAGAGGAAGCCGCGGTTGTTCCACTCGACGAGCGCGTACCACGGCAGCGCGATCACGCAGAAGATCGCCACGCCCCACCACGGCACCCACGGGCGCAGGGGTCGCTCGTGGGTCAGCCAGAAGAAGGCCGCGATCGCCACGACGGGCCCCAGCGCTCCGAGGACGTCCTTGGCGAGCGTGGCGAGGCCGAGCGCCGCGTAGAAGAGCGCGAGCGGCCAGCGCCCTCGGCCGAGGTAGGTGAGCACGAAGCCCACGTGGGCGAGCACGATGCACAGGATGAACACGAGGTCAGGCTTCACGAACCGGCCGAAGAGGAAGATCCCCATGTTGGCGGCGGACATGAGCCCCGCCAGCAGTCCCACCCGCGGGCCGCCCAGCAGCAGGCCGATGTACGCGGTGAGGCTCGCCACGCCGACGGCGGCCAGCGCCGACCACAGCCGGGCCGCGAAGGGCGTCGGCCCGGCCACCGCCGAAGAGAGCGAGATCAGCCAGTAGAGGAGCGGCGGCTTGTCGAAGTAGCGGACGGCGTTGAGCCGCGGCGTGACGAAGTCACGCCGGGCGAGCATCTCGCGGGCGATCTCCGTGTGAAAGCCCTCCGGCGGGTCGACGAACGGGCCCGCCCCCAGCCCCGCGAGAAAGAGGGTCGCCGCGACCACGGCGACGCCGAGAGGAACCAGGCGCACCGGCGCCCGCTACCTGGAACGGCTCACGTGACCTTGACGACCGCGTCGACGGGCAGTCCGGCCAGGAGCCGCTCGAGCGCCGCATCGAGATAGCTCTCGTCCCGCGACTCCAGCGTCACCTTCACGCGGTACTCCGGATTGGAGAACTCGGGATAGGACCCGAGCATGAGGGCCGGAAACTCCTCGAGCAGCCCGTTCAGGTGCGCGGCCAGGGTCCCCTCTCCGATCCGTACGAAGACGCACTTGAGGTGGATCGGCTCGTCGCGGAACCGCTCGCGAAGCACCTCGAACTTCTGGCGGAAGATCTCCGGCACCCCGGGCAGCACGTAGACGTTGCGCATGAGCACCGTGGGAAAGCGCAGCGACTGGCCGACCAGCTCCGCGCCCTCCGGCACCTCGGCCATGCGCAAGCTCGCCTCCGTCGGCGCGCCGCCGTAATACCGCTCGAGGAGGGCGACCAGCGTGGGATGCCGAACGACGGCGACGCCCATGGCCCGGGCCACGCCCTCGATGGTGACGTCGTCGTGCGTGGGACCGACCCCACCGGAGGTGAACACGATGTCGAACTGCGCGCTGAAGGCGCGCACCTCGTCGGCGATCAGCGCGACCTCGTCAGGGATGACGCTGATCCGGCGGACGTCCACGCCCAGCTCGCGCAGCTCGCGGCAGAGGTGCGCGGCGTTGGCGTCCACGACTTTGCCCGAGAGGATCTCGTTGCCGACGAGGATGATCCCGGCGGTCTTCGGCATGCCTGTCGGGATTTTACGATGCTAGAATGCGGGCCGTCCAACCACATGACGTACACGCAGGCCATCGTCCTCGGCGTGGTTCAGGGCGTCACCGAGTTCCTTCCCGTCTCGTCCTCGGGGCATCTCATCCTGGTCCCGCACGTCTTCGGCTGGCCCGATCAGGGGCTCGGCTTCGACGCGGCGATGCATCTCGGCACGCTGGCCGCCCTCCTCGCCTACTTCCGCGTGGAGCTCGTCGAGCTCGTGAGCGGCGCGCTCGCCCGGCGTGTCGCGGTCCTCATCGTCGCCGCCTCGATGCCGGCGCTGGCGGTGGGCTGGCTCGCCAACAAGTGGATCGAGGCGCATCTCCGCTCACCCCTGGTCATCGCCGTGGCCACGGCGTTCTGGGCGCTGGTGATGTGGTGGGCGGACCGGCGCGCGGTCGAGGCACCCATCGGCCCGGACGATCCGCTCGAGCGCGTCGGGTGGACGCAGGGGATCGGCGTCGGGTGCGCGCAGACGCTTGCCCTCATTCCCGGGACCTCGCGATCCGGGATCACGATCACCGCGGGCCTGTTCGCGGGGCTGGATCGCGCGACCGCGGCGCGCTTCTCATTCCTGCTCGGCATCCCCGTCACCGCCGCGGCCGGCGCGTACAAGATGCTCCACCTCGTCCGGGGCGGCCTGCCCGACGGCGCAGGCGGACCGCTCGCCGTCGCCGTCCTCGCCGCCTTCGCGAGCGGCTGGCTCGCCGTCTGGTTTCTCGTGAACTACCTCAAGCGCCGCTCGCTCGTTCCCTTCGTCGTGTACCGGCTGGCGCTCGCCGCCGTCATCTTCGCGATCATCCTGCGCGCCTGACGTCTGTCAGCGGCAGCGCGATCGACTGGGATCGGCGCGCGCGCTATCATACCGGCCATGACCAGCCGACGAGTGCTCCGCTCCTATCAGGCGCGCTACAGCATGGGGGCCAACAAGGCCAGCATGTATGACCTGACCGACGCGATCGATGTTCACGCGCATGCGCGTGGGCACGACGAGGAGGATCCGCTGCACGCCGCGCAGGAGGCGAGCCGCGCGGGGATGAAGGCGATCCTCTACAAGAGCATCTCGCCGGGCCGGCCGTGGGAGGTCGCCCGTCGCGTGCAGGAGGACGTCGACCGCTGGGCCGAGAAGGAAGGCGTGCGGCCGGTCCGCTGTCTGTCCGCGTGGGTCATCGGGATCCCCCTCAAGCCCATCGACTTCGCCGAGATCAAGGCCGCCGTGGAGGGCGGCATCTCGGGGATGTGGATGCCGCCGGTCACCTCCGCCTGGAGCATCTACCGCCTGGGCGGCCGCGGCGTGTGGTTCGACAAGTCACGCCGCTACGACGATCCCGTGCCGCCCCAGGCGTGGGAGGAAGCTTGCCGGACCGGCGTCTATGTGCTCGACGACCATGGCCGGCTGCTGCCGGTCATCCGCGACACGGTCCGGCTCTGCGCCGATCACGGCGTGGCGCTGTCCTTCGGCCATCTCTCGCCGCGCGAGATGGACGCGCTGGCCGAGGAGACGACCGCACTCGGCTATCGGCGCGCGTTCATCGATCACCCGTTCAGCGAGGTGTTCGAGCTGGACGTGCCCGAGATGAAGCGATGGGCGGATGCCGGCGTCAGGTTCGCGCTCACGTGGGACGAGCTGTCGCCGCTGCTCGGCGTCGACGCGCAGGACATGGTCGCAGCCATCCGCGCGATCGGCCCGGAGCACTTCATGCTCTCGAGCGACGCCGGCATCCCGATCCTGCCGCCCACGGTCGAGGCCTATCGGCTCCTGGCCGCGACGCTCCGGGCGTACGGGATGACCGAGCCCGAGATGCGCCATCTCATGTCGACCAGCGCGGAGCAAACCGTCGAAGTCGCCGCCTGAGTCGGCCCGCGCTCGCGCGGTCTCCCGCCGACGGGCTCGCTGGCATTCCGCTTGCGCATACGTGCTCCTTGAGCCGCGTCGCAGCGACTCTGGGAGGCTATATGGCACGCAGGATCACGTTCGCGCTCGTCGCTGCCCTCGTTGTCGCCGTTCCCGCGCTCGCCCTGGAAGGAGAGCGGCATTCCGGCCGGGTCGCCGAAATCCGACCTGACGGCAAGCTGGTCATCGAGGAGATGGGGCCATGGAACGGACCGGGCACCGGGCTCATGCGACTCACGTTGGCCCTCGCCCCCGACACCGCCGTCCGGGAGGTCCGGCCGAAGGGGACGTGGGACCCGAACGATGTGATGCCGGGTTATGAGGTTCGACCGGCCGACCTGACGCAGATCAAGCTGGGCGACTTCGTCACTGCGATCACGAAGGGCGACCAACAGCCGGTCGCCGTGGAACTGGATGTTGTCCGGCCCGAATCCGCCGACCAAGGTTTGGCATCGCCGCAGTCCGGACCCCGGAGATGAGGCGCTCCACGATCGCGTACCCGCTGGCCGTTCTCATCTGCGCTGGCTGTGCATCCGGCCTTTCGTCCGATGCGGTGTTCCCGGCGGCC
>Ga0070708_100004507_pt1 | contig 10961 bp, 18 predicted proteins | sample KBSK5503metaG_FD_65469 | JGI IMG/M metagenome (GOLD analysis project Ga0070708, IMG submission 65469) | Corn, switchgrass and miscanthus rhizosphere microbial communities from Kellogg Biological Station, Michigan, USA - KBS K5-50-3 metaG | ecosystem: Host-associated > Plants > Roots >...
CTGGTGTTCGAGCTGCCGGTCGTGCTGTTCGTCCTCGGCATGCTGCGCATCGTCAGCTCGCGCTGGCTGTACAAGCGGCGGCCGTACTGGTTCCTCGGCTTGGGGGTGCTGGCGAACTTTCTGACGCCAGGCGTCGATCCCCTGACCCCTATGATCATGTTCATTCCCCTGTACATCTTCTTCGAGGCGACCGCGCTATTACTGAAACTGCTCGGACGATGACCGGCACGGCCGCGCGCCGCGATGGGCGCGCGCCGGACCAGCTGCGCCCGGTGAAGATCGAGATGGGCGTCAACGTGCACGCCGAGGGCTCGTGCCTCATCGAGATGGGCCGCACGCGTGTGTGGATCACCGCCAGCGTCGAGGACCGCGTGCCGATGCACCGCCGCGGCAGCGGGCAGGGATGGATCACCGCCGAGTACTCGATGCTGCCGCGCGCGACCCACGACCGCGGTGGGCGCGAGTCCATCCAGGGCCGGCTGGGCGGGCGCACTCACGAGATCCAGCGACTGATCGGCCGGTCGCTGCGGGCCGCGGTGGACATGAAGCAGATCGGCGAGCGCACGATCACGCTCGACTGCGACGTGCTGCAGGCCGATGGCGGTACGCGAACCGCCTCCATCACCGGCGCGTTCTGCGCGCTGTACATGGCGGTCAAGCGAATGAAGGACGTGCGCATGATCGCCGAGCTCCCGGTGCGCCAGTACCTGGCGGCGGTGAGCTGCGGCATCGTCGACTCGACGCCGGTGCTCGATCTCGACTACGGCGAAGACTTCCAGGCGTCGACCGACCTCAACTGCGTCATGACCGAAGACGGCCGGTTGGTCGAGCTGCAGGCGACGGCCGAAGGTGCGCCATATACCAGGAGCGAGCTCGACGCCATGCTGGCGCTCGGGTTCAAAGGCATCAAGGAGCTGATCGTCGCGCAGAAGCGCGCTCTCTCCACGCTTGCCTGACCGTCCCCGGCTCGTCATCGCGACGGGCAACGCGGGCAAGCTTCGCGAATATCGCGACCTTCTAGCCGACACCGGACTGGAGCTGGTCGCGTTCGACAGCGAGGTCGACGAGGTGGGGAAGAGCTACTCGGAGAATGCGGGGCTGAAGGCGGAGACCGCGCTCGCGCGTTCAGGCTTGCCGTCGCTCGGCGATGACTCGGGGTTGGAGGTGGATGCACTGGGCGGGTTCCCGGGAATCCGGTCCGCACGTCTCGGTCCAACGCAGAAGGAGCGCACGGCGGAGCTGCTCCAACGGCTGGAGGGCGTGCCGCGACCGTGGAGCGCGCGCTTCGTGTGCGTGATCGCCCTGGCGCTGCCGGGCCAGGAGACTCGATTCTTCGAGGGCGAGTGCCGCGGCGAGGTGGTGCCGGAGTGGCGCGGCGAGGCCGGGTTCGGCTACGACCCGATCTTCTTGGTGCCTGGGACGGGGAAGACGTTCGGCGAGATGCCTCCCGAAGAGAAGCGACGGTACAGCCATCGCGCGAGGGCGGCGCGCGCGCTGCTGGAGTCGGGCGCCCTACTGTCCCTGTCGACCAGGAGCCTCCGCTAGCCTGGAGGCGAGATGCTGACCTCGATGCTGGCTGCGGTCGGGCGGGCGCAGCGCCGCATCTCGAATCTGCCTGGCCGGCAAAGCCGCACCAGCGTCGGAAGCGGTTACAGCGCCTACAGCTTCCTGAGCATCCTCAGCCTCTTCAGCGCGGCTTCGCTGTTGAGCATCGGGAGCGCCGGCTCGATCCTCAGCGTCGGCAGCGCTGGTTCGATTCTGAGCATCGGCAGCGCCGGCTCGATCTTGAGCATCGGCAGCGTGGGCTCGATTCTCTCGATCGGCGCCGCCGGCAATCGCCCGCATCGATCTATCTAGAATCACCAAGCGCGTAGGCGCGATTTCCCCCAGCGCGGGCGGTTGCTTAGCTCGGAAAAGCGCCTGGTTTGGGAGAAGGCGACGGAGCGACGTCTCGTGGATGTCCGTAACAGGCGCGGTAAGTCGATCTCAGAGGGCTTCTTGTGGCGGTCTTGACAGGCGATGGTGTCGGCGCGATCGTCGTCGTCGACGCGCGAGGCCCGCGCTATCAGCGCATGCGCGTGCAGGCACAGTCTCTGCGCGTAGAGGCTGGCCAGCGCCGAGTGAAGCAAGCCCACGCAGCCGGTTCGATCGACGCGACCTCTCTCGCCGAGCTGCTCGCTTTGGCCTTCAGCGATCCGATGCGCATCGGCCCTTCAGTCGACGAGATCGTCGCTTGGCACTCAGATGCCGTGGCGAAGGAGCGTGCCCGACGTCAGAGACTCGAGCTCGAAGACGCGCCGATCACTCAGCTGCATCTCGAGTGGAGGGTTGGAGTCATCGAGAAGTCCGCCTCGTTCGCGAGCTCGGCGACGTCGACGACGAACGCGCTGTCGATTGACAGCGAGGCAGAGTTCGCTGCTGCTGCAGCGACTGAGCAGAGCGCTTGAAGTAGCCCTCCACTGCGGCTCCTGAGCCGTCGGGCAGTCCGGCGGCTCTTTTCTTCTCCAGCTCGCTGCAGTAACCTCGCAGCCTTTCTCGACCTGAAGGCGTCCGGAACTAGCGCACGGGCGCCTTCGTTCTTTTTGGTGCGCTGGCAAGCTCGCAGCAGCTCGGCGACATTGCGCTGGTGCCCGTCGGGCCCGCCTAGCCCTGACTCGAACCTCTGCGGCGTCATTGGTGACGGCTATCGCGAAGAGCTCGAGCAACGAGTCGAGCCGCTGCTAAGGTCGCTGGGCTTGACATCCAGCGAGCTCGTAGAGACAGCGATCGCTCTGCGCCCAGAGTTACTCATGCGCGCTCGCGAGTTGACGCGGCACGCTCACGACGCTGAAGACCTTGTCAGCGATTGCTATCTGAAGTTCGTTGAGAAGCCACCCGAACCGAGGTCGACCATCGCGCTGCGACACTGGCTGCGGCTCGTCATGCGCAATCGCTTCATCGACGCTCAGCGACGTCGCGGTGATCGAGAGCCCGACGTCTCGCTCGAGTTGTTACGCGGCTGGTGAGCTAGGCCCCGGCTCGACGTGCCGTGTCTGCGTCTTCGACCTTGGCAGATGCCAGTTTCGCGCCGATCGCCATTACAAGGCTGACGGCAGCAGGCTTCGGCATACCTGCTTTCTCAACGAGCTCGAGGATGGCTGCGTCCGCGTTCGCGATGTATGGGAGGCGCTGCACTTCCGACGACGGCTCACTGTGACGGCGACCCTCGGCGGGGTATCGAAAGACCACGAACTCTGACGGCTGCACTAACTTGTCAACATTCAAGCCCCAGTCACCATGCCGAGCGGGCTGGGCTATGTGCGTAGCGGTTTTGGACATGACGCGATCGTACTCCTGCTTTGTCAGCGGCAGAGGTTGCGCCAGACGCCAGCTCGAGCGAGCAGCCGACCGATCACCGAACGTGGGCCATTAACCAGACCTACGCCAGGCGACAAAACGCTCGTTGATTGCCTTCACGACGGGCTGGTCCATAACGTCAGCAACCAAGTCGCGCCCAGGTTCGATCAAAGGGTCTCTAGTGGTGACGCGCACGCGTTGCTGAATCGTCATGCCTTTCCCGATCACCGCGAAATAGGCTCCATTCAGCCTCACGTCCCCGACTAGCCAGCTCTGGACCGGAACGACGCAACCCAGCGCCTCAGTGTTCGGATTCGAGAGTTCTTGGTCAAGGACCGTAAGGAGCTCAGACGTCGATATGGGCTTGGGCTCTGCTGGTTCACCGGCGATCAACCGGAAGATGTGCGTCCCGAATTGCTCGCCAGCGTCGACATTGCGCTCCACGATTCCCCATGCCCAGTTTCGGAAGGCAACAGCGTCCATGGAAATCAGACTTTACCTGGGGCTACTCTGGCGGTCATGAAGCGCAGCGCTCGAGGGTGCAGCGGTTATGAACGTGTCGAAGCAGCTCGCCGTCAGGCGGCTCTCGCTCTTGGCCGAGATCCCGCCCAGCGCGATCCGTTCGTCGAGCCTCCGAAGGCGGGTACGTCGTCGACCCGGGAGAGTGCAATAGCCCGAGTTCTTCTGCTGACGAGCGCGGGATCGGCGTGCTGTCGATCGGCGAAGCAGCTGCTCGCCTCGGCATGAGTCGCGCACAGCTCGAGCTGCTGATCGATCGCGGCATCGTCAGGGCGCTGCCGACGGGCTACACCCGAATGATCCCGACGACTGAGGTAGAGCGCTTGCGAACTGCTGAGCGGTGACTGCTCTCCTTGCTATCAATTTGGATGGCTTCATCGTGCTGGGGGCCGACCAGCTTCAGGTCGCGCAGATCGATGGCCGAATTGTGGGCGGGCGTTTGCATCGAAAGATCGTGCTTTCAGCGGACCCTCAATTCATGATCGCCACCGGCGGCAGTGGCAGTTTGGATCCTGTCCGGGTTACCGCCGCGACAGCTCCGACTATGAAGCCAAGCAGCGAATACGTCGCCGACCTTGTGCGGGCTGAGCTCAATAGGTCGGGACGCATCAACCTCACATCGCGAAAAGAGCTCGCCCGCGAACTCCAAGCCCTCCTACGCAGACATGTCCAAGCTCAGGACGCCAACATCAGAGAAGCGGAACATCGCCTCAATGTGTTCACTGGATACAAGGTCGACGGCGCAGCCCAGTTCCTCCAATTCGAGGTGCTGAACACACGTGATGTCGAACCCGATGACATTCATCTCAACGACACCGATTGCAGTTTCTTTCCGGAGTCCCTTCGGCCGTACTTTCAGCGCCTGCCAGCACTCCCGGATCGGCGACTTCAAACTGTCATAGAGCATGTTCGCCGCGTCTTGCGCGGAGCCATCGATCAAGAGCAGCGCACGCTTGGCGATCAGGCGAATGTCGGGGGCGACGTCGATATCGCCGTCATTGATGCAGCCGGTGTCAGGTTTGTCTGAGGCGGATGAGGCGATCGTCGACAGCAGTCATCTCACTGCAGACTCAAGCGCGCGGCGAAGATCGCGAAGCGCAGCGACTGCCCGGTGACGCACGGCTTCCCAAGCGTCAGCCCAGTTCAGCGGAGGATGATCGATGCCGAGTTTCGCCAGCGCTGTAGGTAGATCGGGCTTCGCATGCTGGTGCTGGATTGCAACCCTCACCCGCACGATGTCCTGCAAAATGCCGAGCGCGTTCATCGCGCTGTCGAGCTCTGGGGACTTGAGCAGCCTCCCAATAGCCAGCTTGAGACGACCGATCGAACCATCCTCGGCGAGCCCCTTCGCCGCCTCGGAATCGATCAAACTGTCGTCGACTCGCATCGCCTTGAGTACCTCGCCGAAAGAGCTCAACCGACTCGAGAAGTCGCTTCGTGTCGCGACCGGCAGGCTGAGCTCTGCAAATGACGAAACACGGTGCACCGCGAGCAGGTCATGACGAGTGACGTTTCGCCAGACCGATGCAACGAAGTCGAATGCCTCGGGTAGCGCGTCGAGTGGGAGCGGCTGATCAGTCGACGCGGCGCTCTCAGCGCGGCGGTGCTCAGCGGCATCGACCAGCAGGCCATAGCCGTCCTGGAGGGTGGCTGAGAAGTAGGCCGGTTCGACATCGATTGCGAAGGTCACTTCGCCGGCCCCCTGGAGCTGCTTGGCGTCGCGCTGAAAGGTGCGTTCGGACAAGTTGATCTTCCAAAGCACCTGCAGTTCGTGACCTGCGGCGGTGCCCGTTATGGCCTCACCGACTGAGACAACCATGCCGACGCCTTCGACGTAGCGAACGTTGTGAATGAAAGCGTCGAAGTAAGGAAGATGAATGACGATCTGGTTCACCAAGTCGCGCCAGCCCTGATCGCGGGTCACGCCGAACAGGACATCGAGCAGGGCGTCCTGCCCAGATGGGTAGTAAGGCTGGCCGGAGCCAAACTGGTTCGCCGAGCTGAGCTTGAGTGACGAGATCTGCTGACGTGAGGCCGACCGCGAAGTAGTAGGACGGCGTAGGCAGAGGGGCCATCATCCCGAAGTTCGTACCGCTGGTGAGCCAGTAAGCGTTGCTCTCAGTGGGCGCGATCTCGCGAAACTCGCGGTCGCCCATCGAACGCAGGACACGACCTTCGCGGAGCATCCTGGCTGTGTCCCGGGCGCCCTGCATCCGGCTTCGCAGCCGAAGATGCTCATATCGATACTCGTGGTCGCCGACAGCCACGCCACCGCGCACCGTGATGCCAAGCACTTGCCACACCCCCTCTCTGTCGGGTGCCTCAGCCCAGCAGACGGCGACGTCGCCAGCCCACCGCTCAAGACGCGATATGGCCTCGAGCCACGTGTCGGTCATGCGGCGCGTACTCATTGCAGCCGCCTACGCGCGTGTCAGTGAGACGGGAAGGGCCAACGCGACGGCCACCTGGCGCTCTTTGGCGTCCTTCTCGAGCTCGTCCAGTAGGGCCCCCGTCATTGAGTTGCCCAGCGCGGTGAAGCTGCAACTGACGTGGCGATCATTGAGCTCGACAACGAGCGAGCATTCCTGATCGGCGGCGCCTAACTTGACATCGATGGGGCCTTGAAGTTCAGCGCAGAGGTGTAGGCCCGACTTCCCGTGCATCACGACCGGCAGGCGCTCATCAGAAGGCAAGCGTGCGTCTGGCTTGACGTCGACGAACTGCTTGAAATAGAGGGCATCCGGGGTCGCGCTCGAACCAACCAGCAGCACGACGCTTCGAAGCGCGAGCAGCTGGTCAGTGTTGTTGAGGAGCGCGAACTCGACGTGTGCCCGCGAGCCTTGGAGGTCCCACGCGATGACCGTGCTGATCGCGTTGGGGATGACGACTGACAGTGCTGGGTGCGATGCCTCAGCCTGCGGCGTTTCAGCGGGACCGGGCGCGGGCAGTGCTTGACGCGTCGCGCGGCCCTCGGCGAGAAGCTCGGGAGGGATCGATGCCTCAATCGTGATCTGGTCGCGACTGAAGAACTTGATGTTGATGATGTTCTGCATGCGCTCGGCGAGTTGCGCCTTGAGCTGCTTGATGATGCTGGCTTCGATCACGCAGCGATCGTACCGCCCTTACGGAGGAAACCAAACACCCGTTCCGTCAGCGACTCGTCAGCGGTATGATTCCTTCACAACACTTACCGGGGGAATCGTCGTGAACGCGACTAGCAACGTCCGACCAGCCGAACCGTACGAGTCAGAGGCGACGATCGAGCTCGCGCCGTGGGACCGCCACAGTCACCCTGACTGGATCAGCAACCTGGCTGTTTCGCTGTCCACGCTTCAGCAGACGAGATGGGAGCGGAAGCCTCAGGTTGTCGCCGAAAGCGATCGCAAGGTGCACGTCAGTCTCGACGGCTACGCGCACGACGTCGCAGACGCCAACGAGCACGCTGAGATCTTGCTGCGACGTCACACGCCGCGCGCAGGGCTCATGGAGGGCAGCTACACCATCACCGTCACGTCGACGAGGCGCCCATGAGCGAGTTGTCCGACAAAACACTCGAACAGCTCGAGAAACTGCGACGTCAGCTCGTGCTCGACCAGCGACCGGAAGCGAAAATCCAGCTCGAGCGCGTGATCAACGAGAGGAGGCGGCGTCAGGCCCAGCGCTAGGCGGTGGACGGTCTCTTCTGGGCGACAGTCGGTATTGCCGCCGGGACGTTCGTGTTAGCAATCGGCACTGTGATCCTGGCATGGTCGACCCGCCGAGGAGTTCTTCTCCAAGAACGCGAGCTCAAAGTCGTTGAAGAGCAGCTGCGGTTGGCTAAGGAGCAGTTCGCCGCATCACAGTCAGCAGCTCGGCCGCAGCTCGAGATTGACGTCGCGCTTGAGCGAGTGATGAACTCACCTTTCCCTGTCAGCGGCCATGTCAGATACATCAACGGCTCAGAACCCGCCTACGACATCGAGATCTGGATCAAGACGAGAACGCAGAGCTTTGGTGCCGCGGTGGGCACTGTCCTCACGCCTAGCGCACCCACGTACGCGTTCGCGCTCAGCGGAATCTCAGACGAGATGTTCAAACGCTGGCCTTTTCCTGATGCGCACAAAGCGCCTGTTCTCCAGGGCGACGAACTGTGGGCGGGAGTTACCTGGCGCTCGCCTGACGGGACGAAGGGTCAGCGCCGGTACAAACGACTCGAGAATGGCACCCGCGACGAGAATCCGATGGTGATGGACCCTTTTCCAGTTTTGCCAGAAGCCACGACGGGGTGAGCGAGACTTTAGAGACTCCTGCCGACAATAAGTCGCTGGCCGAGGCTGACCACTGGGTGCGGATGAGAATTCCGGCTCGGTTCAAGCTTGGGGCGCAGGGAATTGCCGATCGATGCGGTTGGGTGCTTCGCAAGACAGAGACGGCGGAGATCTACTGCGTCGCGCTGCGCGAGAACTACGAACGGCTCGCTCCGGGGGCGCTTCGTGCCAAGAAAGTCGTCACCGCAAGCCAGGCTGACGATGCTGCTCGCTACGACGCGTTTCGCTGGACTGGCCAAGACCAATTTCTTAGCCAAGCCGACCTTCAGACTGCGCTCGCTGAGGCTCATCGTTTGGCAACGCAAAACGATCGAGTTCAGTTCTGGGCGGCATTTAGTTTGCTGAACTTGATTGCACCTGACGCGGAGCTGCCTGCCCACCTTCGCCTCTTCTATCCGCAGCTCGCGGCTCAGTTGCCGAAGTCATCCCTCTGGGCGATACAGGTCGACCCTGCCGTGCATTCGCGTCGCGCCCTTCTCCGCGGTCTGGTGTCTGCGGAAGAAGCGCCTGAGCTGCTCGAGCGCGGCGATGAAGAGTTCAAGGGATTCGAGGCCGGCAAGGGTCTGGCGAACGCTGCTGGGATCGGCCTTGGCGACCTGATACAAGCCGCGATGGTTGTCGAAGCGCCCGGCGTCCTCGGGATTAACACCGCCCGCCTGCCTGGCATGATCACGCTCTTGTTTGGCCATTTCGAGGCAGGCCGATCCGCTGAGAGCGCAGCTGAGCTGATCGACCTGTTCCGACCGAGTCTGCTTACCCAAATCCTTGCCGACGTCCTCACGTTTCCAAAACTGGCTCCCGAGCTGATCGAGTCGTACTTCACGTGGTGGGTCGATGGTGTTAATCGACTTCTGCTCATTGCCGCAGACCCCGCCATGTTTCGGAAGTCGGATGGTTCCTACGATCCGGCAGGCCATTTTGGATTTCAGCTGAGCCTTGAGCGCCTATTCGCGACTATTCAATCGATCCTGGTTGGAAGTCGGCGCGATGAGTTCCCCCGACTGATCATGGCTTTCCAAGCGTTCGATCTGCTGAAGGGAATGGGACTTGGGTCATATGACACGCTCGCCGATCCGCGAAGGGTTCGAACTGCTGTGGACGAGCTCGAAACTCAACTTCCCTCGGGCCCTGCAGCGCTGCTGCTTCCTCGATGTAAGCGAGCTGCAGGCGCGCTCGAGAGCCTATCTCAAGGCTTCTACCTGTCTGAGCGGGTAGAGAACGATCGAATCCGCATACGAACAAAGAGTGGCGGCTGGATGCCGGTGAGCCTCGGCGCGGCGACCGCGGATTATCTGAACCTGATCCGTGATGCGGGACATAGCTGGCGCGAGAAGATGACTAGCCCGCACGATCGGTCGCTGTTTGTGTCGCACGACGGCGACGTTGACCCGAGCGTGGCCGACGTCCCCTTTGTACATCTCGTTCGATTGCTCGCCGACCCCACAGACTTGAAGAGACGACTGACGCGCCCTGCGACCAAGAGTGTCAATCCGTAGAGCGCAGCCCCCGCAGGCGTCGCTGAGCAGACTCTCAGTGCTGGGCACCCAACTCAGCCAACTAGACTTAGCGCGGTCTTGACAGGCTCGGCACAGCCGCTGTGACGTATCGCGTTTACCAACACAGGGCGATGCAAGCAAGATCAAGCGATCGGGCGGTAGCTTAGCTCGGTAAAGCGCCTGGTTTGGGACCAGGAGACCGCGAGTTCAAATCTCGCCCGCCCGACCAGGCTTTTGCACCAAGTTCTCGGATAGTCCGGACTATCCGGCACTCTGCTCAACGAAAAGTTCGGTTGGTCCGGACTATCCGGCGGTTTGGTGGCCCGCGCTAGATCACCTCGACGTGACACCGGATCCCGGGCACGCTGGCGAGCCGTGCGTCGATAGTCAGTAGATCGACTCCGAGTAATTCCGCCAAGGCTACATAGGAGGCGTCGTACGCCGTCAGATTCGCCCGGAGACGCCAAATGCGGCCCAGCAAGGCCAGATGTGCATAGCGTTGAATCGGAGCCTGTATGAACTCCGTCAGAGCGCGCTCCGCCTGCCGAACGTTGATGGAGTTCTTTGTGACAAGACCGCGCAAGACGTTGGTGAACTCGAGATCAATCAATGCCGGCGAGGCGACCGAGGCATGGGCCATAAGTCGCATGCGAGCCGGCCCGCCGGGCTCCTCGTCCACGATGGCTCGGATCCAGACACCGGCGTCCGTTACGGTCATCTACCGCCGGCCGCTAGAAATCAACTCCAGGATCTCGCGATTCGTTAGTGGCTTGCCGTGGCGCAGCCTGGGTCCAGCCAGAACCTGATTCATGTTCTTGGTCGCGACATGCTGGGTCAACACCTCCAGCACGTAGGCGGCGAGAGACATATGGGCCTCGTCCGCTCGCTCCCGAAGGTTTTCAAGGACTGGCTCAGGCACGTTTCTGATCTGTAGCGGTTTTCCCACGCCTCGATATTAGCATGCAGAATGCATGCAAGGCGCATTCAGAGACTTATGCGCGATTCGCCTCTGTGAGATGCATCCGAGTCAGTTAGCTAAGCCATGCCATCGACGCGACTGAATTGCGCTCTTTGGGGACCGTTTTGAGACGGCGATCATGAGGTGGAGCTAAGCTGCGCCGACAGCGTGAGCAGGCGTGCAGCGAACTCTATCGGCGATGTGGGAAAGCACGTCCCGGCCGTGTCTTCGATACTGCGTCCATCGCCCCTCGTTGAGCTCGCCGCGTGGGGCGGAGGTGAGCTCGTGCGTGGGAAGCGGGTCCTGGACCTCGGGTGCGGCGACGGCCGCTTCGCGCTCGGCGTC
>Ga0070708_100004509_pt1 | contig 10958 bp, 10 predicted proteins | sample KBSK5503metaG_FD_65469 | JGI IMG/M metagenome (GOLD analysis project Ga0070708, IMG submission 65469) | Corn, switchgrass and miscanthus rhizosphere microbial communities from Kellogg Biological Station, Michigan, USA - KBS K5-50-3 metaG | ecosystem: Host-associated > Plants > Roots >...
CGTGCCGTGAGGAGACTCCAGATCTGGTCGCCCTGCACAATCAGTATGCCAGTGACGGGTTTACGGTCATTGGCGTCTCGGTAGATGACGCCGTCAACAGCGCGCCCCCCAGCGCGCTGGTTGGCTCGTTCGCGGTGGGTTACCAAATGAATTATCCGATCGTCATGTCACGCCCCGGATCGACCGTGGAGTCCGACTACGGCGGAATTTCGGCCATCCCCGCAACTTTCATCATCGATCGCCAGAACCATATCGTGACGCAGATAGTTGGATCGAACACCAAGTCCTATTATGAACGCCTCGTCAAGCCGCTGCTCTACGCGGATCTTCGGACAGAAGCGTTGTCCTCACCCAACGGCTTGCTCATTTCCTGGCCGGTGACACAGGCCAGTTTCATCCTGGAAGCCAGTGAAAGCCTCAGCCGTCCGGTGTGGCAAGCCGTGAACGCCACGGTTCAGACCGCGGGAACGAATCGGGTGGCAACGCTCACACCCATCGGTGCCGCGCGGTTTTATCGGCTGCGGATGCAATAGATCTACGCCGACTGCATGGGCGGAAGGCGTGGTGTCTCAGCGCGGACGACAGAGTGCGCTGTGCGTGCGCCATTCGTCGAGCACAGCCCAAAGGTTGACCGGGCAGGTCGATGTGCCCCAGGCCAAATAGCTGATGCTGCCGTCAGCGTTCGCGTAGTTGGCACCGCCGCCGCGAGGGGATTGAGAAGGATTGTTATGCCGGTTTTCAGCCAGGTCATCGACGTAGCTCCCCGGCGTCTTGAATACGTTCAACTCGAATTCCCACGACAGCGTGCTCTTCTCGCCAAGCAAGACGGTTTCTGACGGATGTTCAATTACCGACTCCTTCAACGATGGCACCGGGACTTTCGCCAAAGTCTTATATTGGTCAGCGCCCCAATAGGTCAGGTAATAGTCCGCAAAACCGTTTATCAGATAGCTCCGCGCAACGATGTCAGCCGTCACCCAGTTGGTCGCGCTGTTTTCACCCGCCGACAAGCGGTCGCTCGGACAGGTCAACAGCCGCAAGTCGCCGTATCTGCTTCGCAATTGTTGAGGCCAACGCCCGGACGATTGGCGCGGAGGGAGAAATTGGCCGTTGTTATCCGAAGTATAGAGCGCCAGCGCCAGATTGAGTTGGCGCAGGTTACTGGCGCACGCCACGCGACGTCCGGCCTGCTTCGACCGGGCCAGTGCGGGCAGGAGCAGCGCGGCCAACAAGGCGATGACGGCCAGTACGACTAGCAGCTCGACCAGGGTGAAGCCTCCGGATCGCTTGATATGCTTGTCCACCTACATCCCCTTGTAGATGAATCTGCCGCTTTGTTCAAGCCCGAAACCTTCGTCGAAACCCGCCTCACCCGCCTCGATCTCAAGCAATTGTTCGATTGTCTGCCTTTGGTTTATTGACACTGAGACGGATTTGCCGCCGAAGGCGCACATTGTGCTTGCCCGCGTCCCTTTCAAAGATTGTTGGAGTTCCGTCGAGGCGACGAGAGAAATTCGCCGGTGCCCTGGCGGAGATTATCCAACACAGGTCAGGCGAGGCCGCTTTTCGCAAGCGGTTCTTTCGCCGGTTCGACGGTTACCCTCCACCACATTGGGCCATCACGCGCCTCAGAAGGCCGGCACTACTTCAACCTTCTCGCCTGGGCCAATTACGAGGTCTGCGCCTCTGGCCCAGACCGAATCGTTCAATAACAGCTTGAACGTCAGCTTCTCGGCGCGCGGCGCGGTCCACCGCCAGGTATTGCGGTTGACACACTCGCAGGGAACGCCCCGGTCCCAGCTCAGACCGGGTCCCTGGCCGCGCAGATAAACGGTATTGCCGAAGCCGACATCAATCTTGGCCTCGATGATGGTGGCTCTCGCAGCGGACACTGCGGACTTCTGCCCGGGCGCTTTCTTGTCCTCAACCGCCACGGCTTTTGGGGCAGGGGCGGGGGGCATCGCTGCGAGCGAGGCGAAAGACTGCGGCGCGGGCGTGCTGGTGTCTTTAACTTTGGCCGCAATCGTCGAAACCTTCGCGGCGGCAGGCGCCGGCATCGAAGCCGGGCCGACGGGTTTAGGAGCGAGTGCCTTTTTGACGTCGATCGCTGAATTGTTGGGCGCGTTTCGTGGCGGTGGAGTCGCTGGCGAGGAAAGCTCGGCGCTCTTCGCCGCGGGGGATTTGTTGGTTTTCTTAGCCGTTTCTTTCACAGAGTTCATATTCACGTTCACGTGACTGTTGTTCTTGGTCGTCGAACGCAACAACGAGGTGTTGCCGTCCATACTTCACGGACTGGATAAGAAAGCAGAGAAAGTTCAGGGGAGCAACAAATACTTTTTTGCGCACCTGGGTTGCCTGGGTTGCCGTCAGGGTGAGTTCAAGAATCGTCGCAAGAGCCGTAGCCGCCGAGCACCTCGGGCGCTTTGCACCTGCTGGAGAAGGGAACTCCCGCCTACTCAGAAAACACGATTTTTCCGGTTTCATAAGCGGTTGTGCTTCAATTCCTGCCGATGTTGTTCCTTAGAAGGTAACGAGGCGGAAGTGTTTTTCGCGCCAAAATCCGCCTCCTTACGCCGGCGGCCACCATTCTTGAACACACCCTGGGTTGCCGTGCATCCCCAGGTGTTGGTGTTGGTGTGAGCGCGGGCTTCAGCCCGCTTCGGCGTCTGGATGGGAAAAATGCCCCGACATCCGATGCCGGGGTGGCGTGCTTAAGTTGAAGCGCCGTAAACGCCGCGCTCCGTTACCAACAACTTCGGGATGCACCGCCTGGGTTGGGGCGCATCTGGACATAGCCGACGGCGATTTCGCGCGATGGGTGGAGCGCCGGTCTCCGGCCTGGCATTTCTGGCGGGGTCTTAGCGGAACGCGCCGAGCCAGAGGCCACCGGAGCGCCGGCCTCCGGCCTGGCGACTTCGCATAAGCCCTAACCAGAATCGCCGGGTCGGAGACGTCGGAGACCGGCGCTCCACCACTCGATTTCGCCGCTGATGGCAGCGTCAAGATGCGCCCGGGCGGTCTGAGATTCCAAAATTCATCTTGCGCGGGTGCGGCTCGTTGTTACAGTCCGTTTACGTTTTGTGAGACTCCACCGGCAGCGGTAGAATCTTGTTTCGTCGAGCCCGAGCACCAAACGCAGCGTGAAAATTTTCAGCGGCACGTCCAATCCGCCTTTGTCCAAAGCGATTTGCGATTACATCGGCACCGAGTTGGGCAAGTGCACGGTCAGCGCGTTTCCTGATGGCGAGACTTTCGTCAAAATCGAAGAAAACGTCCGGGGCGAGGACGTCTTCGTGGTGCAATCGACCAGTCCGCCAACCAACCATAATTTGATGGAGCTGTTCATCATGATGGACGCGTTGAGACGGGCGAGTTCGTCGCGGATCACGGCGGTGTTGCCCTTTTACGGTTATGCCCGGCAGGACCGTAAAGACCAGCCGCGTGTGCCCATCACCGCCAAGCTGGTGGCCAACCTGCTGGTGGCCGCCGGGGCGCACCGCATCCTGACGATGGACCTGCACGCCCAGCAGATTCAAGGGTTCTTCGATATTCCGGTGGACCATCTCTACGCCGCGCCCGTGATGTACGACTTTCTGAAAAAGAAGAATTTGTCGGACCTGGTGGTGGTCAGTCCGGACGTGGGTGGTTTGAAAATGGCCCATGCTTATTCACAAGTGCTGGAGGCGGGATTGGCCATCGTGGCCAAGCGACGCAAGAGCGCGGAAGACGTGGAATCGATGGCCATCATCGGCGAAGTCCGCGGCAAGAACGTGTTGATGGTGGACGACTTGACCGAGACAGCCGACACGTTGACAAAGGCAGCGGCGTTGCTGGGGAAGAAGGGCGCGAAGAGCGTTTATGCCTGCGTGTCCCACGCGATTTTGAACGACTTGGGCATTCAACGGCTGAAAAAATCCATCATTGACGAACTAATCACGACTGATACTGTTCTGCGTCCGCCGATTAACGGGGTGAAAGTCACCACGCTGTCGGTGGCTGGGTTATTGGGCGAGGCGATCAAGCGAATCCATAGCAATTCCTCGGTGACTTCGCTGTTTGAGTTTAAGGGCGGGCGCACCAGTTGAGCCGCGCCCGCACCGATTGTTGGACGATGAAATCTGTATCTTTGACGGCGTTTCCGCGCACGCTGGCCAAACGGGCCGGCGTCAAAAAACTACGCGCCAGCGAGCGGGTTCCCGCAGTCATCTACGGCCGCCGGACCAATCCCCAAAACCTGGAAATCGGTCTGAACGAGATTGAGGACTTAATGCACCACTCCGTCTCCGAAACCATCCTGGTCGATCTGGCGGTCGAAGGCGGGTCCCAGGGCCAGCGGCTGGCGTTGGTCCAGGAAGTGCAACACCATCCGCTGAGCGGCAAAGTTCTTCACGTGGATTTTCATGAAGTTGCCGAGAATGAAAAGGTCACGGTCACCGTGCCGGTGGAAACCGTCGGCGAAGCCGCCGGCGTCAAAACCGGCGGTGGCGTCCTGGAACACGTGTTGTTCAAAATCAAAGTGCGCGCGTTGCCGAGGGATTTGCCGGAAGTCATTAACGTCGATGTCAGCCCACTCGAAATCGGACAGTCGATTCATCTCAACGAGATTCCGCTGCCGGCCGGCGTGGAGGTCATCGGCGACAAGAACATTCCGGTGATTTCCGTGGCCGCCCCGATTACCGAGGCGCAGGAAGCCGCCGCGCTTGAAGCCGCCACGACCCCGCTGGCCGAGCCGGAAGTCCTTAAAGAGAAGAAGGAAGAAGGCGAGGCGGCAGCGGCGGGTGCGGCGGCCAAACCGCCTGAGAAAGGCGGCGAGAAAGCCGTAGAGAAAGGCGCCGACAAGGCCGCAGAGAAGAAGTCGGAGAAGAAGAAATAATTGTTGCACGAGTACTGTGACAAAGAATTTTCGATACATGTATCGCAAATTCTTTGTCCTAGTACTAGGCGGCTGCGGCGCTGGCGGTCGGGACAAGCCCTCGCATGGAGAACCTTTATCTCATTGTGGGCTTGGGCAACCCGGGACCGAAATATGCCCGGACGCGCCACAACGCCGGTTTTCGGGTCGTCGAACGGCTGGCCAAACGCTGGCAGGCGAGCTGGGGCATGGACGAGAAATTCAATTCCCGTCTGGCAAACGCCGAGCATGCCGGCCGCAAAGTGCTGCTCTGTGAGCCGGAGACCTTCATGAACCGGAGCGGGGCGGCGGTGGGCAAATTGGCCGGATACTTCCGGGTGCCGCCCGGACAGTTGTTGGTCGTGGTGGACGATGCGGACCTGCCCCTCGGCGAGATTCGGCTCAGGCCGCAGGGCAGCAGCGGTGGCCACCACGGGCTGGAGTCGATCGAACAGCGCCTGGGGACTCGCGAGTATGCGCGACTGCGAATTGGAATTGGCCGGACCGCCCGGGCCGACCGTGAGATTACCAACCATGTGCTGGGCCGGTTCAGCGCGGAGGAAGCCGCGTTGCTGAAGAAAGTTTTGGACCGCGCCGGCGACCAGGTGGAGTGCTGGCTGTGTGAAGGGATCGCCAAAGCGATGAGTCAATTTAACGGAGCGGTTGAAGGCTCCGGCAACAAAGACAAAACGAACCAATGAAAAGATACGAAGGCCTGTTCATCCTCGACACGGCGGGCAAAGAGGAGGCGATCAAGGACGTCATCGACAAGATATCCTCGGAAATCACCGCGGCAGGCGGGAAGGTGGAAACTGTGCAAAAGATGGAGAAACGGAACTTCGCCCGTATCGCCAACCGGAAGCACACATCGGGATTCTACGTGAACTTCATTTTCGAAATCGAGCCGGGCGCAGTGAATCAGTTGCACCAGCGATTCGCGCTGAACGAAGACGTGTTTCGCGCCCTGTTCACGATCGCCCCGGAACCCAAACAGAATGCCAAACCCAAGTAAACTCTTATGGCCAGTTTCAACAAAGTCATCCTGATGGGGAATCTGACCCGAGACCCGGAACTGCGTTTCACGCCCAAAGGGACCGCCGTCGCCAAGCTGGGCCTGGCGGTGAACCGCACGTGGAAAACTGAAACCGGCGAAACAAAAGAAGACGTGCTGTTCATCGATGTCGAGGCGTTCAGCCGCCAGGCCGAGACCATTGGCCAATATCTGAAGAAGGGAAGCCCTATTCTGGTGGAAGGCCGCCTCCGACTCGACACCTGGGACGACAAGCAGACCAACCAGAAGCGCACCAAAATCCTCGTGACGGCGGAGAACGTCCGATTTTTGGGTTCTGGCCAGCCCCGGGAAGGCGGCGCGCCGGAGAATGCGCGGAATCGCCCGCCGGCAACTCCTGCGCCGCCCGCGAGCGAGCCGGCCGAAGAGCCACCTTCGGACGATGTGCCGTTTTAAGGAGCATTTCGTATGGCAAAAACCGAAGTTATTCTCACGGACAACGTCATTGGCCTGGGCGCGGAATCCGACCAGGTGAAAGTTGCGGCCGGTTACGCCCGCAACTATCTTTTTCCGCAGGGCCTGGCAATTCCGCTGACTGCCGCCAACAAGCGCCGCCTGGAAGCGCTGCGCCACCGCCGCGCCGAGCGCGAAGCACACGAGTTCAATACCATGAGCGAACTGGCAAAAAGCCTGTCCAGGATGACGCTCGTTCTCACGGCAAAAACCGGCGAGGACGGCAAAATGTTCGGCTCCATCACCCCCGGTGCCATCGCCGACGAGCTCAAGCACCAGTTTGAGATCGTCATCGACAAGAAGAAGATTCATCTCGAACATCCGCTTCGCGCCATCGGCGAACACGAAGTCGAGTTGCGATTGAATCCCGAAGTCACGACCTCGTTGAAAGTCCGCATCGACAGCGCCACGCCGCTGCCGAAACCGGCCGAGACGCGCGGGCCCGAAACCAGGGCCAAAGAAACGTCCGCCAGGGGCAGGGTGGCTGCCACGGGAAAAACCAGGGAAACCACGCCCGACAAAGCCGAGGCGAAGAAAGAACGGCCCCCGCGCAAACCAAAGGTTGAGAAAAACGTCGAGTAGTTTCAGGATTAATCGTTGTTTTCTTGAGTAATCGAATTCGCCCGATTGCGTGTTCTTTTTACTGAGCGTCATTCACAATTCTTCCAAACCGTAGGCATAATTTTTTGTTCACAATCCGTTCGCGTCGCATTGTGAATAAGCTAATCTCGGGTGTCGCGGAACCGTTCGTAAATAACCATTGACGAAAAAGGAAATCAGATTGGCTGGACCTGCGTGCTGAGTTCAGTCCAAGACTCAGTCGAGAAGTTGAGTCCGAATTTACGAGCAATCCAAGTCGAATTAGAACTTGGCGCTGTACAAAACCGCCAATAGTCCGGTCAAATCCGTCAGGAAAGTTGCTCCGTTGTGGTCCCCAATAGGCGGTACACGCTGAGTCTCCATTTCGTGTTGTTTGACGCTTTTTTATGCCACGCGGTAATGGAAATTGTGGCGTTCCTGGTGGATAACCTGTGTAACTGGGCGAATATCTTGTGAAGAACCAGGCACCAACAGCTAGCAAGGTGTGATTGCGGAATCTTCGAGAGGTCTGTGTTGTTAGACCATGATTGATTCTGTTGAAACCGCGGCCGACAGCGTGTCGCCGGATTTGAAGAAAGCGCGTCGCCAAAAGGCGACGGCAACGAGCGCGGACAGAGTTGACCGCCTGCCTCCTCATTCGATCGAAGCCGAGCGGGGCGTGCTCGGTTGCGTGTTGCTTTCACCGGGCGATTGCCTGGGCGTTTGCATCGAAAAATTCAAGTCCGGTTCCGCGCTGTTTTACGATTTGCGGCACCGGCACCTTTACGATTTATTGGTCGAGATGTACGATCACCGGGAGACGATTGACCTGCTCACGGTCCAACAGCGCCTCAAAGACCGGAACCAACTCGAAGACGTGGGCGGGCTGGCTTATCTCTCCTCACTGCCGGACGCCGTGCCATCGGCGGCCAATCTGAGTTACTACGCCGACATCGTCCGCGAAAAACATCTGCTGCGGCGCATGATTCAGACCTGCACCGACGTGGTCGGGCGGGCTTATGAGCACGAAAGTGAAGTGGACGCATTGCTCGACGGAGTGGAGCGCGACGTTTTGCGCATCAGTGAAGAGCGGGTGGAAGCCAACACGAGCACCATCAAGCAACTCGTGCACAAGGCGATTAACACAATAGAAGACTACCATCAGCGGCAGGGCATGCTGACAGGGATAGGAACGGGCTTTGAGGACTTTGACAAGATGACCAGCGGCTTGCACGCAGGAGAAATGATTGTGATCGCGGCGCGACCGAGCATGGGCAAAACATCGCTGGCGATGAACATCGCTGAACACGTTGCTGTGGAGGAGAAACTACCGGTCGGGATCTTCAGTTTGGAAATGACCGCTGAGTCGCTTGTCCTCCGCATGCTGTGTTCCCGGGCGCGGGTAAACCTCAAAGACATTCGCGGTGGATTTATGGCCGAGAGGGATTTCCCTAAACTCACGGGCGCTGCGGGGAAACTGACGAGCGCCCCGCTGTTCATCGACGATACTTCCGCCTTATCAATCCTGCAATTACGGGCGAAAGCGCGGCGGATGTGGCAACAATACGGGATTAAGCTATTCATCATTGACTACTTGCAGCAAATGCATTCGACCTCATGGAAAGTTGACAATCGACAGCAGGAAATTGCCGACATATCCAACGGCGTGAAAGCGTTGGCCAAGGAGCTTTCCGTCCCAGTGATGGTGCTGAGCCAATTGAACCGAGATTTCGAGCGAGACAAAGCCAGGAAGCCGAACCTCGCTGATCTCCGAGAGTCCGGTGCCATTGAGCAGGATGCTGACGTCGTCGGGCTGCTTTATAAGGCTGATCCGAATGATCCGAGCAAGCGGAAAGACGACGTAGACGATGAGGAGACTGGAATGGCCCCCGACGCCACGCCGGTAAACTTGTTAATCGCCAAGCAACGCAATGGCCCGACGGGCGACGTACGGCTGACGTTCCTTCGTTCGATCACGCGTTTCGAGAGCAGCGCTAAAATCACTGACGATGTCGTGCCGTAACCGCCGTTAGTAGCGCACGGAGTGTTGCCGTCCTCGGCAGCAGAAACGTTTCCACTCGAAATACGCGGGAACCTTACCAAATCTCGCCCGCGCTCAAACCGGCTGCGCCCGAGGACGGGCGCACTCCGCTCAAGCACGTACGGGACGGCTCGTCCCCGGAAAACGGCATGATTGTTGACGAAACGCGCGGACGAGGCCCTCCCCGCCCCTTACTCCAACGCGCACGCGCATCAAACTCTTTGTCATTGACTACCTGCAACTGCTCCATTCTACTTCGCGGCGAGCAGAAAACCGGCAGCAGGAAATTGCTGACATTTCCAACGGCATCAAGGCGTTGGCCAAGGAACTGAAAGTTCCGATGATCGTACTCAGCCAGCTCAATCGCGAGCTGGAGAAAGACAAAAACCGCAAGCCTCGGCTGTCGGACTTGCGCGAATCCGGCGCGATTGAACAGGATGCCGAACTGGTGGCTCTGCTCTACAAACCGCCCGGCGGTGAAGACGACGCTCCTGACAAGCCGGGACTCGAACAGGATGCCATGCCGGTGAATTTGCTGATCGCCAAACAGCGCAATGGCCCGACTGGCGATGTCGCCTTGACCTTTTTAAGAGCGTACACACCATTTGAAAGCGCGGCCAAAGTCAGCGCCGACGACCAGGTTGAATGAAATTGTTGCTACGCCGATGCTGGCTTCGGTTCGCATGGCTGGCGCTGGGCGGGTGGCTGTCGCTCTCGGCTCAGACGGGTCTCGTCATCGAAAAGATTGAGATCAATCACGTCGGCCCACCGGCGGTCAGCGACGATCTCGTTCGGGCAAACCTCCACGTGAAAGCAGGCGACCGCTACAATCCCCTGGCCACAGACGATGACATCACCGCGCTGAAGGCCACGGGCTATTTCCTGAACGTCCGCGTGGCGGTCGATCGCACGGACGGCGGCGTCAAACTGATTTACGTGCTGCAGGGCCAGCCGGTGCTGGGGGACATCCGGTTTCAGGGAAACAGAAAATACAACAACGCCAGCCTGCTGAAAAAGGTGAAGTCCCGGGTTGGCCAGCCGCTGGATGAATACAAGCTGTTCACCGACGCGCAGGAAATCAAAAAAAAATACGAGAAGGCCGGCTATCGCCAGACCAAGGTCGAGTCCAAGGAAAGTATCAACGCTGAACTGGGGCGCGCCACGGTAACGTTCGAGATCACCGAGGCGCCCAAGGTCCGGATTGTGGACGCGCAATTCGTCGGCGCGCAGGCCTTTTCGCAGCGCAAGTTGCGGAAGCAGATCAAGACGCGGCGGCACTGGATGTTTTCCTGGCTGACCGGCAGCGGCAAGTTCAAGGAAGAACAGTTTCAGGAGGACCAGGAAAAGCTGAAGGATTTTTACTGGAACCAGGGCTACATAGACTTCGATCTCAAGGAGGTGAAGTTCGACTCCATCAGCCCCACACGGATGGCGATCCGCTTCATCGTTTACGAGGGCCGGCGCTACAAGGTCGGCTCGGTCGAGTTCAAGGGAAATACGAAGTTCACGGCCGAACAAATCCGGCAAGGCGTCGTCGTTCTCGGCAAACCTGTGCGGCCGAAAATGCTGGAAGGAGAAAGCTTCACGCCCAAGGGATTGGATCAGGACCGCGAGGCCATTGAGGATTTTTATGGCGCGCACGGCTACCTCGGCAAAGGAGACCGGGATCGGATTAACGTCGGGATCATCAAAAACGCCAACATCGAGCGGGGCACCATCGACCTGGTTTACCAGATCGAGGAGGGTGAAAAATCCTACATCGAAAAAATCGAAATCCGCGGCAACACCAAGACCAAGGACAAGGTGATCCGGCGCGAACTGTCGGTCTCACCCGGCGACGTGTTCAACATGGTCCGCGTCAAATTGAGCAAAGAACGCCTGGAAGGTCTGCAGTACTTCACCCGCGTGCAAACGGAGGTGGAGCC
>Ga0070708_100004513_pt1 | contig 10953 bp, 9 predicted proteins | sample KBSK5503metaG_FD_65469 | JGI IMG/M metagenome (GOLD analysis project Ga0070708, IMG submission 65469) | Corn, switchgrass and miscanthus rhizosphere microbial communities from Kellogg Biological Station, Michigan, USA - KBS K5-50-3 metaG | ecosystem: Host-associated > Plants > Roots >...
TTCCAGGCTCGCGGCGGCGGCCCGCAGCGCGTTGCCGTGGGTGTGGATGACGCCCTTCGGCGTGCCCCGGCTGCCTGAGGTGAAGATGATGGCCAGGTCGTCGGCCGACCCCACGGCGGCCTCCAAGGCCGCCACCATGGCGCGGGCTGCCGCGAGGCCAGCTGCCTGGTCCGCAGCGAGCGTGGGCAACTCGCCGGCTGGCCACACGTGGCGCAGGAACGGCAGCGCGCGGTGACGCGCCCCGCCGCGCGTCGTCGCGAGCACACCCGGCACTGCCTCGTCCAGGTCCTCCAGGTATTTCCGTCCCCGGTACTGCGGGGTGACGATCAGGTCGGTGATGGCGGCCGTTTCTACCGCGGCCCGGAGCTCCGGCGGCCGCAGCAGGGTGCTGAGCGGGACCAGCGTGGCGCCGATCCGCATCACCGCCACGGCCGTCACGGCCCATTCCGCGCCGTTTGGCATGATGAGGCCCACCCGGGAGGACTTCGCCACCCCAGTCGCCACCAGGCGGGCCGCCAGGCTGCGGCTCTCGCTGTCGAGCTCCGCGTGGCTGACCGAGGCACCGTCGCCGACGATGGCCGGCTTGCCACCGTGCGCTGCGCTGTTGCGGCGCAGCAGCCCGGGAAGGGTGCGCGGGGCGGGCAGCTCAGGCGGCGCGAGCGGCTCAGGCGGCGCTGGCGCCACGGACGGCGCAGTCGGCTCAGGCATCGCGGAGCCTGGACTTCAGCGCCCGCAGGTCGACCTTGCCGCTCGACGTCATGGGCACCTCCGCGTCGGCGGCCAGCACGATCCGCCTCGGGACCTTGTAGGCCGACAGCCTCGTGCGCAGCCGCTCCCGCAGTTCGTCGGCATCCGGGCCGTCCTGCCCGGCCGGGACCCGGATCATGGCGGCGACGACCTGCCCGCGGTCCTCGTCGTCGACGCCGACCACGTGGGCCGTCAGGCCGGTCAGCTCGAGGACAGCCGCCTCGACCTCGCGGGGGGACACGTTGGCCCCGGCGGTCTTGATCATCTCACCCCGGCGTCCGTTGAAGTAGTGGAAGCCGCCGGAATCGGTGGTGAATAGGTCGCCTGTCCGGTACCAGCCGTCCGGCTCGAACGTCTCGCCGCGCTCCCGCCCGTAGTAGCCCTCCATCAGGAACGGGCCGCGCAGCCACAGTTCCCCTAGCTCGCCCGGCGGGCAGTCCTTCCCCGTGTCGGGGTCCACGACGCGGGCCTCGAAGCCGGGGGCGGGCTTGCCGAACGAGCCACGCCGGCTCTCTGGCTGGTCGGACTCATCGTCGCTGAGCAGGACGGTGCTGCCCGCCTCGGTCATGCCGAGCATGTTGTGCCGCAATTCGGGGTCGGCCGGGCGGGCGTCTGGCGGCATGATCGGGTACAGGTTGCCGCGCCGCATCGAGCTCAGGTCCCGGCCGGGGAACGTGGGATCCTTGGCCAGGGGGGCGACGGCCGCCCCGAATCCGTTGGTCATCGTCGGCCTGGTCCGCTCCAGCAGGTCGAGCACCCTGGCTGGCTCGCGCTCGTTGGAGCAGACGGCAGTGGCGCCGGCCACCAGCGTGGCGAGCAGCACGAACGCGAAGCCTCCGATCCAGAAGAACGGCGAAGGCGCGAACAGCACCTCGCCGCTGGCGTACCGGCGGATCTCGTTGAGGTTGGCCATGTGGCGGATGAGCGGCCCGTGGCAGTGGATGACGCCCTTCGGCTCGCTGGAGGAGCCGGAGGTGTAGATGACGACCATCCGGTCCGCCGGCGTGACGGCCTCCTCGGCCGCCGCCAGGATCTCGCCGGTCACGCGCGAGCCGGCTTCGATGAGCGCTGTCCGCGACCAACCGGTCGGCATGGGACGGTCTGGCCCGGCACCGACATGGTCGGTGACGCCTGGGTCGACAGTTCCCGGAACACCACCGCCCGGGCCAGTGCCGCCACGGCCTGCGCTGCCTGGGACATCGAACGCAACGCGGCGCAGCGCCGGCAGGGCCGGGTCGAAGAGCGGCGGTGCCTCTGCCAGGCCCAGTCCGCCCGCCGCCTCCCGCAGCGCGGCGACGAAGTCGCGGGACCGGTAGGAGGTCGCGCTGAGCAGCACCTCGATGTCCGCGCCGCGCAGCAGCGACCGGAGCTCGGTGTCGGTGGAGAACGTGCTCAGCGGGAAGCTGACCGCCCCGATCCGGGCGGCGGCGAGCCAGCTGACCACGAACTCCGCGCCGTTCGGGTGCAGGATGCCGACATGCGTCCCCTTGCCAGCGCCCACGGCCAGCAGTCCCCTCGCGAGGGCCGCCGACCGGCGGTCCGCCTCGGCGTAGGTCAGCGTCTCGTCGTCGCAGACCAGCAAGGGGTGGCTCGCCCGTTCGCCGGCCTGGCGGCGTAGCAGCGCCGGGACCGTCAGCGGCAGGTCGTCGGCGGCGCTCACAGTGGCAGAGATCATGGAGTGCTCCGCCCGGACGAGGGGGCCGGCCGGCGGGACAGGGCACCGACGTTCGCGGTCATCACGGCGCGATCCTTCGGGGCGAGACCTCTGGCAGGCGCGACACGTCGCCCGCGACGGCCGCCACCGTCGCGGTGCCGTACACCCGGTCGCCGCTGCGCAGCCGGGCCTGCGACGTGCTGCGCCTGCCCGCGGTGGTCCGCCGCACCTCGAACTCGAGCGGGCGCAGCAGCGGGGCTGGCTTCAGGTAGTCGACGTGCAGGGAAACCGTCTTGCCGGCGATCCCGAGCTCGCAGTTGTGGTGCTGGATGATCGCATCGAAGAACAGGGACAGCGCCCCGCCGTGGACGATCCCCGGCGGGCCCTCGAAGGCCAGCGGGAACTCGACCGACCCGCTGGCGTGGTCGCCGACGACCGTGATCTCGTACTCGGGGAAGCATGGGTTGAAGGCGCCGATGTCATGGGAGTGGTCCAGGTAGACCCGGCCGCCGACCTCGTCCCCTCCCCCGTCGCCAGCCGCCATCCGGGGCGCGACGTCGGCGGGCACGTGATGGCGCAGTGCCGCCTCGGCGGCCGTCAGGTGCCTGATAAGGGCCTCAACGGCGGGATCCTCTGCCTCCAGGGCGAGCGCCAGCCCGGCGACCCGGCGCAGCAGCGGCGCGAGCGCGAGCGCCTGCGGCAGCGGCGCGGCACCCCGCCGTACCGGCGGCGGCGCGCTCAGCTCGCCGTCCACCTGGGCTCGCGCTTCCCGATGAAGGCACTCGGCCCCTCGTTGGCGTCGTTCGTCCTGGTTACCCGCAGGCGGTAGGACTCTGCGAGGATCTCGGCCTCGTGCAGCGGCAGGTCCAGGCCCTTGAGGATGGCCATCCGGGTTCCTCGGACGGCCAGCGGGGCGTTCCTGTTGACCAGCGCGGCGATCTCTCGCGCCCGCTCCATCAACTGCTCATGCGGAACAACCTCTGAGAGCATGCCCAGCTCATAGGCGCGCTGCGCGCTCATCCGCTCCTGCCGCCCCATCAGGGCCATCCGCAGCACGACCGTGCGCGGCAGCACCCGGGCGAGCCGGACCATCTCGCGGCCGGAGACCAGGCCGATGCTGACGTGCGCGTCGAAGAACTGCGCCTGGTCCGACGCGATCACGATGTCGCCGGTCGTCACCAGGTCCAGGCCAGCCCCGCAGCACAGCCCGTTGACCGCGGCGAGGATCGGCTTGGTCATCGTGCGGAACGGCGGCGTGGCCTCCTGCGGTGCCTCCCACTGCTCGTAGGTGGACAGGTACGGCTCCTCGTAGATGTTGCCGCCGTCCTCCGGGATCTCGTTGACGTCGGCGCCGGCGCAGAAGGCGCGGCCGTTGCCGGTGACGATGATCAGCCATACGTCTTCATCGGCCTCGGCGGCGGCGAACGCCTGCCCCAGCTCGTTCTTCATGCGCAGGTTGATGGCGTTCAGCTGGTCCGGCCGGTTGAAGGCAATCGTCGCGACCCGGTCCTCCACGCTGTACCCGATCGTCTCGAAATCCACGCCACAGGCCTCCCGCACCGCCGACAATACATCTATATGTTAAGACTAGATGTCGGGCATGCGACCTCGCAACGGGCGCACGGCATGCCCGGGATGGACCCGGGAGGCTCAGCCGTAGTGGTGGAGCAGGTCGACGACGGTCGAGGCTTCTTGGCCGAGCATGACCTTGGCGACGACCGCCATGTGGGCCCGCCAGTGCTCCTCGGCGGCGGCGGCAACCCCCTCCTCCATCAGGGCCAGGAGCCGCCGCTGCGACCGGATGCCCCGTTGCCGGATGGACAGCGACCCGGTAACGTCTCCAGCCTTGCTCACCGCGGTGACGGCGCGGGTCACGATCTCGTTGAGCATCTCGATGACGATGCCCAGCGTCTGGTTGCCGGCCTCCGCCACGAGCCGTTCGTGGAACCGGGTGTTCGCCACGGCGAACGCCTCCGGGTCCCGGATCGCCTCATCCTCGGCGTCGATGAGGGCGCCGAGCTCGGCGGCGATGGCCCGGCGCGCGCGCGCCGGCATGGACGCGATCTTCCGCGCGGCCACCGGCTCCAGCAGGGACCGGGCCTCGAACACGTCGGCCAGGGAGACGTTGCGCGCCCGCAGCACCAGGGCCGCGGTCCTGGCCGTCATGCGCTGGTCGGGCTCGTGGGCAACCACGCCGCCGCGCACGCCGCGCTGCACCGTGATCAGGCCCTCGGCCTCGAGGATGCGCAGCGCCTCCCGCAGCGACGGGCGGGATACGCCGAACCGCTCGACGAGGTCGGGCTCCCGGCCGAGCGACTCCCCATCGGACAACTCGCCGCTGACGATGAGCGCCCGGAGCTCGTCCGCTATGCGCTGCGGCACCTCCCGCATCGCGGTCCTACCGTTCGCACCGACCACCTGATCGCCCTTCCCATCAGCGGGAGCGAGGCCGCCACGGCCCCGTCCGAACAAATTGATCTAAAGGTATTCTAGACGGTCCGCCGACGTGCGCGATCCGGCACCCGGTCGCGGGCACCATCGGCCACTGCCACGTCGCATTGAGGCTGGACGAGCACCACCGCTCGTTCGGGATGGTGGGCTTGATTTTAGATCCTAGGGGGTGGCGAACAGTCCCCGGACGGCCATGAGGTCGACCTTGCCGGACGGCGTCCGCGGCAGCGCGTCGATGACGCGGATCTGCGCCGGCACCTCATAGCGGGCGAGCAGCCGGGACGCGCCGTCCCGCAGTTCGTCGGCCGTCACGGGGCCGGCCCCAGGCCGCAGCTCCACGGCGGCGACCGGTACCTGGCTCAGCCGCGGGTCGTCGTGGCCGACGACCGCCGCGGCGAGGACCCGCGGGTCTCGCTCCAGCACCACCCGCACGGGGTCCGGATGCACCTTGAAACCGCCCCGGATGATGACCTGGTCGGCGCGGCCGACGATCCACACGAACCCGTCCTCGTCGATGCGGGCCAGGTCAGTGGTCCGCACCCACCCGTCACTGTCGAACTGGTGCGCCTTGACTTCCAGGAGGCCCTCGGCACCCGGCGGGAGCAGCTCGCCGCTGCCGGCGTCGACGACGCGCAGCTCGCAGCCCGGGTGCGCGCGGCCCACGCTGCCGCGCTTGGCCGCCCAGAACCGCTGATGGTCGGCCAGGTTCCAGCCGGCGACGCCGCCGCCGAACTCGGTGGCCGCGTACGAGACCAGCACGGGAATCCCGTACTTGACCTGGAACGCGTCGGCTGTCTCCGGCGCCAGCGGCGCGGTTCCCGAGACCACCGAGCGGATGCTGCGCAGGTCGTCCGGGTCAAGGTCGGCGTCGAGCACCATCCGCAGGGCGGCCGGGACGAGGCTGGCCGTGCGTGGCCGGTGCCGGCGGACGGCGTCCGCCCAGTCCTCGACGGTGAACCGCTCCAGCAGGCAGAAGGACCGGCCGTCGTTGAGGCACTGCAGCACCCGGAACAGCCCGCCCAGGTGCACCAGCGGTGCGTTGACGATCGCGGCCCCCGACCGCAGGCGGGGAGTCTGGTCGTGGTTGCCCTCGTAGTACTTTGCCCCCAGCAGAACGCGGGTGATCATCTCGTAGCCCAGCGGGACGCGCTTGGGCGGGCCGGTGGTTCCACTGGTGAGCATCTCGACCGCCACGCCGCAGCGACTGACCGCGGAGTCGGGCAGGCCGGCCAGCAGTGGCCCGGACGGGGGCTTGCCGGACGCGGTCACTGACTCGCCCAGGTCAGTAGCGGCGAGCAGGAGGGGCGCGGTGCCCTCCGTGGCGTTCGTGCCGTCTGCGTCCCGCGGGGCGAAGGCGGCGAGGTCGGCCGGAGATCCCGCCAGGACGGGCACGCCCAGGCCGACGACGTCGGCGCGGACCCGGTCCTCGCCACGGCCGGGGTCGATCGTGACCACGCAGGCCCCGGCCAGCAGCAGGCCGGCGAGGAGGCCGACGTGCGCCGGCTGGTTGCGCAGCAGGACCCCCACGCGGATTCCGGGCTCGGGAACGTGGCCGCGTACCGCTTCCGCGGTGGCGGCGAGCTGTCCCCAGGTGCGCCAGGCCCCGCGGAACTCGATGACGGGCACGTCCGGGTCCAGCGCGAGCATCTGCGCCAGGCGGGCGCTCAGCGCGGCCGGCTCGCCGGGCACTACCGCAGCCTCGGCTTCCTGGACGGGCGCTCGCGGCCGGCCACCTCGGCCGTGCCGAGCGGGTTGCCCAGCCGCGTGTAGAGCAGCCCCTGCTCCATCGCCGCGCGATAGGGCCGGTCGAGCGATTCCCAGATCGCCCGCACGGTGCCTTGGGTGGCGGCGGCCGGCTTCTCGGCGATCCCGGCCGCGATCTCGTGCGCCCGGTCCCAGAGCCGCTCCCGGTCGACCACCTCGGTCACCAGGCCAATCTGCAGGGCCGTGTCAGCCATGACGCGCTCGTCGTTGCCCGCCAGGGCGATCCGCAGCGTCTGCGCGAGGCCTACCTTGCGCATCAGGCCGACCGGCTCCAGGGCCGACACCATGCCCGCCGAGACGTGCGAGTCGAAGAACGTCGCGTCGGTCGAGCAGATGACGATGTCGGCCTCGTTCAGGAAGTAGAACGCCCCTGCCGTGCAGATGCCGTGCACGGCGCAGACGACTGGCTTCCAGACCTTCTGCCACTTGGGGCTGAGCAGCTCGCCGGGATCCTCGTGATTCCAGACGTCGTCGGGCTGCCCGTAGGGCTTCTTGACGTCGAGCCCGGCACAGAACGCCCGGTCCCCGGCGGCGCGCAGCACGACCGTATGGACCGCCGGGTCGTTCTTCACGCGCCGCCACGCATCGCGCATCTCCTCGCACATCTGGCGGTCGAAGGCGTTCAGCGACTCTGGCCGGTTCAGCGTGATCGTCGCGACCCGGTCCGGCGTGACCTCGTAGCGGATCGTCCGGAAATCGTGCGTCACGTAGGCCACCTCCGCCGTTTCCCTGCCCGGTTGATATCCTCATGAAGCCTTGGTGGAAAACATTTAAAGGTATAGCATGGTCTCATCGGCACGGGGAACCGCCACGCAGAGGGGATTGATCGAGGTTGGCTGACGGCCGGGTGCTCATGGAGCGGGATGCCGAGACGGGGATCGCCCGCATCACCCTCAACAACCCCGAGCGGCGGAACTCCTACGACGCGGCGATGCGCGGCCAGCTTGCCGCCTTCCTCGACGATCTCGCAGTCGACGACGACATCAAGGTGATCCTGCTGCGCGGGGCCGATGGCGTGTTCAGCTCGGGCGCGGACATGCGCAACGCATACGCGTGGTACGGGGACGGCAGCGAGGGCGAAGCCGACCGTGCGGGAAGCAACGGCCATGAGCGGCGCGACGCGACTCGGCGGCGGCCAAGCCAGCGCCGCCGGCTCGCGGTAGACCGGGAAGCGTTCAGCTTCTACCACGACTTCCTCGGGTACCCGAAGGCGACGGTCGCCGAGGTCCGCGGCTGCGCACTCGGCGGCGGCTTCGAACTGGCCCTCATGGCGGACATCGCGGTCGTGGCGCGCGACGCGCTCCTCGGCATGCCGGCCACCCGCTTCCTCGGCCCGGCGCTCGGCTCGCTCCACCTCTTCTTCCACCGCCTCGGCCCGGTCCTCACCCGCCGCCTGCTGCTCACCGGCGACTGCGTGCCGGCCGGCGACCTGGCGCACCTCGGGATCTTCACCGAGGTCCTCGACGACGCCGACGTCGCTAGCCGCGCCGAGTGGTACGCCCAGAAGGTCGCCCGCATGCCGGCCGACGGCATCGTGATCGCCAAGGAAGCGTTCCGGCTGGTCGAGCAGCTGCAGGGCTATCAGGGCGAGGAGGTCACGAGCTACCTCATCCATGCCTTCGGCACCAACCTGCGGTTCGAGGACAGCGAGTTCAACTTCGTCAAGGCGCGGGCCGAGCATGGCGTCAGGAAGGCGTTCAAGCTGCGCGACCAGCACTTCGAGATCCCCGAGCCCGACGCGTGAGGGTCGCGCCGCGAGCCTCCCTGGGGCCCGCCGACGGTGCCAGGCCACAGGAGCCTAACGGCCGGTGAAGCGGGCGGGCCGCCGCTCGGCAAAGGCGGCCAGGCCCTCGCGGAAGTCGGCCGTCCGCGAGCTGAGCTCCAGCGCCAGCGACTCGTTGTCCAGCGCGTGCGTCAGGGACTCCTCCAGGTTGCGGCTGAGACACCACTTCGCGAGCCCGAGTGCCACGGTCGGCCCGGCCGCGAGCCGCTCGATGAGCTTCGCCGCCTCTCCCTCGACCTCCTGCGGGGGAACGCTGGCGTGGATCAGCCCCCACGAGGCTGCCTCGGCGCCGGTGAGCGTCCGCCCGAGGAGCAGCAGCTCCCGGGCCCGGGCCAGCCCGACGAGGCGGGGCAGCAGCCAGGTCGACCCGCTGTCCGGACTGAAGCCTCGCTCGATGAACGGCTCCCAGAACCGGGCCGTGTCGGCCGCGACGGCGAAGTCGGCGGCCAGGGCCAGTTGGAAGCCGAGCCCGGCTGTCCAGCCCCGGATGACGGCGACCACCGGCAGTTGGATGTCCAGCAGCAACTGGATGATCCGGTGCGCCTGCAACGGCGTCCGCCGCTGCAGGCTCCCCGCCCGCGGCCGCTCCCAGGCCGGCCGCGGCCGCTGACCCTCCACCTCAGGCTGTGAGCCGCCCGCCGAGCCGGACGGCCCCGGCGGGCCGGCCGAGTTCGACGCCACCCAGTCCGCCCCTGAGCAGAAGTTCTCCCCCGCACCCTCCAGCACGATCACCCGGAGCGCGTCGTCGGTGGCCGCCGCCTCCAGCGCGGCGACGACCATGCGGACCGCGGCGACATCCAGCGAGTTCCGCCGCTCGGGCCGGTTCAGGACGATGCGCAGCACGCCGTCCTCGACGGTGGTCAGCACCGGGTCGCCAGCAGCCTCCATCAGCCCCTCGCCAGTTAGAAACATCTAGATCTATAATCTACGGTGTTCCGGCTGCACCCCGCAACGGGCGATCCGCACGATAAGAGGGCCCATGTCCCGTTTTGACTTCCCGATCTTCGACGCCGACAACCACCTCTACGAGACAGAGGATGCGCTCACCCGGCACTTGCCTGCCGCCCACAAGGATCTCTTCCGCCTCGTGGAACTCAAGGGCCGCAAGAAGCTGCTGGTCCGGGACCGGCTCACAGAGTTCATCCCGAACCCAACCTTCCAGGTCGTCGCCCGCCCCGGCGCGTACATGCCGTTCTTCAAGGGCGACAACCCCGACGGCAAGACACTCCGCGAGCTGACCGGCACCCCGATGAAGTCCATCCCTGCCTTCCGGGAGCCGGCCGCCCGGCTGAAGCTGCTCGACGAGCAGGGGATCGGCGCGTGCCTGATGTTCCCGACGCTCTTCAGCCTGGTCGAGGAGCGGCTGAAAGACGACCCCGACCTCACCCAGGTGGCGGTCCGGGCGTTCAACGAGTGGCTCTACGACGAGTGGAGCTACGACTACCGGGGCCGCATCTTCGCCACGCCGGTGGTGAACCCCGGCCTCCTGGATGAGGGCCTCGCGGAACTGGAGCGGATCATCGGCCGCGGCGCGAAGGTGGTGCTGATGCGCCCGGCGCCGGCCAGCGGGCTGCGCGGCGCGCGGTCGCCGTTCCTTCCCGAGTTCGACCCGTTCTGGGCACGGGTCCAGGAGGCCGGCCTCGTCGTCGCGCTCCACCAGTCCGACAGCGGGTACCAGGACTACGTCAACGCCTGGGAGGGCCGGGGCGGCGAGATGCTGGGGTTCCGGCCTCAGGCGTTCGCGTCCGTCCTCGACGGCGGTGCCCGCGCCATCCACGACACGCTGGCCTCGGCGGTCTGCCACGGGATGCTCCGCCGGTTTCCCGGCGTGCAGCTGATCAGCGTCGAGAACGGCGGCGACTGGGTGCCGAGCCTGCTGCACCACCTGGAGCTGACCTACCGGAAGATGCCGAGGGAGTTCCCGGAGCACCCGGTGGAGACCTTCAAGCGCGGCGTCTGGGTCAACCCGTTCTGGGAGGAGTCCCTCGAGGGCCTGATCGGCCTCATCGGCGCGGACCGGGTGTGCTTCGGCTCGGACTACCCGCACGCCGAGGGCCTGGAAGAGCCGCTGTCCTGGATCGACGAGATGCCCCCGCTCGAGCCGTCCGCCGTCCAGCGGATCGTCTCGGCCAACATGTACGAGCTCCTCAGCCTCCAGCCGGCAAAGTGAGCGTGTACCGAACGTTGGTCAGGGGCGGTGGAGGTGTGGTGGTTGGGTCACGGGCAGGTCGAGGTGGGTTCGGATGCCGGGTGGTGCGGCGACGATGGTGGGGATGGCGTTGACTGCGGCCATGGCGGTCCAGATCCGGCCCCAGTAGCCGATGTCGCCGTTGGGTCCGGGTTCGGTCGGTTCGTAGCTGACCCGGAATGAGGGCAGCCCGGTGAAGTGCAGGGCGTATTTGGCGTCCTGGTACCCCCAGTCGGGGTCGGTGGTGTCGTCCATGCGCCAATAGGACCGGAATATCAGGACCGGCTTTCCGCTGTTCCAGACGCGCCATTCCAGGCGCATCCCGGCGACGTGGCCCTTGCTGATCGAACCGGCCCGCACGGTGAT
>Ga0070708_100004514_pt1 | contig 10953 bp, 6 predicted proteins | sample KBSK5503metaG_FD_65469 | JGI IMG/M metagenome (GOLD analysis project Ga0070708, IMG submission 65469) | Corn, switchgrass and miscanthus rhizosphere microbial communities from Kellogg Biological Station, Michigan, USA - KBS K5-50-3 metaG | ecosystem: Host-associated > Plants > Roots >...
GTTGTCGAACTGGGCCTCGGCGTAAGCCTGTGTCGGCAGCTGGCTGTGGGGCCGGTCCGCGAGTCGAACGAGTCGCTCTTTGAGCGGATCGGGCAAATTGACAATGTCTCCCCGGGTCTTGACTGCCGCCACGTCCTGGTGGGCATGCGGGTTCGGGTGGCAAGGCGGTGGCGGCTGCTCCGCATGAACGGCGCATGGCGCAAAAAACGTGAGTCCAAGGGTCGCGACCAGCGCGGCCTCCCGGGTTCTCGCCATTGTCGTGGCAATTATCTTTACAGAGTTCGATGACGCGAGCTGGTTCATGGCCTTGCTCCTCTTGAGAATCGCGTTGATTCTTTAGCAACACGCGCACCCGTAACTATCTCTTTGCCATGGAACCCACGGATCTTGGGCAACGCCTTCACAGTCAAGATCGTCAGTCGGGCGATCTGCTCCATGCCTGGAAGAAAGGGCTGGCCAATGTCAGCAGTAGCGTCACATGGTCATTCCTCGATAAGCGCGATGAGAGAATGTGGAGAGCCGCCGCATCCGTGTGCGCTGCCGAGTGTCGCGGCGATCGCAAATGCGAACACGTTCGTCGCGCGCTTATTCCCGCCTGTCGTTTCCGCTTGCAGCCACAAGACAGATCGTCGAATGCGCGGCATCGCACTCTCTACCTGGCGCACAAATAAGTGGGAAACAGATTTGTCGCGCGTCTATTCCTGCGTGCTTCGCACGTTCTCGCACGTGCGGGCTGATAGCGCTTCCTTGCAACTTGCTGACATTCGTGCGCAGACCTGACCGTCAGTGCGACCGTCGGGCGATCAACACTTGGTGAATGGCCGAGGACATTAGGGCCGCAGGCGCGCGTGTTGCGGAGGCCTGTAGACTCCCGCGTACTTGGAAGTCCGTGCACCGCTGTACCGGAATCGAGGCCTCGGACCGAAGCGAGCGACCATCGCAACTGTTATGGCGATCATGGAAACGACCAAGGACGATCCGATCATCGAGCGCTGTCGCGTTGAGGCCATTGCGCTCCTCAAAAGGAATCTCGCGCCCGGCGGGATTCTCGCAGCGACGCCTTCGCCACTCGCGCGCTCGCGCGGCTATACGGCGATCTTCGCCCGCGACGCCGCGGTGTGCGCGATCGGCATGGCGCTGTCGGGCGATGCCCTGCTCGGACGCGAAGCCGCCACCGCATTCCTGACGCTCGCCCGGCATCAGGCGCCCAACGGCCAAATCCCGAAGTTCGTCGACCCGCGCAAGCGCGAAGCCGATTTCTGGTACCTGGGCTGCATCGACGCGACGCTCTGGTGGCTGTTGGGCCTGGCATTCCTCGATCACCTGCGTCCCGAGGGCCGGCTGCGAAGCGGCCTCGAGGAAGAGGTCCGCAAAGCCCTCCAATGGTGCCAGTGCCAGGAACACCAGCGCTTCCACCTTCTGCAACAGAACGAAGCGAGCGACTGGGCCGACATCATGCCGCGCTCCGGATTCGTGCTGTACTCGAATGCGCTCTGGCATCTCGTGAAGCGCGTTTACGGCTTGCCGCACGCGGGAAAGACGCGCCGCAATGCAAACGATCTCTTCCACCCGTTTTCGTCGCGGCTCGCCAAATATCGACGGGCGCGACTGCTCATCGACTATGGACGGCGCAGTGCGCGCAATCGCGAGCTCTACTTGAGCTTCGTCAATTTTTCGTTCTTCGGCGACGAGGGCGATGTCTTTGGAAACATATTGGCTCTGCTGTGCGGCCTCGCCGATGCGACGGCCGCGCGCCGCACGCTCGCCGCCCTGCTGCGGGCCCGCGTGCAATCGCCCTGGCCGGTGCGCGTCGTCTGCACGCCGATCCTCGAGGCGAGCGCGTTCTGGCGTCCGTACATGTCGCGGCATCGGCAGAATTTCGCGTGGCAATACCACAACGGCGGCATCTGGCCCTTTGTCGGCGGATTCTGGGTGGTGGCACTCGCCGAGCACGGCGAACGTCCGCGCGCCCGGCGCGAGCTCGCAGCCCTTGCGCGGCTCAACGCGCTCGACGACTGGGCTTTCGCCGAATGGCTGCATGGAAAGACCGCGAAACCGGCGGGGATGCGCGGGCAGTCGTGGAACGCCGCGGCATTCCTGATGGCACACCATGCCGTTCGCGCGCGCTCCCGCCTCTTTGCGGGGCTCACCAAGGTAAGAATTACACGCTAGCCTTGGCGCCGTAGGGCGTATCGCGGGAACTACGGCCGCGCGACCGCGGTCAGGATTATCATGGCATCGCAGTCGCTGCGCGGTTTCAGGGATGGGCTTTTTTGAAGGCTGGAGAAAACTGACACAACGCACAAGGACGCCGCCGATGACGGTGACCCAGGAGCTTCCCCGCGACGGTCGGATTCGCGCTGTCATCGAGGCCGTTGCGCCGGCAGTGGACGGGGGGCGCTTCGCCGTCAAGCACGTCATCGGCGATTCCGTCGAGGTCGAGGCCGACTGCTTTGCCGATGGGCACGACCTTGTCGCCTGCGTCCTTTGCTACCGCCGCGAAGACGAAGCCCACTGGCACGAGGCGCCGATGGTCGCGCTCGGCAACGATCGCTGGCGCGGGGCGTTTGTCGTCGACGCGGTCGGACGCTACCGATACACGGTCAAGGCCTGGGTCGACCCATTCCTGTCCTGGCGGCACGATTTCGCGCGCCGCGTGGACCGCGAGGACCTGAACATGGCGGCGCTGGTCGGCGCCGAGTTGATCGAAGCGACGGCGCAACGCGCGACCGATGACGACCGCGCGCAACTGCTTCGGTGGGCCGGTCGGCTGCGAAAGGAAAGCGAGCCGCGCGCGCTGCACGCACTGGCGAAGGACGAAGCGATGAGCGCTGTCGCGATCCGCTATCCGGACCGAACGGAAGAAGCCACGTTCGAGCACGAGTTGCCGCTCATCGTCGACCGGGAACGGGCGCGCTGCGGCGCCTGGTACGAAATGTTTCCGCGCTCGTGCGCCGGCAGCCCCGGCACGCACGGCACGCTTCGCGATTGCGAGCAGCGCCTGCCCTACGTTGCGAAGATGGGTTTCGACGTGCTCTACCTGCCGCCGATCCATCCGATCGGGCGCGAGCGGCGCAAAGGCCGCAACAATACGCTTTCGACCCACGCGGACGACGTCGGCAGCCCTTGGGCCATCGGTGCAGCCGAAGGCGGCCACAAGGCGCTGCATCCGGCGTTGGGCTCCCTCGATGACTTCCGGCGGCTGATGTCGCGAGCAAGCGCGCTGGGGATCGATATGGCGCTCGACGTGGCCTTCCAGTGCGCGCCCGACCATCCCTATGTGCACGATCATCCGCCATGGTTCCGCTGGCGCCCCGATGGTTCGGTGCAATACGCGGAAAATCCGCCCAAAAGATATCAGGACATCTATCCGCTGAATTTCGAGTCGGCGCAATGGTCGGAACTCTGGCGCGAGCTCGCGGGTATTTTCGATTTCTGGATCGGCGAAGGCGTGCGGATTTTCCGCGTCGACAATCCGCACACCAAGGCGTTCCCGTTCTGGGAATGGGTGATCGAACGGATCAGACGCGAGCATCCGGATGTGATCTTCCTGGCCGAAGCCTTCACGCGTCCGAAAGTCATGTATCGGCTGGCGAAGCTCGGCTTCACGCAGTCCTATACGTACTTCACGTGGCGCAACACCAAGGCCGAACTGACCGACTATTTCACCGAGCTCTCCCGGGTCCGCGATTTCTTCCGCCCCAACTGCTGGCCGAACACGCCCGACATCCTGCCCGAGCACCTGCAATTCGGCGGCCGCGCCGCATTCATGGCGCGGCTTGTGCTCGCCGCGACGCTGTCGGCGAACTACGGAATCTATGGCCCGGCGTTCGAACACCTCGAGCACGCTCCGCGTGAACCAGGCTCCGAGGAGTATCTCGATTCGGAAAAATACGAGCTGCGCCACTGGGATCTCGAACGCGCTGACAGCCTTGCCCCGTTCATCGCCCGCGTCAACGCCGCGCGGCGCGACAATCCGGCACTGCAACGCAACGACGGCCTCGTTTTCTTTCCGACCGACAACGACGAGCTGATCTGCTACGCCAAAGTCGATGCCGACAGCGACAACGCTGTCCTGGCGGTCGTCAATCTCGATCCGCATCACGTCCAGTCGGGATGGGTGACGCTCGACCTGGCCGCGCTCGGGGTCGACGAGGACCGCGCGTATCAGGTGCACGACACGCTGACCGATGCGCGCTTTCTCTGGAGCGGTGCGCGCAATTTCGTGCGACTCGATCCTTCGGGGGTGCCGGCGCACGTGTTCCGCGTTCGCCGGCACGTGCGCACCGAGCGGGACTTCGACTACTACTTATAAGAGAGACGCGTGGGATCGACGACGGCTCCGGCAGCGGCCTCGGCAATCGCCTCGGCACTGGCCGCGGCAAATGCGCCGGCGCGCACGGATGCGCTCTGGTACAAAGACGCGATCATCTACCAGCTGCACATCAAGGCGTTCTACGACGCCAACGACGATGGCATCGGCGACTTTCAGGGGCTCGCCGAAAAGTTGGACTACGTCAAGGATCTGGGCGTCAACACGATCTGGCTGCTGCCCTTCTACCCTTCGCCGTTGCGCGACGACGGATACGATGTTGCCGACTACCGCAACGTGCATCCCTCCTACGGGACCCGCGCCGACTTCCAGCAGTTCGTCCGAGAGGCGCATCGTCGCGAGCTTCGCGTCATCACCGAGCTGGTGATCAACCACACATCGGACCAGCACGCGTGGTTCCAGGCCGCACGGCACGCCCCCAAAGGCTCGTCGAAGCGCAACTATTATGTCTGGAGCGACGATCCGAAAAAATATGCCGGCACCCGGGTCATCTTCACCGATACCGAGAAATCGAACTGGACGTGGGACGACGTCGCTGGAGCCTATTACTGGCATCGATTCTTCAGCCACCAGCCCGACCTCAACTTCGACAATCCGCAGGTCCTGAAGGCGGTGTTCCGCGTCATGCGCTTCTGGCTCGACATGGGCGTCGATGGCTTCCGGCTCGACGCCATACCTTACCTGGTTGAGCGGGAAGGCACGAGCAACGAAAATCTGCCGGAGACTCATGCCGTCCTGCGCGAGCTGCGCGCGCTCGTGGACGCCCACTACCCGAATGTCCTGCTGCTGGCCGAGGCGAACCAGTGGCCCGAGGACGTGAGCGAATATTTCGGCAACGGCGACGAGTGTCACATGGCCTATCACTTCCCGCTGATGCCGCGCATGTACATGGGGATCGCCCTCGAGGATCGTCATCCTGTCACCGAGATCATGCAGCAGACGCCCGACATCCCCGACAACTGCCAGTGGGCGATCTTCCTGCGCAACCACGACGAGTTGACGCTCGAGATGGTGACCCACAAGGAGCGCGATTACATGTACCAGATGTATGCCGTGGACCCGCGCTCGCGGGTCAACGTCGGCATCAGGCGCCGCCTGGCCCCGCTTCTGGAGAACGATCTGCAGCGGATCAAGCTGCTCAAAAGCCTGCTGCTTTCGATGCGTGGGTCACCGACGCTCTACTACGGCGACGAGATCGGCATGGGCGACAACATCTACCTGGGCGACCGCGACGGCGTGCGCACGCCGATGCAGTGGCGGCCGGAGCGCAACGGCGGCTTTTCGCACGCCGACCCGCAGCGGCTGTACCTGCCGCCGGTCATGGACGCGATCTACGGTTACGAGGCCGTCAACGTCGAAGCACAGAATCGCGAACCGTCGTCGTTGCTCAACTGGACCCGGCGCATGCTGGCCGTGCGCAAATCGTTTGCCGCGTTCGGCCGGGGCAGCCTCACGTTCTTGAAGCCGGGCAACCGGAAAATCCTCGCCTATCTGCGCGAGTACGAAGACGAGATCATCCTTTGCGTCGCCAACCTCGCGCGCTCGGCGCAGCCCGTCGAGCTCGACCTCGCCCGCTTCAAGGGGCGCGTGCCCGTCGAGCTCATGGGACGCACGGCGTTTCCGCCCGTCGGGGATCTGCCCTACCTGCTCACACTGGCGGGTCACGGCTTCCTCTGGTTCCGGCTCGCCATCGGCGAAGACGTGCCCGCGTGGCACGAGGAGCGGCTCCCGCGCGACGAGCTGCCGGTGCTGGTCCTGTTCGATGGCTGGGCGAGCCTCTTTCGCGATCGCGTCGTGCCCTGGCGGATCGGCATGGCGGAAAAGGTCATGGCCCAACTCGAACGCGAGGCCCTGCCGCCGTTCGTCGCCGAGCGCCGCTGGTATGCGGCGAAAGGCGAACCGGTGCGCCGCGTTTCGCTGGTCGACCACGTCGAGTGGAAACGGCGCGATTCGAGCTGGCTCGTGTCGCTGGCGCGCGTCGAGTCCGACAAGGGCGACGGCCAGACGTATTTCCTTCCGCTGACACTGGCCTGGGAGGATGAGGACGAGGAGCGCATGCGAACGCTCCTGCCGCTCAGCGTGGCCAAGGTCCGCCAGCAGGCAAAGGTCGGCGTGCTCGCCGACGCCTTTGGCGATGAGAATTTCTGTCGCGCGCTGGTGGCCGCCATCGGCGCAGGCGAACAACTGAAGCTTGCGCGCGGCACGCTGCATTTCAAGCCGACCCGTGCCTTCGCGCGCATCGCGGGCGATGCGTACGACCAACTCCCCGTGGCCCTGCCCGGCGCGCAAAGCAGCAACACGATCGCCACGTTGGGCGAGCGCATGTTCGTCAAGGGCTATCGGCGCGTACAGGCCGGATTGAATGCCGAGGTCGAAGTCGGCCGCTTTCTCACCGATGCCGTGCAATTCCCCAACAGCGTACCGGTGGCCGGAAGCGTCGATTATGTCGCCGCCGATGGCCAAGTCACCACGCTGGTTCTGCTGCAAGCCTATGTGGAGAACCAGGGCAACGGGTGGGACTACACGCAGAACTACCTCGACCGGCTGTTCGAGCAATCGCCAGGCAGCCCCGCCATGGCCGGCACGACTCCGGATTTGCACGGCGGCTACGTCGCCCTCATCCACTCGCTTGGCGTGCGCACGGCCGAATTGCATGCGGCCTTCGCGCGCCGGACCGGCGATCCGGCATTCGATCCCGAGCCCATCCTGCCCGCAGACGTCGCGCGCTGGACGCAGCGCGTGCGCGGCCAGGCTACGGCGGTGCTCGACCTCCTGAATCATCGCCGCGAGACGTTGCCGGAACCCGCGCGCACGGAGGCGGATGCACTGCTTGCACGGCGCGGCGAATTGCTGGCGCGGATCGACGCGCTCGCGGCGTCCGGCGCCGGGGCGAAAATCCGCGTGCACGGCGACTATCATCTGGGGCAAGTCTTGGTGGTGCAGAACGACTTCGTGATCATCGACTTCGAAGGCGAGCCGACACGCTCGTTGGCGGAGCGCGCCGAAAAACAAACGGCGATGAAAGACGTCGCCGGAATGCTGCGTTCGTTCGACTACGCAATGCACGCAGCGCTTCTGCACGTCGGGCCGGTCGCCACCGAAATTCGTGCGCAACAGGGCGGTGTGGGCCGCCGGTGGCAAGCGGAGACACGGACGGCGTTCCTCGATGGCTACGAAAAAGCCGGGCAGACGGCGGGTCTTGTTTCGCCACGCGGCGACGGTCGCGGGCTCCTTTCTTTGATGCTGCTGGAAAAAGGCCTCTACGAGCTCAAATACGAGCTCGACAACCGCCCGGATTGGGTTCGCATCCCGCTGGGCGGCCTGTCCGATATCCTGGACGCCGCCCCCTGACAACCGCCGTCGCAATGATCGCGCGCGCGGCAGGGCCAAAGCGGGACCACCGCCGCGAGTCGACTGGAGAACACAATGGAAAACATGGAAATGCTGATCGAGCCGGTCCGGACGTCGCTGCATCAGGTGGGCGAATTTTTGCCCCGCGTCCTGATCGCGATCGTCATCGTGGTGGGGGGTTGGCTGGTCGCGAAGGCAGTGCGCTTCGCGCTCGTCAAGACGCTGCGCGCCATCAATTTCAACGTGGTGACGGAAAAGGCGGGAATCGATACCTTCCTGCAGCAGGGCGGCAGCGAGATCAACGCCACCAAAGTCCTGGGCCTGCTGGCCTATTGGCTGGTGATCCTGGCGTCGTTGATGGTCGCGTTCAACAGTCTGGGGCTGACCCACGTGACCGATCTCATCGAGCGGATCGTGCTGTTCGTGCCGAAAGTGATGGTGGCGGTCCTCATACTCGCCTTCGGCGCCTACTTCGCGCGCTTCATCGGCCTCGCGCTCACCACCTATTGCAAGAACGTCGGCATCGGCGATGCCGAAGTGCTGGGCAAGGTCGCGCTGTACGCAATCATGGTGTTCGTCGTCCTCATCGCCCTCGATCAGCTGGGCTTGGGAGAAATCATCCGGCAGACGTTCCTGATCCTGATTACTGCCGTTGCGCTGGGACTCGCACTGGCCTTCGGCCTCGGCGGCCAGAAACGCGCGGCCGAGTTTCTCGAGCGTTGGTCACGTAACAAGGACGGCGACAAGAGCGCGTCCGAGCACAAGCCGCCGGCGCGCTAGAGGCGCGGTTGGCGACGCGGCGGCAGCCGCTCCCCGGAAGGTCTTCGCGACGTCATTGACGTCCGCATCGTCGCGCGGTCTCGCGCGCAATTCATCGGTCACCTTTCTGTCAACGCAGAGTCACGCGCGGGCGCTATTTTCGTCCGAGCGATCGCGTCACCGAACACGCGATGCGACTCGACCGAAAGGATATTCACGTATGAAGCCTGTCAGGAATTTTGTAGGACTGAGCAGCTTGGCCACACTCGCTGCGGCCGCCGCTTTCTGCTCGATTGCAGCAGCCGCGACGCTGACGCACGTTCCTTCCGCCAATCCGAAGATCGCCGGCATGAGCCCGCCCAGCGCGCTCTCGCCCGAGCTCGTTCAGGTCGCGGTCGCGCAAGGTGCGGTCACGCTCGAGAATCCGACCGCCACCATAGGATTCTACGGTTAGAAGAGCGACGGGCCGATGCTGCCTCCGCCCGGTGCGGTTCAGACGCCCGGTCACAACATCGAAGCGTCGAAGACGGAACCCGACAAGAACACCTATCTCGTTTTGAAAGGTTTACGCGGCGCGGACCCGAAATACGACTACGGCACGCATTTCCTGTTTCAGGGCCACGAGTTGAGCGCGGGCTATATCACGCGCATCAACCTCGACGCCGACGCTGCGCATCGCGTGACGCTCATCGCGTCGACCGACCGCAACGACGCGCCATTGCCCGTCTTCGACGGCTCGACATGGTATCCATGGTCGCAGCGGTTGCTGTTCACGGCCGAACTCGGCAGCAGCGGCGGCGTGTGGCAGGCGACGCTCGACATTCCGTCTGTCGTCGAAGACATCTCCGGAATCCTCGGCCGCGGCGGATACGAAGGGATTCAAGCGGATTCGGACGGAAATCTGTGGATCGTCGAAGACGTCGGCGGCAAGGCCGGCACGCTCTACCCGCACGCCAAACAGCCGAACAGTTTCGTCTACCGATTCATCCCCGCGAATCCGGGCGATCTCACCAAGGGCGGCAAGCTTGAGGCGCTGCAGATCCTGTCCAAGGCGCACGCGGGACCGATTTCCTTCCATGCCAACGACGTCGATGGCGACATCCGGTCGCAGGACATGAAGGACCTTCACACCTACGGAAACGTGTTCGACACCAAGTGGGTCACGATCCACGACACTGCGACGGACGGGTTCGCTCCTTTCAACGCCAACTCGCTGGCCAAAGGCGCGGGAGCGACTCCGCTCAAGCGGCCCGAGAACGGAATGTTCCGTCCCGGAGGCAGGTTTGGCGAGTTCTACTTCGATGAAACGGGCGACACGAACGCGCTCACCGAAGCGGCCGACTACGGCGGTTTCGGGGCCATCCTGAAGCTGACCCAGACAAATCCCTCCGCGAGCGGCGGTCATATCACGATGTTCTACAAGGGAGACATGGCGCATACCGGATTGGACAACGTCGCGTTCTGGTCCGAGAACGAAGTCGTCTTTGTGGAGGACGCCGGCGACACGCTCCACGGGCAACGCAATGCGCTCGACTCCGCGTACCTGTTCGATTTGCGAGTGAACTATGCGAGCGGCGCGGTCCCCGTCCGGATTCTCGCAGAGGGGCGCGATCCTTCGGCCACGATCGACTCCGGGATTGGCTCGACAAGCGGAACGGGATTCCAGAACGAAGGCGACAACGAAATCACCGGCATTCACGTCTCGGACGGCGACCCGTCGGTGAACGGAATACTCGGCGCGAAGAAACCGCGCCCGTTCGTCGCCGGGTGGCGCGCGTTCTACACGCAACAGCACGGGGACAACACAACCTGGGAAATTCTGCCGAATCCGCAGTTGCGCGGCCTCGGTGCAGACAACGATGACTGACCCACGAGAGAGGCAAGCATGCAATCTTCCGATCGTCGTACTTTCCTGAAATTGATGGGTTCAGGCGCCTTGGCGGCTGCGCTGCCGGCCAGCATCGAACGCGCCTTGGCCATCCCTGCCAACAATCGCACCAGGAGCATCGCCGATGTCGAGCACATCGTCATCCTCACGCAGGAGAATCGCTCCTTCGATCATTACTTCGGCGCACTGCGAGGCGTGCGCGGCTTCGGCGATCCGCGCGCGATCAAGCTGCCGTCGGGGCAGCCGGTGTGGTACCAGCCCGACGGGAATGGCGGAAGCGGCTACCTTCTGCCGTTCCGTCCGGATGTCGGCAGCGTGGGGATGATGTTCATTCCCGATCCACCTCACGGCTGGAATGACTCGCATGCGGCGTGGAACGGTGGAAAGTTCGACGCGTGGGTGCCGGCAAAGGGTGTGTCGGCCATGACGTATCACACCCGCAACGACATTCCGTACCACTATTCGCTTGCGGACGCCTTCACGATCTGCGATGCCTACTTCTGTTCGCTGATGGGCCCGACCGACCCCAACCGATACCACATGTGGACCGGCTGGTGCGGCAACGATGGACAAGGCGGCGGTCCCGTCATCACCAACGCCGAGGCCGGTTACGATTGGTCGA